>Ga0209172_10007373_pt1 | contig 11447 bp, 5 predicted proteins | sample LarsenN4metaG_FD_184113 | JGI IMG/M metagenome (GOLD analysis project Ga0209172, IMG submission 184113) | Hot spring sediment bacterial and archeal communities from British Columbia, Canada, to study Microbial Dark Matter (Phase II) - Larsen... ... | reverse complement strand
GTTCCCCGGCAAGGGGGGCCGGGCCCCCAGTGCGGATGAACTGACGCGGCTGCGGCGGGAAAATGCGCGGCTCCGCGAGGAGCGCGACATTTTAAAAAAAGCGGCGGCGTTCTTTGCGCGGGAGTCCCCGTGAGATACCAGTTCATCGACACGCAGCGCCCGTTTCACCGGCTGGTCCGGCTGTGCGCCGTCCTGCACGTCAGCCGGAGCGGCTCCTATGCGTGGCGGACCCGCCCGCCGAGTGCGCGCCAGCAGGCGAACGCGTGGCTGCTCCTGCGGATGCGGCAGCTCCATGCCCAGACCAAGGAGCGCTACGGGGCGGTGAAGCTCTGGCGGGCGCTCCTCGCACAGGGGGTGGCCTGCGGCCGTCATCGGGTGGCGCGGCTGCGCCGTCGGCATGGCCTGCTCGCTCGGCGGGTACGGCGGTTCCGGAAGGTGGTCGAGCCTCATCAATTCGCGCCCCCGGCCCCCAACCATGTGCGCCAAGTCTTCACGGCCCCCGCGCCGAATCGCATCTGGGCCGGGGATCTCACGGCCATCGCCACGCGCGCGGGCTGGCTGTACCTGGCCGTGCTGCTGGATCTGTACTCGCGGCGGGTCGTCGGCTGGGCCATGAGTGCGACGCCCGACAAGCACGTGGCCGTCGCAGCGCTCCAGATGGCCGTCGCCCAGCGGCAGCCCGCCCCCGGCGTGATCCATCACACCGATCAGGGCGCGCTCTACACCAGCGGGGCCTCCCAGCAGGTGCTGGCTCAGCAAGGCCTCGTGGCCAGCATGAGCCGCAAGGGCAACTGCTACGACAATGCCGTCGTCGAGAGCTTCTTCAGCACGCTCAAGAATGAGTTGGTCCAGGACCGGGACTACCACACGCGGGAGGAGGCGCGCCTGGAGGTGTTCGAGTTCATCGAAGTCTTCTATAATCGGCAGCGGCTGCATCAATCGCTCGGCTATGTGAGCCCGGTGCAGTTCGAGACCCATCACCCTGTCCCCCTTCGCGGGTGTCCACGGAATCGGGGGTAGCTCAGCCTGTCCCCTTAACGTTGTCCCCTTAACGCCTCCGTATTATTCTGTCGGAAAACAGGCTTACAATCGATGCTGCAACGGGCTATTACCCGAAAGGAGTATGCATCTCAGTGTTCTCGTCTTTGGCTCTGGTGCAACCTGGACTCCCTGCGCAGCGCTTGCTAGAATGCCCGCCACGCCTATGCGGATCGAAGTTCAGCGCATGATCAAACAGGCCGAGCGCGACCTGGTGAACGCGCGAAAGAATATCGGCATCGAGGCCTATGAAGTGGCGGCGTTTCTGTCAGAGCAGGGCGTCGAGAAACTCCTGAAGGCTTACTGGATGCTCGTGAAGAGCGACGCAGCGCCGTTCACGTACTCGCTCACCGAGCTTGGCGACGCGCTGGGCGTCCCGAAAGCGCTGCGCAAGCATTTGGTCAGCCTAACTGGGGACTACACCATGGCCAGATACCCGGACGCCGCAAACGGCGTGCCCTACGAGGTGTACGATCGGGAGACGGCTGAGACCAAGGTGGCCTCGGCGGAGGCGATCGTCACATGGCTCAGGCAACAGATTCGCGGCTAGAAGAATTCCGCTCCAAGTTTCTTCCACGCCTCGTCGCCGCATTTCGCCCCTCGCTCGTCATCGCCTTCGGCTCGCGGGCCCGAGGCGAAGGGCTCAAGTGGAGTGACCTGGACTTGCTGATCGTCTCTGAATGTTTCCGTAACATCCGCTGGCTCGACCGGCCGGTTCGCGTCCTCGAGAGCCTGGAACTCCCGTTCGGCGTGGACTTGCTCTGCTACACGCCCGACGAATACGCACGCAAGCGCCAGGAGCTTGGGATCGTCCAGACCGCGTCGGAGCAGGGCATTGTCCTCCTCGGGTCTCGCTGAAAGCCACGAGCCCTTCCCAGCACGCGCTCGAAACAGCGATCCCCGCCTAGCCTGTCGCCGGCGGTGTTGGATCAGTTCCTTGGCAGACCCTCTTTATCACGGCTGGCTGCATGCTCCAAATGGGTGATACTGCTCCAAATGGGTAATAGGCCCGCAGCGCGCTTCCCTTTATGATGAAGTCTCTCTATAATTCCGGGCCGGCGGGGCCGGCCGAGCCTGGAGTGCCTCCGAACGAGAGGATGCGTGATGGCTGAGTCGCGCCCCGACACTCAGGACCTCTGGCACGCGCAGCACCAGTTGGAGGCGGTCCAACGCGTCAGTCACGCCCTCTTTCAGACGATTGATCTGGAAGCCCTGGTCGAAACCACGCTCCGCACCGCGCTGGAAGAGGTCAATGCTGAAGCCGGCTCGATCTTACTCGCGGATCCGGAGTCCAAGCAGCTCGTCTTCCAGTACTCGATCGGGGAGAAGCCCGTCCCCCGCGGCACGGCGATCCCCTGGGACCAGGGAATTTCCGGCAGCGTCTTCCAGACCGGCGAGCCCCGCATCACCGGCAACGTCAAGGACAGCGCGGGCCATTACCGCGGGATCGATCAGGCGACCGGGTTCGTCACCCGCGACATGATCACGCTGCCGCTCAAGCGCTGGAAAGGGGAATCGATCGGCGTCCTCAACGTGCTCAACAAGCGGGACGGCGTGCTGGGCCAGCAGGACCTCACCCTGCTGACGATTATCTCCGCCTTCGCGGCGCTGGCCATCGAGCAGGCGCGGCTGTTCGAGGACGCGAAGAAGGCCGAAGTCGTGACCCTCCTCGGGGATATCGGCCACGATATGAAGAACATGCTGCAGCCGGTGGTGGGCGGCCTGGAACTCTTGAAGGGCGAGGTGGACGAGCTGTTCGGCGGGATGAGCGAAGAGCAGCGCGCTTCCAAGCAGGCCAGCCAGTCCCTCTGCGAGGAGGCCGCCGACATGGTGCGCAGCGGCATTCGGCGGCTGCATGACCAAGTCCGGGAGATGGCCGATTGCGTGAAAGGCTTGAGCGCGCCGCCCAACTTCGCCCCGTGCCGGATCGCCGCGGTCGTGGACGAGGTGTGCAAGACCTTACGGGTGCTCGCGAACGAGAAAGGCGTGGCCTTGCGCACGGACGGCCTGGACGGCTTGCCGGCGATTCAGGCCGATGAGCGGCGCCTCTACAACGCGTTCTACAATCTCGTCAACAACGCGATCCCGGAGACGCCGCGCGGCGGCTCGATCACGGTTCGCGGCAACAAGGACCTGGCCAACGGCGCCGTGCTGGTCTCCGTGGCCGACACGGGCCGGGGCATGCCGCCGGAGATCCGCGAGCGGCTGTTCTCAGCGCGCGCCGTGAGCACGAAGAAAGGTGGGACGGGCCTGGGCACGAAGATCATCAAGGACGTGGTGGACGCGCACAAAGGCAAGATCTGGGTCGAGAGCGAAGTGGGCGCCGGCAGCACCTTCCACATCCGGCTTCCGCTGGATCCGCGCTAAGCACCCGACCTCACCCCAGCCTCCCCTTCCATTCCTGATCAAACAGCGTCAGATCCCACTCCTCGGTCTTCAGATCATACCGCAGGATGTACACCGCACCGTCCTCGGCGCGGACCTTGAAGTACCGATGATCCCTGCCTGGCCATCGATCGAGCACCTCCACGACCGCCAACCGCCGATCGGCCAGGTAGAAGGCCAGGGGCGACTCTTCGCCCCGGTTCGTCGCCCGACACTCCACCCGAACCGCCATACCGCAGTCCCGAACGGGCCTCAGCACCCCGGACGATCCCAGGCGGCTGCGAGGACAGGGGCCAGCGCGCTTTCGATATCCGGCGGGAGGGTCATGCCCGCGCCGAGCGCGGGCGGCGCGAAGGCCGCCATGGCCTGGCGCAACCGCTCGACGTGCCTTGCGTCCAACTCGAAGCCGTCGGCACTCCGAAATTCGCCCACGCGGTTGTGCTTGTCCGTGTACCAGTCCTCGATCGTGAGTCGGTCCGCTGCGGGACCGGCATTCAGCACGCTGACCGCAAGGTTGTCCCCTTCCCGAGTGAACCAGAGATGCTCGGCGCGAATGCCGGCGCCGAATTCGACCGTATCACCCTGGTTATGCTCCCGGCCGACCAACCGGTCGTGCCCATCGCCGCGGCCGAACAGGATCGTGTCGGGACCTGAGCCGGAGTCGAGCACATCAGTGCCCGCCCCGCCTTGGAGCGTATCGTGGCCCTTGCCGCCGAGCAGCGTGTCCGCGCCCTTTCCCCCGATCAGCAGGTCCTCGCCCTTGCCGCCGTGGAGCCGGTCGTCGCCCGCGCCCCCGTCGAGCACGTCGTCGCCTCGCTCTCCGTACAGGGCATCGTGCCCGCCCTCGCCAAAGAGATGATCGGCCCCGCGGCCGCCGTGGATCGCATCGTTCCCTGTACCGGCATAGACCGTATCTTGGCCGCGACCAGCCTCAATGATGTCATCGTGCCGCCCCGTCCGGATGTCGTCGCCCCGTCCGGTCCCTGCCGTGGTCTCGGTGCGGATGATCAGCTCATCGAGCGTCACGCTGCTCCCATCAGAAAAAACGAATCGTTCGATCGGGGAACTTCCGTCATCCGTGAGCGGAATGTCCATGCCTTGCTCGTCCAGCTCGTCGCCTTCGGCATCCAGCACGCGCAGATGGGCGATCGCGCCGGCCGTTGCTTCTTCCACGCGCACGATCGTGCGATCGAACGTGATACCCGCGCCAAAGGCCAGGGTATCGGCTCCGCCTTCGTCTTCCACCCAATCCAGGCCATCGCCTAGCTCATAGGAATAGCTGTCGTCACCAGGACCGCCGAGCAGCAGATCGGCCCCGGAGCCGCCAGCCAGGACATCGTCGCCCTCTCCGCCTTCCAGACGATCGTCGCCTCCCAGACCATGGATCCGGTCCACCACATTGGTGCCGGTGAGCGTGTCGTTGTCCTCGGTCCCCGCATGATCGAAGCCGCGCGCCACAAGCTGCTCATAGCTGAGCGCGGTCCCATCGGCAAACCGGAACGTGTCGATGGCACTCGGCCCGAGCACATTGCTTGGATCGAACGGGGCCAGATGGATCGCATCGCCTCCGGTCCCGGCATGAATGATCAGCGAGCCGACACCGAGCGAGAGATCGTCCGGACTGATGCCCTCGCCGAACACCAGCGTGTTCCCTTCGCTCGGAGCGGCGAGGTCCTCGATCGTATCCACGCCGTCGCCCAAGTTGAAGACATACGTGTCCTCGCCCGCTCCACCGAGCAGCGTGTCGTTCCCGGTCCCGCCCGCGATCGTGTCGTTCCCCGCCAGCGCGTCCACCTGGTCGTTCCCGCCGAGCGCATCAATCACGTCGTCCCCCGCCATCCCCGCGAGCACATCGTCGCCTTCGCTCGCGCCGGTCCCCACCTGCGGCGTGCCGAATAAGTCGCCGGTCGTCGCGTAGGCCAGCGCCGCCTCCCCGCCAGCCGGCTGGACCGTCCCCGTCAGCTCGAAGCTGGAGCTGTCCCCCGTGAACAAGGGGAGGGGTGTCTCGAACCCCGCCGCCAGGAGCGCCGGCACGCGGGTCTGGACGAGACCGGCCAGGTCGAAGACTCGGGCGCTGGTTTCGCCCAAGAACTGGACGCGCTCGAGCCCGTAGTTCGGATAGGTCGCAAAGCCGTTCCCGGTATCGAACCAGAACATCCTGATCCGATCGCTCCCGCTCCCGGCCAGCGACAGTGTCAACTCGCCGTACTGGCTCACCGAGGCCAGCACGTCCTCCGGCCGGATGCGCTGGCCGAACGACAGCGTGTCCACGTCCGCCGGCCGTCCCCCGTCATACGTGTCAAGATAGTCGTTGCCGTCGCCGCGATTGAACAGGTACACATCGTTCCCCTCGTAGCCGGCCAGGTAGCCATCGTCGCCCGTCCCGCCCGCGATCACGTCATCCCCCTGACCACCGACCACGACGTCCTGTCCGCTCCCAGCGCTCAGAAGGTCGTTGCCGTTCCCCCCGTCCACGTAGTCATGCCGGCCGCGCGCATCAATCCGGTCATTACCCCCGAGGCCGTAAATCTGATCGTTCCAGAGACTGCCTCGGAGGACATCGTTGCCCTCGGTCCCGAGCTGATAGCCCACGATGCCGCCATCGGCTCTCGCCACGACATCTGCCAGCGTCAGCTCCTGCCCGTCGGCAAACCGGAAGCGCGCAATCGGCAGCTCGCCCGTCTGGTAGATCGCGGGCATGAAGACGCCCTCATCCCCACCCACGCCGATCGCCAGCCCGTCGTTGCCGACCTGCACGCTGAGCGACTCCGGTGTGATGCCGTCGCCGAAGACCACGGTGTTGTCGGTGTCGCCGTCCTCCACGACGTCAAACCCGCCGCCTTGCGCGATCCGATACGTGTCCGACCCAGCGCCCCCAACCAGGAAGTCGTCGCCGGGGCCGCCGTCCAGCACGTCGTTTCCGGTTCGCCCACGAAGCGTGTCGTTCCCGGCATCCCCAAGGAGGGTGTCGTTGCCTCCCCCGCCTAACAGCTCGTCATCGTTCGGCGTCCCGAGGAGCACCTGATCGGCGAGCATGCCGTGGATGGCCGCGGCATCCCAGACCGTGCCGTCGGCGAACTGCACCCGCTCCACCTGCGAAGACGGATCGAACCAGTTCACGACGCGCACGGTGTCGCTGGCGTTCTCGCGGCTGAGCAGTAGATCCTCACCCTCGCGGCTGACCAGCATGCTCAGCCGCGAGATCCCGGACCCGAAGGAAATCGTGTCGAGGTTGCCTGGCGCGTCTCCGGAATCCAGCACCGTGTCCTGCCCGAAGTTGCGCGTGAACACATACGTGTCGTTGTCGGTCCCCCCGATCAGGAGGTCGTTCCCGGTGCCGGTTACACCTTCTTCCCCAAACACCGCCACTCCGCCCGACAAGGTGTCATTGCCCGCGCCGCCCTCTAGGATGTTATCCCCGCTGTTCCCGGTGAGGACGTTGTCCACGTCGTTGCCGATCCCCACGACCGCGCTGCGTTCCGGATCGGCCGGACCGAAGACGCTGACAGGTTCGTTCAGCGTCAGGTTCTCCACGTGATCCGGGAGGGCGTAGTTCACGAGGCTCCGCACGGTATCCGTGCCCTCGCCCGCCGATTCCACAACCGTATCGAACTCGCTGTCCATCACGTAGGTGTCATCGCCCGGTCCTCCGACCAGCAGGTCTCCCCCGCCTCCCCCATCGAGGGTATCGTTGCCCTCCAGACCGTAGAGCGTCTCGCTGAAATTATCCGGCTGCGCAAACAAGGCACCGGCCGGGGCGAAGTCCGGCACTTCCAAGCGATCAGCCCCGGCTGTGCCGCTGATGGTCCTGGTCAGCTCCTTGAGGACGTCCGCATCCCACACGGTGCCGTCGGCAAATTGGACCAACTGAATCTGACTGAAAGCGCCGACAAAGAAACCCGAAACCGTCACCGCGTCCGTTGTCCCGTTGATGCTCAGGACGAGGTCCATCAGTCCCATCTCGGATCGCGACGGATCCAGCCGACGCGATGCCGTCACATCTGTGGCCAGCACATCGGGAGCCATCCGAAGGACATTCACGTCATGCCCGGATCCAACGCCGTCTCCGATGACATCCTGCCCGGAGCCTCGCCCGAAGAGGTACGTATCGTTGCCCGCGCCGCCTCCCAGCGCGTCATTCCCCGGCCCGCCGTCGAGGAGATCGTCCTCGTCCCCGCCGGTGAGCGAGTCATTCCCCTCGCCCCCGAGCAGCGTCCCGCTGCCGAACAGCGAGTCGTTGCCGGCCCCGCCATCCAACAGGTCTACGCCCCCTCCGCCGACAAGCCGATCGTTCCCCTCGCCGCCGAACAGGATGTCGTTGCCCGGGACAAAGGAGGGACCGGCGTTGTCGAAATAAAAATCGCTGTAGATGGCGTCGCCATACAGGCGATCGTCGCCGGCGCCGCCGTCGAGGATATCGTGCCGGCCTCCCGCGTACAGGCGGTCGTTCCCGTCGCCGCCCAGCAGTCTATCGTCGCCTTCGATCCTGCCGAAACTCTGATCCCCAAGATGATCGGCGATCAGTACATCGTCGCCGGCACCGCCCTCGAGCAGATGGTCGAGATTGCTGCCGAACGGCGCGATGGGCTTGAGGAAATCATTGCCGGTCGTGCCCTGGACCTGAATGCGCGCCCGGTCGCGCAACGCCGCCGTGTCCCAGACCGTCCCGTCGGCGAACTCCACCCGCTCCACCTGATAGGCCGCGTGCGTCGTGAACGACTGGAGGGTAAGCTGATCGGTCGTCCCCGCGAGACCCAAGACCAGATCGTCCCCAGTGCGGGTCACGGTCACATCGGCCGGCGTGACATTCGCGCCCATCCGAAGCGTGTCCACGTTCCCGGACGTGGGATCGTAATCCAGCACGGTGTCCTGCCCCGCCCCTCGGCCGAACAGATAGGTGTCGTTGCCGTCGTAACCGTACAGGTTGTCGTTCCCCGCCCCACCGTCGAGCGTGTCCGGTCCGGCTCCCCCGTAGAGGGTGTCTGGGCCGCTGGTGCCCGTGCTGGTCTTCGGGAGATGATCCAGCATCGTCGGCCCGTCCCACACCGTCCCATCCGCGAACGCGACCAGCTCGATCTGATACGCGGGATCCAGGAAGAACGACTGCACCGTGAGCCGGTCCGTCGTCCCCGCGACGCTCATCACCAGATCGTCCGCGCTACGAGTCACCAGGATCTCGCTCGGTGAAAGGCCGGTCCCCATGTCCACGACATCGGTGTTCCCGGCCGTCGTGTCAAAGTCCACGATGGTGACCTCGCCCGAGCCCCGGTCGAATTGATAGGTCTCATCGCCCACGCCGCCGGTCAGGGTGGTCGGACCGCTGGGAGGAGGAGGCGGCGTCCCGCCCGTCCCGCCATCCGGCGGGGTCCCCCCGCCAGGAGGCGTCGGGACCGGAGGCGGAGCAAAGCCGAAGAGCGGCACCGTCCCCTCGGCCCCCGGGGGCGCCGGCTGGGCAAGGGCCTGAAGCTGCACGGGATCCCAGACCGTCCCGTCCACGAAGCGGACCTGCTCCGCCTGGAATCGAGGGTCCGCGAAGAAGTAGGCCAGCGTCAGCCGATCGCTCGGGATCGGACTTCCGCTCGCATCCGGCAGGGCCAGCATGAGATGCTGCTCGCTCCGCCAGACCGTCACGTCGGCCGGCGCGATCCCCGCGCCCACGGTCACGGCATCCGCCGCCCCCGCCTGGTCGAACAGCGTGTCCGCCCCCGCGCCGCGCGCGAAGACGTACGTATCGCTCCCGCTCCCGCCATAGAGCACGTCGCGTCCGAGCCCGCCCTCGAGCCGATCGTCGCCCCCCAGGCCGGCCAGCACCTCATTCCCGCTCGCCCCCTGGATCAGATCGTTCCGATCGCTGAAGCCCTCCAGTCGCTCCGTCCCCTCTCGGCCGGTCAGCATCCGGTCCTTGACCGCCTCGACCTCCCAGCTCGTCCCGTCCGCAAACCGGATGGCGGCCACTTGAGAGAAGCCGTCACGGAAATAGTTCTGTAGCGTGAGCTGATCGCCCGTGCCGGCGATCCGTAGAACCAGGTTATCTCCGCTGCGGTCCACGGTGACGTCGTTCGGCGCCACGTCCGCGGCCATCAGGACCGAGTCGGCCACGCTGTCATTCGTGTTGAGAATGAGGTCGTGGCCGTACCCCCGGCCGAACACATAGGTAGTGCTCCCGGCTCCGCCGTGCAGGGTATCGTCACCCGCGCCTCCGTCGAACATGTTGGTGGCCCCGTCGAACCCGCTCCATAATTCGTCATTTCCGTCTCCGCCGAGCAGGACACTGCTCCCGCCCTGCCCGAGCAGCCGGTCGTCGCCCTCCCCGCCCTCTAAGCGATCGTCGCCATCCCCGCCGATCAGATAGTCCTCCCCGTCGCCGCCCAGGAGGATATCCGCGCCGCCCCCTCCTTCGAGCCGGTCGTCGCCCTCCCCGCCGTCGAGCGTGTCATTCCCGCCCGTGAAGGGCGACCCGGCATCACCGAACAGGATGTCGGTCCCGGCCCCCCCGAACAGCGTGTCGTCGCCCTCTCCCCCGAAGAGATAGTCCACTCCGTCCCCGCCGTCTAAGGTGTCGTTCCCGGGCGCAGTGGCATACGTGAAGTGATCGAAGAGATTGAAGAAGGGATCGGCGGAGACGAACGGAGTGGTGACTGGGCCGGTCAGACCAAGATCCCGAATGAAGTCATCCCCCAGGAGCAGGTCGCTGCCGGCGCCCCCGATCAGCACGTCGTTCGCGCCGCTGCCGAACAGGCGATCGTCGCCGCCCCCGCCCGCCAGCCGGTCGTTGCCGGGCGCATTGGAGGCGGTGAAGTCCGCCCCGCCGAAGGGGTTGAGGAAGAGCAAGTCATCCCCCACGAGGACATTGTGGCCCTCGTCGTCCGTGAGCACATCGTCCCCGCCCCCGCCGTAGAGCTGATCGTCCCCCGCCTCGCCCCGCAGCACGTCGGCTTCGATCGTGTCGGCGTCCGTCTGGTCGGTGCCGTACAAGATGTCGTTCCCGCTGCCCCCGGCCAGCGTGTCCACGCCCCGCCCGCCGACCAGGAGATCGTTCCCTTCGCCGCCGTCCAGAAAGTCATCGCCGGGAATCGCTGCATAGCTCGTGGCCTCGCCATAGAGCAGATCATCGCCCTCCCCGCCGACGAGCACGTCGTCCCGCCCCCCGCCCTGCAGCTCGTCCTGGCCCGCGCCCCCGATCAGCGTGTCCCGCCCATCCACCATCGGGTCCCAGCCCGCCGGAAAGTTCTTGAAGTTGTCCCCGTTCAGCAGATCATCCCCGGCCCCGCCCACGAGCAGATCATCGCCCGCATGCCCGGTGAGCCCGTCGTCGCCCGCGCCCCCGTCGAGCACATCGTTCCCCGTGATCGCCGAGAACGGCGTGCCGAACTCGCTGAGCCCTTCGCCCGAGAGCGAGTCGTTCCCGGCGCCGCCCGAGAGCACATCATCCCCCGCGCCGCCGGCGAGAACATCGTTGTCGTCGCCGCCATCCAGCCAATCCCGGCCGCTCTGCGCGAGAGCATCATCCCCAATGAGGGTGTCATCCCCCGCCTCCCCCCGCAGGACATCGTCCTCCGCCCCGCCGTTCAGCGAATCGTTCCCAGTGCCCCCCGTGAGCGCATCCTGGCCCGCTTGTCCGTAGAGCGTGTCGTTGCCGCTGCCCCCGGCCAGCCGGTCATGGCCGGCCTCACCCTGCAGCCAATCGTCGCCGTCATCCCCGTAGAGCTGATCGTGGCCCAGGTCGCTGACCACATAGTCGTTGCCGCCCAGCGCGTGGATCAGGTTGTTATAGGCCCCGGTGATCGTAAACCCGTCGGGGCCGTCATCGAACAGGGGGATCGGAGGAAAACTGCCGGGCTCGGTGAAGTCGTCATTCGTCCGCGTGGGGAGCCCGTTCTCGTAGGACACCTCGTCGACGAGCTGAATGCCGAACTGGCCGCTCTGAAAATTCTGGTTGAGGAGCAAGGTGCCGTTGACGAGCAGCTCGCCGCCGGACATGACATAGGTGAACCGGCCGTCGAGGCTCGTATAGGTCGCCTCCC
>Ga0209172_10007366_pt1 | contig 11458 bp, 11 predicted proteins | sample LarsenN4metaG_FD_184113 | JGI IMG/M metagenome (GOLD analysis project Ga0209172, IMG submission 184113) | Hot spring sediment bacterial and archeal communities from British Columbia, Canada, to study Microbial Dark Matter (Phase II) - Larsen... ... | reverse complement strand
TGACAACGCCAGTCTCCGGATTAAAGACAATGTTGCCAGGATTAATATCTTTATGGATGACATGAGCCGCATGGATTTTGCCTAGAGTATCAGTAATGGCGATCGCCATATTCAAAAAAACCGACAGCGGCATGGGAGAGAAGTCCAATTGTTGCCGCATCCAGCATTCTAAAGACTCTCCACCAAAGTCTTCCAAAAGAATAACCAGCGTGCGCTGGTAGTCTTGCTGACTGTATGCCTTGACTACGCCTTCAATGTTGAGAAAGCGAGTAATTTCATACTCCTGCCGATAGCGAGTTAATTCCTGAGGAGAGGGATAATCCTGCTTGAGAACTTTGGCAATCACTGCACAGTTATCTTGCTCTCTGATACCCCGATACACCAGAGAAGCTAAGCTCTCATAGATTTTGCTGTGGATAGTAATTCCAGGCAGGGTAATCATTGAATTCTCCCCGATGAAGGACTGTCATCCGTTTCCCAAAGTATATCGCTTGCCAAAGATGTGGGACATCGCTACCGGATTTTGCATTCAGACATTAATGGTTGATCGGTTGTATGAATATACTTTCGATCAAATTCGGATTCTAACTTAAGTTATAGCCAGCCTTATACTTTGCGATGGCATGGTTAATCTATCAATTTGCACTGTAAAAAATTCAACTTGCTGTAGGCGACAGCTTGAAGGCGACCACCTATATTGAATTTGTGCAAACAGTCATGCAAATGGATCGAGCAAGTAAATTGCACGGTTCCATGTTGTAGGCATGAATATTCAAGGTGCAACTGATTAACGCACGCCTAAGCAGCGACATTGAAAGCATTAGGAGCGATCGCATTGCTCTCAGTGCAGTCGCCTCCGATCTGCTCGGAGCAAAGTACACCAGATATTCACTTTGGCAATATCAACAGCTTTTAGGAGAATTCAATGCAACCAGTACCAAACCAAGAGCGACAGACGGCTGAAGCTTTTGCCGCTCATTTAGCACTTGTGGGTAAGCATGTTCAAGCTTGGGTAGATTTGTTTGCCGAAAATGCAGTCGTTGAGTTTCCTTATGCTTCCACGACACCAGGACGATTAGAAGGCAAAGAAGCCATCTACAACTACATCAAAGATGTGCCAACACAAATGCAAGATTTGATGTTTACCAACACCCGGATCTACCCAACGTCAAATCCTAATGTTCTACTTGCTGAGGTTCATGGAGAAGCCGTCATTGTTTCTACAGGTCATCACTATCAACAAGATTATGTAATGCGGCTGGAAACTAAAGAAGGCAAGATCATTCATTATCGCGAATACTGGAATCCTATTCCCGCCCTTGAGGCATGGGGTGGCACACAAAATTTGCGTCAATCTTTCAATGCAGATAGCGTAGCGTAGGCAAAGGAAAAAGTATGAAAATTGTAATTGCCGCAGCTTCCGGCAATATTGGACGACGCGCTGCACAGAAAGTTGTTCAGGCTGGAGTCGAAACCATCCTTCTGACACGACAGCCAGAGAAGCTAGCTGATTTAGCGGCTCAAGGTGCTACGGTGAAGCCAATCAGCAGTGATCATCCTCAAGGATTGATCGAGGTAACACAGGATGCAGATGCTTTATTTTGGGTGACTCCACCGAAACTGGATGCACTCAGCTTACGCGATTGGTATATCCAGACAGCGATCGCTGGGGCTAGAGCAGTGCGTGAAAACAGCATCAAGCGAGTAGTCAACATTTCTAGCCTGGGTGCAGGTGCAAGTGAAGATCTCGGCACAGTTACATTTGTTGGGACTGTTGAATCGATTTTCAACCAAACGCTCTCGAATGTGCTGCATCTGCGTCCTGGTTATTTCATGGAGAATTTTCTAGGGCAAATCAAGTTTATTGAGCAAGACAATGCCGTATATTTTCCCTACGCCAGTGACCATGATATTCCCTGGATTAGTACTGATGACATCGGTGATGAAGCCGCAAAGTATTTACTTGACGATCGTTGGGCTGGGCAATGGACTCGTAATTTGATGGGACCAGAAAATCTAACGCTTCCTGAAACCACTGCTATTGTTTCGCGAGTGCTGAATCGTTCGATTGAATATGTTCAAGTAACGGTTGAATCAATCCAGCAGCAACTCTCATTGACTGGAGCAACCCCGGATGTACAACGAGAGTTAGGGAATCTGTTTCGTGCCCTTGGCAATCCTGATGGCATCTATGCAACAGCACGAACACCTGAAGCAATTACACCAACAACATTTGAGCAGTTTGCAATCCATAAGCTACTCAAACACATTTTGGTTTAACACGCTAAGTGCTTCAGTGGAATGGCACTGAAACAGATTAGCTAACTCCATAAGAATCTGACAAACCATTGTAAGAATCTGAAAGCAGTCAAGCACTGGAATTCAATACACTTCAGATAGATAGAACAAAGAGAATCTTGCAGGACAACCGTTAAGTTTGCAAGCGAGAGTGTTATGACTCAATATGATTACGTTGTGGTCGGCGCAGTCGTCTCCGCTACATTCTTCATTCACAATCTGGAATTTATCCTATGACCCACATTCTCCATTTAGACGCGAGTTCGCGTGGCGATCACTCCATCTCTCGCACGCTCTCTAAAGAGTTCATTAACCAGTGGAAAACGGCTCATCCTGACGACACCGTAACCTACCGCGATATTGGGCATCACCCCGTCCCCTTTGTGAGCGAAGACTGGATCGCGGCTGCCTATGAGGAATGCCTGCGAGTGGGCGATTCTCGTACCGAGAGGCTGCGCCAACGCTGGATTCACTTGAGAATTTGTCAAACCTGCGGCAAAATGTTGTGCTGCGACTCGTCTAAAAATCAACATGCTCGTCGTCATTACGAAGAAATCGGACATGCGGTAATCAGTTCAGTAGAATTGGGAGAAGAATAGCTGTGGTGTTTTGTGGATGAACAGCAGAAGAACTATTGATCACGCGCCCCTTTTCTACTCGCGAGGAAACCATAATGTCAAATCAGCCTGCCCTAATGGATATTTGGCCGAGTTTACCCTTGGACGCATGGCAAGAGACCTATACCACCTTGCACATGTGGACTCAAATCATCGGCAAAATCCGATTTGCCCAAACTCCGTGGATTAATCATTCCTGGCATATTCCCCTCTATTTAACCGTTCGGGGACTGACTACTTCCACGATTCCCTATGGCGGCCGCATCTTTCAAATCGACTTTGATTTCATCGATCATGAGCTGCTGATTCAAACCAGCGAAGGGGCAAGACGGGCGATCGCACTCTACCCTCGCTCTGTTGCTGATTTTTATCAGACTGTGATGGAAACTCTGAGAGAATTAGATCTTCATATCACAATTAACACCAAACCGAATGAAGTCCCTGATCCAATTCGATTTGAGCAGGATGAAACCCATGCTGCTTATGATGCGGATTATGCCAATCGATGCTGGCGAGTGCTGCTACAGTCCGATCGCGTCTTTCGAGAATTTCGCTCACATTTTTCCGGCAAGGTTAGTCCGGTTCATTTTTTCTGGGGGAGTTTTGATTTAGCAGTGACTCGCTTTTCGGGGCGATCGGCTCCTGAGCATCCGGGAGGAGTGCCAAATTTACCGGATGCAGTGGCGCAGGAAGCCTATTCCCAGGAGGTCAGTAGTGCCGGATTTTGGCCTGGAGCCGGATTATCATACCCAGCGTTTTATTCCTATGCGTACCCAGAACCCGATGGGTTTAAGCAGGCTGAGGTTCGTCCCGATGCTGCATTTTATAACAAAGAGTTGGGCGAATTTATTTTGCCCTATGACGCTGTCCGCGAGGCAGAATCACCGGATCAGATGTTGTTAGAGTTCTTGCAAAGCACCTACGAAGCTGCCGCCAGGTTAGGCAACTGGAATCAAAAGGAACTTCAGCAGTTGACGTTTAAGTAGCAACTGCATTCCCCAACGTCCAATTACGAAAGCTGCATTGAACGAAGCCTCTGGTCTACTTGCATGGAAGTCTGTCCCGTTCTGGTTTATTGATGGCGATCGCGATCTCAATATCCCAGCCGCCGCCCTATCATTTATGGCAGAGCGATCTCACTCTAATGAGACAGTCGTCCGTCAGGCGCGTCCCATGTCGTGATGGTTTCCCATCCAGATGCCGTCGCCGCAGTGATTGAACACGAGGCGATCGCTCAGTAAAATGTGTGAACCCATCGTATCCGCGATCGCCTCATTCCCTAATTTCAGTGATTAGCATGGCAATTAAAGAGAACCCCTAATTTCCCGTACCAGGCATGGGGCGTTAGGCATTCTCTTTTATTACAAATAATCTAGATTGCACAGCTTCAATCTAATGAAGTTTATCAAGTTCTGTCTGATGTCAGTGATGATGTCTGTGATTATCTACTCGTATGTAATTTGGTGATAATACTGGTGTCTGTAGCTTGTGAGGTGATTGTTTCTTTTGTCGCAGCAGGCGAACAACGTCACTTCACAATTACCTTGAAAGATTTGAGTGTTCAATCTCTCAAGCTGTAACATTTGATGATGACTGGATGATAGTCGTAGCTCGTCATCATCACCTTACCCTGCCGGTAAAATTTCGGCTGAGCGACTAGCAATGGCAACATCGTATCCTGTTAGTCTTTGCTAAGGGCGGTTACTGAAGCCTCAGACCCTCACAGAGATCGGGCAAGACCGTGTTTCTATCTGTTTTTGCATGTTGGGTAATTGATTCGGCAAGGACTGAGCAATGTCGGTGGAGCTTGGTAGGAGAAGTTTCGCGATCGGAGGCTCACGTTTCGAGCTTTGCGGCGAAAGGTTGGGGTTTAGAGGTCAACGTTTGGAGTTTAAGGGTCAACGTTCCGGGTGCAGCCGTCCAAGTTCTGCCTGCTCAGCTCGGATGGTGGAGTATTGCAAACAACGCTCCTCTTCGAGAAGCTGAAGCAACGCGAACAAAGGTCAAACTTCCGGCTTCTGAGGTCGGAAGTTTGTGTTCAGAGGTCAAAGGGTGAGAGTTGGGGGGCGATCTGGTGCTGAGAATTGGCTTAGAAATGGAAGTTAAACAAGTTCGATGTTTGGTAAGGGCAGGTTTTGCCGTTAAATCCATTGCAGGGTGCAGATGGGTCTGCTAAACCCGCCCGTACAGTTTACGGCTTGATTAAATTCGCGATTCTTAGACCATGATGCGGTTGAAGACACACATGACTTTATCGGGGCAATTGGGAATCGGGATGGGTTTGCTCCATACGCCGACTTCGGCAACGCCGAGGGTATGTTGACGCAGGATGTGCGCTTTGACGTTGTCTTCGGTGCCAATCACGAGCAAGGTTAGAATGCGCGGATCGGGGTTGATTTGAATCGGGGATGTGGGATCAGTCATAGCAGTTGTTTCACTCCACTAAAGTGATGGGTTGATGGGATACCCAAAACCAAAGCCACCCTGCTGCTTTTGTGCCATAGCAAGATCAGGATGGCTAGTGGAGTGATAAACTGCCCTCTAGCCCTCCGAACTGTTCGCGCAGTTTTGAGGGTCAGTCGCCTGGGGCTGTTCGCGCAGCTTCCAGGTGACGCTTTGATTGCGGATATTTTTTTGTGCTGAGAAACAACCGTACTGGAGAACGGGGTTTTTCGCAAGCGTGTGTTGATACAGGTTTACAAGATTGAAGTTTCAACCACGACTGTTGCAGGTCTAAACTCAACGTTCCGTGTATTGCAAGCAACGCTACGCGAACGGAGGTCAAAGTTTCACCTTCTATAGCTTGCTTCTGCGAAGCAGTACTTGAAGTTTCAGCCTTTGAAGTCAAAGTTCCGTGTTCTGAAGTCCAAATTTCGCCTTCCAAGCTCGGATGTTGAAGGTCGAAGGTCGAAGTTCCGTGTTCTGAAGTCGGTGTTTCGTGTTTTGAGGTCAAACAGTGAGGTTTGGAGGGCGATCGCATAGCTCTCAAAGGGAATCGCTGACTCGTTGGCAAAAAACACCTTTGTTTTGTGGGTTAAACCTCGACCTTCATACGGATCATGAATCTTCTGAAAGGAGTAGTGGCTGAAGCGAGATTAGTAATTCAGGCAGTTTGTTTTGAATTACATCCCACACGACATCGAGATCAACCTGATCGTACTCATGAACAATCACATCCCGCATTCCTGCAATTTCTCGCCAGGGAATCTCTGGATGTTGTTGGCGAAAGTCTTGAGATAACCGTTTGGTTGCTTCACCAATAATTGTAATTTGATAGAGAATGGCAGATATTTTTTCGTCATTTGTTTCGAGACTGGCACGATCGCAGTCAGCGGCATAGCGCAGAACTCGTCTGGCTGCTCGTTCGATATCAATTAAGGATTCGTTATCGCGTGGCATAAATAACCTGCGCCGATTCTAAAATATTTTTGCGTCGTAGCCAGTTTTCACTACGTTCGATTGCCGCTTTGACAATAAAATCGACTTTACGACCAAAGATGGTTTGTAACTCGTCTTTCATTTGCAGTGTTTCCGACAACCCTCGTTTTGCTTCTGGAGCAAAAGTGACTAGCACATCAATGTCACTATCAGGACGAAAATCATCTCGCAGAACAGAGCCAAATAAGGCGAACTCGATGATCTGCCAGCGATCGCAAAATGCCTTGATTCGTTCCATTGGTAGTTCAATGTTTCTAAGTTTCATGGCAATTTCGCTCTCAAAGTGGTAAATCAACGTTACTTATGTAGGATTGCAATTAGTTTATCAATGACCTCAGTTATCTTTTCTACGGTGAGTTTTCCAGCTTTGTAGGCAATCAATTGTTCATTCGCTGTGAAGATTCGGTTTGATTTGGCGTAGCTGGTTTTATTAAGGCTTCCAGTTTCAAAATCGCTGGTTTCAATCAAAGTTGTGTAGCTGTCGTTTGTCGCCTGACTGGTAATGAGGCAGAGGATGAAATCATTTTTGGTTAATTCAGCCAGCACTAATGCGGGTCGTCTTTTAGCATTGGTTAAATCGGAGAAGGGAAATGGAACAACAACCACGTCGCCTTTTACAAATGTTGCCATGCTTCATCCTCTTCGGAGGTTAACCAGTCTTCAGCTAAGCTGGGTTCGCTTAATAAACTAATCTCCACTTGTTCTTGTTGAAGTTCTCTAGATTTAATAAACAGGAGAAAATCTAATACTTCTTTTAAGGTGGAATCAGGTGTTTTTTCGATCTCTTGTAATAGTTGATCTCTAATATTGCGACTCATACTACTTTCTCCTTAATCGCCTACTTATATAAAGACTCTCGTATTGCTGCTATTCATGATTTGATTTCCTAATATTTGGGAGTGTCGTAGAGATAATGATCATGTTCGGCTGACCAATCGGCAGAGGTTTCAACGGTTCCAGTGAAGGGTTTCAGGGCATCCCAGGCATTACTAGAGAATTGTTGGTATTGTTACCTCAAAATGAGATGAATTTAAGAACTTGCTGTTGAAGATCAGCAGGTAAATTTTTCACTTGTTCAATGATTTACGAAATGATTCAATTACTCGTTTATTCTTCCATTAGGTGATCACTAACTCTACTTGGCTCTCTATACTTGAGTACGAACACGAGTGGTTTGCATACGTACTCGATCTTTCACTCGCAACTCTTGGTATAACTCTATCTGTTCTGACTCATGCCAAAAAAGAACAACCAAACCATACCTTTGTTTATAGTCAAAGCCTATAGGAAACCTTTGCTGGCATCCTACAACAAAATGAACTACTGGTTCTGTTTCACCACTAGGTATTTTCAATTTAGTCTGTTTTTTCAGTCTTCTAACCTGTAGTGTTGACCACTGCACATCTGTTTTTGCGGGACGTAGTTGCAATTGATACTTAGACGGAAGGGTATCCACATCTGGAGATGCATTCTTTGCCCGATAAATCTCAACCTCCTCAGTGGTTAATCCGTGTAGCGCTTCAACCCACATTGTGTTAGCAAGATACTCCTTGCGACTAGCGCGAATTGGTGGATCGTAAGCAAGAGCAACTGTAATACCTCTTCTTCCTTTAGTAGCAATAAAAGTTTCAGGAATTACAACTCGATAAATATGTAGCTTGTCTAATTCAACTTCATCCATTGCCACTAAACGAACTCGATTCTTTTTAGATGCTGTTAAATCATCGACAGAACACATTCCATAACCAATGAGACGTAATGTTTCTTCCTCGCTACCCAACCAGTCTGGAGGACATGGAGGTAAATAAGTTGCACTACCCACTAAAGCACGGATCAAATTGGCAGATGGTCTTTGTCCAAGAGTTTTTTCTAAGCTAGATGCAGCAATTGCAGCAGCATGAGCAACGTGAGGACAAGCAAAGGAAGTTCCATCTCTTGCAGTAATGAAGCGTCCACTTGCATCTTCTCTTTGGATCGTTGGTTCTCCTAGGAGGATGAAATGCTTCCAATTGGGACTTCCACCTGCAATCGTTTGAATCGCCCAGTTACCTCCATAGGCAACAACATCAGGCTTAATTGCCGTATTGTTGCCACCATAAGAAAGTCCCCACCCCACTCTTGTAAAAGGTGCAGGAGCATGAGCCGGAGCACCCGCAAAAGCATCTTTCAAGCGAACACCCACAGGTTTTACATGATCTCCAAGTGCATCAGATCTAGATAGAGCACCAACTGTGAGAGCGAGGGCTGCTGTACCGGGATTACAAATTCTGAGATTCTCATCCTTCAACAAGCTGTCTCGAACAGCCTTCTGAAAAGCCTCTCTTATTGCAACGCTCTCTGGTATTGGAGGTTCACAATTACCAGCGATCTGAACAATTACAACATCAAGTTCTCTGGCTAGCTCATCAAGTTTTTCTGCCCAAGGAAATTGCCGCCCGCCTCGGTAAGTTTCTCCTTTGCTTTCAATTGACAGATTAAAGACTTGGCATTGTCGTTCTTTAACAAAGTACCGGATGGCTTGCTCAATCAACCATTCAGCACGATGTTGTTCTGGAATAACAGGTCCCCACGCAGGATCATGGCAAAGCACCTTCGCACTACAGATCCGAACTTTGGGTTGCCACTGATTACTTTCTAAACAATTAGCGATATCACCATAGACAACCAAGCCAGCAACAGACGTTCCATGCCCGTTTAAATCAGTTGGAGTGTTTTCTCCTGTATCAAAATCTCGTTCCTCAACAATCCAGTTTGTTAAAAACGGATGTCCTGACACCACACCGCTGTCTACAACACAGACCAATGGATCGTCATCTAAAGGAACTGGAATTGGATCAGGAGGCTTTACGTCCTCAAATATCTCCGAATATGCACGCGACAATTTTGGAGGGAGATCAACACGTGCAACCCAGTCCAATTCTAGTAAAGCTTCTGCTAACTGCTGAGAACCATAAACTTTAATCAGCAACAAACTGGAAGTTCGCACCTCCTCAGTTAGTTGACCATTATAGCTAGCACACATTGACCGAATATTGCCCAAAACCGTACGAACGGAATCTCGATCTCCAGGATGCCAAAGATCTACATCAAGATAAAAAGATTCTGCATCAGGAAAACCTTCTTCATGGAGGCGTACTCCAATCCTTTCCTCTCGCGATACAAAACGTGCTGTTTGTAATGCATCAAAGAAGTTCTGTCTCATTCCAGGAGGTAAAACTACACTATCAGTTTCCTCCGCTTCATAAAGTCGATTCTCATCCAACAAAAGCTGTCGAGAAGTTTCAGTTGGGAACTGAACAAGTAGTCGGTACACATCTTGCCCATTTACCTTATCTCTGAATTCATTAACGACCCATGCACCAAAGCGCTCAAATATCGCACGGAGATCAATGACAATATTCTTAAATTCCAATACGAAAAGTTGTTCAGGATTTATGCCATAGCCTCTTCTGGTTTGTGAGATCTGTTGAACCGCTTGGGTTATATCCTGTAAAATTTCTTGAGCATGTTGTGGCCGATATTCCTGTCCTGGTGGTCTTGGTCCGTAAGCCCGAGTACGCCGCTCAAACTGGTAAGTCTCACGAGTAAAAGTAATATGTCTGTATTGACCAGGTTCAGGTGCAGATGGAGGCATAGAAATTAGTCTTGATCAATCATTGGGACTGGATTGCCAGAAGCTTTTTCCAAGATAGCCTGACGATAAGCATGGCGTGAAAGTGCTTCCGCAATGTCTTCTTTTCTGACTTGCCGAGTTCCCTGAATAGCACACGATTTACGAATATCAAGGCATACTCGTTCTGCATCAGCGTAGGTAGACCTAGATAATTGCTTCACCATCTCAGTTACCTGAGCGTTACTAAACTTCAAGGGAACTAAACGCTTACCGACAAGCCTCTGAATTTGCTCATCTGTTGGTTTTTCAAAGCGAATTACATCATCAAATCTTCTCCAAGCTGCTGGATCAAGAGATTGCTCAAAGTTCGTTGCGGCAATGACCAACGATCTACCAGTAAAATTATCAACAATTTGTAGATATGAGTTAACAACCCGCTTGATTTCACTATGTTCTGTAGGATCATCACGTGATCGACCGATTGCATCAAACTCATCAAAAAACATCACCCATTGCCCTCGTTGAGCATATTCAAATACTCTACGAAGATTTGCAGCAGTTTCACCAAGCAGTGAAGAAACAACCGCATCAAAGCGAACATAAAGCAGTGGTAATCCCAGTTCCGCTGCTATAGCCTCTGCTGCTGCTGTCTTGCCACATCCGGAGGGTCCACAGAACAAAACACGGCGAGTTGGCAGCAGTCCATTAGCTTCCAAAACCTCCCACTCACGAAATTCACGCATCACTCTCTCAAGTGCGCTCCGAATTTCTTGACTTAAAATCAAATCGTCTAGAAACCGATTAGTCCATTTGAGCTCAAGCAGTGCAACTCCCTTTTCAATATCTTTGGGAATAGACCCAGGTGGTGCAAGCTTTTGTAGCTGTCCATGATCCAAATGCCCATTGCCATTTTTCAACATCCGTTCCAATTCATTCGCTAGAACGATATGGTGCTTCTTACGCTCCTCTGCAATAATCTCCTCGGCAGCTTCACGAAAAGCGCGATCGTCATGCTTCTGGTAGCTTTGTATAAGCCTTTTCAATAAATCTGCCCTTGCCATTGCTCTCTTACCTACCAAGAAGGCACAGCCATGTACGCCCTAAACACTGACGATCTCTATTAAAGTAGCATTTTCCTGTATCATTCCTTTTCCAACAGCCATCGTGAAGCCACCTTTCAGTTACTTCTCGATGTCGTTTAGTACAAAAATACTATTATTTTAACTTGTGTAAGTATTTATGCTGCTTCATAGGGAAGCTATTTCTCCATAAATTTAACCTTTCCTTAAAAAAGGTTCATAATTAGGTCTCAGATTTGTGGTCTTAGACATTTAATCTCGAAACTTTGATCTCGGAACTGCAATGGTAATTGCTCAACTAGGTTGACTTGATGCAGTCTCAAGGAGAGGATGGTAAGCTTTTGGCATGAAAGAACTGCCCCCTCTAAATGGACTGAGCCACGCGGAGAAGGATGCCCTGATTCAAGGGCTGT
>Ga0209172_10007363_pt1 | contig 11461 bp, 9 predicted proteins | sample LarsenN4metaG_FD_184113 | JGI IMG/M metagenome (GOLD analysis project Ga0209172, IMG submission 184113) | Hot spring sediment bacterial and archeal communities from British Columbia, Canada, to study Microbial Dark Matter (Phase II) - Larsen... ... | reverse complement strand
TGAATCCGCTGTACACGATCGGGCGGCAGCTCACCGAGACCATCCAGACGCACCTGCCGGTCAGCGCCGACGAGGCGCGCCGGCGCGCGATCCAGCTGCTGCAGGAGACCGGCATCCAGGCGGCCGAGCAGCGCATCGACCAGTACCCGCACCAGTTCTCCGGCGGCATGCGCCAGCGCGTGGTCATCGCGCTGGCGCTGGCGGCCGAGCCCAAGCTGATCGTCGCCGACGAGCCGACCACGGCGCTCGACGTGTCGATCCAGGCGCAGATCATTTCGCTGCTCAAGCGCCTGTGCAAGGAGCACGGCGCGGCGGTCATGCTGGTCACGCACGACATGGGCGTGATCGCCGAGACCTGCGACCGCGTCGCGGTGATGTACGCCGGGCGCATCGCCGAGATCGGCCCGGTGCACCACGTGATCAACGAGCCCAGGCATCCGTACACGGTCGGTCTGATGGGCTCGATCCCGGCGATGGACGAGGAGCGCGAGCGCCTGCAGCAGATCGACGGCGCGATGCCGCGCCTGACCGCCATCCCGAAAGGCTGCGCGTTCAATCCGCGCTGCCCGCAGGTCTTCGACCGCTGCCGCAGCGAACGGCCCGACCTCATGCCCGCCGGCGCCACGCGTGCCGCCTGCTGGCTGCACGCCACCACCGAATCCGTCCGACAGGCCGCCTGATGAGCGCAGCACTCGTGGAGGTCCGCGACCTCGCCAAGATCTTCGACGTCTCCGCGCCCTGGCTGAACCGCGTGGTCGAACGCAAGCCGCGCCAGTTCGTGCACGCGGTCGACGGCGTGAGCTTCGCCATCCCGAAGGGCCGCACCCTGGCGCTGGTGGGCGAGTCGGGCTGCGGCAAGAGCACCGTGGCGCGACTGCTGGTGGGGCTGTACGCGCCGACGCGCGGGCAGGTGAGGTTCGACGGGGTCGACACCGCCGACGCGCGCGACCGCGCGCAGGAGCGTGCGCTGCGCCGGCGCATGCAGATGATCTTCCAGGACCCGTACGCCAGCCTGAACCCGCGCTGGAAGGTGCTCGACATCGTGGCCGAGCCGCTGCGCGAGCACGGCCTCGTCAGCGGTGCCGACGCGCTGAAGGCGCGCGTGGGCGAGCTGCTGCAGTCGGTGGGCCTCGCGGCGGCGGACATGGAGAAGTTCCCGCACCAGTTCTCCGGCGGCCAGCGCCAGCGCATCTCGATCGCGCGCGCGCTGGCCACGCAGCCGGAGTTCCTCGTGTGCGACGAGCCGACCTCGGCGCTCGACGTGAGCGTGCAGGCGCAGGTGCTCAACATCATGAAGGACCTGCAGCGCGAGCGCGGCCTGACCTACCTGTTCATCTCGCACAACCTCGCGGTCGTGCGCCACGTGTCCGACCAGGTGGGTGTCATGTACCTCGGCCGCCTGGTCGAGCTGGCCGACAAGCGCGATCTCTTCGGCCACCCGCGGCATCCGTACACGCGCATGCTGCTCGACGCGATCCCGGACATCCACATGACCGGCCGTGCGCGCACGCCGGTGCAGGGCGAGGTGCCGAACCCGCTGAGTCCGCCGAGCGGCTGCGCGTTCCATCCGCGCTGCCCGCACGCCAACGAGCGCTGCTCGAACGAGCGGCCGGCGCTCACCGAGTTCAAGGGCATCCAGGTGGCCTGCCACGCGGTGACCGAAGGACGGCTGTAGCGCGCCGCGCGGCGCGCGACGTCGCGTCGCCGGCGGGCCCGGCGACGGTTGCGGGTCAGCCGCCGAGCAGCCGCTCGCCGCGCATCAGGTCGGCCATCGTCTCGCGCTCGCGCACCACGTGCGCCGCGCCGTCGGCGATCAGCACCTCGGCCGCGCGCGGGCGGCTGTTGTAGTTGCTGGCCATGCCCATGCCGTAGGCGCCGGCCGACAGCACGGCCACCACGTCGCCCGGCGTCACCGCGAGCAGGCGGTCGCGGCCGAGCCAGTCGCTCGACTCGCACACCGGGCCGACCACGTCGTACAGCAGCGGCGGCGCGTCGCGCAGCCGGCACGGCACGATGGCCATGGTCGCGTCGTACATCGCCGGGCGCACGAGGTCGTTCATCGCCGCGTCGACGATGCAGAAGTTCTTGTGCTCGCCCGGCTTGAGGTACAGCACGCGCGCCAGCAGCACGCCGGCGTTGCCCACCAGCGAGCGGCCGGGCTCGAACAGCAGCTCGCGCTGCCCGTGGCCGCGCGCATCGAGCCGCGCGAGCAGCGCGCCGACCAGCGCGTCGGCGGCCGGCGGCGACTCGTCGGTGTAGGTGATGCCGAGACCGCCGCCGAGGTCGAGGTGGCGGATCGTCGCGATGCCGCGCGACTCGATCGCCTCCACCAGGTCGAGCACGCGCTCGAGCGCGTCGAGATAGGGCGCGACCTCGGTGACCTGCGATCCGATGTGGCAGTCGATGCCCACCACGTGCAGCCCCGGCCGCGACGCCGCGTGCGCGTAGGCGGCGAGCGCGCGCTCGTGCGCGATGCCGAACTTGTTGGCCTTGAGCCCGGTGGAGATGTACGGATGCGTGCGCGCGTCGACGTCGGGATTGACGCGCAGGCTCACCGGCGCGCGCCGGCGCGTCGACTGCGCCACCGTGTCGAGCAGGTCGAGCTCGGCCTCGCTTTCCACGTTGAAGCACTTCACGCCGGCCTCGAGCGCGCGGCGCATCTCGGCCGCGGTCTTGCCCACGCCGGAGAACACCACGCGCGACGGGTCGCCGCCGGCGGCGAGCACGCGCTCGAGCTCGCCGCCCGAGACGATGTCGAATCCGCAGCCGGCGCGGGCGAAAGCCTGCAGCACGGCGAGATTGGAGTTCGCCTTCGCGGCGTAGCAGATCAGGTGCCGGCGGCCCGCCAGCGCGCGCTGCCAGGCGCCGAGCGCGTCGAGCATGGCGGCGCGCGAGTACACGTACAGCGGGCTGCCGAAGCGCTCGGCCAGCGCGGCGAGCTCGACCCCGTCGAGCTCGAGGTGCTCGCCGACCCGGCGCAGGTGGGGAGCGCCGGGCAGCGTCATCGCGCGGCCGGTGCCGAGGCGGCGGAGGCCGCGGGCGGCAAGGTCAGCGGACCCTTCTGGCCGCAGCCCGCGAGCGGGCCGGCCGTCAGCGCGACGGCGGCGCACACGGCGGCGGAGCGTCGCCACAACCCTGCGCGCGTCGAGGGCAGGCGGGCCGCGCCGCGACCGGCCACTACACTGCGGCTGCTCCTTGAACCCATGCGAACGATTGTAGCGACGGCCCCTTCAGCGATGACCTCTGCGCCGACCCCTCTGACCGACCTCGAATACCACGCGAAGACCGACGCGGTGCTCGCCGCCGTCGAGGCAGCGGTCGATCGCTGGCTGCAGGACGACGTGATCGACGTCGACGCGCATCGCGTCGGCGGCATGCTCGAGCTCGGCTTTCCCGACGGCAGCAAGATCGTCGTCAACACGCAGCCGCCGCTGCACGAGCTGTGGCTGGCCAGCCGGCGCGCCGGCCACCACTTCCACCATGCCGACGGCCGCTGGCTCGACCGCGAAGGCGCGGAGTTCTTCGACGTGCTCTCGCGCGCCGCGAGCGAGCAGGGCGGCAAGCCGCTGCGCGTGGACCCGCCGACCGGCGGCTGAGGCGGGACGCCGCGCTCAGCGGCGGAACAGATCGAGGATGCTGCTGCGCTCGTCTTCGCTGGGCGGCGCGGGCGGCAGCTTGTCTTCGAGGCCGAGCGACGCGACGCCGCCGCCGTGCGCGTACTCTTCGTAGTACCACTCGCCGCCGATGTTCACGACACCCTCGGGCGCGGCCGGCTCCTCGACCGGCACGCCCTTGAGCGCGGCGCTCATGTAGTCGATCCACACGGGCAGCGACAGGCCGCCGCCGGTCTCGCGGTCGCCCAGCTTGCGCGGCTGGTCGTAGCCGATCCACACCACCGCCACCACGTTGCGCTGCCAGCCGGCGAACCACGCGTCCATCGAGTCGTTGGTGGTGCCGGTCTTGCCGTAGATGTCGGGCCGCTTCAGCAGGGACTGCGCGCGCGCGGCCGTGCCCGAGCGCGTGACCTCCTGCAGCAGGCTGGTCATCACGAACGCGTTGCGCGCGTCGAGCATGCGGCGCGACGCGTCGGGCGGCTGCAGGTCGGCCTGCACCAGCACGCGGCCGCGCGTGTCGGTCACCTTGGTGATGAGCGCCGGCTCGATGTGGTAGCCGCCGTTGGCGAACACCGCGTACGCGCCGGCCATCTGCAGCGGCGTGACCGAGCCCGCGCCCAGCGCCATGGTCAGGAAGGCCGGGTGCTTGTCGCCGTCGAAGCCGAAGCGCTGGATCCACTGCTGCGCGTAGTCGGGGCCGATCGCCTGCAGGATGCGGATCGAGACCATGTTCTTCGACTTGGCCAGCGCGCGCCGCATCGACATCGGGCCTTCGAACTGGCCGTCGTAGTTCTTCGGCTCCCACGGCTGGCTGCCGGTGGCGCCGGCATCGAAGAACAGCGGCGCGTCGTTGATGACCGTGGCCGGCGTGAAGCCCTTCTCCAGCGCGGCCGAGTAGATGAACGGCTTGAAGCTCGAGCCCGGCTGGCGCCACGCCTGCGTGACGTGGTTGAACTTGCTCTTGGAGTAGTCGAAGCCGCCGACGAGCGCGCGGATCGCGCCGGTGCGCGGGTCGAGCGCGACGAACGCGCCTTCGACCTCGGGCAACTGCGTGATCGACCAGTCGCCCTTGGGCCCCTTGACGAGGCGGATCACCGCGCCGCGGCGGATCTGCGTCTTCGGGTTCGCCTTGGGCGACAGCCCCGACGTGGCCGGCCGCAGTCCCTCGCCGGTGACCGTGACCGTCTCGCCGCTGACGAGCACCGCGACCACCTTCTTCGGGCCGGCTTCGAGCGCCACGCCGGCCTTGAGCTCGTCGTTGTCGGGGTGGTCGACCAGGGCCTCGGCGACGCGCGCGTCGATCGCCGCCGGGTCGGCCGGAAGATCGACGTAGGCCTCGGGTCCGCGATAGACCTGCCGCCGCTCGTAGTCGAGGATGCCCTTGCGCAGCGCGCGGTACGCGACCATCTGTTCGGCCGAGTGGATCGACAGGTGCACGTTCAGGCCGCGCGAGTAGGTGTCCTCGCCGTAGTGGCTGAACACAAGCTGGCGCGCCGTCTCGGCCACGAACTCCGCGTGCACCGCGACCTCGGAGACCTGCCGGTAGCGCAGCTTCTCCTGTCGCGCCTGCGCGTGCTGGGCCTCGGTGATGAAGCCGTTGTCCAGCATGCGGTCGATGATGTACTGCTGGCGCACCGTGGCGCGCCGCGGGTTGGTGATGGGGTTGTAGGCCGACGGCGCCTTGGGCAGGCCGGCCAGCATGGCGGCCTCGGCGACCGTCACGTCCTTCAGCGGCTTGCCGAAGTAGATCTCGCTCGCCGCCGCGAAGCCGTAGGCGCGCTGGCCGAGGAAGATCTGGTTCATGTACAGCTCGAGGATCTGGTCCTTCGTCAGCTGGCTCTCGATCTTCAGCGCGAGCAGGATCTCGTAGATCTTGCGGGTGAACGTCTTCTCGGTCGACAGGTAGAAGTTGCGCGCGACCTGCATGGTGATGGTCGAGGCGCCCTGGCTCTTGGCCTCGGAGAACTGCGCCAGGCCGGCGCGGATCACGCCCAGGTAGTCGACGCCGCTGTGCTGGTAGAAGCGCGCGTCCTCGATGGCCAGCACGGCGTCGCGCATGACCTTCGGGATCTCGCCGATCGGCACGAACTGCCGCCGTTCCTCGCCGAACTCGCCGAGCAGCACGTTGTCGGCCGAGTACACGCGCAGCGGCAGCTTGGGCCGGTAGTCGGTCAGGCCGCTGATCTCGGGCAGGTTCGGGTAGGCCACCGCCAGCGCGATCGCCACCAGCATGAGCAGCGACAGCGTCGCGGCGGCGGCCAGGCCCGCCAGCCACGCCAGCGCACGCAGCAACCAGCGCGACCAGGGAGCGGCAAGGAGGGAAGAGGCGGCGGCGCGTGGGGAGGTGCGCCCGGAATCGGTCATGAGGACTCGCGAGGGCTCGCCGAAGCGGCACTGGATTATAGGAACCGGGCCTTCGGCGACGTGCCGGTTCGTGAACTGCGTCGCAGGTCGCACGCAGCCCGATCAGGGTCAACCCGGTGACCGTGTGCACGCACTCGCAGCCCGTGTGAGTTTCGCAACGAGCCACGCGTTGCAGGGGCGCCGATTCCTATCGACCTCAAAGGCTTTGCTGCTAGCATTCAAGCAACCTATTAACAAGCCAGCGCAAACATCGCGCGTTGGGAGAGGGTGCCGTGAGCTTCCTAGACGTTCTGCTGGGCCGCAAGCACATCCCGATGATCGGCCTGGACATCAGTTCGTCGAGCGTCAAGCTGGTCGAACTGGCGCAGAACGCCAGCGGCGAGTTCATCCTGGAGCGATTCGCGGCCGAACCGTTCGACAAGGGCTGGATCGCCGACGGCCAGATCGAGAAGTTCGACGAGGTCGCCGACGCGGTGCGGCGCGTGGTCCAGAAGAGCGGCACGCGCACCAAGAACGTCGTGATGGCGATGCCGCAGTCGGCCGTCATCACCAAGAAGATCATGCTGCCGGCCGGCCTGCGCGAGGAAGAGCTCGAGATGCAGGTGGAGGCCGAGGCCAACCAGTACATCCCGTTCTCGCTCGACGAGGTGAGCCTCGACTTCTGCGTGATCGGCCCGAGCCCGAGTTCGGCCGGCGACGTCGAGGTGCTGATCGCCGCGTCGCGCAAGGACCGCGTGCAGGATCGCCAGGGTCTCGCCGAAGCCGCCGGGCTGAAGCCCGTGGTGATCGACATCGAGTCGCATGCGTCGCGCCTGGCCATGAGCCGCGTCACGCGCAGCCTGCCGAACGAAGGACGCGACGCGCTGGTGGCGCTGTTCGAGATCGGCGCCGACACCACCAGCCTCAAGGTGCTGCGCGACGAGGAGATGCTGTACGACCGCGACCAGGCGTTCGGCGGCTCGCAGCTCACCCAGCTCATCTCGCGCCAGTACGGCTTCTCGTTCGAGGAAGCCGAGCAGAAGAAGCTCGGCGGCGACCTGCCCGAGGACTACGAGTCGTCCATCCTCGCGCCCTTCGTCGACAGCCTCTCGCAGGAGATCGGCCGGGCGTTGCAGTACTTCTTCACCAGCACGCCGCACCACAAGGTGCACTACGTGATGCTCGCCGGCGGCACGGCGACCCTGCCCGGCCTGAAGGATCGCGTCACCGAGCTCACCGGCTTCGCCTCGATGGTGGTGAACCCGTTCGACGGCATGAAGCTCGGCTCGGCGATCCGTGAAGGCAAGATGCGCCGCGAGGCGCCGTCGTACCTGACCGCATGCGGTCTGGCGATGCGGAGGTTCCTGCAGTGATCCTGATCAACCTGCTCCCGCACCGGGAGGAAAAGCGCCGCAGGCGCAAGGCGGCGTTCTTCGCCGGCCTGGGCGCCTCGGCGCTGGCCGGCGTGGCGATCGCCGGCGTCTGGTGGCTCGGACTGCAGCAGCTGACGTCGCAGCAGCAGGAGCGCAACCAGTTCCTGCGCACCGAGATCGCCAAGCTCGACGCCCAGATCAAGGACATCGCGTCCTTGCGCGCCGAGATCGAGGCGCTGAAGGCGCGGCAGAAGGCGGTCGAGGACCTGCAGACCGACCGCAACGTGCCGGTGCACCTGCTCAACGAGCTGGTCAAGCACGTGCCCGAGGGCGTGTACCTCACGCAGATCCGCCAGAACGGCGACGTGGTGCAGGTCAACGGCATCGCGCAGACGAACGAGCGCGTCTCCGAGTTGCTGCGCAACACGGCCTACAACGCGACGTGGATCGAGCGGCCCGAGCTGGTCGAGATCAAGTCGACCACGGCGCAAGGCAAGCGCATGTTCGATTTCTCGATGCGACTGTCGCTGAAGCGGCCCAAGGTCGAGAAGCAGGCTGCGGCCGGCGCGCCGGCCGCGGCAGCGTCGGCTGCCGCTGCGGCCAAGAAGTCCTGAGGGGGCGAGCGTGGCGACCAAGACGAAAGCCCCGTCCGTCGAGCTGTCGACGATGTTCGAGCAGGCCGCGGCGCAGTTCCGCGGGCTGAACACCAACGAACCCGGCCAGTGGCCGATCCTGCCCAAGCTCGCGGCCTTCCTCGCGCTGGCCGTGCTGATGGTCGTGCTCGGCTGGTTCCTCGTGCTGCAGACCGCCACCGAGGAGCTCGACGCCGAGCGCGCCAAGGAGCCCGGCCTGCGCCAGGAGTACCGCGGCAAGCTGGCCCAGGCGATCAACCTGCCCGAGCTGCGCAAGCAGAAGCTGCAGGTCGAGGAGTACGTGACCCAGCTCGAGAAGCAGCTGCCCGGCAAGGCCGAGATGGACGCGCTGCTGTCCGACATCAACCAGGCCGGCGTGGGCCGCGGTCTGCAGTTCGAGTTGTTCCGCCCGGGCCAGGTCGTCGTGAAGGACTACTACGCCGAGCTGCCGATCGCGATCCGCGTGACCGGCCGCTATCACGACATCGGCAGCTTCGCCGGCGACATCGCCAACCTGTCGCGCATCGTGACCCTGCACAACCTGAGCCTCGGCGGCGGCGGCGCTCCCGCGGGCCTGCTGTCGATGGAGGCCACGGCGCGCACCTACCGGTACCTCGACCCGAACGAGATCGCCGAGCAGCGCAAGGCCAAGGCCGGCGCGGGAGCGAAGAAATGATCCGCGCCACCGCCCTGGCGCTGGCCGCCACGTTCACGCTCGCCGGCTGCGGCAGCAACCTCGACGAGCTGCAGGCCTGGATGGATCAGCAGCGCCGCGAGGTCAAGCCCAACGTCCAGCCGATCGAGCCGCCCAAGAAGTTCGACCCGCAGCCGTACGCCGGCGCCGAGTCGGTCGAGCCGTTCAGCGCGCAGAAGCTGAGCGTCGCCCTCAAGCAGGAAGTGCGTCAGCCGAATTCGCTGCTGGCCGCCGAGATGAATCGCCGCAAGGAGCCGCTCGAGGCCTATCCGCTGGACAGCATGTCGATGGTCGGCAGCGTCACGCGGCAGGGCCGTCCGTACGCGCTGCTGAGGGTCGACAACCTGCTGTACCAGGTGAAGGCCGGCGACTACCTCGGCCAGAACTTCGGGAAGATCACGAAGATCACCGAGACCGAGATCGCGCTGCGCGAGATCGTGCAGGACGCGGCGGGCGAGTGGATCGAGCGTACGAGCACGCTGCAACTGCAGGAGCGTGGTCGATGAACAAGGAGAACCGGATCATGACCAAGTGGTGCGCTCGAGCCGCGGCGCTGGCCTTCGCCCTCGCCGCCCCCGCCTGGGCCTGGGCGCAGAACGCGATCCAGTCGATCAACAGCCTGCAGCAGGCCGGCGCCGAAGTCGTGCGCATCGAGCTCGCGCAGCCGCTGGCGGCGGTGCCCGCGGGCTTCGCGGTGCAGACGCCGCCGCGCATCGCGATCGACCTGCCCGGCGTGAGCAACGCGCTCGGCCGCAACACGGTCGACGTCAACCAGGGCAACCTGCGCTCGGTCAGCATCGCGCAGGGCACGGACCGCACGCGCCTCGTGCTGAATCTCAAGGCGCCGGCCAGCTACCGCGCGCAGCTCGATGGCAAGGCCTTGCTCATCGTGCTCGAAGGCACCGGCCCGGCCGTGGCCGCCGGCGGCACGCCGGCCGCGCAGCCCGCGCAGACCACGCAGTTCGCGCAGAGCCAGAACCAGGACGTGCAGGCGATCCGCGACATCGACTTCCGCCGCGGCCCCGACGGCGCCGGGCGCGTGATCGTCAACCTGCCCAGCACGCAGGTCGGCGTCGACATCCGGCAGCAGGGCCAGAGCCTCGTGGTCGAGTTCCTGCGCTCGTCGCTGCCCGACAGCCTGCGTCGCCGCCTCGACGTCACCGACTTCGGCACGCCGGTGCAGTCGGTCTCGACCCTGCAGAGCGGCGATCGCGTGCGCATGGTGGTCGAGCCGCGCGGCCAGTGGGAACACAGCGCCTACCAGAGCGATACCCAGTTCGTGCTCGAGGTGCGCCCGCAGAAGGTCGATCCCAACAAGCTGACGCAAGGACCCGGCTACGCCGGCGAGAAGCTGTCGCTGAACTTCCAGAACATCGAAGTGCGCGCGCTGCTGCAGGTCATCGCCGACTTCACGAACTTCAACGTCGTGACGAGCGACACCGTCACCGGCAGCGTCACCTTGCGCCTGAAGGACGTGCCGTGGGACCAGGCGCTGGACATCATCCTGCAGGCCAAGGGCCTCGGCCAACGCAAGAACGGCAACGTCATCTGGATCGCGCCGAAGGACGAGATCGCGGCGAAGGAGAAGCTCGAACTCGAGTCGAAGGCGCAGATCGCCCAGCTCGAGCCGCTGCGCACGCAGTCGTTCCAGCTCAACTACACCAAGGCCGAAGAAGTGGCCAAGGGACTGACCGGCCAGGCCACGGGCCAGGGCGGCGGCGGATCGGGCAACACGCGCATCCTGTCGAACCGGGGCAGCGTGATCTACGAGACGCGCACGAACCAGCTCTTCGTCACCGACATCCCGTCGAAGCTGGAGGAGATCCAGCAGCTCATCACCAAGATCGACATCCCGGTGCGCCAGGTGATGATCGAGTCGCGCATCGTCGAGGCGAACGACCAGTTCGGCCGCTCGCTCGGCGTGCGGCTCGGCGGCCGCGCGCAGAACCTCGGCAGCAGCCCGCAGATCGTGGCCGGCGGCAGCCTGAGCGGCGTCGCCTCCGGCGGCGGCGTGGCCAACACGAACTTCGTCAACCTGCCGGCCATCGGCCAGGGCGGCTACGACCCCGCGAGCTTCGCGCTGTCGCTCTTCAACTCGAACGCCACGCGCTTCCTGAATCTCGAGATCTCCGCGCTCGAGGCCGACGGCAAGGGCAAGGTGATCTCGAGCCCGCGCATCATCACGGCTGACCAGGTCAAGGCGTTCATCAAGCAGGGCACGAAGGTGCCGTTCCAGCGCGCGTCGGCCTCCGGCGCCACCGCGGTGGAGTTCCAGGAAGCGACCTTGAAGCTCGAGGTCACGCCGCAGATCACGCCCGAAGGCAACGTGATCCTCGACGTGCAGATCAACAAGGACAGCCTGGGCACGCTCACGTCGGCCGGCCGCGAGATCAACGTCAAGGAAATCAAGACGCAGGTGCTGGTCGAGAACGGCGGCACGGTGGTGATCGGCGGCATCTTCGAGCAGTCGGAGACCAACTCGACCACCAAGGTGCCGCTGCTCGGCGACGTGCCGGTGCTGGGCAACCTGTTCCGCGCCAACACGCGCGACACGCAGCGCACCGAACTGCTGATCTTCCTGACTCCGCGTCTGGTGACCGAGCGCGTCGTCGCGCGTTGAACCTCCGGCCGCGGCCGGCGCGCTGCCGGCCGCGCGCCCGCCGGGACGAGGTCGCCTGAAGTCGTGATGGGCGAACCGGCCGTCATCTCCCTCATCGGCATGCCCGGCGGCGGCAAGTCCACCGTCGGGCGCCATCTCGCGCGCTCCCTCGGCCGGCGCTTCGTCGACTCCGACCACGAGATCGA
>Ga0209172_10007360_pt1 | contig 11463 bp, 9 predicted proteins | sample LarsenN4metaG_FD_184113 | JGI IMG/M metagenome (GOLD analysis project Ga0209172, IMG submission 184113) | Hot spring sediment bacterial and archeal communities from British Columbia, Canada, to study Microbial Dark Matter (Phase II) - Larsen... ... | reverse complement strand
AGGGGCGTATGGAGGTAGGGGGGGTCTTAGAAATCCTCCTACCCTCCCCTGCCCCCTTCCACACGCCCTTACCCCCTACGCTTTATTTATACTAGTTTTTGCGGTGCTTCCAGGAGATCGATAATTTCCTGGGTAAACCGTGCGACGGGCGCCCCGCTGACGGCCTTATGATTATAGACCACGCACAGTTTCATTATGGACCGGATATGGATCCCCCCATTCCTTACCACCGGCATCTCTGTGATTTTTCCGACGCCCAGGATGGCGTTTTGGGGGTAATTGAGGATGGGGGTAAAAATTTCTACCCCTAATCCGCCCAGATTGGTGATAGAGAAGGTTCCGCCGAGGAGCTCATCGGGAGTTAGTTTGCTGGCCCTGGCCTTGTCGGAGAGATCCTTGGACTCCCGAGCGATTTGAAAAAGAGTTTTTCGATCCGCGTTCCGAATCACAGGGACCATCAGCCCTTCTTCTAAGGCCACCGCTATGCCGATGTTGATATTTTTGAACACCCTTATCTCGCCTTCCGCCAGAGTAGAATTCAGGAGCGGATATTTAAGGAGCGCCAGGGCGGTCGCCTTAACGATCAGATCATTATAGGTGACCCGGACCCCGTGCTCTTTCTCCCAGTCCGCCACTTTCTGTTCTCGAAGCTTCACGGCCTCGGTCATATCGACTTCCATGACCTGGGTGACCCGGGGAGAATTCGTCCAGCTTTCGGCCATACGGTCGGCAATGACCCTCCTCATACCTTTAAGGGGTATAACTTCTCGATATTCCGGCTCACCCGCGGACGGCTGCCTGCCCTCAGCGGCCTTTAAAATGTCCTCCCGGACGATCCGTCCTCCTGGGCCTGTACCCATGACGGTGCTGATATCGACGCCCAGCTCTTTCGCCAGCTTTCGAGCCGCGGGGGAGACCCGCTGTTTTTCCTCGGATTCCACAGGTTCCACCCTTTCAGCACCTGCCCGGGGCTTCGCTTCGGCTTCCACAGCTTTGGCCTCTACCCCTTTTACCGCTTCCGCAATGAGCTGGGTCGGTGCAAAGGCTCCCTCATCAAAGGCCTCGTTTTCCGCCGTAATGATCGCAATCGTTTTGCCCACCTCCACCACAGATCCCTCCTTAGCGAGGATCTTCCGGACGACGCCCGCCTCAGGGGCCGTCACCTCGTACTCGACCTTCTCAGATTCGATTTGCGCCAGAGGGGTCTCTTTCTCGACCTTATCCCCTTCCTTGACCAACCAGGAGACGATCGTCCCTTCCCTCATGGCCATGCCGAGTTTCGGCATAATTACCGTAACCGCCATTTCATCACCCCCTCAAAGTTCTAAGCAGTTATAGGATTATAACCCTTACAACCTTGCAGGCCTTTCCGATTATTTAGCCTTCTCTCCAAGCTCTATCCCTAAGAATCTATCTATTAGATACCCGGAAATATTCTGGGAGTCAATATTTTTATGGCTTCAATTTAATAAAAGTTCGAGACGGGATAGGAGGTCTATAAATTCTATTTGACAAGGACCGGTCTGGGATGTTCCTTAAAACTTAATAAGTCTTAAAATATGCACGGGGATCTTTCACTTTTTAAAGGGGGATACATGAAAAGATTATCTTTATCTATACTTACCCTCCTCCTCTGGGTTTTAGGGTCAGGGGGTTACGCACAGCAGGCCGTGAGCCCTGAAGAACATTTCAAGGCCGGGCTTATCTTTACCCAGCATGGTAAGTATCAAGAAGCCATTCGGGAGTTCACCCAGGCCATCAAATCCAAACCCAACTATGTGGAGGCCTATAACAGCCTGGCTTCCCTGTACTTTATCCTGGGCGACCCGGAGCAGGCCATTAAACTGGCTAAAGAAGCCATTAAGATAAAGCCGGATTATGCAGAGGCGTACTATACCTTGGGATCCATCTATAACGTTCAGAAGAAACCGAAGGAGGCTATTAAAGCTCTCCAAGAAGCCGTTAAACTTAAACCGGATTATGTAGATGCCTATGTCAATATGGGCTGGGTGGTTTACCTTCAAGGAGATTACGAGGGGGCCCTTACACACTTCCAAAAAGCCACCCAAATTAACCCAGAAGATCCCGGCGCCCACGTGGGTCTGGGGGAAGTCTATATGAAGAAAGGACAATACGATCAGGCGGTCACCGAGTTTAAAGAGGCCCTCCGGATCAAACCGAACCATATGGGAGCTCATCATAGCTTGAGCCATGCCTACCTGGCCCAAAAGAAAATGGAGGAGGCCATCCGGGAATTCCAGGCCATCACCCAGATTCAACCCAATGACCCAGAGGCCTACCATGAGCTGGGCCTCATTTACGCAGAGCAGGGAAAGTACGAGGAGGCAATTAAGGAGTTTACTAAGGTCATCCAATTAGCTCCAGAAGACCCCAAAGTCCGAAACCGGCTGGCCTGGATCCTGATCGATAAGGACTTTAACCTGGATGAAGGTATCCAACATGCTCAAAAAGCCCTGGAGCTTAAACCGGACTTTTCCGAAGCCATGGGAACCCTGGGCTGGGGATATTACAAAAAGGGGATGTATCCGGAGGCGGTGGCATGGTTGCAAAAAGCGGCCGCAGGCTCTAAAGATAAAACCCTTCAACAACGCCTGGAGCAGGCTCAGCAAAAGCTCAAAAAATAACTTCTTAATCCATAGAGGACTGCAGGGTTGAAGGTTGGAAGGCTAGCTCGAAATGGTCCTCAGGGGAATGATGTAAGGAGTTCCGGTATCTCTATGGATTTCGGCCACAACCTCGACCCCATAAACCTGGCTAACATTTAAAGCTGTAAGGACCTCCCTCGGGCTACCGAGACTGTGGATTCTTCCCTCCTTGAGGAGCATGAGCCGGTGGCTATACTGTGAAAGTAAGTTTAAATCGTGGGAGATTGCCACGATGGTAAGTCCTTGGGTACGGTTTAATTCCGTTAAAAGCTCGTAGATACCCAGTTGATACTTCAGGTCTAGAAAAGCCGTGGGTTCATCGAGAAGAAGTACCTGCGGCTGTTGAGCTAAAGCCCTGGCAATAAGGGTCCGCTGTTTTTCCCCTCCGCTCAGTTGCTGGATAGGTCGATTCGCAAATCGAAGGACATCCATCTGTTTCATGGCTTCCTCGGCAACTTCACGATCTATGGGCCTATCGAACCCAAATCCCCTTTGATAAGGAGCCCGACCCATAAGTACTACCTCCGATACCGTAAACGGGAGGGAAATTATCGATTCTTGAGGAACGACGGCTACCTTCTTGGCCAGGTCCCGATGGCTGAACGAAGAAATCTCTTTAGCGGCTATGAGAATTTCACCGGAAGTTGGGACTAATACCCGGCTCAAAAGTCTTAATAACGTGGTCTTACCGGATCCATTAGGCCCTAGAATGCCAAAAAACTCTCCCCGGGGGACGGAAAAGGTTAGGTCCTGTAAGATCCAGTCCCGGTCATATTTGAAAGATAAACTTCTGGCTTCGATCATAGTTCCATCGCTCGAGGATAACTCCTATGTACGAAGGGGGATGAGCAAGTGAAAATAAAGAGGCCCCTGCAGGGTCCCTAGGCCCTTGCAGCAGCCTCTACCAATTCCAGGACTACTGGATGCCGGTGGTAACACCCACGGTAACCCCTGGGGTAATTCCAGGTTGAGTGCTGAGGGTCGTGCCCGCTACAACCCCGGTCTGGCCACCCGTTATAGTCCCAAATTGAGAGCTAATGTTGGTGTTTGTAGGGGCTCCAACCCGGCCACCCGTTGTAGTTACACCCAATTGGGAGCCTGTCATAATAGTAGTTACACCGCCAGGCTGACGGACGGTTGTGGTGCTGGTCGTAACTCCAGGTTGAGTAATAGTTATATTATTGGTCGTAGTAGTTTGACCAAAAGCTCCAATCCTGGGTTGAAGGGCAGGCTGAGTGATGCTTGTGATATTCGCTATGCCTCCTGGCTGGGTAATAGTGGTACTGCCCGTTATAAGACCGGCCTGAAACCCCGTTGGGGTACTTGTGGTTACGGTCACCCCGGGGGGATTATTGGTTATGCTGCTTATAATAACTCCGGGCTGAGGCTGGCTAACCGGAGTGGTGATGGTAACCCCCGGCTGACTCACTGAAGTACTTATGGTAACTCCAGGCTGGCCAATCGGAGTACTTATAGTGACCCCGGGGGGATTGATAGCCGGGAGACTTATCGTAGTCCCAGGTGGCGCGAGAGTTGTAATACTACCCCGCGTTATAGCCCTGGTCTGGTCACCGGTCACCTGCTGGGCATAACCGGTCCCTACCAAACAGGTAGTTATCACCAAGGTCAGAATGATCGTCCATAACTTCTTAATCATACTTTGACCTCCTTGCGCAATGCGCTAAAGCCAGATAGTCCAGCAACTTAAATTCCACATTTGAATAGGCTGACCGAGAAGGACCCGGTCATGGATTATCTCGTTCGCTGTCTACCGGTTGTAGCACCCCCCCCGGTTACAGCCCCGCCCCCTGTGTTCCCTGAGAGAGGTCGAAGGGCATGAATCATAGGCCGCCCTGTGGATTCTGTGATCGTAAGTTCTACATGGTCTCTAATTTTTAGATCGGATAGGGATCTGACTCGAGGGTCCTCCAACCTGGCCTGTTCTGCAAGGTTGAAAGCCATTAACTCGCCCCGTCGCTTCCCCCCAAAATCCTTATCCAATCTGATAACCACGGTGTTCGTAGCAGGATTTACACTCCTCACAGTTCCTGTGACGACTTGCACCTGGGCTGTCGTTTCGGGGGTCGCCCCGGTAGTCGTGCCTGGGGGGGTCGTGGTCGTCCCCGGAGGGGTCGTCATCGTCCCCGGGATGGTCGTGGTCGTGCCTGGGATTGTGGTCGTTGTGCCTGGGGGGGTCGTGGTCGTGCCCGGGATGGTCGTCGTGCCTGGGAGCGTCGTCCTATCTGTAGTATCGGTTACAGTCCCAGTATTACCAGTTGTAGCCCCAGGTTGCGTAGTAGTTGGAGTTCCGGTCGATCTACTCGTTGTGGTCCCCGTCGTAGCCCCCATCGATCCAGTACCAGTAGAGGACCTCTCCGCATAGCTGATTCCTATTAAAGCTGCAGCTACAACCAGAGCTAACATGGTTATACATAACTTTCTAGTCATTCTCTACCTCCTTCTTAATCCTAACTTACTCCCGTTAGGTTATTAGTTTGAATCTTGTCTAATTAAGATTTAAAAGAGCAATTTTTATACCAAATTGTATTTCTTAAAGGGAAGCTGTCCTTCTGTTTCGATTTAGATAATGGGTGGGTAGTTTTAATCTGCCCGTTCAGCTGACTAAAATGAGTAAAAGCGAACAGAATTTACTTCGAACTAAGGAGGGTCGTCGTGAACCCTCCTGTAAATAGGATACTTCACCAATTATAAAACTAGTCCTTTGTAAAGTTCGTTTTCATCCCCCTTAAAAACCCCGGGAGGGGGGATCTGTTTATAGCCAAACAGGGATCCCGTCTTAAAAGCTCCGGGAGGAGTGACCGGTTTGTAAACGAGGAAACCGGTCGCTCCTTACGGAGCTTTTAAGGGTTTATCAAGACTAACTTTACAAAGGAGGAGTACCTTGTAAAGTTAGGTTTGTGTGATTTTCGGCCCTCACCCCCGGCCCCTCTCCCACGCTGTGGGAGAGGGGGGTGGGGAGGGAATGCAGAACTATTGGTTAAAATTAAGTAAACAGGGTACTAGGACCTTGTAAAGTTAATCTGGATGAATCCTTCAAAGCTCCGGGAGGAGCGACCGGTTGGTAGCCAAGGTTAACCAAACAAACTCCAAGCTCCGGGAGGAGCGACCGGTTTCCTCGGGTACCAACCGGTCGCTCCTCCCGGAGCTTCCTCTCTAGGACGGGATCCCCGTTTGGCTATAAACAGATCCCCCCTCCCGGGGTTTTTAAGGGGGATGAAAACTAACCTTACAAGGTACTGGTTATAAGCGGTATTCTATACGTGAGGGTAGTCATAGACCCCTTAAATAAGCCCCTCCCCTCTGTCCCTGCCCAGAATCGGGAGTATCAGGCCGGCGATCCGTGATCGAGGCCGCTTTGTAGTCTACCTTTGTAGACGGCTCCTTTTCCGGCGTTTGAATCAAGGCCCTCTGGAAATGCAATTACAATTTGGCACAGAAGTTGCCTCTCTTAACAACGAGCGCCTAAGTTAGGTGAACCCTGTAGCTTGTGCTACGGGGAAATCCAGGGAAAAGTAATCTTATATCCATATGCCAAATTTACCGCGCCTTATCTGTTGTTACGAAGGGCAAGGTGGGCCGGCATCCAGAGCGCGTAGCTAAGGGAACGAAGCTATCTGCTTTTCTGCAAAGGTACGCTGGCAAATGGATATGGTAAGTCGTTTACTTTTTCCCCGTTCGAGACCTAAACAACTTTGGATTCGTTTACGAATTCCGGGAGAGTTGAGGTAAGTACTGTTAGCTTAGCTCTCCGGAGTAAAAAAGGGGGTTGTGATGAATAAGAAGTTAGGAATCCTCATCCTGATTTTGGCGGTAATTACAACCTGGGGAGGATTTAGCTATGCGGAGCAATCCTCGACCCAGGGGAGTCAAGCAGGTCAAGCCGGCGCTCAACCCGGCAGCCAAGAGAGCCAGCAACCCGGTGCGCCCTCTGGGAGTCAGGCAACCCAGCAGCCACAGCAACCGGGTACGCAGCCGAGCGGCCAGACGGGCCAGCAACCGCCACCGAGCGGTCAAACGAGCCAGCAGCAGCCCGGCGCTCAACCAAAATCTGAAACTACCACGGGTGCTACAACCGGAGGAAAAAGAGTCACAGGGACTGTGAAAAGTGTGGATCCTTCCAGGGGGCTTATCGTGATTATGTTGGGTGAAGACTTTGGGGGTAAGAAAAAAGGTGAAGAAATGACCCTCCGTACGGGCCCGGGAACCCGATGGGAAACAGGTAAAGCGCGGGGGTGGCAATCTTTATCGGACATCAGACCGGGTGATCAATTCGATGCCGATGCCCTCGAATCCGCAGGGGAATTTGAGATTAATTCCTTCATGGGTGGTGCTCCCACAGTACCTGGAAAACCCGGCACACAATCTGGTGTCTCCATCGATAAAGATGTCGGTACGATGGGGGAAGAAAATCGTGAGGGTGGCCAGCCCGGGCAGCAGACAAGGTGACCTCAGATGGGCGGACGGAATGAGTGACAAATCCAAGGAATTCTGAGGGGTGTAAAAAACCCCACCCGACATCCAAACGACGGAGGCCAATCGTTCGATAATACCCCTTTCGTGTTAAACCATCACGTAAACCGGGTAGCCCTCTGTGACTACCCGGTTTAGCGGCAATCGCGTAAGACCGTCCGGCCAAGGAGTATAACTCGTCTCTGCCGTTTTTTTATAAGGCACCCCTCCTTTATCAAGCTCCGGGCGGAGATCCGGCCGTCCTCTGCGCGATGTTTTAATTCAGAAATCGTAATTATCGGTATAAGACAGGTCTCCCAGGAAAGGAACTGGTATGGCATCTGGCTCCAAGAAAGCCATTTATGCCGCCATTGGTGGTAATTTGGCTATTGCGGTGACCAAATTTATAGCTGCGACCTTCACCGGGAGTTCAGCCATGTTGTCAGAGGGTTTTCACTCACTGGTAGATACCGGCAACGGCGGGTTACTGCTGTTGGGAACCCATCGGAGTAAAAAACCACCTGACGAAGTTCATCCTTTCGGCCATGGCAAGGAACTCTACTTCTGGACCCTGATCGTCGCGGTTCTGATCTTTGGGGTTGGGGGGGGCATATCTGCCTACGAGGGCATCACGCATATACTTCATCCGAGCCCTCTGGAGGACCCCACATGGAATTACCTGGTATTAGGCTTAGCGGTCTTCTTCGAGGGCATTTCCTTCACCGTTGCTTTCAGGGAATTTCAGAAGGCCAAAGGAGATCAGGGCATCTGGCAGGCAATCCGGACCAGTAAAGACCCGACGACCTTTACCGTCGTGTTCGAGGACTCGGCGGCTATGCTAGGGCTGATGTTCGCCTTCCTGGGAGTGTTCCTGGGACATCGGCTCAAGAATCCTTACCTGGATGGAGCCGCCTCCATCGCCATTGGGATCACCCTGGCGACGGTGGCCGTCCTTCTGATTTATGAAAGTAAAGGCCTGTTGATTGGTGAGGGTGCCGATCCTCAGACCTTGAATAGCATCCGTGCCCTGGTGGAAGCGGATGCCTCCGTGGAGCAGGTATTGCGTGCGCTCACCATGTACTTCGGTCCCCACACGGTCTTACTTGCGCTGGAGATTGAATTTCATAAGGGGTTGTCCGCGGCGGACCTGGAATCGGCGGTAGATCGTCTGGAAAAGGCGATCCGTAACCAATATTCGGATATAAAGCACGTCTTCATCGAAGCCGAGTCCCTGGCCATTCATCGCAACGAGGCAACGAACTCCTATTAATTAAGTTTAAGGTTCTACGATCACGTTCAGGGGTCCTTCAATCTTGAGAACCTGGACCGAGATGTTGCCTTTAGAGGAGCGCTCGAACCCCAGATCGACCTGAGCATCGCCCACCTTCAATCCATAGAGGTCCATGCGATCGAGGAAGTCCGGCAGGATGGGTCGGACGATCCGGAGTCGGCGATCGAACGCCTCCGGGATCAGGCCCAGCGAAGTTTCGATCAGGTAAGGGACGGATCCCGCCGCCCAGGCCTGGGGGTGACAGGCCACAGGATAACGGACCGGGACGCTGTAATCTGTCCGGGGAAACCCTGCGAAGAGTTCCGGCAGCCTATAATTGTTAAAATACATGGCGGCCTCGACGATGGTGGTGAAAATGCGTTGGGCGGCTTCGTTGAAGCCGTAACGTCGAAATCCGGCGGCAATGATAGCGTTATCGTGGGGCCAAACGGTGCCCAGGTGGTATCCGATAGGGTTGTAACGCCGCTCCTTGTCAGATAGGGTGCGGATGCCCCAACCGCTGAACATGTCCTCGGCCATGAGCCTTTCCATGGTCCGTTGGGCCTTATCTGGGTCGGCGATGCCGGACCAGAGGGCCTGGCCAGGGTTCGACGATATAACCGCAACCGGTTTGTTATCGGCCTGGAGGGCTAGGGCGTAGAACCCTTTATCTTCCAGCCAAAAATCCCGATTGAATCGCGTGCGAAGGTCCTCGGCCTCTCGCCGTAGCTGGTCGGCCCGGTCCGGCTCCCCGACTCGTTGATAGAGGTCGGCCAGGCCGATCTTAGCCAGATATACATATCCTTGAACCTCAACCAGGGAAATGGGGGGGGTAGCCAGGCGGCCGTCGTCGTTGACAATGGCATCCCCCGAGTCCTTCCACCCTTGATTGATCAGCCCTTTCTCCGACGAGCTCTTGTATTCGATGTAACCATCCCCATTCTGATCCCCGTAGTGGGACATCCAGTCGAGGGCCCGTTCGATGTGGCTTCTCAGCTCCTTAAAGACCGTAAGATCTCCCGTCCAGGCAGCATGGCGACCGATCAGGATCAGGAAGAGGGGGGTGGCATCGACCGTACCGTAATACGGAGTATAGGGGACTTCGCCCAGCCTGGCCATCTCTCCGATCCGGAGTTCGTGGAGGATTTTACCGGGTTCTTCGTCCTTCCAATCGTTCACCTGCTGACCCTGGTAGCCGGCCAGCACTCGGAGCGTCTGCTCCGCAATCCCCGGCTGGAAGGCCAGGGTTTGAAGGGCCGCGATCAGGCTATCTCGTCCAAACAAGGTGACAAACCAAGGAACGCCGGCGGCGATGAACTCCTGGCCCGCGATATGGGTCCTCAAGATACGAAGGTCCCGTAGCGAGCGCTCCAAAGTTTTGTTTAGCAGCAGGCTATCGCTGTGGACCTTCGTATGCAGGCCGAGCCATTCCTCCACCGATCGGCTCAGGGAGGCTTTAGTGCTGTTATGATCGGGCTGAGCGCGCGCCTTTGGCTGCACCTCATTTAAATCCGGGGACTCAGAAATGACCAGGGAGATCAAGAGTTGCCTGCTCTCCCGGGGTCCCAGGTTTATTCGAAAGTGTGCGGTAGTGCCTTCCGTCTTTTGGGGTGTCGGCGAGAAGTAAATGACCAGACTCCGGTAGAGGTCATCTTTTCCTTCATAGATGAAGCTGAGGGCGTTGCCCTTCCAGCTCGGTTGCCGCAGCTTGCCGGGTCTCTCCGGCAACATGCCCCGGACGGCGAAGATATCTTCAAACTCTGCTTGGAAAGTTAGAGAAACCGGCACCTCGACCTGCTGTAGCTCCACGTTTTGAAAGGTAATCACCTCATTCAGAGTGCGCCGCGCGCCGTCGATCATACGCTCCCATCTGATTCCGATATGCTCCTTAGGGATGAGATGACCGTCTTCCATCCGAATGTCCGGGTTGGTCAGCTCAAAAGCAGCCATGAAGCCACGTGCCGCATCCGAGACCAGCACATCGGGCTCTGCGCCCCCTAGCCTCAGCTCATAACCCTTGAGAAACCGGCAGTCATGGTAATAGAGCCCGAACCCGTGATTACTCTCCAACGGCACCTGGCTATCAGGTTGGGTAAGAAGGAAAACCTCCTCATCCTTCACCACCACGGCGTCCGCGATACTCCGGACCATGGAAGGGGCGCCCTTCGTTAGAACGCGCTGCTTCCGCTCATGCTTCTCATGTTCTGAGAGGTTTTGACTTTTTTTCCTGGTAGCGCGGGGGGTCCGCTTTTTTTCTGGCATCTTAGATCCTCCTACTCATGGGGTCGACTATATTTATAAGCTGATAGCCGCAAAGCCCACGTCAGGATTGTATTTGCGTTGTAGATGCTTCGGCGATTCGACGACGATCACTTCCAGGGTCGGGCGTACCCGGGCCTCTATGAGGTGGCCCCCATGCGCGGTACCATCGGATTTGCCCAGCACCACATGGGCGTGTACCTTCGGCTCGCCATCCTGGAGGGTGATGTCGCCCGCCATGGAGAGCACTTCAACCTGCTCTTTGACGGGGATCTTCTTGTACTCCTTCTTCTCCCACTGAAAATAACCCAAGGTGACTTCACTGAACGCACCTATCGCTGTAAAATGACTGGCGCTCAAGTTGTGGTCCTTTGCGAAGGTTAATAAGCCCTGGCTGACTTCATCCCCGATGTCGAAGATGACCGCAAAGGTCTTCTGACCTTGGTCCTCGTGTAAGAGTTTTGCTTTCATAATAAACCTCCTTTAACGGTCCACCGCTTGGGATGGACGTTGCTTCTTGCTTAGGCTCCATCCTAAGACCCCTCCGATGACCAGGCCTGCGCTTAGGAGGGCGGTGGCTTGCAGAGCGGGTTGGGGTCGTCTGGAACTTCTCTGTACGTTAAAGCTTTCCCGGGCGACCGGGGAGTAGCTCATTTCGGGATAATCCTTTGAGGGCCCCACGGAACCTTCGCGCATAGCCATCTGGAGGACCTGCGCCAGATGGAGAGCACGGCGGTCCGTGGTCTGGGCAATCTGCTCGCGGCAGCTGAATCCGTCGGCGATGATCAACATATCTTT
>Ga0209172_10007359_pt1 | contig 11464 bp, 11 predicted proteins | sample LarsenN4metaG_FD_184113 | JGI IMG/M metagenome (GOLD analysis project Ga0209172, IMG submission 184113) | Hot spring sediment bacterial and archeal communities from British Columbia, Canada, to study Microbial Dark Matter (Phase II) - Larsen... ... | reverse complement strand
ATTTTTATAACCCCCAATCCCAGGATTTTTGGGGGTTTCACCGGGCAACGGCCCAAGAGAGCTTTAAGTTAATCACACCCCTGCATTTGCCTTGGACTTCGCCCCTATTGCAGATTCGCTTTGAACTATCAGCCGATGGTTTAGAAGTGTATCATCCCAATGGGGAATTGTTCAAGGAACCGGGGGATTTGTTTGATGAACGTAATCTCGCCCAACAAGAACGCGATCGGGCGGCCCAAGAACGCGATCGGGCATTTGCCAAACTCCGGGAATTGGGCATTGACCCAGAAAACCTTTAAAAATTGAAGTTGTCGGGTGGGCATTGCCCACCCGACGAACTACTGGTTATAATAAATGAATCCTGATTAAGCTAACAAGCAGGCGGCTGGGAAAATCAGGTATTCCAGAAAAAACAGTTTCCAGATGAATTGATAGCAGCTAGCAATGCTAGTTTTATCTTCTAAATTGACCTGTTGGCTGCGCCACCAAAGCCAACCTAATGCACCTAAGTGGGTGACGGTGACAAATATCTGGAAAAAAACCGGGTTTCTCCCCAATTCGCCAAGAAAAGAAACTGGGTTGATCGCCCCGATAAACCATTCCCCAACCAGATTTTCATTTAACAACCAAGTTTCTGACCAGGAAAAACCTGCCCAACTGGCGGCTACCATCCCCAGGTAGCAGGCGGTGAGGGTGTAAAGGGCGAGATTAAATGCGGCGGGTGCCCCGATTTTAATCGTCAAGGTGGTAATTTGGTAATGTTTGTCACCTTCGATGTCGGGGATGTCTTTGAAAATGGCGATCGCGAAGGCAAACCCCACCACAAATAAACTCAATGCCCACAGTTGCGGTGTAATTTCCCCTAATATTGCCGAGAATAGGGATTGCTCCGTCAGGAACCCCTGACCGAGAAGGGGAGAAAGGGGAGAGGGGAGATAGAGCTTATAGTGAAGGAATAGCCCCAAATTTATCACAACGCCGCGCACTGTGAAAATGCAAAAAGATGCCCAGAATGGGAAACGTTTTAACCGCAATGGGGGCAGGGAATAGGCAGTACCCAAAGCCAAACTCACCCCCACTACGGCTAGGAGCATGAGGCCGCTAAACCAGGCGATAACCAAGGCAGCAATGCCAGCAATTATCACAATTATTTGTCCTTGTTTTAAAGACAATTCCCCCGATGCTAGCGGTAAGTTTGGTTTATTGATTTTATCAATATCTACATCAGTGAGCTGATTTAGTCCCACAATGTAAACATTACCACATAAGCAAGCAATTAGGGCGATTAATAGCACCCCAATATGATGACTAGCAGCGGCTATGTTGGGAAATGCTATCAAATATAAACCCACCACACTCAGGGTGGTGCCGATAATTGTGTGCGGTCGAGAAAATTTCCACAAATTAGTCATTAGTCATTTGTCCTTGGGTAGGGATTCTTTTGTCACTTGTCCTTGGTCATTTTTACACAGATGCGCCTTTGATTCCCGTTTGGAGATTCCAGAGTTGGGCGTAAATACCGGACTTGGCGATAAGCTGTTCGTGGGTGCCAAATTCGACTAATTTGCCTCGGTCCATAACATAAATGCTGTCAGCGTGGCGGATGGTGGAGAGACGATGAGCGATCGCGATCGTGGTGCGATGTTGGGTGATGCGTTCCAGGGAACGGGATATGGCGGCTTCGGTTTCATTATCCACGGCGCTGGTGGCTTCATCGAGAACCAGGATGGGGGGGTTTTTTAACACCGCACGAGCGATCGCCACCCGCTGTCTCTGCCCACCGGACAACTTTTGTCCCCGCTCGCCCACAATAGTATCATAACCTTGGGGCAATTCCACAATAAAATCATGGGCTTCGGCAATTTTTGCCGCTTCCACCACCGATTCCATAGTCACATCAAAAGTGCCATAAGCAATATTATCCGCTACCGTACCGTGGAACAAAAACACATCCTGACTTACCAAACCAATGGCTCGCCGCAAATCTTGTAACTGGATTTCTTGTAACGGTATGCCATCCAGGGTAATTTTACCAGACTGCACCTCATAAAGTCGTAACAACAACTTAACTAGGGTACTCTTCCCAGAACCAGTCGCCCCCACCACCCCGATCGTTTTTCCCGCTGGAATGTGCAAACAAAGTCCCTCCACCACAGGCGCCCGTCCATTATAAGCAAAAGTCACATCAACAAACTCCACCTCACCCCTGACAGTGGCTACCGGTAAATGTTGATCTCCCGGATGAATCGTAATCGGAGTATCCAGCAAATTCATCACCCGATTCGTAGAAGCCATTGCCCTTTGATACTCATTCAGAGTTTGGCCCAACCGAGTTAAAGGCCAGAGCAACCGCTGGGTGAGAAATACCAGCACACTATAAGTCCCTACCGCTAAATTACCATTAACCGCTTCCATCCCGCCATAAAGCAAAATTCCCGTAAATCCCAGCAAAATCAAAATTCTGATTAACGGAATAAACGCCGCACTCAAAGCAATAGCGTAGCGGTTGCTTTGCTGGTAGGCTTCACTTTGGTTCGCCATCCGGCGCAGTTCGTAATCTTCCGCTGTAAAGCTCTTAATCGTAACAATGCCCGTGATATTATTCGCTAATTGAGCATTGAGCAAGCTGGCTTGGTCGCGGACTGCGGCATATCTCGGCATCAGCAAACCCTGAAACCAAATCGCACCCCAAATAATAAACGGTATTGGCGCCATTGTCATCCAAGCCACAGTGGGAGCCAGGAGAAAAAAAGCCCCACCAATAACTACCACTGTAGTAGATACTTGGAGTATTTCATTAGCGCCAATATCCAAAAATCGCTCTAGCTGGTTGATGTCATCATTGAGAATTGCCATCAAATTACCGGTACTGCGCTCTTCAAAATATGCCAATTCCAAATTTTGCAGATGTCCGTAGGCATCTAAGCGTAAGTCATGCTGGATTTTTTGGGCTAAATTGCGCCAAGCCTTGGCATAGGTGTATTCAAATAGGGATTCTAATCCCCAAATGATGAAACTCAGAAACGTGAGGAAGAGGAGCTGGCCAAAAATATCCGTGATGCCTAGCTGCTGGGCAATTAAAGAATCTTTTTGTTTTACTACCACATCAACGGCGCCACCAATTAAGGCGGGTGGGGCTAAGTCAAAGATTTTATTCAATACTGAATATGTACTAGCCAGCCAGATTGGTCGCTGGTATTTATTTCCGTACTTCAATAGGCGCCCTAGGGGGTGACGGGGTGCCTGTGATTTGTTATTGGTCATTTGTCATTTGTCATTTGTCATTTGTCATTTGTCATTTGTCATTTGTCACTTGGAGAAGAAACCTGGTCCCCCCCATCACCTCATCACCCCGTCACCTTTAGTGGCCCAGAGGACGCCGTAACGGATCAAGCCCCTGCGGTAGCCGTTTTTCATCAATCCCATAGCCAGAGCGCCTTTGATGGTGGGTAAACCGGCGCGGAGTAAGCCGAAGATGGCAGCGGGAGAGAAGGCGGAGCGGATGACATCATCCCAGAAGGGGGCGACAGCATCGGACCAGTCGGCGGTGTGGAGGTTGAGGAAACCGACGGCGCGAGCGATCGCCTCATATTCCGGTAGAGAAATCACATAGGGTAGGTGGTAAACTCGATAAATCTGCTTTAAGTGGCGGAGTTCTGAGGGTTGGAGCGGTCCACTAAGCCCAATGCTGCCCAGACCTGTGGGTGCAGTGGGACGGTGACACCAGGTGGCTAAAATCAGGGTGCCCCCGGGTTTGAGTACCCGATAGCACTCCTGGAGCAACTTATGCTTATCGGGCATATGTTCGCCACTTTCCAGAGACCACACTAAATCGAAGCTATTGTCGGCAAAAGGAGTATTCAGTGCGTCGGCGACTAAGAAGGTGGTTTGGGGTGATAGGTGGGCGGCGGCAGCTCTGGCGCTGGCTCTGGCGGCTTGAACTGGGGAGAGGGTGATACCGGTGCCTGAAGCGTTAAACTTCTGGGCGAGGTAGAGGGTACTACCGCCAATACCGCACCCCACATCGAGGAAAGAGCTGATCCGATCGGGCAAATTCACGCCCAATTTGTCCGTAGCGGCGTTGAGGAGTGCTTCGATTAAGTCAACTTGGGCTTGTCGTCTTTCCACCTGATTGCCACCCTCTCGGCCATAGTAGCCGTGGTGCATATGTGGACCCCATAGCTGCTCCCATAAACCGCTGGAAGCGTCGTAAAATTGCTGAATTTGCTGGTAGAGTCCGGCATTCATGGCCTGATTGCTTGTAATTTACGGTGGTCAGTTGTGATTAATTATATATTGGTCCTTAGTCCCTTGTCCCTTGTCACACAGTCATTGGACAAAGAACAAAGGACAAAGGACAAAGGACAAAGGACGTTTGACAAATGACTTTTGACAAATGACAGTCGCTAGAAGAATTTGCCTGGGATTTATGGCAGCCATCCTCGCTGGTGCCATCTTACTAACCCTGCCCATATCCTTGGCGGACGGGGAATGGGGCTCATTCGTCACCGCCCTATTCACCTCCACCTCAGCGGTGTGTGTCACCGGTTTAACCGTGGTGGATACGGGGACTTATTTCTCCAGTTTTGGACAAGGGGTAATCGCCTTGCTGATTCAAATCGGCGGGTTGGGTTACATGACGGCGAGCAGTTTTTTACTGCTGCTGTTGGGGCGCAAATTCCGATTGCGGGACAAAGTGGCTTTGCAGCAATCGTTTGATAAACCAGGAATGGCGGGTGTTTTGGAACTGGTGCGATCGATTATCATTGCCACCCTGATTATCGAAACCGCCGGAGTGTTTCTGCTGATGCTGGTGTTCAAACCGGAATACGGCAGCGGTAGGGGTTTGTGGCTGTCGGTGTTTCACAGCATCAGCGCCTTTAACAATGCGGGTTTCGGTCTGTTTCCCGACAACCTGATGCAGTATGTCACATCCCCCATTATTAACTTCACGATCACCGCTTTGATTATTCTGGGAGGGATTGGCTACGATACGATTGTGGAGAGCTACCGCTGGGTGCGCGATCGTCTCAAAGGACGCAGCGGACGCAGTATTTTTTCCCTCCAGTTCAAAGTTGCCACCACCACCACCCTGTTTCTCCTCATTTTCGGGACAGTTTTGTGTTTCTCTACCGAAATTGGCAACCCCGCAACTTTAGAGCCCTTAAGCATTGGCGGCCAGGTAATGGCGGCTTGGTTTCAGTCTGTAACTTGCCGCACTGCTGGTTTTAACACCATCGACATCGGCAAAATGACCGCCGCTGGCATCTTTGTCAGCATCATTTTAATGTTTATCGGCGCTTGTCCTGGTAGTACCGGCGGCGGGATCAAAACCACCACCGCCCGGGTATTGTTTAACACCACACAAGCAGTGATAGAAGGGCGCACCCAAGTGCTTTGCTACCAGCGCCAGATTCCTCCAGAACTGGTATTAAAAGCTGTGGGGGTCTTCATTGGTTCTTTGATGGTAGCTGCTATCTCCAGCACCCTCATCGCCATCAGCGACCCCACCATCTCCCCGATCGCCATCATCTTTGAAGTAGTATCCGCCTTCGCCACCGTGGGTCTGTCAATGGGGATTACAGCGAGCCTCTCCACCTTTGCTAAATTAGTTTTGGTTGCCACTATGTATATTGGGCGTGTCGGCGTCCTGCTGCTTCTCTCCGCCATCCTCGGCGAACCCACCCCCACCGCTCTGCGCTATCCCGATGAAGAAATCTTGGTGGGTTGAATTAGTAATTGGTCATTAGTCCTTTGTCCTTTGACCAGTGACAAATGACCAGTGACAAATGACCAGTGACAAATGACTAAGAACCAATTATCAGTGACAAATGACCAGTGACAAATGACTAAGAACCAATTATCAGTGACATTGGAGTGCCAAAAGTGAATTTATCCTCTCTCGGTTTCTTTCGCAGTTTGCGCAATAACAATAAGCAGTTTGCTGTCATCGGTTTGGGGCGTTTTGGTATGGCGGTATGTTCCACCCTGCATGGGTTGGGATACGAAGTTTTGGCAATAGATAGCGAAGAGAAAAAAGTTAGCCAAGTTTTGAGCGATCGCATTGCCTCCCACGCCATAGAACTAGACACCACCGAACCCGGTGCAGTACAAGAGGCGGGGATCGCTGAATTTGACACCGTAATTGTGGCGATCGGCAACTATCTCGCCCAAAGCATCATCACCACCCTCAACCTCAAAGAAGCCGGAGTCCCCCATGTGGTAGCCAAAGCCTCCTCGGAAATCCACATGAAACTGCTCAAAAAAGTCGGCGCCGACTTGGTGGTATTTCCCGAACGAGAAATGGGTTGTGAACTGGCTCGCAGTCTCACCAAACCCCGCATCCTCGACCAATTTGAGCTTGACCCCGAACACAGCATCGTCGAAGTGATAGTACCAGAGCAGTTTGATGGCAAAACCATTGCCGACTTGCAACTGCGCAACCGCTACGGACTCAACGTCCTTGCCGTCTCCAGTGGGGATAAATTTGAAATCAATCCCCCACCCAACCAACGCCTGCAAAAAGGATCCGCGATGGTTGTCATTGGGGACAATAAAGACATCGCTCGTTTGCCCCTGTAAACACCGGAACTGCCCATCAATTCCATCCCAAAACCGCCGCTACTTCACTAGCCAAGGTAATGGGATTAAAAGGCTTGTCAAAAACCGCTGCCACACCTAAAGTTTGTGCCAACTTGTCCCGCTTATCGGAATCGATCGCCGTGAAAAAAATTACCGGAATGTTCTGCATTTTGGCATCACAGCGCAGAGCTTGTAAAGTATCCAAGCCATCCATATTTGGCATCATCACATCGAGCAAAATCGCGTCCGGTTGTTCCGCTGCTGCCTTGGCAATTCCTTCCTTACCAGAACCTGCCCCCACCACCTCCCATCCTGCCCCTAGTTCCAAGCTCACTTGGGTCAGTTCTCTAATATAATCATCATCGTCAATAATCAAAATTCGTTTGTTCATAACTTTTCTCCAGCCAGAAGCTGACCTCCCGATCAATGAATGTTTGCCCTCGCAGTCTATCGTTGACTGTTGCTTAGCTCTTTCGCCAAACTCGGCAATATAATTGCAATTGACATAGCTCGATTATAGCAGCAGTTAGCCAGATGAGGAGAAAAGTGTCAATTCCAGCGTGTTGTCAGTTGTGTGCAGCACAAATAGTGAATCTCATTCCCAGTCTAGTCAGTGGGGGGGGTTCATATGGGGCACAGCCACAACCCCGATCGCCTGCACTGACATTTAGGTTGAGCCAGTTTATCCCATTTCCATTTAATCCCGAAACAGTTCAGCTCCTAGCCCCCCTGAAAAACGGGGGGAACTCGCAAGCTCTTCTTGAACAAGGGGGGTTAGGAGGAGCCGATGCCCCATCAGTAAGAGCGGTCCCTTCCTCCACTATCTGTTCCACATCTAAAGTCAAATGGTATTACCCCCGTGAGGAGGGGCGGCAATCTATGAAAAGATTTTACCTCCCAGAAAATAAAAAGCCTAGATCCGAAAAATTAATGCCGGTTGCCCCCCACGGCCCAAATGCCCTAACTACCTTGTGCGTTGCGGAAATAAACCACCACAATTTCCGGCTAATCTAATTTTTAGATTTAATAATTTTAGTGAATTTTTCAAATATTTAATTGTTTTAGATTAGGCAATTATGAATATTCTGTGAATATGGCATAAATTTTTGTAAAATAATATTGTTTTATTACTGGGTCGATATATAGAGTTTCTCCTATTGTGAATCTTGGATTTTAACCGGATACCAGCCCAAGCGGAGATGACAGAAGCAGATTCATTGGAAAAATCCTATATACAGGGTTTTTCTGATGAGTGAGGTACAGATGGAAGCGGGAATCATTCTCCTGTAGGTGTAGGGGGAGAGAGGCACGACAACCACACCGAATCAACCGGGAATATCCTGTCAGCTATATCCACTAATCCAAAACCAACTGAATACCATTAGCATTGAGATAGGCCACAGATAGGCCACCGGAGAGCCGAAAAACCGCAGGCGTGCCACTAACCCAGGGGCTGAACAGCCGCCTGGGCAAGAAGCCTTCAGCAACCCATACCGCCACTGAGTACCCACATATATTATTGTCCAAAAAAACCCAGTTGTCAAATACCCGGTAGAGCCGCAGCCTGGGATTTGGGAGTGGAAAGCCGAGATATGCCGTCAGGGATATGGGGATGAAAATTTTTCTCATTTTTTTAACCCTGCTGTCACAACATTTTCATCTATACCAGTAAATGTGAGACTAAAAATCGCCAATATAATTGAGAAATTGTATAATCTAAAAAAATAGGTAAATTGCCAAAAATTTTAACTGGTGCCCATAAACCTTCGGCATAAAGCAGGTAGCATATGAACATTCATTGTCTTTAAAAATTATTTTGCTAGAAATTAGCTAGACAACAGTAAAACAATAATAAATCTGACAAACAGCCTTTAAGTATTGCTAAATTTACTGCCAGAATGTTAGGCATAATTAAAAGTTTTTATTTAAAAAACAGGTAAAACTAATGACAATTTCTAATTAAATAAAAATTATTAATCATGGGAAATAATGGAAAAGCAGTCCCCAAAATGAAGAAAATTATTGAAATCAAGGCGGCTAAAATTACCGTTGAAGCCCTGCCAAAAGTCCGGGACAATAAAAAACTATTATTGCAGCTTTTCTGGCACAGGCTAGATAATGGCATTAAGTTTCACCGTCCCAACATTGCCCCCCGATCGCGAGTGAGTGTAGAGGCTGCTAATGGTAACATTTGCTTTAGCTTCCATGACCGAGGCATTGGGAGCAAGCCGGAATACTTTCAGCACCTGTTTCAGATTTTCCAGCGTTTAGACTCTCCCGAAGAATACCCCGGTGCCGGTATCGGTTTGGCTATCTGCAAAAAAATTGTGGAACTACACGGGGGGCGAATCTGGGTAGAATCTAACTCAGAGGATGAAACTACGTTTTATTTTACTCTGCCAGTAGGCCCTATAATTTAACCTCCTGCCCCCTCACCCTCCCCTCTCCCCACTGGGGAGAGGGGAGGGTGAGGGCTACAAAAGACCTGAGAATTATGTATTTTGCATCGATCGTTCGTACCCTGTCCGCATCACCCCTCCACGCAGAACTACTGAACAAACTGGAAACACCCATTCGGGGCGCTAACGGCGAGTCATGCAATGCGCTCTACTTGGGCGGAATCCCCCGCCTTGCCAAAGGCTTACTCACCACCACCCTTGCCCAGACGAGAACCTCTGAATCAGGAGACCAGCGAACCGTCCCCCCGTCACCCCGTCACCCCGTCACCCCGTCACCCCGTCCCCTCTCGGGCGCGCAACTGCTCGTAGTCACTGCTTCCACAGAAGAGGCGACCCGCTGGGCGCTCCAGTTGGAGGCAATGGGTTGGGATCTAGTCCACTTTTATCCCAGCACATCGGGAATGTTGATTAACTGGGAGCTAGAACCGAATGGACCAGGGCACGGGGGGAGTGTGGGGAGTGTGGGGAGTGTGGGGAGTGTGGGGAGTGTGGGAAGTGTGGGGAGTGTGGGGAGTGTGGGAAGTGTGGGGAGTGTGGGGAGTGTGGGGAGTAATCTTCCCCCTCTTCCCCCTCTTCCCCCTCTTCCCACCCCTCCCCCTCTTCCCCCTCTTCCCACCCCTCCCCCTCCTCCCCCTCTCCCAGTCTCCCCCTCTCCCAGTCTCCCCCTCTCCCCGTCTCCCCGTCTCCCCGACTTCCTCGCCGAGGGACGGCAGTTGCTGATTATCGGTGGAAAAGGCGGCGTGGGTAAAACCACTGTGGCTGCTGCTCTCGGTTGGGGTATTGCCCAGCGTCACCCAGAAAAACAAATTAGAATCATTTCTATCGACCCGGCCCACTCCCTGGGGGATGCTTTTGGGCAACCTCTGAGCCATGAACCGCAACCCCTGGCTCCTAATCTTAGTGGTCAAGAAATTGATGCTGATATCGTCCTCAACCAATTTCGAGAAGATTACCTGTGGCAACTGGCGGAAATGATGAGCGGCGACTCGGGTGATACTAATAACCCCATTAGTATCGCCTATGGGCCGCCAGCGTGGCGGCAAATCGTCTCCCAATCTCTCCCTGGTATTGATGAACTGCTATCTTTAATTGAAGTGATGGCGCAATTAGAACGGGGGGAGCAGGATTTAATTATTATTGATGCGGCGCCTACGGGTCATTTATTACGGTTTTTAGAAATGCCTTCTGCCCTGAGTGATTGGCTGGCTTGGATATTTAAGCTATGGCTGAAATATCAAGATGTGTTGGGGCGGGTGGAATTTATGGGCTCTTTACGGCAATTACGGCAAAAGGTGGTGAAGGCACAAAAGCAGTTGCAAGACCCGGAATATACGGAGTTTATCGGGGTGATGGGGGCGGAACCGGCGATTTTAGCGGAGGCGGAGCGGTTGACCGCTTCTTTGTTAGCGATGGGGATTAGTCAGCGTTATATTGTCCATAATCGCTATTGTCCGGGGGTGGAAATAGACCCAGATTTATTTTCTGGACAAACTCTGGTGCGATTACCGCTGCTACCTCTGACGGTATTAGAGCGCGATCGAATTGTGGCGGCGGCTAATTTGCTCCTGTCTGGGGGATGATTTAAATTGGTAAGATATCCGCCAAGAGAGCTTGTACCTTGATAAGGGCACGGCATCATCAAGATTTATCGTCACCCCTTAATATTTATGATGCCCTGCCCCTACAGTCAAATGACCAAGGACAAATGACCAATGACTAATGACAAAATTAATTAACTTCGACAGAGAATTGATAATCGAATCCTCTAAAATTAGAATCCATTTGCAAGGAGTAATCCCCCGTTACGGGTAAAGTGCCAGTCCACTCATTTCTATCGGCATCGGTGTAGGGATTTCCTGCTAAAATGTTACCATCGGGGTCAATAATAGCGGGAAAAACTCCTTCGGGATTCAATTTGATAACTTTTATGGTTTGACCCGCAGAAGCGGAAAGTAAATATTTGTGACTGCCTGGACCGATAATCTGCCCTCTAATAATGGCTGAGTTGCCGTTGGGGGCGAAATTAATTTGCTCTGTGACTTGAGAACAAGTGGTTTGGGTGTTTTGTTTGGAAATCCAACCGGCTGGGTCATCTATGCGCAACCAGCCATTTTGTTCTTCTGTAACTGTGACATATGTGCCGTTGTTGACTTTCCCCACGATATTACCATCGGCCACGATCGGCGCGGAACGGACGTTGAGGGGGGGGTTTGGGTCGGAGACGATCGCCATCACGACTTTACACCCTTCTGTAGGCGGCATGATGGTGACGGGCAGACTCGGTGACTGGGCGACGGGGCGACTGGGAGACAGGGGGACGGAGGGAGGGGGGGAGGGGGAGACTGGGAGACTGGGGGACGGGGAGACTGGGAGACTGGGGGACGGGGAGACTGGGAGACTGGGGGACGGGGGGACTGGGAGAC
>Ga0209172_10007350_pt1 | contig 11474 bp, 11 predicted proteins | sample LarsenN4metaG_FD_184113 | JGI IMG/M metagenome (GOLD analysis project Ga0209172, IMG submission 184113) | Hot spring sediment bacterial and archeal communities from British Columbia, Canada, to study Microbial Dark Matter (Phase II) - Larsen... ... | reverse complement strand
TTCGTGGCGGGCGTGCCGTTGAACGGACCCGAGTTGATCATCACGCCTTCGTGTTCGTGCGCGTGCTCCATCGTGTCGCCGTTCAACTCAACGCCTTCGGGTTGAATCACGGGCACAACTTTCAAATCGAACTTGCGCGCAAATTCAAAGTCGCGTTGGTCATGCGCAGGGACAGCCATGATCGCGCCGGTGCCGTACGACATCAACACATAGTCCGCCACCCAGATCGGAATGCGTTCCTCATTCACAGGATTGATGGCATAGCCGCCGGTGAAGACGCCTGTCTTCTCTTTATCCTTCGCTTCGCGCTGGATGTCGGTCTGCTTCGCCGCTTGAGCTTTGTACTCGCTGACGGCTTCCTCATTTTCAGGAGTGGTGATCTTATCCACCAACGGATGTTCCGGCGACATCACCATGAACGTCGCACCCCACAACGTATCAGGGCGGGTGGTAAAAACCGGAATCGAGACCTGGGATTCCGGCGTCGGACCGTCTTCAGATCCGATGCCTTTCTCCTGGATTCCCATTTTCCCAACCACCGATTCCCAATCCAATCGGAAAAATACCGACGCGCCTTCGCTTCGTCCGATCCAATTCGTCTGCAAGGTCTTGATGTACTCGGGCCAGTCAATGCCCTCGAAGCGCAGCAATTCATCGGCGTATTTTGTCGCCTTGAAAAACCACTGCTCCAGTTCCTTCTTAATCACGGGGGTCCCACAACGATCGCAGACTCGATCCTCGCCTTTGACCTGCTCGCGCGCCAGCGTGGTATTGTCCTTGGGGCACCAATCCACGGCTTGTTTCTTGCGATATGCCAGCCCATGTTTGTACAATTGGATGAAGAACCATTGTGTCCACTTGTAGTATTCGGGGTCCGACGAGACCGCCTCGCGCTCCCAATCGAACATCGCGCCCATCGAACGCATCTGCGTGCGCATTCGGGCAATGTTTTGGTACGTCCATACTTTCGGATTGATGTTGTGCTTGATCGCCGCGCCTTCCGCAGGCAAGCCGAACGCGTCGAATCCCATCGGGAACAAGACATTATAGCCCTGCATCCGTTTGAAACGCGCGCGCGCGTCGGGAGGGGTCATCGAAAACCAATGACCAATGTGCAAATCTCCGCTTGGGTAAGGCAACATTGTCAGCGCGTAAAATTTCGGCTTGCGCTCGTCGATCACGGCGCGATATAACTTGTCCGCCTCCCACTTTGCCTGCCACTTCGGCTCGAAGACCTGCGGGTTGAAGGATTTGTCATTGGCAACAGGCATTCTTTTTACAGGCGCGGACTTCGTAGCCTTCGATACAGGCTTTGTCACTTTTTTCTTAACCGCGGCAACTTTCCTCCTCGAGGAGGATGTCTTCGCCTTCGGCGCAGTCTTCTTTTTCGTTGTTGTTTTCTTTTTCTTGGTAGCCATTCTTACCTCATTTTATGTGTGTCAGGTGTCAATTTCCACGTATCACGTGTTTTTCTCTTTGGCAGCAAGCAGGCACGCAAGCAGAGGTCCCTGTTTCCAGAAAATTAAGTTGATTCGAATGTTCATTCGTGCCTCCTTTCAAATTTGACCATAGACTATTGACGACGAACAACGCAAGATGGTCTATCGTCCATTGTCTATCGTCGGATTAAACAAAAACTCCTCATCCACATCAGGGACGAAGAGTTCTCTCCGCGGTACCACCCGAATTACGTTTTCAAGTTGGAACGTTCAAACGTTTATACGTTCGAACCTGTTAACGTCTCTTGATCGCGATAACGGGCTTTTCCGTCGCGGGCTACTCGATTCACCAGCGAAGTCCCTCTTGCGAGGAGACAGGCGAGTTCGGTCTATCATGTTCCCGTGGACACTATTGAAGGGCTTCCACCTTGCTTTCCCTTCTCGCTGACGGGATGACCTACTACTCCTGTCATAACTTTATTATTCAATTTTGTGGACCCAGAGGGATTCGAACCCTCGACCTTCTCAATGCCATTGAGACGCGCTCCCAACTGCGCTATGGGCCCTGGACGATTTTGGATTTTCGATTTCAGATTTACGATTTGGATTGGGGTTTCATCGTCAATCCAAAATCGTTAATCGTAAATCTGTGGACCTGAGGGGATTCGAACCCCTGACCTTCTCAGTGCGATTGAGACGCGCTCCCAACTGCGCTACAGGCCCAAGGAAATGGCGTTCGGTATTCTAATGGAGGGACTACCCTGTGTCAAGCAATGTTTCGCTGTAAAATAGAACCAACCAGTTAACAAAGGGATACATCCATGGCTGAGACAAACCCCAAACCCATCTACCGCATCAGTGACATGCACGAGGCTGATCGCCCGCGGGAAAGATTATCCACACTTGGACCGCAAGCGCTGACCAACGCCGAACTGCTCGCCATCCTCCTGCGCGTGGGCGTGAAAGGAGAGAACGCCGTGGAGGTCGGTCAACGCCTGCTCAAAAAATTCGGGGGGCTGACCGGTTTGCACCGCGCACCGTTTGCCGACCTGAAAAAACAACACGGGCTTGGCGACGCGAAAGCCGCACAGATCAAAGCGGCGATTGAGTTAGGAAGAAGGCTGACTCTCGAATCTCCCGAAGAAAGACCCGCCATCAACTCCCCCGCCGATGCCGCCGCGCTGGTCTCGTACGAAATGTCCGCGCTGGAGCAGGAGCATCTGCGCGTGATGTTGCTCGATAGAAGGAATCGGGTTTTGGAAACAGTCGAAGTGTACAAAGGCTCGGTCAATTCTTCACAGGTGAGAGTGGGAGAAATCTTCAAGGAAGCCATTCGCAAGAACGCCTCAGCAATCGTCGTAATCCACAATCACCCTAGCGGAGACCCTACTCCCAGCCCTGATGATGTCGCGGTGACGCGTGCCATCGTGCAGGCAGGCAAATTGATGGATGTCGACGTGCTCGATCATCTCGTGATCGGTCAGGGCAAATGGGTGTCGCTGAAGGAAAGAGGCTTGGGGTTTGTATAATTCGCCTGCTCCTTTTCACCTCAAACTCCCGAAACTCACCTAGGGGTTCCGAACCCCACAAATCAAATCCTTTGACTCGCCATCAGTGTATCGAGGAATTATCCTATATTTATATGTAAAAAATACTTGACAAAATGTATAGTGTATATTACTATAAGTATACCAGATATTACTAAATGTAATAAATCACATACAAAAGAGGAAAATATGTCATTTCAGCAAAGAAACATCACTGTGTCGTTAGTCACTTTCATTTTGATACTGGGCTTCTACCTTTTCCGGATATCTCAACTGCTCCAAAGCGATGACTTTACTTCGACAAATGTCTTTCGTCTTTGGGGAGTTATTATCGTCCTTTCAATCGTTGCCACGATCGTCCTGACAATCCTAGCCCATGTTGGTTCTGCCATCTTCGAGGTGATAAAAACGGGAAATGAAAACCCGAAGATCGAGGATATTGAGGATGAGCGAGACAAGTTAATTGACTTGAAAGGGACTCAAGTGACTTATATTGCTTCCTCACTCGGCGTATTGACTGCCATGCTCACGTTTGTCATTGGGCAACCCCCGCTGGTGATGTTCTCCCTGCTCGTTTTCTTCGGCGTCCTGGCGCAGATCATAGGCGATATTTCGAGATTGATGCTTTATCGAAGAGGATTCTAATGAGCAAGAGTCACATCAGCAACAATATTCGGAAGTTGCGCTTTTTCAACGGCGAGATGACCCAGCAGCAATTGGCTGAAAAAGCGGGAGTCACGCGGCAGACAATCATTGCAATGGAACAAGACAAATACTCCCCCTCGCTCGAGCTGGCATTTCGAATCGCACGCATTTTTAACGTGCCTCTTGAAGAAGTCTTTTCGTATGAAACCGCGGAGGATGGCAAATAACAGCCTGAGTTTCGCATATTGAGAGGTTGGCGTGTTCAGTCAGACACCAGTCTTCTCTCCCACAAATTCAAAAATTGACAGCATCCCGACAGCGCAACAAAACAGGTATTTTTCTTGTGCGACTGTGTTTAGTTCAACCTGCAAAAATTTAGAAGAGTCAAAAAGGAGAAATAGCGATGAAAGCAATGGTATACACCCAATATGGTTCCCCCGAGGTTCTTCAACTCAAGGGAATCGAAAAACCATCCCCAAAGGACAACGAAATCCTTATTAGAATCCATGCAGCATCCGTAAATATCGGCGATCTTTGGGCGCGGAATTTCAAAGCGATCACACCTTCAAAGTTTTCGATGCCTCTCCCACTCTGGCTCCCTTCGCGCATCTTTTTTGGCTGGACAAAACCGAGGATTAACATCCTTGGAAACGAGTTCGCAGGTGAAGTTGAATCGGTCGGCAGGAATGTAAAACGATTCAAAAAAGGCGACGGGGTCTTCGGATATCGCGGTCAGAACATGGGCGCTAATGTCGAGTATCTGTGCATGGCGGAAAGTGGAGTGGTGGCAATCAAGCCATCGAATATGACGTATGAAGAGGCGGCAGTCGTACCATACGGAGCACTGACTGCCTTGGGTCTGCTTCGAAAAGTAAACATTCGACCCGGGCAAAAGGTTCTGATCAACGGCGCTTCAGGGGGGATCGGTTCAGCCGCGGTCCAACTTGCTAAATATTTATTCGGAGCGGAAGTTACGGGCGTATGCGGCACACCGAGAGTAGACTTTGTGAAATCCTTGGGCACGGACAGGGTCATTGATTACACTAAAGAAGATTTCACTCAGGACGGTGAGAAGTACGATCTTATTTTTGATATCCTGGGCAGGAGTTCGTTCTCCAGATGCAAAGGCTCACTCGCGCAGAATGGCATTTACCTTCTGGCGAGCTTCAAGATGAAACAACTTTTCCAGATGCTTTGGACCTCCATCGCTGGCGGCAAAAAGGTAATTTGCGCCTTATCGTCCGAAAAGGCAGAAGATCTACAGTTCATCAGAGAGCTTGCCGAGACTGGGAAGTTAAAGTCGATCATAGATGAACGATTTCCACTGGAACAAGTTGCTGAGGCTCACCGATATATGGAAGCAGGACGGAGGACAGGAAGCGTTGTGATAACCATGGTATAGGAGTGAGCAAGAATCTTCGCTTACGTATTTCGGAGTATCAGTTCACCCGCTTCGCCTCACCCCAAACTCCCGAAATTCTCCTTTCGCATCCTCCCACTCCACCGTTGACTCGTCTACCCGCGCCATGCTTGGACCTTGCTTTACCATCTCGATAAATCGTTCCACGTTTTCGCGCTCCCCTTCCGCGACGGCTTCAACGGTATCGTAACCGACATTCCGCACCCAGCCAGTTAATCCGCCGATCTGCCGCGCGTGATATTCCACGTGGGCGCGGAAGCCCACGCCCTGCACGCGTCCCTTCACCCAGATGTGCGCGCGAACGAGGTTTGGCATTGGTTTTCCTTTTCATGTCATTCTGAGCCGCGAAGCGGCGAAGAATCTCTGAGATTATCGTAGAGACCCTTCGCTATCGCTCAGGGTGACACACACAAAATGTAGGGGCGGAGCAATGCTCCGCCTCTACGCCATTCATCATTTCCTCTTCCTCATCGCATTGAAACCGATGATCAACGGGACGAACAAAACGATACCGCACAGGATCAAATACGGGAGCAGGTTCTGCAACGCGGCACCCCACACGTTCTGCCCGAGCGCGGACTGTCGCCAGTTCGATTCGAGTTGCGCGAAGGATGTGCCGTACGCCAATTCGACGCCGCGGTCGCAGGTCACACCGTCCGCGTAGGCGCGGGCAAGTTCGAGCAATTTCGAAGAGCCGTATGTGTTGCGCAAATAGACAGTGAACGAACGAGATTCAGCGTACGCTAAAAACGCTGAATCAGGCTGGGGCGGGAACGAAGCGCATAGATCCAACAGCGGAATCAACGTCCCGCGCGCGCTGGCATCCAGGAGTGCGCGGTCATATTCGATGGTCGGGTTGATCTCAACAGACGTTGCGAGTCCCTCGCGCAGCCACGCAGGCATATTTTGGTATCCTGCGCCGATGTGACGATACGTCAACACGTGCATAAGTTCGTGCGGGATGCGCTGTTCCATTTGTAAACTCTGATCGAGACCAGTCTCAATGGTAACCAGGACGACGCCTAGTGCAGGGTTCGCGTGACCCGCTGTCCACGAATCCGTGCCGAGGAACACCAGATCGTTTTGCGAAGGGTAGATAAAAATATCGATCGGCTGGTTCAGGTCAACGGGAAAAATTTCATTGATGGCGCGCACACCTGCAAGCGCCGCGTTCAAGGCATTTTGCGCGAACGCCGAATCACCCTGAAGCCAGAACACGCGCAACCCATTTGACTCGAGTCTCTGCCATGCAAAGCGGTTATCGTCATAACGAAGTGAGAACGTTTCACTTTGAAAAAAACTGCCGCCGTCATAGGTAAACTCATAATGCCATCGCAAAAATGTGAATGGACGCAACGCGTTCTGCCGCGCATCGAAAATGAATTGTGTGGTGCCGTCTGCATTGATGGCTACAGGCTGAACGCGCGTCACGCCGAACCCTTCATCGAAGATCACGATCGATGCGCTCTGGATGGAACTTGAGGTTCGAACCGTGGCTGAAAAGATGACCTGCTCCCCAAATTGATACACCGCCCCGACATTCTCAAGCGCGATTCCTCCCTGACCCTGCACCTGCTTTGCGCTTCCCAGCGCGTACACCGCAACGAGGATGAAAAGGAAAAACCAGCGGGCGACCTTCACGTTCATCTTCCTAAAAACACCAGCAATGGAGTCAACGTGAGCGGGCTGAGGACTGTGCCAATGAACACGATGGCGGTGACAAGCGACGAATCGAGTTTGTATTCCGTTGCAAGGATGGTTGTGTTCACCGCCGCAGGCATCGAAGCCTGAGTCACGCCCGCCTGCCATGCCGCGCCTTGCATCCCGAACAACGGTGCGAGCAACAGCGCAATGATCGGCGCGGCGACCAATCGCAGCGACACGCTCAGCCCCACCCCGCGCAACTCCTTCGACCAGTGCACACGCGAGAGTTCGATGCCGAGCAGGACGATCATCAACGGGATGCTTCCGTTCGCGGCAAGGTCAATGGTGCGCGAGAGTGCGACGGGGATTTCGATGTTCAACCCGTTGATAAGCAGGGCAAGCAGAACGCCGTACACGGTGGGAACTTTGAGCAACCCCAGCGCGGCATCTTTGAAGTTCGCATGTCCTAACGATGCCATGAGGATACCGGCTGTGTTGAACAGGATCGACGTGGTGACGAAATACAAACCGCCGTATCGCAATCCCTCTTCGCCGAAGGCGAACGACACCAACGGCAGACCATAATTGCCCGAGTTGCCGAACATGGTGGCGATCAGCACCGCCATCAGCGCGGGACGTTCGAGCTTCATCGAAAGCCCGAATGCCAGCGTGAGCACGCCGATGATGAGGATCATCGTCACTGTGAATACGACAACGGAGATCGCTTCATTCAGTTTGATATCGTTCTGCAGGAGCAGGTTAAAGACCAGCATGGGTGCGAAGATGTAAAATACCACGCGCCCGATCGTGCGCGCGTCAATGGCGAGGATCTTCCCGAGAGCGAAGCCTGCACCACTGAGGAGGAGAATCGGGAGTAAATTGTTGGCAAAGGTCGAGGCGAGGATGGAGAAGGACATTTTTATTAACCGTTGGATTCACCTCACCCCTGCCCTCTCCCTCAAGGAGAGGGGTATGAGGAATCAAAAAGTCACGGGGATTATAACGTCTCCGTGACCTGGGGTGAAAATTCAAACGCGCGAAAAAATTCCCCGCTAGTTCAGCAGGGATTTATCGTTTTCGTCTTCCAGATCCAGATCAGGTTCAACATTCAGAAGGTCGAAGCGGTCAAGGTCCTCGGTGAAGGATAGGTTCTCGAGCGCCTCTTCGAGGAATTCGATCTGCTCCTCGTCATCGGTCTGGTCGAGCAGGTTCTCGATGTAGATGCGAACATCCTCGCCCCCGATCTGTGAAAGCGACCAAATGACCGCGTTGGCAACTTCACCCTCTTCTGCATCGGTCAGCAGTTTGAGCAGGACGGGGCTGGCTTCCTTGATGCTGAGCTCTCCAGCGGCGACGATGGCGGCATCCTGCACATTTTGATCTTCACTGACCAATGATTGGATGATCTCATCGTCCCAGCGGCTGTCGGCGGAGCGACCCATGGCAAACACCGCGCTGGCTTTCCACGCGGGGTCTTCGCGGCGATAGGACGATTCGATTAACGTTTGAACTTCGGAACGGGAAGAGTAGCCGAGCGATTCCAATGCGCGGCGGCGGACTTTGACATCGTCGTTTCCATTCGCTGTTTCGAGCAGGGCATCCTCCACCTGATGGTAGATATCCTCTCGAATCTCCTCGAGTTCGCCAAGGTCTACAAACAAACCGAGCGCGGTAGCGGCTTCTGCCCGCGTTTGCGGTTCGGGGTCATTTTTAAGAATATTGATAAACGCGGGGACAAGTTTCACGTCTTCGCATTCGCGCAGGAGGCGGATGGCGCGTCCACGGATGGTCGAGTCGGCGTCGGTGAGAAGCGCTTTGGCGAAGTCGTCGAAGTTGACGAGCGTGTCGCCTTCCACCAACGTCTCGAGACCTTCGAGCAGGGTCAACTTGCGGTTGCGTTCGACTCGTTGCCAGACATCCATGAGAGCCTTGAGTTCCAGCGCTCCCATGTCCGAAAATTGTTGCAGGTAGCGTTTGGGGAACTCCTTTTTTGAGTCGAGCAAAGAATCCAAAACGGGTTGGAACGGATTGGGCTGTGTATTCATTTAGGGAATGGTGACGTTGATGGGGTTGACGAAATCCATGACGTTGACGTAGATCATGAACAGCAGCAACACGGTCATGCCCAAGCCATGCACAAGATTTTCCACGCGCGCAGGGACGCGGCGGCGGAAGATCAACTCAGGCAACAGGAAAATAATGCGCCCGCCATCCAGCGCGGGGAATGGGAACAAGTTGAAGACGCCGAGGCTGATGGAGAGAGCGGCGATCAATTCGAGCGTGCGGATCGGTTGATCCATCGGGTCGGTGGAGGGTTGCGCGGCTGTGGTGTTCGCGCTGGCTTCGATATCGCGGCTTACGGTCTGCCCGATGATATCGTAAATACCTTTCAAGCCGATCACGCGGCTTTGCTCCGGCGTGAGGTTGCCGCGAATCATCTGCGCGGGTAGAGACAGCAAATTACGAATGTTGAGATATGTATAGCGCGCGCCTAAACTCAACGTTTCGACCGGGGAACTGGACCTCACGAATGGGACACCCAGCCCCACGCCGATCATGACACGGTCTTCATCTTCGAAGAATATGGGCGTGGCGGTCAATTCGATCTCCTGCCCGCCGCGATCCACCTGGAAAACGACTTGTTGACCGGGATTCGAATCCACGATGACGCGCAGGTCATCGTAACTGCGGATGGAATCTCCGTTACCGCTGACGAAAATATCGCCAGACTGAAAACCCGCTTCTTCCGCCGGGGAGTTTGCCATCACCGAACTGACCAGAACACGGGTTGTATCGGGTACGCCAACCCGATAAAAGATGAAACTGTAAATGATGACAGCCGTGAGCAGGTTCATCAACGGTCCCGCGGCAAGGACGATGAATCGCCGCCACGGTGTAGCCGCCGCAAGTCCACCCTGAACCGTCGGGTCGTTCTCACCCTTCGGGCGGACGAATCCTCCGAGCGGAAGCCAGTTCAATGTGAATTTCGTGCCCTGCCACGTGAATAATTTAATAGCGCCTGGCGTGGGCAAGCCGATACCGAACTCCTCCACTTCGATCTTGCACAAGCGCGCGGCGATGAAGTGTCCCAATTCATGGATGATCACCATGCCGCCGAACGCGAGAATGAATACGAGCCAGGTCAATGCAGTTTCGTTCATTTTTATTCCTTTGCGCGTGGATTATATCGCCAATTACATGACTACATGGACAGGCGGGACATTTCTAATCCTTTTCATATGTCTGGCACGAGGTAGAATAAGACAAAAGTCATACCACCCAAGAGGCAGGCATTTATGAACATCGACTGTATTTTCTGCAAAATTGTTTCCGGTGAAATTCCCGGCACGATCGTCTTTAAAGATGAACAGGCAACCGCGTTCCGCGATATTAACCCGGTCGCGCCGACGCACATTTTAATCGTGCCCAACAGGCACATCGAATCGGTAGGGACGCTGAATGAAGCGGATGAGCCGTTGATGGGGTATCTATTCCGCGTGGCGCGCCAATTGGCTGAAAAGGAGGGGATCGATAAAACAGGATACCGTTTGATCTCGAACACCGGTCCCGATGGCGGGCAGACCGTTTTTCACTTACATTTGCATTTGATCGGCGGGCAGAGGATGAAACATCCGATGGGATAAGTATCATGTCATTCTGAGCGACCGAAGGGAGCGAAGAATCTCTATCGCGTCTCGATATGCTTACAGATGATGAAGATTCTTCACCGCACTCGCTGTTTATGGCTCGCGGCTCAGAATGACATAATATAACGAAAGATAAAAGACCGCCGATATGGCGGTCTTTGTTTTCTATCTTCGGTCGAGCGGGCTTCCCTTCAATTTGCTTTTCGGCTGGCTCGAACGCCATGCGTAATACCCCAGCCCGGCACCTCCAAGCAATAACAGAAAACCAAAGATTCCTAAAATCGGTGACCGCCCTCCGGCGTTTTCTTCCACCGATTCACTGACCGTGATCGTTTTCGACTGCGCACCGAAATCGATCGAGGCGCGGTCACCGGCTCGCACGGTCAATGTGTAGCTCAACACCATCGTCGGGTTGTAATCATCAGGCACAGCCATGCTCACGTTGTACTCCCCTTGAGGGACATCGAGAAAACACGTGCGGTCAGGTTCGAGTGTATCCGGGTCGAATGTGGACAACGTATTTTGTTGTTGCGAATACGAACCGTTCAAATTCGTGAGGCTGACCGCGCCGCCTTCGATTCCAAATTCGGTTTCCTGCCTAAACGCATCACCGTTCGCATCATCGAAGAGCAACACACAGACTTCCGTCGTCCCGTCCACCGGCGTGGAGGTGGGAGTCGGCGGTGGAAGCGTGGGCGCGGGTCCCGGCGTGGGTTCGTTGGAGGCAAGCCCAACCACGAGTTGCTGACCGATGGTCAAGGTGCAGTTTTCATCGAGCCGTGAATTGAGATTGCGCAACTGTTGGACAGTGATTCCATGCAACAAGGCGACCTGCCCACAGTTATCGCCTTCGACGACTGTATACAGAATCCGTCCATCAGGACCGGGCGTTGCGGTGACGAATCCCTGCGCGCGGGGCGCGGCGACGGCGTTCGTTGTAGAAAGCGCCATGCCGATCAGTAAAATTAAAATAATCCAAAGCCCAATAAAAAGGATGAACCTGCTTTTCATCGGCGGGATTATATCAGGCAATCAATCGCATGGGCGACGCATGCGTCGCCCCTACCGACCATATCGTTTCCGAATCTCCGGCAGGAAATATTTATCGAAGAATGCATCGGCATCGTAATCG
>Ga0209172_10007349_pt1 | contig 11476 bp, 14 predicted proteins | sample LarsenN4metaG_FD_184113 | JGI IMG/M metagenome (GOLD analysis project Ga0209172, IMG submission 184113) | Hot spring sediment bacterial and archeal communities from British Columbia, Canada, to study Microbial Dark Matter (Phase II) - Larsen... ... | reverse complement strand
CCTCGCGCACGAGGGTGCTGGGCGCTACCCTTCTCATGGCCTGGGCCTCCTTTCGGTCGACTGCTCGGTCTTCCGAATTGAAGCTCAGGCCGCTCTCCGTTTACAGGAAGGCTAGGACGTCACCCTCGGGGTCGATCTCGCCTCGGGCGAAGCGCTCGTCCAGGAGGTCCAGCGCGCTCCTGCCTTGGGGACCGCGCTCGTCCCGGTCGAAGGACCCACGTGTCGCAAGGACGATGCCTCCCACGATGAGGCCGATGAACACCAGCCAGACGAGTCCCATACCGAACCCCCATCCGTCTCCCCACATCATGTGTGCTCCTCCTTGCTCACCGGAACCATCTGCGCATCCAGCGCCGCTCCAGCGCAACCTTGGTGAGGTGCCAGCGACGCCCGGGGCGATGCAACCGCACCCGTGGACCGTCTGCGTCGTAGAAGTCGCCGGCGGCATGGGCGGCTCGCCCGTTTCCGATCTCGACGAGGCACGAGCCCCTGCCATCGAATGTCGCCGTCGGCCGGCGGCCGGCGATCTCCCTGGCGATGCGTCGGGCCACCACCTTCGCCTGGGCCGCGGCGAAGACACCCGCCCTCGGCAGGAACTTCCCATCGGCGATGGGAATCTGCGCGACGTCGCCGATGCCGAACACGCCCTCCGCCTCCGCGGCCAGGGTGTGCGGGTCCACGGGGACGAACCCGCTGTCTCCGGCAAGACCGCTTCGTCGGATCGCCTCGGGCGCTCGATGCGGCGGGACCCCGAACAGGAGGTCGTACGAGGCGCGGGCGCCATCGGCGAAGACCAGCTCTCGCGACGCCGGTTCGACGTGATCCACCGACGACTGCGGATGAAGGCTGATGCCCCGCTCGGATAGCAGCGTCGTGAGCGCGCGCCCGATGGCGGGACCGGCCGTCGGCATCGGGTAGGGCTCGGGGGTGTAGACGTCGATGCTGACGCGGTCGCGGACCCCTCGGTCTCGCAGCACCGCCTCGGCCAGAAGCGCGATCTCGTATGGAGCCGCCGGGCACTTGTAGGGAAGGCGCGACACCACGACGGCAAGGCGCCCGCCCTCGAACGACCGGAGAGCCCGGCCGGCGGCATCCGCGCCATCGAGCGTGTAGACGTTGTGGGCGCCCTCCGTGAAGCCCGGAAGCGCTTCGGGTGCCAGCTCCGCTCCAAGAGCGATCACCAGCCAGCGGTAGCCGATCGTCCCCGTGGTTGTCTGGACGACCTGCTCATCTGGATCGACCTGCAAGACCTCGCCCCGGACAAGGTCGACCGCTCGACCCCTCAGCCTTCGTAGGTCGGCGGTGACCTGCTCGGGCCGGCGTGTTCCCGACATCACCCAGGGGAAGGAGGGAGCGAAGGGGTGGGCGAGGTCACGCTCGACCAGCACGACCTGGCCGCCCGATCCCAGCGAGGACAGCTCGCGAGACAGTCGGCTCGTAGCGGCGACGCCGCCGATCCCTCCGCCGAGCACGACGACGTTGCTGTCCATCCTCTGCGCCTCCCTAGTAGCTGACGACCTTGTCCGCCCACAGCGTCCAGGAGGTCAGCTCATCGAGCGAAGACCGGCGAGCGCCCTTGGTGAGCCGATCCTCGTCCATCCCGCGCGCGTCCAGGCAGGTGCCGCAGCACGCAATGTCTCCGCCGTGGCGTGCCACCGACTCGATCATCCGGTCGAGGTGGTAGTAGCCATCCGGAACCTTCTGGTTCGAGGCCGCACAACCGACGGCGTCACCAACGAGGAAGACCCTGACCTCCGCATCGTCGCCTCGGGCGAGCGAGCCGGCGAGCCGAAGCCCGTTGTAGGAACGCTCGGTCCCGTACGGAGGATCGTTCAGGATCAGCAGCACCTTCTGTCTCATCACGCTCACCCAACCTCCACGGGAAGCCCGGCCAGGCGCCACTCGGGGAACCCGTCCTCGAGGCGGCGGGCCGTGAAGCCTCTCGCGCGAAGGATCGTCAGGGCCTCGGGCGCGAGAACGCAGTACGGACCGCGGCAGTAGGCGACGATCTCGACGTCACGTGGCAGCTCGCCAAGGCGCTTGCCGAGTTCGGGAAGCGGCACCGAGGTCGCGCCGGGGATATGGCCTGCCGCGTACTCCTCGGCGGGACGCACGTCGAGGACGGCCGCCTCGCCCCGCTCGATCCGGAGCAAGAGGTCGTCTCGGGACACCGGCTCCAGTTCGTCGCGGGCCTCGAAGTAGTCCCGGACCACCTGCTCGACCTCGGCCAAGCGTGCCCGCCCCAGGTCTCGGAGCGCGAAGTAGAACCGGCAGACCTCCTCGTCGGCCAGCCGGTAGAACACCTTCACGCCCTCTCGACGGGTCTCGACCAGGCGCGCCTGCCGGAGCACCTGGAGGTGCGAGGAGGTGTTGGTCACCCCCATCCGACTCGCCTCGGCGAGAGCCTCCACGGTCCGCTCGCCCTGGCAGAGCAGGTCCAGCAGCTCGATCCGCCGGGGGCTCGCCACCGCCTTGCCGAGGCGTGCGAACTGCTCGAAGAGCGCCTCCTTCACCTCGCGACCGCCCACTTGACGAGTCCTTTCGTTTCTTCCAATAATCTCTGGATGAATCTTAGCCATGAGGCATCGAGCCGGCAAGGAGTCGAAGGTCCCGAGGGATCCGTGGCGAAGGTCCGCGCGTTCGTGGACGAGGGGCTGGGCAACTCCTCCTACCTGGTGGAGGTGGCCGAAGGCCGGGCCCTGGTGGTGGACCCGTCCAGGGATCTGCTCCCGTACCTCCGCGCGGCTGCAGCGCGGAACCTGGAGATCGCCTGGGTTGCCGAGACCCACCTGCACGCGGACTTCGTCTCGGGGGCGCGCGAGCTCGCTCGGGAAGGGGCGACCGTGCTGGCCGCGCGGGAGGCGGGGCTCGCGTTCCCGCACGACCCCCTCGGCGACGGCGATGAGGTGGATCTCGGCGGGCTGCGAGTCCGGGCTCTGGCCACGCCCGGCCACACGCCGGAGCACCTGTCCTACTTGCTCCTCGATGGCCGGGCGCCCGTCGGCGTGTTCACGGGCGGCGCGCTCCTTCCTGGAGGGGCGGCTCGCACGGACCTGATCGCACCCGAGGAAACGGAGCCCCTGGCCCGGGCGCTGCACCGGTCGATCCGAGAGCGCCTCCTCACGCTTCCCGATGACACCCCGGTCTATCCGACGCACGGCGCTGGTTCCTTCTGCTCCGCGCCGGCCGGCGGAGAGCGGGTAACGACGATCGGGCGGGAGCGCGAGACGAGCCCGTTGCTTCGTTCGTCGGACGAGGGATCCTTCGTTCGGGACCTGCTCGGGAGCTTCGGCACCTATCCGATCTACTTCAAGCGGCTCCGGGAGGTGAATCGCCGCGGCCCGATGCTCCACGGGACCGAGCCTCCATCGCTCGCCGCCCTCACGCCAGACGACGTTCGTCGGCTGCTCGCCGACGGCGCGGAACTCGTCGACGCCCGACCGATCGGGGACTTCGCGGCCGGCCACGTTCCGGGGGCGCTGTCGATCGAGCTCCGCCCGGCGTTCGCATCGTGGCTCGGGTGGCTGGTTCCCGATGATCGACCTCTCGTCTTCGTGCTGAACGCCGACCAGGATCGGGCCGAGCTGGTTCGCCAATGCCTGAAGGTCGGGTACGAGAGGCTCGCCGGCGAGCTCGCCGGAGGCATCGAGGCCTGGCGCGCCGCCGGGCTCCCGGAGACCCGCATCGGCATCGATGAGATCGCCAGCAAAGGGGACGGAGTGGTGCTCGACGTTCGGCAGGCGAGTGAGTTCGCCTCGGGTCACCTCCCCGGCGCTCTCCACGTGGAGCTCGGATCGCTGAAGCGCGCCAACGATCTGCCATCGGGACCGCTCGCCGTGATGTGCGGCCACGGCGAGCGGGCGATGACCGCGGCGAGCGTGCTCGAGCGGATGGGCCGTCGCGACCTCATGGTCCTGTTGGGCGGACCCGGCGACTGGTCAAAGGGTGCCGGACGGCCGCTCGAGCGCGCGTGAGCGTGACGCGCACGGCTCCTCCCCAATTGGGGATCCGAGCGAACCTCGCCCAGTTCCTGCTCCTGGTCGGGGTGAACGCCCTCGTCGGAGGGATGGTCGGCCAGGAGCGGACCGTGGTGCCGCTGCTCGCAACCCGGGTCTTCCACCTGGACGCGTTCAGTGCCGCGCTCAGCTTCATCGTCGTGTTCGGAGCGACCAAGGCCGTGACCAATCTCCTCGCGGGGACCCTGTCGGATCGGTTCGGCCGAAAGCCCGTGCTCGTGGCCGGCTGGCTGATCGGGCTTCCCGTCCCCCTGATCGTGATCTGGGCGCCCTCGTGGAGCTGGATCGTCCTGGCCAACGTGCTGCTGGGGGTGAACCAGGGGCTCACCTGGTCCACCACGGTGATCATGAAGATCGACCTCGCCGGGCCGAGGCGGCGCGGCCTCGCGATGGGGCTGAACGAGGCCGCCGGATACGGGGCGGTCGCCGTCACGGCGCTCGCGACCGGGCTGATCGCCGAGCGCGCCGGCCTGCGCCCGGAGCCGTTCTTCCTCGGCCTCGCCTACGCGGCGCTCGGCTTGGGGCTCTCGGCGTTCGCGGTCAAGGAGACGCGTGGTCACGCCGAGCTCGAGGCGGCCACACATGTCGCGTCGTCCGAGGAGCTCGGCGAGGGGCTGTCGGCGCGCCGGGTGTTCGCTCTCACGAGCTTCCGCGAGCGCGCGCTCTCAGCCTGCAGCCAGGCAGGCATGGTGAACAACCTGAACGACGGGATGGCGTGGGGCCTGTTCCCGCTTCTGTATGCGGCCGGCGGGCTCTCGGTCGCCGCCATCGGGACGCTCGCCGCGATCTACCCCGCCGTGTGGGGCCTGGGGCAGCTCGTGACCGGCGCGCTGTCGGACCGGCTCGGACGCAAGTGGATGATCGCCGCCGGGATGTGGGTCCAGGCGGCGGGGATCGGACTGATCGCGGCCGCCTCCAGCTTCGGACCGTGGGCGGCCGGCTCGGTGCTCCTCGGCGTCGGGACCGCCATGGTCTATCCGACGCTGGCCGCCGCGATCGGCGACGTCGCGCACCCGGCCTGGCGAGCCTCCGCCGTCGGGGTGTATCGCTTGTGGCGGGACGCCGGGTACGCCATTGGTGCGGTCCTGGCGGGCGTGATTGCCGACGCCTTCGGGGCCACCACCGCCGTGTGGGCGATCGCCGCGCTCACGGCCGCCTCCGGTCTCGTCGTTGCGGTCAGGATGTACGAAACGCATCCGCCCATCCGACGGGGCGCCGGCCAGGAATCGGGCGGCGACATCATCGCGTCATGACGCTCGAACCAGCGTCTCGGCCTAGTCGATCGAGATCTCCTGGCGCGTCAAGCTCGACGCGAGAGGACGCGACCTCGATCCTCGTCGCGAGGTCGTTCAACCATCCCTGGAGATCGGCGATCGCGGTCTCCCGCTTTGCGATGGCCATCGCTCAAGGCCTGGAGGCGCTGGCGGGCTCGCTCGAGCTGATCGCGCGTGTCGGCGCGCGCGCGACAATAGCGCTCAGCCCGAGGATCAGAACGAAGCACCATCGAGCCGAGCGCTCGTGCGGACATCCTTCTGCGGGTGCGCATGGGGAGGTGGCTCAGTTCGTCGTCGACGGTTCGGGCCGTGTCAACGATGTGCCGGCTCACTGACCCTTGAGCACGGCCTTCAGGCCGTCCTCGAGCTCGGGCCGGGTGAACAGGTTGTCCCAGCGCGCAGCGATCGTGCCGTCCCGATCGAGGATGAACACCCACGGCTCGTTCAGCGTCCCGTCGTGCAGCAACCACTCGTTTGCAGCGTCGTTCGCGATGTTGGCGTTGAAGTCCTTCCACACCTCCACGTGGATGAAGTTCGCTGGCCCGCGATAGTCCGCCGCGAGCCCGGCCACCATCTCTGTGACGGGCCCGCAGAAGCGACTGACGCAGAACACCGGCGTCGAGAACACGATCACGGTCGGTCGCCTAGTCGCGATCGCGTCGGCGATCGAGACCCGGTGCAGCTCCGGGTCCGGGATCTTCCCCCCGTCCTGGGCGCGCGAGTCGATCGAGACCGGATCGACGCCCGGATCGCCGATCACGGCGTTGTCGGATGCCGGGGCCTTCTCGCCGACCCCGGGGACCTTGGGCTCGGGGAGCACGTCGAAGGTCGCCGAGCCCTGGATGACGCCGTGGTCATGCACGCGCGTCGCGACCTCCACGGCCCATCGCCCGGGACCGCCGAACCGTACCCCCTCCAGCTCGTACACGCCACGAGCGGTGGCCGGCGAGATGGCCTGTGGATCGGCGGCGGGGTCGCCGGGATCGGTACCGGGGACCGGCAGGTAGGTGCCGGTCACGACCTCGCTCACCTGACCGGTCGGCTGACCGGCGGCATCGAGTGGTTGGAACCGCATCTGGACGGTGCCGTAGGCGACCATCCGGTTGTCTGGAAGGACCAGGCCCACCATGAACCGGTTCGGCGTGTTCGCCACGAGCTCGTAGTTGACGATGGCGACCTGGACCGGCAGGTTGCCCGACGGGCTCGCGCTCGCCTCGCTGGACGGAGAGGGTTCGCTCGAGCAGGCGCTCGCGGCGAGGCCAAGAGCTATGGAGACCGCAGCAAGCTTCATCTTCATGGTCGATCCGCCTCTGAAGCGGGCTCTTCACCTCGCCACGCCTCGACGCCCTCGCGAAGGGCCAGGACGGCGATGCCGATCGCGGCGATCGGATCGGCCCACCACCATCCGGCCATGGCGTTCAAGAGCAAACCGGCAAGCAGTATCAGCGAGAGCAGCGCGCACAGCATCGTCTCGGCAGCATCGGCCACGAGGGTGACGCTCCCCATCGCCCACCCCGTCCTTCGCTTGGCCCGAGCCAGAAGCGGCATCACGACGAGCGACAGGCACGCGAGCACGAGGCCGGGGATCGACTCGCTCGGCTCCGCGCGTATCGCCAGGTCGCGCACCGACTCGATCAGCACGTAGGCCGCGAGCACGAAGAAGCTGATCGCGATCAGCCGCAGCGCGAGCCGCTCGCGCCTCTCTCCGACGCCGTGGAGCTCCCAGACCACGACCGTGGCCGCGAACACCTCGATGAGCGAGTCGAAGCCGAAGCCGACGAGTGCGATCGAGCCCGCGACGATCCCCGCACCCACCGCGACGAACGCCTCGATGAGGTTCCATCCGATCGTGAGGTACTCCAAGCGCAGGCCTCGACGAAGGAGCGTCGCGTCGCCCGGGGCATCCACCGATGCGTTCATCGGTGCGAGGGTTCCTCGACCGGTCGGCGGTCGAACGGCTCCAGCTGGAACGTGCTGTGCTCGATGTCGAAGTCACCCGACAGGCACGCTCCGAGGCGGTCCAGCACCTGGGCGGGGTCCGCGTGGGGGCTCAGCACCACGTGAGCGGAGACCACGTTCATGCCGCTCGTGATCGTCCACGCGTGCAGGTCGTGGACGTCGGAGACGCCATCGGTCTCCACGATGTGCCGGCGCACCTCCTCGAGATCTACGTCCTTGGGGGTGGCCTCGAGCAGGACGTCAACGGCCTCGCGGAGCAGCCGCCAGGTCCTCGGGAGGATCAAGAGACCGATCAGGACCGACGCGATCGGGTCTGCCTGGACCCATCCGGTCAGCGCGATCACGATCGCGGCGACGATCACGGCTGCCGACCCGAGCAGATCGCCCAGGACTTCGAGGTAGGCGCCCCGCATGTTCAGGCTCTGCCTCTGCCCGTCCGAGAGCAGCCACGCGGAGACGGCGTTCGCGACCAGGCCGATCGTGGCCACGGCGAGCATCAGGCCGCTTCGGATCTCGGGCGGCGAGGAGAACCGGCGCCAGGCCTCGAGGAGCACCCAAGCCCCCACCGCGAACAGCAGGAGCGCGTTCACGACGGCCGCGAGGATCTCGAGCCGGTACCAGCCGTAGGTCCTGCCTTCGCTCGCCGGACGCGCCGCGAAGTGGATCGCGAACAGCGCGAGCCCGATCCCGGAAACGTCGGTGAGCATGTGGCCCGCATCGGCGAGCAGGGCGAGGCTCCCCGAGACCAGGCCCGCCACGACCTCGGCGACCATGATGCCGAGGGTGATCGCGAGCACGGCCTGCAGTCGGCCCTTGTGCCGACCCGACGCGGTGAGCGCCCACCCTTCCGACACTAGCCGCTCTCCCCTGCGTGCCGCAGACCGTCGGCGAGCACGTGCCGGACATGTTCGTCGGCCAGGCGGTAGTAGACGATCCGCCCCTCCTTCCTGCGCTCGACGACGTGGCTCGTCCGCAGGAGCCGAAGCTGGTGGCTCACGGCGGACTGGTTCATCCCCACGAGCAGGGAGAGGTCGCAGACGCACAGCTCATCCGCCAGGCTGAGCGCTTGCAGGATGCGGACGCGGTTGGGGTCGGCAAGCAGCGCGAACATCTCCGCGACGCCGGCCGCATCGGGCGGGGACAACGTGCGACCGAGGAGCGGCGCGACGTGCTCGGGATGGACGCACTCGGTCTCGCACCGCTCCGGGGTCAGTTCGACGACTGAACGCATGCTCATATATTGACATATCTGGCGACACGGCCACCCAGACCTCGTCGGGCTGCCGTCGGTCTCGAGTCGGGGCGAACGGCCCGCCGCCAGTCGCTCCGAACTCCCCTACCGTAAGAGGGTGGAGGTGACGCGATCGTGATGTACGGACCCTGGGACGGTGGCGGTTGGTGGGGCTTCGGGATGATGCTGTTCTCGCTGCTGTTCCTTGCACTCATCGTGGTGGGCGTGGTCTTCGTCGTTCGGTCCTTCTCCGACGGCGGGCGAGGGGCTTACCGGTCCGACGGCAACCGCGCGCTCGACATCTTGGATGAGCGGTTCGCGCGCGGGGAGATCGACCAGGCGGAGTACGAGGAACGGCGACGGACCCTCGCCGGCGGCAGATGACCGCGACGAGCCGGCGGACACTTGGGCTGATCCTCACCGCTGCCGGGCTCGTCGGTCTGGTCGGTATCTCCCGGGTCTTCGTCGGACCGGGTTCCCGTTCGGGGCTGCGGCCGGTCTGGGCGCCTTTCGGGGACGGTCAAGCGGGTTGGGCCTGCAGCGCCCCGGAACTCCCTGGCCAGACCGTCGACGTGGCCCTCTCTGACATGGGCGGCATGATGACCGGCGGCCGGATGATGAGCGTCACGGCCACGCCCTCGACGGTCTCCGCCGGAGACGTGTCGTTTCGCGCGTGGAACTCCGGGATGATGACGCACGAGCTCGTCGTGCTCCCGCTCCCCGCGGCCGGGCCCGGCACACGACCGGTCGGCTCGGACGGCCGGGTCAGCGAGGCTGGAAGCCTCGGCGAGGCCTCGAGGTCCTGCGGTGAGGGATCCGGCGAGGGCATCGCGCCCGGCGCGACCGGCTGGGTCACCCTGCACCTGGATCCCGGACCCTACGAGCTGATCTGCAACCTGCCCGGGCACTACGCCATGGGCATGTTCACCGAGCTCGACGTCTCCTAGTGCGTCGCCGATGAATGATCGACCGCTAATTACATCCTTGTAAGTCACTCCGCCGAGTCGCACACTCGTGGGCGATGGCTCCTGGAGCTTGCAGGCTTCTTCCCCCAGGAGGTGCCCGATGGCCCGAGGTCGTCCGCCCACGGTGTTCGTCCGGCCCCTGAGCATCGAAGAGGAGCAGGAGCTCGCCTGCCTCGTCGCGAGGACGCCGGAAGACCTCCGCGGTGACCTGGCGGCGCGCCCTGATCGTGTGGAGGAGCGCTCAGGGCGTCACCGCCACCGAGGTCGCCAGGGCGTGCGGGTCCACCGCCGACCGGGTCCGGCAGGTCGTCCACCGCTTCAACCGAGGAGGCATGGCTTCGCTGGCTCCCAGGTGGCGAGGGGGACGACCGAGGCTGATCACCGGGGCCATGCGCTCGAAGATCGTTGCCATCGCCACCACCCGTCCCCAGCTGCTGAAGGAGCCCTTCACCCGCTGGTCGCTCCGCACCCTCCGGGCCTACCTCCTGCGCACCAAGGTGGTGCGGGCCATCTCCACCGAGCGGCTGCGGGAGATCCTTGCCGAGGAAGGTGTGCGGATCCACCGGACCAAGAGCTGGAAGCGCTCCCCGGATCCCGACTTCGACGTCAAGGCCGCCCGGGTGCTTGAGCTGTACGAGACCCTCCCCGACGCTGTGGTGTGCTTCGACGAGCTGGGCCCGGTCCGGCCCGTCCCCACCGCCGGATGGGGGTGGTCGGCCGAGGGTCTGCCCCACCGGCTACCGGCCAACTACCGCAAGCCCCACGGGGTGCGGTTCTTCTTCGGCGCCTACGACGTGGGAGCCGACCAGCTCTTCGGCCGGTGGCTCGAGCGCAAGGGGTCCGGCCCCACCCTGTCGGTGTTGAAGTGGGTCCGCCGTCGCTACCCCCCGGAGGTCCGCGTCCACCTGATCATGGACAACCTGTCCGCCCACTGGACCGAGGAGATCACCTCCTGGGCGGAGGAGGCGAACGTGGAGCTCGTGCCCACCCCTACCTACGCGTCGTGGCTGAACCGGATCGAGCCGCAGTTCGGGGTGATGGTCAACTCCGTCATCGCGGGCTCGGACTACGCCGACCACGTCGAGCTCCAGACCACGGCGTCGGCGTGGCTCAGGCGCCGCAACCACGAGGCCCGGCGGGACTTCGAGCAGCGCCAGCAGGAGCGGGCCAGGCGGCGGGAGCGACGGGCCGCCCGCAGGCTGAAGCGGCAGGCTGTGCTCGTGCCCCGGGCGGCATAATCGCTTCCGAGGTGCAGATCCGAGAGTCCGTCCGAGCGTCCCTGGTCACGCGGCTGCAGGCCCGGCAGCGGGAGCGGTGGCCTCAGCTCGATGACATCCGGGTGCGGTTCCGCGCCCCCTTCGCCTACGTGGACGCCGTGGTCGAAGGCGAGATCTTGCCCTTGTGCCGGCTCCGGTACACCGGCTCCGAGGATGTCCCCATCGCCGTAGAACTTCGGGCGGTCCACCCAACGGCTCCTACGCGACCCTCGTCCTTCCTTCTATCACCTCCTGGTGACGCTCGAGCGCACGCTTGAGCGCGTGCAGGTCCCGGTACCCGTCGACCTTTCGGAACTGGCGCTCGGCCTCGAGCATGCCGGCGGCGATCCACCGAAGGGCCATCTTCCCGTCCCGCCAGCGCTTCACGTTCCTGGTGACGTCGCGGGCGATCGAGATCATCGACTCGATCGGGTTCGTCGTCTTGAACGTACGGCAAAGCGAGGGCGGCAGCCCGAGCCGCGTGACGGTGAGCGTCTCCTCCAGGCCTTCCAGGATCGAGGCGGCGGCGCCGGGATGGGCCAACTCCAGGTGAGCCGCGATGCCTCGCAGTTCCCGCTCGGCCGCGGCGGCGTCCGGGTTGGACCAGGCGGCGCGGATCTTGCGGGCGATGAAGGTGCGCTCGCGCTCGGGCAGGTGAGAGGTGATGTTCTCCAGCTTGTGGTTGCGGCACCTTTGGTGCAGCGCGAGCTCGCCCCAGGTCTCCCGGATCACCTTGCGGATGGCCTTGCCGCCGTCGGTCACGAACAGCATCGCC
>Ga0209172_10007348_pt1 | contig 11476 bp, 6 predicted proteins | sample LarsenN4metaG_FD_184113 | JGI IMG/M metagenome (GOLD analysis project Ga0209172, IMG submission 184113) | Hot spring sediment bacterial and archeal communities from British Columbia, Canada, to study Microbial Dark Matter (Phase II) - Larsen... ... | reverse complement strand
CGGAACGCAAAGCCCTGCAAACACAAGGCTTGTTCCGCGTTGACATCACGCCATACTTCATATCATTGATCGACCCGAACGACCCCGACGACCCCACTCGCAAGCAGGTCATTCCACTTTCGGAGGAAATGCAATCCTTCACTGCGATGATGGAAGATTCGCTAGCGGAAGACCGCCACTCTCCGGTTCCCGGGCTGGTTCACCGCTACCCGGACCGGGTCCTCATGCTGGTGACCACGCAGTGCGCGTCGTATTGCCGGTATTGCACGCGCTCGCGCATCGTCGGCGACCCGGGGCAGACCTTCTCACGGCAGGAATTCGAAATGCAAATCGAATACCTCAAGCGCACACCGCAAGTGCGCGACGTGTTGCTCTCCGGTGGCGACCCGCTTGTGCTCGCACCGAAAATCCTCGAAGAGATCCTCAGCCGCCTGCGCGAGATCCCGCACATCGAGATCGTCCGCATTGGTTCGCGCGTGCCGGTCTTCATGCCCATGCGCGTCACACAGGAGTTGTGTGACATGCTGGCAAAATATCACCCGTTGTGGCTCAACATCCACGTCAATCACTCAAATGAAATTACGAAGGAACTCGCTGAAGCCTGTGACCGTTTAACGAGGGCTGGCATCCCGTTGGGCAACCAGGCTGTCCTTCTCGCTGGTGTCAACGACAACGTGCACATCCAGCGCAAACTCGTGCAGGACCTCGTCCGCATCCGCGTGCGTCCGTACTACCTCTATCAATGCGACTTGGTCGAAGGAGCCGGGCACTTCCGCACCCCCGTCGCGAAAGGAATCGAGATCATGGAAGGCTTGCGCGGTCACACTTCCGGTTATGCCGTCCCGCAATACATCGTCGACGCGCCAGGCGGCGGTGGAAAGATCCCCGTTATGCCGAATTACCTGATCAGCATGTCCGATCACAAGATCATCCTGCGCAACTACGAGGGCTACATCACCACCTACGAGGAGCCCACAGATTACATGCCCAGCGACGCGGCAAAGTTCAAAGGTGACAAACGCATGGAGCCGGGTCAAGCCGGTGTTCATGGCCTGCTTGACGGCAGTGAAATGTTCATCAAGCCCGAGGGCTTTGACGAAACACATGATCGTCACGGAATCCAGCACCGCCTCAAAGATGAAAAGAAATGGCAGCCTCTCGGCATCGGCGACGGCACGTCGACCCCCAATGAGAAATAAGCAAACGAAGGAGTAAAAGCATGTTAAACCACACGAAACGAATCCTATTCACCGCGTTCAGCATCCTCTTCTTGATCAGCGCGTGCCTCCCGCAACCGCCCGCTACTGTAGATCCACAGGAGGTCGCCAATCAAGTTGCGACTTCGGTCGCATTGACCATCTCCGCGGCGCAGGCGCAGACGGAAGCCGCGCAGCCCATAGCAACAAACACCACGCTTCCAACGCAGACCGAGGTTGCACCTCCCTCCCCGACCCCTCTCATCCCATCCGCGACGCCGTTCGTGATCGTCCCGCCGACAGCGACGCTCGTAGTGAGTGGTGGTGGAGGCGGAGGTGGCGGAGGCGGTGTTGTGATCCAACCTGATTATGATTGCACACCCGTCAACAATCGACCGCGCGACCTGACCGTGTTCAAAAAAGGCGACGAGTTCGATATCAAATGGACAATCGTCAACACTGGCAAAAAGACCATCCCCGCAAAACACGATATCAAATACTTCAGCGGCACGGTGCTCATGAAAGACCCGACCGATACCTTCCGCGAATTTGGAAAAGATCTCAAACCAGGCGACTCCGTAACGATCATCATCGATGCCGTTGCCCCCGTGGCAAAGGGAAAGCATGTAATGACCTGGATCGTGGAAGGCGAAATGTGCTATCCCTACATCGCGATCGTCGTCGAATGAAACAAGCCGGGAGTTGTTGAGCAAAGGCAGTATGCATCGAAATAAACTGTTGATCTGGCTGGGAGCATTGGCGTTGGTGATGGCTTGCCTTCCAACGGCTGGTACTCCATTTCCCACACTTGCTCCCGGCGCGATCAACACCTATATCGTTCAGACGGCGGACGCCGCATCCACACAAACCGCAGTGGCAGCACCGGCAACTGAAACACCATCGGCGACGCCCAAGCCCACTTTTACAGAAACAACGTCTCCATCCCCCACCATCACTTTCGTTTTTATCCTGCCGGGCTTGGGCGTTCCGGGTACAGCCACGCTTTCTGGGCTTGCCAGCGGCACAAGCAGTTCCAAATATGGATGCAATGTGTTCAGCACGGAGCCAGCGAACAACACCGTGATCGCCCCGCGGACCGATTTCGAAGCCAAATGGGGTGTCAAGAACATCGGCAAAGAGACCTGGTACCGCGCCACCATGGATTACGTATTCTACAGCGGCGCCAAACTGCACAAGGTGGCATCCTATAGTATCCCGAAGGGCGCTGAAACCGGAAAGAACGTTTTTCTAACTGTGGATATGGAAGCGTTCAAAGACCGAGGCACTTACACAACCCAATGGGCGTTGAATGTTGACAACGTTTACTTCTGCCCAATGACCTTGACCATCGTAGTAAAATAAAAACAACGGCGACCATTTTTGGTCGCCGTTGTTTTTTTAACTCCTCAACTTCGCCCGTACTTCACTCTCCAGCCGCTTCACGATCTTCGTACGGATCGCCGCGGCTTCGGCGTCGGTCATCGTCTTTTCCGATTGATATGTGAGGCTGTACGCCAGCGACTTTTTCCCGGCGCCGACCTGTTCCCCGCGATAGACATCGAACAAGCGGACATTCGTGACGGTCTTTCCGCCAGTCTGCCTGATCAACTCCTCGACACGTGATGCCGCCACTGACTCATCCACAATAACCGCGATATCCTCGAACACCGGCGGGAACTCTGAGACGGGGATGATGCCATAGGTCGGGGTTGCGTCGCGCAAGGCATCCAAATCAAACTCAGCGACGATAACTGGAGAAATTCCAACATCATATTTATCTTTCACCAGCGGATGCAACTCGCCGAATACGCCGACGGTTTGTCCGTTCACTTTGACCTCAGCCGCTTTGCCGGGATGCAGGAACGATGTTGATTCTGCCGGGGTGTAGGAAACGCCGCTAAGGCGTAGTCCGCTCAACAGGAGCTCGATGCGTCCTTTCATGTCGTAGAAATCCAGCGTAGGAGAGTCCTTCACATCCCACGCGGAGGCGAGACGAGTCCCGGTCATTACCACGGCAAGTTTTCGCGGCTCGTTGGGAACATCATTTTTCACAGGCACAAAGACCGGACCGATCTCGAAGAGCGAAACAGATTCATCGCGTGAATTTTTCTCTGCATTTTCAAGAACAGAGGCGAGCAGACTGCGCCGCATAACGCTTCGCTCAGGCGCGATCGGATTCGCGAGTACGACATACTCCTCGTGTGCAACCAGGCGGTATTCGCGTTCGGGCGAGGTCATGCGATAACTCACTACTTCCTGCAAACCGAGCGTGATGAGGATATCTCGAACACGCTCCTCCCATTCGTGTTTGGGGTTACCTATTTGTGGCGGAAGCGAATCGGACATGCGCGTTTCGGGGATGCGATCATAGCCATAGACGCGTGCAATTTCCTCGAGCACATCTGCGAGACCGATCGCATCTTCGCCAATATCGAGACGATGCGGCGGCGTCTTTGCTTTGACAACATTTTTCTCAACGGTGCATTTGAATTCGAGACGCGTGAGTAATTCGGCGATTTGTTTTGCCGTGAGTTCGATCCCGAGCAAACGCTTCACATCTTTTGGCGTGACGGTGATGGTCGGGTCTTTCGGCTTGAGCGGATATTCATCCACGAGCCCGGGCACGATGATCCCGCCTGACCACTCCGCCATGAATTGCAGTCCGCGCCTCACGCCCTGTTCAGCCATGGCGGGATGCACGCTGCGCGAAAAGCGGAACGACGCCTCGGACGGCAGGTTATGTTGTTTCGCCGTTTTGCGGATGTTGATGAAGTTCCACGCCGCACCTTCGAGCAGGACGTTGCGCGTCTTTTCTGTGACTTCCGACTCGGCACCCCCCATGACGCCTGCCAATGCAAGCGAGCCATTCTCGTCGCAAACAAGGACGTTAGCCGAAGTCAGTGTGCGCTCCGTACCATCGAGCGTGGTGAGTTTTTCACCATCTTTGGCAGAGCGCGTGATGATTCTGACATTCTTCTTCCCCGCCCTCGACTTCAATACATCATAGTCGAACGCATGTAAAGGTTGACCCAGATCAAGCATGGCATAGTTGGTCGCATCCACAATGTTGTTAATGGGACGCATCCCAGCTAGACGCAATCTGCGTTGAATGTGATACGGACTCGGCTTGATCTCGATGTCGCGTATCAACCCAGCCACAAAGCGCGGGTTGAGTTCGGGATCGGTGATGTCAATTGAAACCAATTCGTTGATGTCTGGTTCTTTGACCGTTGACGATGGACGGCGGACGGTCTTTGGTCTGCGGTCTATGGTCGGTTTTTTGAGTTCACGCCCGGTCAACGCGGCGAGTTCACGCGCCACACCCAGCACGCTCGCGTTGCGCGCCATGTTCGGCACGATTGAAATATCCAGTACCGCGTCGCCCATGTAATCGGCAAGCGGCATGCCCACAGGAGCATCGTCATCGAGCAGGATGATGCCCTCATGCTCCTCGGAGATGCCAAGTTCCTTTTCGGAGCAAACCATCGAATAGGATTCGACGCCGCGAATTTTCGTCCGCTTGAGGGTCATCAACTGCAATCCCTCCGCGTGACCGTCGTAGAGGGTCGTCCCTTCTTTGGCATACGCGGCTTTGATCGGCTTGGCGAGTTTGCCTGTCCCTTTCAAGTGGAAGATATTAGGCGCGCCGGTCAGCACGGTTTGATTTTCTTTGCCGTCGAACAGATCGAGCAATGTGAGCCTGTCCGCGTTGGGATGCGGCATCACCTCGCGGATCTCTGCCACGACGAGTTTCTCACGATCCCATGCAATGCCGCTGGTCTTGAATTCATGCCGCTCACTGGAATGCATACCAGATGCAGTATTATCAGGCATTGGCAAGCCTGCGTATTTGATCTCATCCACTTCGAGCCCGGCGAGCGTCAACTTTCGGGCGATATCTTCAATGGAGAGCCCGTCGAGGTCGATATAGTCTTTCAGCCAAGATATAGGTATCTTCATAAATACTCCTTCGGAGTTCGATAGTAGTTATTCGATATTCGTTATTGAGGATTGTGAAGCATCCTCTTCGATGATGTAAGTGGAGGACAAATCATGAATGGCGTAGTTTGCGCCAGGTTCATTAGCTCCCTGTTTACTCTTTTTCAGAAAACCAATATACCCGTTTATCAACCGATTCAGATTTTCTCCTTCCGAGACAAGATTTTTGTAAATGTCATCAGAAATGTAACCGACTCCATAGGCATGAACTATGTGACTCAAAGATTCTTCAAGCGAGCCGCGGGCGATATAACAAAATCTGACATTATCCTGAAAGTAAAATCTTCCGTGACCCTCAGCAATATTCGCAGGGATGCTTTGAGATGAACGGCGAAGTTGCTGAGCCAGAACATATTTTTCCTCTGCAGGAAGTAACGGTAGCATTTCCTTATGCACGCGAACAGCGAAATCCCTCGCCCGGCACCACACATCCAACTTCTCCAATCCACTCACGCTCATCTTCTGATTTCTCCAATCATCGAATATCGAATTATCTAATCTCAAATATCGTCTTTAAAACTGCTCCAAAAACCTGAGGTCATTACCCCAGAAATAGCGGATATCGTCGATCTTGTAACGCAGCATCAACTGACGTTCGGGACCCATGCCCCATGCAAAGCCCGAATAGCGAGCCGGGTCATAGCCGCCGTTCTGCAATACGACAGGATGCACCATGCCGCAGCCAAGAATTTCGAGCCAGCCCGAATTTTTGCAAACAGAGCAACCCTTGCCGCCACACACAAAACACTCCACGTCCAATTCAGCGGAAGGTTCCGTGAATGGAAAGTACGCCGCGCGGAAACGCGTACGCGCACTCTGCCCGAACATGCGATGGGCAAAATCGGTCAACGTGCCTTTCAAGTCCGCGAGCGTGATGTTCTCTCCAACAACGAGTCCCTCCACTTGATTGAACTGGATCTCCGAACGCGCAGTGATCTGCTCATAACGGAAACACATCCCCGGCAGCGCGATGCGGATCGGCGGCGGGTTTTCAGGGTTCATCGCCGCGTACTCGCGCATGGCGTGGATTTGCCCCGGCGAAGTGTGAGTCCGTAACAGTATCGGATTATCGCCGCGTCCCTCGGCTTGGATGAAGAATGTATCCTGCATATCGCGTGCTGGATGGTTCGGCGGGAAGTTCAATAACTGGAAGTTGTATTCGTCTGTTTCCACTTCACGCGAGGTGTACACCTGAAAACCCATGTCCGCGAGAATGCTCATCACTTTTCGCAATTGTTGCGTGGACGGGTGTAAGCGCCCCACATGGATTCCGCGCCCCGGTAACGTGACGTCCAGCGCGTCTTCTTCAAGCGACTTTGCCAGCGACGCTTCTTTCACAACTTTGGTTCGCTCCTCCAGCGCGGACTCCAATGCCACTTTCACCCGGTTCGCGGCCTGACCTACAGCCGGTCGCTCCTCCTTCGAGAGTTTTCCCAACTCCGCGAAGACGGTCATCAACGGCGAACTGCGCCCAAGGTTCGACACACGCCACGCTTCGAGCGCGGCTTGATCCGTCACCGATTGAAGTGACTCCAGCGCGGATTTTTCGATTTCGTTTAATTTATCTAACATATCAACCTCCGGTATTCGATATTCGTTCATCGATTTTCGAATATCGAATTTCGATTATCGTCATTCAACAAACAAAAACCTCCCGTCCACACAATGGGACGGGAGGGAAATTTCCCGCGGTACCACCCAAGTTAATCATCCTTCATCAAGAACGATTCGCTTTGTGCCGACCAACATCGGCTTCTCAAATAACGTTGAGAATACGGTTCGCACTACCAACATGACACTTGAAACGTGACACGCCTTCACACGAACGGCTCGAGAGGGAACTTCAACTGGTTTCGGTTGAGCGCGGGTTTCAGCCGATGCCTCGCGCCTCTCTAACAACCTTCGCCAGTCTACTTTCCTCTGTCCCAGCCTTTAATTGGGGTCGCCTGTTGGCTTTATTATCTGCGGAAACGGGAGGATGTCAAGGATAATCCCCGTGTCATTCTGAGGGAGCGAAGCGACCGAAGAATCCCGCCGCAGAGCGGCGAGACCCTTCGTTATCACTCAGGGTGACACATTACACAATATGTCAAGGCGTGAGAATTGCCAACGCTGGCGAGGCAACCGAAATGGACGTATGAACCGTCAATCCGCTTTGACGAGGCAATACGAAAAGTAGATGTAATCGCGGTTGACAAAATTGTTATAGACCCACGATCCCTCCACAGCCGCGAACATTTCGACAAACGGATGCAGGATGCGCGGCGCGAACGTATGCGCGAGTTCGCGGTACCATTTGCTGTTGCGAGTCAGCGCGCGCAGAACGTGTGTGGTGATATCGACATGCGATTTGATCTTGAAGCCCGTCTGTTGGACGTTGCGTTCAACTTGTGGAATATCCGCCGGTGTGCGGAAATCGGCGTACAGGAATTTTCCGCCGCAGCGCAGGACGCGATAGACCGATTGGAAGAACGCTTCCTGACGCGGGTAACAGTGCGAGGCTTCTACATTGATGACCGCGTCGAAATGATTCTCGGGGAAGTCGAGCGCTTGTGCGTCGCCGGTGCGGAAGTCGATACCGAGCGCGCCGTGCGTCTTTCGGTTGTATTCGATCGCGTTTCGATTCTGGTCAATCGCCGTGTATGTTTTCGGTTTGTGATAACGCGTGACGAACGATGCTCCCCCGCCGTGCCCGCAACTGACCTCAAGTACATTTTTGCCAGCAAGATCGTCACCGCTGGCGACGTGGTGGTACAGTTGGATCGCGGCGCGGTTGATCTCATCTTCAGGCTGGAGTTTTACCGTCTCACCTTCAGGCGGCCAAAAGCCGTAATTCAAAAAAGTGACTGGGGCGTTACCGATGCGATGCGTGAGATATTGATACCAGTGTTTCCAGAAGAGTTGCTTGAATGCAGGCATATAGTTCCTCGAGTATGACAGATAAAACACAAAAGTCCATCCCTAGTCACTCAAATTTCGCCTATTTTTATCCGAAATGTGACAACAGGCACACGGGCTTAAGTCATTCATAACTAACAGTTGCAACCTACAAGGGATACACTCATAAATGGATAAATCCGGGCGTACGCCCGTTCCTCAAGGAGCAAGCATGGACAAAAAACCAGTCATGATGATGGACGGCAACGAAGCCACTGCATCGGTCGCACACCGGTTGAGTGAAGTCATTGCCATCTACCCCATCACACCCTCCTCTGCCATGGGCGAATTCGCTGATGAGTGGTCGGCAAAAGGCAAACCGAATCTGTGGGGCACAGTCCCGCTCGTGATCGAGATGCAATCCGAAGGCGGCGCGGCAGGCGCGGTCCACGGTGCTTTGCAAACGGGCGCGCTCACCACCACCTTCACCGCCTCGCAGGGATTACTGTTGATGATTCCGAACATGTACAAGATCGCGGGCGAACTCACGAGCGCGGTCTTTCACGTGGCGGCGCGTTCCATTGCCGCGCAAGGGCTTTCCATCTTCGGCGATCATCAAGATGTAATGGCTGTCCGTCAAACAGGTTGGACATTGCTATCAAGCGGCTCAGTTCAGGAAGCGCACGACTTCGCCGCCATCGCGCAGATGTCCACATTGAAATCACGTGTACCTGTTCTGCATTTCTTCGACGGATTCCGCACCTCGCACGAAGTCGCCAAAATTTTTTATCTTACAGATGACGAACTCCGCCTCCTTCTCGACGGAGACCTGATTCGCGCTCATCGGGCGCGTGCCCTCACCCCTGAGCGACCGGTCCTACGCGGCACCGCACAGAACCCGGATGTTTACTTCCAGGCGCGTGAGACGGTGAATCCGTTTTATGCCGCCACTCCCGCCATCGTGCAGGAGATAATGGACAAGTTCGCGCAAGTGACAGGAAGACAATATCACTTGTTCGATTATGTCGGTCACCCCGAAGCGGAACGCGTGGTCGTCATCATGGGTTCGGGCGGCGAGACAGCCGAAGCGACGGTGAACCATCTCGTCGCACAAGGCGAAAAGGTCGGCGCGTTGCGCGTGCGATTGTATCGTCCGTTTTCGGTGGAACACTTCAGCAAGGCTCTGCCGAGATCAGTGAAAGAAATTGCAGTACTCGATAGAACAAAGGAACCTGGCGCGCTAGGCGAGCCACTTTACCTTGATATTGTGAATACGCTGGTCGAGGGGAAACGCAATAACATCAAAGTCATTGGTGGACGGTATGGACTTTCTTCCAAAGAATTTACTCCCGCGATGGTGAAGGCGACTCTTGATGAATTATCCAAGCCCGAGCCCAAGAATCATTTCACTGTTGGCATCCATGATGACGTGAGCCACACCAGTCTTGATTACAATGAATCCTTTTCGATCGAAGATGATCAAACCATTCGTTGTGTGTTTTTCGGTCTTGGTTCCGACGGCACAGTAGGAGCGAACAAGAACTCCATCAAAATCATCGGCGAAGAGACCGGTAACTACGCGCAAGGCTACTTCGTCTACGACTCGAAAAAATCGGGGCAAATGACAACCTCGCATTTGCGTTTTGGTCCCAAACCGATTCTGGCTCCGTACCTCATCGAAGCGAATCAAGCGAACTTTGTGGCATGTCACCAGTTCAACTTCCTTGAACGGTTCGATATGTTGAAATACGCCAAAGAAGGCGCCGTCTTTTTGCTCAATAGTTTGTATGGTCCCGACGAGATTTGGAATCACCTGCCGAACGAAGTACAGAAGGATATCATCGCGAAGAGACTCAAATTCTACGTCATCAATGGATATGATGTTGCCGAGATGACCGGCATGGGTCAACGCGTCAACACCATCATGCAGACAGCGTTCTTTGCCATCAGCGGAGTACTTCCGCGCGAACAGGCGATTGACGAAATCAAACATGCCATCGAGAAAACCTACGGCAAGCGCGGAGAGGCGGTCGTGAAGAAGAATTTCGAAGCCGTGGACGCGACCCTTGAACATCTTTTTGAGGTCAAAGTCCCGGTGGAGATAACATCTACGACGTCGCGCCGGTCCCCCGTCCCGAATGAAGCGCCTGAATTTGTGAAGAACGTGCTGGGGAGGATGATCCAATTTGAAGGGGATGAAGTCCCCGTATCCGCTCTTCCGAATGATGGGACGTATCCGCTGGCGACATCGCAATGGGAGAAACGCAACATCGCACTGGAGATTCCAGTATGGGACGAGAAGTTGTGCATCCAATGCGGCAAGTGTGTGATCGTTTGTCCGCACGCAGTGATACGACACAAAGTGTATAGCGAGGTCGCGTTGGCGGGCGCGCCTGAAACATTCAAACATGTGCCATCGAAGTTCAAGGAATTTTCATCTGGCTACGCGTACACCGTGCAGGTCGCGCCGGAAGATTGCACAGGTTGTACGCTCTGCGTCGAGGCATGCCCGGTGAAGGATAAGTCACAAGTTGGGCGTAAAGCCATCAACATGGAACCCCAGCCTCCTTTGCGCGAAGCGGAAGTGAAGAACTGGGATTTCTTCATGAAGATTCCCGATCTAGATCGGAAGTTGATTAATCCATCCACGATTAAGAACTCTCAGTTGTTGCGTCCGTTATTCGAATTCAGCGGCGCGTGCGCGGGATGCGGTGAAACGCCGTATGTAAAACTGGTCTCGCAATTGTTCGGCGATCGAGCGGTCATCGCCAACGCCACAGGCTGTTCTTCGATCTACGGTGGCAACCTCCCCACTACACCGTGGTCTGTGGACTCGAAAGGACGCGGTCCCGCCTGGTCAAACTCGTTGTTCGAAGATAACGCCGAATTTGGTTTGGGAATGAGGCTCACGCTCGATAAACAAAATGAGTTTGCTCGTGAAATCCTCCGCGCCATGGATGCCGAGCTCGGCAAAGAGTTCGTCGAATCGATCCTGAACGCGAAGCAGGATGACGATCGGGGAATCGAAGCGCAGCGCGAACGCGTGAAAGAATTGAAAAATAGACTGGCGAAATCCAGCGATACGAAAGCAAAGGACCTGATCAGCATTGCCGACTCGCTCGTGAAAAAATCGGTGTGGATCATCGGCGGCGATGGCTGGGCATATGACATTGGCTACGGCGGTCTCGACCATGTGATGGCAAGCGGACGCAACGTAAATATTCTCGTTCTCGACACTGAAGTGTATTCGAACACAGGCGGGCAGGCGAGCAAAGCGACGCCGCGCGCGGCGGTCGCCAAGTTTGCGATGGGCGGCAAGGGGATGCCGAAAAAGGATCTGGGATTGCTTGCCATGTCGTACGGTTATGTGTACGTCGCGCATGTGGCGATGGGCGCTAACGACC
>Ga0209172_10007343_pt1 | contig 11486 bp, 14 predicted proteins | sample LarsenN4metaG_FD_184113 | JGI IMG/M metagenome (GOLD analysis project Ga0209172, IMG submission 184113) | Hot spring sediment bacterial and archeal communities from British Columbia, Canada, to study Microbial Dark Matter (Phase II) - Larsen... ... | reverse complement strand
ACCGCTCACGTCATTCTGAAAGACGCAACCATGCCGCAGGCGCCGGGAATCCTCGAGAGGCTGTACGAGCGCCTTTGGCGGCAGTTTGGAATCGATCATGCCACAATCCAAGTGGATTCCACGGAGTCCTGTAGAATGGCGGGGCACCTCTAGAGAGGGCGATGTCCGCGGCTCGCAGGACCTTTGCCGATGATCGCCGCGATACGGAGGACGCCGAGAGACCTGGAAATCGCGCGGAATCCGAACACCACGGTCGGTCGATAGGGGCAAACGCGATTCTCGGACCCGTCGGCATTGCCGTCTTCGTCCTGGTGCTGCTTCTCGCCGGCAATTGGGTCATTGAACGGCGCAACCCGGCCCCCGCTCCCACGGTGACGTATGAAGCGAGGGTGGAAGGTCACCAAGTTGTGTTGGTGTTCTCTCCGGAGCCCGTTGTGGGCCCATTCAGACGCCTCCGACGAGGGAAACGATTCCGCTAGGGGGCTAGTGGGAGTGCACAGGCAGGTCGTCGTGCGCGTGGTCTTCCGCTCGGTGGTATGTTTCGCCCGAGGCACTCGCCGGATCCACATGGATCGTCGCATTGGACAGGTATCCGAGTTGGTGCATGAGGCGGTGACGAGCGTCCGTTGCGATCTCGTGGCTCCGCTGCACGGAGAGTGCGCCATCCACGGCGAGGTTGGCCTCCGCGTGAAGGCGGTGACCGATCCACCGGAGGCGCACCTCCGTGACGTCGACGACGCCCGGAGCACCCTTCAGGATCCGCCGCATCTCCTCGACGGCATCGGGGTCAACCGCGTCCAGCAGCCGGGCGAAGACAGGTTTCCCGGACTGCCACAGCACGCGCAGGATGGCGACCGCGATGACGAAGCCCATGATCGGGTCCGCAAGAGGCTGCCCCAGACCCACGCCGATGGCGCCGCCGAGAACGGCCAAGCTCGTGAGTCCATCAGCGCGCGCATGGTACCCGTCGGCGACGAGGGCGGCGCTACCGATCTCCCTTCCCACGCGGATGCGGAACTGGGCCACGAGCTCGTTGCCGAGGAAGCCAACCGCGGATGCCGCAGCGACTGCCCAGAGGAACGAGATCGGCTGTGGGCGGACCAACCGTTCGATGGACACGTAGCCCGCGAGGACCGCGCTCACAAAGATCGCCGCGACCACCGAAATCCCGGCCAGGTCCTCCACGCGTCCGTAGCCGTACGTGAAACGGTCATTCGGCCGGAGCCGTCCAATCCGGAACGCGGCCCAAAGGGGGATCGCGGTCGCCGCGTCACCGAAGTTGTGAATCGTGTCGGAGAGCAAGGCCACGCTGCCGGTAAACGCGACGACGATGAGCTGCAGGGAGGCCGTCGCAATCATCCCGACAAAGGACCAGCGGACGGCCCAAATCCCGCGTGCGCTCGTGAACGTGACGGGCTCCACCACTCCATGGGTGTGGGCATGGGGTGCCGCGTGGGCTTCCTGAGACCTGCCGGGATGCACGGCCGGCGTGAAGGGCGGACCTCCGTTTAGCGGTTGGGATGCACCCGATGGCCATGGCGGGTGCAAGGGATGCAAGACGCTTCGGTAACACTCTCCACACTCCATTTGGCCCGCTTCCCGATGGTCCCTGGGTTCTGTCTGCCCGCGCGGACGCCTAACGTCCAAGACTGTTCGCTCCGCGCCTCCGTACGAGGGGATGATTGTCGCTCCCGCCGACGGAAGGGGCGAATTCGAATGCGTGGGGCAGGATTCACACGCTCACTGGCCGGCAAAGCTTTCAGCCCGCCGGGACCCGGACTCGCCATCCTTGGCGGGAAATTTCGCGTTTCGGCTGTGTGCTTTCGCCTGGGAAGCGGACGGATCCCTCGAAGGATTGGAGAAACGCCCGCATCATCGGGGTACGGTTCGAGCGAAACCTCCACGGGCTCGCCGCCGGGGAGAAGTGCGGTCAAACACGTCTTCGCGGGGCGGACGGAGGGCTCGCGGATGCTTGGACGCTGCGCGATCGCACGATGCCGGTCGTCGATCCCGAGGGAAACCGCGGCTCCGGAGAACCATCGGGATCGGAATCGTCGTCCTGGTCGTCCGGATTCCCGCAGCCCTTGCGCTCGCTGTGCGCTTGCCCGATGGCATCGGTGCACCCTCGCCGTCCGCCGGAGAGGGGCGGTCGAGGTCTTCGCCCCCATGGCGTTGGATGGATGTATGGATGCATTCTTCTGTACGTCAACGTCTAAATAGGGCATCCATTGCTTACCCTAGACCATTTCAGAGCGAGGTCCCGATGCGTTCCATGGGGAAAGAAATCCGGCTGCGACACATCTTCCGCGAGCGCGACCGCGCGGTCCTCGTGGCGATGGACCATGGCGTGAGCGCGGGGCCGATCGAAGGGCTCGAGGACATCCGCAAGTCCGTCGCGAACGCCGCAAAAGGCGGGGCCTCGGCCGTGATCCTGCACAAGGGCCTCGTCCGGTTCGCGGCGCCGTACCTAGGGAACGGCACGGGCCTCATCCTCCACCTGAGCGCGAGCACGACGATCTCCACGAAAAGGGATCGGAAGGTGCTCGTCGCGGACGTCGCAGAGGCGCTCGCGCACGGCGCGGACGCGATCAGCGTCCACACGAACATGGGCGGGGACGACGACGTGATGCTCGCGGACCTCGGCGCAACGTCGGCGTCGTGCGACCGGTTCGGCGTGCCCCTGCTGGTGATGGCGTACCCGCGCAGCGCGAACGCCATGGACCCGTTCCACGTCGACACCGTCAAGCATACCGTCCGGGCGGCGGCGGAGCTCGGCGCGGACATCGTCCAAACGAACTACACGGGCAGCCCGGACACGTTCCGCGAGGTCGTCCGCGGGTGCCCCGTGCCCGTCCTCGTCGCCGGCGGACCGAAGATGGAGAGCGACCGGGCGACGCTAGAGGTGGTGAAGGGCGCGATGGACGCGGGCGCAGCGGGTGTCTCGATCGGCCGCAACATCTTCCAGCACAAGGACCCAGTCGGGATGTGCCGCGCGATCGCGCGAATCGTGTACGACGGCGCCGCCGTCGACGACGTGTATCGGTGGTGAGCCTCTGCCGCGACTCGTGTGGGTGGGGATCTCTCCCCATCTTGGGAAGGAGAAGGCGATGCGCCTCGCGTCCGCGGCGCTCGAGGCCGGCTTCCACGACATCGTCGTCGAGCCTGGGTTCGAGGATGTCGCGCGGCTCGGCCGGTTCCGCGTGATTCACCGCCAGGGAGATCGGTTCGTCGCGGACGGCGCGGAGCTCGGGCGGCTCGTCGCGATCCAGTCGCCGCAGGGCGAGAAAGCGCTCCGGTCCGCGCCGCCTACCCACCGCCACCTCGTAATCGGGGCGTCGGATTGGAAAGTGATCCCGCTTGAAAACCTGATCGCGTACTTCCAAGGCGCGGCACGGACGTGCTCGCGACGGCATCGACGGCGGACGAGGCGAAGTACGACCGAAAGGCCCAACGTAGGAGTGTTGGAGAGGTTCGCGTGATCCGCAGGAAGGTGCCCGGGCTCCGGGATCCGTTCGCCGCCTTTGCGGCAATCCGTCGGCAGTTCCCGTCCGCCTTTATCTTGGAGAGCCTGACGGGCCCCGAGCGGCTCCGGGAGCACACGTTCATCGGGTTCGGCCCGCAAGTCGTGGTCTCGTATGCGAGGGGCGTACTGCGCGAGAACGGTCACGCGCACAAGACGGACGCGCCGTTCGACGCGATACGCGGGCTGCTCGACGGTCACGCGGAACACCGCCAGGAGGCATTCACGGGAGGCCTCGTCGGGTACGTCTCCTACGACTTCGTGCGGAACTTGGAGCGCGTCCCCGCGCGGCCGTCGCCGCCGTTCCCGGAGTTCGAGTTCGGCCTGTATCAAGACGGAATCGTGGTCGACCACCGCCGGGGGGATGCCTTTTACTTCTCCCACGGCGCGGACCGGCTCTCCGGAATCGACCTGAGCCCCGCGACGGCGGACGACTTCGACGTCGGCACGCTCCGCCTCGACGGGTCGCCGGATGCGTTCATGGCCTCCGTCCGCAAGGCGCGCGGGGCGATTCATGACGGGGAGGTGTTCCAAGTCGTCCTCTCCCGGAAGCTCGAGGGGCGGTTCTCCGGCGACCTGCTCTCGGTCTACGAGGCGCTCCGACGAATCAACCCGAGCCCCTACATGTACTTCCTTGACTTCGGCGACCACCAGATCGTCGGTTCGAGCCCGGAAATGCTCCTGCGCGTCCGTGAACGCACCGCTATCACCTACCCGATCGCAGGCACGCGACCGCTCGGGGCGACGCCGGATGAGTCGTCAGCGCTCCGCGCGGAGCTCCTAGAGGACGAGAAGGAGCGGGCGGAGCACGCCATGCTCGTCGACCTCGCGCGGAACGACTTGGGGAAGGTGTGCGCGTTTGGCACCGTGCGCGTGCCCGAGTACATGACGGCGGAGGCATACAGCCACGTGCAACACCTTGTGAGCCGCGTCGAAGGGACGTTGCGCAAGGAGCGGGACGCGCTCGACGCGTTCGCCGCAATGTTCCCTGCCGGGACCGTGTCCGGCGCTCCGAAGCCACGGGCGATGGAGCTCATCGACAGGCTCGAGGTGAGACCGCGCGGCCCGTACGCGGGCGCAGTCGGATACATGTCCTGCAACGGGAACCTGGACTCCGCGATCGCAATCCGCACGCTCGTTGCCCACGGGGACCGCCTCGAACTGCGCGCGGGCGCGGGCGTCGTCGCGGACTCCGACCCGCAGCGGGAGTGGCGGGAGACGGAGCACAAGCTGGCCGCGCTGCGCGTGGCGTTGGAGGAGGCGGTCCTATGAGGGTCCTGGTGATCGACAATTACGACTCGTTCGTCTACAACCTGTACCAGCGGCTCGGGGAGCTGGGCGCGAAGCCGACGGTCGTGCGGAACGACGCCGTCACGCTCGAGGACGTGCGGCGGCTCGACCCGGACGCGCTCGTGCTCTCGCCCGGGCCCGGCCGCCCGGAGAACTCGCGCGACTTCGGCGTGTGCCACGACGTCCTGCGGGAGGTGAGCCCCGGGGTCCCGACGCTCGGCGTGTGCCTCGGCCACCAAGGCATCGGCGTCGCGTTCGGTGCGCGCGTCGTGCACGCGAGGACGATCCGGCACGGGAAGGCGAGCGAGATCCGCCACGACGGGCGCACGATATTCGAAGGGCTGCCGAATCCGCTCGTCGGCGGGCGGTACCATTCCCTCGCGGTCGACGCGATCGTGGCGACGGAGCTCGAGGTGTCCGCGACCGCGGAAGACGGCGAAATCATGGGGGTGCGCCACCGCCGCCACCCGATCGAGGGGCTCCAGTTCCATCCCGAGTCCATCCTCACGCCGGACGGTCCCGCCATTCTGCGCAACTTCCTTGGGGGAGTGCGTCGGTGATTCGGGAGGCGATCCGCCAGACTACGGCCGGTACCTCGCTCGACTACGTGACCGCGCGGAGCGTGATGGGCGAAGTCATGGACGGCGTCGCCACGCCCGCGCAGATCGCGGCGTTGCTTGTCGCGCTCCGGATGAAGGGGGAAACCGCGGAGGAGATCGCGGGGTTCGCATCGGTCATGCGCGAGCGCTGTGCCCGCATCCGGGCGCCGGACGGCGCCGTCGTAGACCTGTGCGGCACGGGCGGCGCGCCGGTGGCGACGTTCAACGTCTCCACGATCGCGTCGTTTGTCGTCGCGGGCGCGGGGGTGACGGTCGCGAAGCACGGGAACCGGTCGTTCACCTCCCGCTGCGGCTCCGCCGATCTGCTCGAGGCGCTCGGCGTGCGGATCGACCTCGAACCCGCGGAGTGCGAGCGAATCCTTCACGAGGTCGGCCTTGCCTTCCTGTTCGCGCCGAAGTTCCACCCCGCGATGCGCCATGCGGCCGGGCCGCGGAAGGAGATCGGGGTGCGCACGGTGTTCAACCTGCTCGGCCCGCTCACGAACCCCGCAGGGGCGACCGCGCAGGTGCTGGGGGTTCCGGAGGAAAAGTTCTTGGACCCCATCGCGGAGGCGCTCCGGGCGCTCGGCGCCCGGCACGCGCTCGTCGTGTACGGGGTCTGCGGGATGGACGAAATCAGCGTCTCCTGTCCGACCCGCGTTGCGGAGGTGCGGGACGGAACGATCCGGCGGTACGTCGTGACGCCCCGCGATTTCGGCTTCCCCGTCGCTAAGCCCGAGGACCTCGCGGGCTCCGACCCGCCGGAGGCGGCCTCGACGGCCGTGCGCATCCTGCGCGGCGCGGCGGGCCCGAAGCGGGACATGGTGCTCGCGAACGCGGCCGCTGGGCTTCGCGTCGCGGACCTTACCGATACGTTCGCGGACGGCGTCGCGCTCGCCCTCGAGGCGCTCGATTCTGGCCGGGCGTATGGGAAACTTCAGGCCCTCGTGCGGGCGACGGGCGGCGACGCTGCCAAGCTCGAGGCGATCCATGGACTACCTGCAACGGCTCGTTGACAACGCACACGCCCTCGTCCGCTCCGGGTACTACCCCGTGGAGGGCCCCGCAAGACCCGCGCCGAGCCTGCGCCGCGCGATCGAGGCGAGGCTCCGCCCCGCAGTCATCCCGGAGATCAAGTTCGCGTCGTTCACGATGGCGTCAGGCCGCCAACCAAACGAATTCCCATCCATCCTCGAGGGCTTCGTCCGCGCGAAGCCGGCGGGACTGTCCGTACTCGCAGAGCCGCGAATCTTCGGCGGAGACATCCGTTTCGTGCGAGAGGCGGCCTCCTCCGGATTGCCGGTGCTCATGAAGGATGTTGTCGTCGAGGAGAGGCAGATCGATGCCGCCGCCGTCGCGGGCGCGTCCGCGCTCCTGCTCATCGGGAAGCTGTTCCGCGACGGCTTGGCGGACGGGCTCGGAGACCTGATAACGTACGCGCATGAGGCACGCCGGGATGTCGTGCTCGAGGTGAACACGGTGCGGGAGTGGGATGTGGCGGTGAACACGGAGGCGGACATCATCGGCATCAACAACCGGGACCTCGCGACGATGGCAGTGGATCTCGAGACGACGGAGCGCATCTTGGCGGCGCGAGAGAAGGACCGGCCCGTGATTGCGATGAGTGGCATCGGGTCGAGGGCCGAGGTGGACCGCATGTTCCGCGCGGGCGCGGACGCGGCCCTCGTCGGCTCGTCCCTCATGCTCGCCCCCGACCCGGAAGCGAAGTTGCGGGAGCTTATCCATGGCGGTTGACCTCGCGCGGCGCGGCCGCTTCGGTCGCTACGGGGGACAGTACGTGCCGGAGATACTGATGCCGGCGCTGAAGGAGCTCGAGATGGCGTACGAGCGGATCCGCGACGACCCGCCGTTCCAGGAGGAGCTCGCGTGGTACCACCGCCACTATGGCGGCCGCCCGACGCCGCTGTATTTCGCCCGTCGGCTGACGGAGCGGGCGGGGGGCGCGAAAATCTACCTGAAGCGGGAAGACCTGGTCCACGGCGGCGCCCACAAGTTCAACAACGTCATGGGGCAGGCGCTCCTCGCGAAACGGATGGGGAAGACCCGGATCATCGCGGAGACCGGAGCGGGGCAGCACGGCGTCGCGACCGCGATGGCCGGCGCCGTGCTCGGCGTCCCCGTGGAGATCTACATGGGCGCCTTGGACACGCGGCGGCAGGCGCTCAACGTCGCGCGCATGAAGCTGCTCGGGGCGCAGGTGCACGAAGTCGACGCTGGCTCGCGGACGCTGAAGGACGCAATCAACGAAGCGCTGCGGGACTGGGTCACGAACCTGGAGACGACGTACTACCTGCTCGGCTCCGTCGTCGGCCCGCACCCCTATCCGACAATCGTGCGGAACTTTCAGAGCGTGATCGGGCGCGAAATCAAGGTGCAGGCGGTGGAACTCGAGGGCCGCCTCCCCGACGCCGTCCTCGCGTGCGTCGGCGGCGGGAGCAACGCGATGGGCGCCTTCTATGCCTTTCTCGACGACGACGTGGAGCTGATCGGCGTGGAGGCGGGCGGCGAGGGGCTGGAGACGGGCAAGCACGCCGCCTCCCTGGCCGCCGGGAGGCCGGGCGTGCTGCACGGCGCGATGTCCTACCTGCTCCAGGACAAGGACGGGCAGGTGCTCAACACCCACAGCGTGGCCCCCGGGCTCGACTACCCGGGTGTGGGCCCGGAGCACGCGTACCTGAAGGACATCGCCCGCGTGCGGTACCTCGTCGTGACGGACCGCCAGGCGCTCGAGGCGTTCAGCCAGCTCGCGACACTCGAGGGCATCTTGCCCGCGCTCGAGCCCGCGCACGCGGTGTTCGCGGCGGTGCAGGAGGCGAAGCGCCGAGAAAGGGGTGAGATGACCGTCGTCACGCTGTCGGGCCGAGGGGACAAGGACGTGGAGACCGTCGCGCGCTTGGAGGGCTTCTTGTGAGCCGGATCGCGCACGCGTTCGAAACCGCCAAGAACGAGGGCCGTGGCGCGCTCATCGCGTACCTGATGGCGGGCGACCCGACGCCGGAGGCGAGCGAGGCCTACGCGCTCGCGTGCGAGCGGGGCGGCGCGGACATCTTGGAGCTGGGCGTGCCCTTCACCGACCCCGTTGCGGACGGGCCGGAGATCCAGCGGGCTGCGCAGCGCGCTTTGGTGGCGGGCATGAACCTTCGCCGCGGAATCGGGCTCGTGGAACGAATCCGGCGCGTCTCCGACGTGCCGATCGCCCTCATGGGGTACTACAACCCGATTTTCGCGATGGGCGACGAGGCGTTTGCCGAGCGCGCGGCGGCGGCGAGGGTGGACGGCGTCATCGTTCCGGATTTGCCGCCGGAGGAGGCCGACGGATTGCGGACCGCGTGCCGGGACCGCGGGCTTGACCTCGTGTTCCTCGTGTCCCCCGCCACGGATCGGGAGCGGGCGGAGCGGATCGCCTCCGTCTCCTCCGGTTTCGTGTACCTCGTCTCCCGCTACGGAGTCACCGGGACGTCGGAGCGTCTTTCCGACGATCTCTCGGATCGCGTCGCGGGACTGCGCAAGGTGTCGCGCATGCCCGTCGCGGTCGGCTTCGGCATCTCGACGCCCGCCCATGTGCGACTCCTGGTCCGTGCGGGTGCGCAAGGCGCCGTCGTGGGCAGCGCGATCGTCCGCGAGATCGGACGGGGCGCGCCGCCGGAGGCCATCGAGTCGTTCGTGCGCAAACTTGCGACTGGGCTGCAGACCGAGCTCCGGACTCCCTAGGGCTTTCTGCCAGACGAAAGTTGCCGACACCTTCGATGACGGTCGGCAGACCGCCTTCGCACGATGTCATTCGCTTTACTGGTAAGAGGATGCGTGGGCCAGATTCGACCACGATCTAGGGCGAATTGGGGCGGCAGCGGCTCTTCGGCCATGCCCGTCTTGGCAACCCGGGATCATCTATGAGCATGATGACTTCCATGCAAAGCATGACTTCGATGGGATCCAAGACGCGCGAATACACGACCCTCCCCGTCCGCACGGAGACTTTGCGCCGGTTGAGAGGCTACAAAGTGGGATGGACGGTCGCCTGATCTGGGATTCGCAGTCCCGACCTCTCGGTCGATTTCACTGCGATGGCTTTGACCAGGGGATGGCTCACCCGTAGGAATATTCCATCGAACAGCGCTGAAATAGCGCGATGCTGATCAACAAAACGTGACGAAAGCGTGCATTCTGCTGAAGGTCCGGCCCGGCAAGGAGAAGGGGGTCGCCGAGCTTGCCGCAAAAGTCGCAGGGGTTCGATTCGCGTTCGTGACCCTCGGACGCTTCGACGTCGCGGCCGCCGTGGAAACCCGAGACTATGACGCGCTCGAGAAGGTTGTGGACGACCTGAACCGACTCGAGGGCGTGGCGGTCTCCGAGACCCTGCCTGCGCTGGGGGTGAAGTGATGCGCGGCCTCGTTCTCGTGAAACAGGAGAAGCAGACGACCGGTTTGGCCTACGTCCAATCCTTCCACGAGGCGGTCCGGAGAATCGAGGGCGTGGTCGACGCGTACCCCGTGTACGGACGGTTCGATGACGTGGTCTTCCTCGAGGCGGACGACTACCGGGCCCTCCTGGAGCAGTCCGGCCGGGTCCTGCAGATCCCCGGTGTCAAGTCGACGGAAACCTTGCCGGAACGGTTGTAGTTGTTACCCAACGGCGCGGAGTCCGGCTGCGGACCGCGAGGTCCGAACGAGTGAGCCATAGCCGGCGCCTCTTCGGCGAGGATTCAGGGTTACGGTTCCAATCGTGTCTGGCCTCTCCCTGGGGACGAAGACGCGCCGAACCTGTTCAGCACGGGCGACGTAGGACTGCACATCGGTACTCTTCTCCCCGCAGGGTACTCCTCAACCGTATCCGGCCCAGGTGGTCTTCTTAGGCATGGCCAAAATCTCCTCGACCTTGAAACGTTTCGAGGGGTCCCGACCGACAGCGGTTTCGAATCGGCTCGCACGCGTGACGACGGCCGCATCCGCGCCTTCGCCTGTGCCCGCGACCCCGATGACCCTGTCGCCGATCTTGACCGCCTTCGCCTCAACCGCCATGAAGACGACCTCCACCGCGGTCCGGAGGCCGTGGCCACCGACGGAGATGAGGGTCATCCAGAACAGGTCCGCCTCTGGGCGCCTCACTTTGAGAGTCTTCCTTTCCCACCAGTTCCGGAAGACCAGGGGCCGGAAGGGCTCCTCCACCCAATCGATGAGCCGCACGCCGAGCGCCTCCAGGGCCCTTCGGTCCTTCTCCGCAACGAGGGGGAACTTGTACTCCGGGAACTTCTTCCAGGACGGCGGGCCGCTCACGCACACGACCCTCGTTTCCCTGCCTGTCCGTCTCAGGCGTTCCGCGATCCGGATTGCCGTCCTCCCAGAAATCGACGCGACCACGACGGCGTCCACGTCGCCCTCCCCGACCCTCTCCGCCACAACTTCGACGACCTTCTCCGTGTTCTCAGGCCCGGGATCCTCAAAGAAATGGACGATGCGCTCGCCCATGGAATGCCCCTCCGTCCTCCCTTGGGAACCCCGGGCGGCGGCTTAGCCCTACCGTGATTACTGTAAGACGGACTCGGTCCCCGGAAGGGTGTGCTACGGGTCGAAGGCCGCAAGATTCGTGCTGGGGAGGCCCCTTTCGTCACCGGCCGTGACCTTCTCCTTGGCTAGCCTGTTTCAGGAACTCAACGAGCGGTTCTTCGGCGGTCGCCTCCCGCGCTACCGTGTAGTCTTCTCTTCTTCGCAACGCACGTCCTACCAGGCTGGCGCTATCCGCCCCGAGAAGCGACTCATTCAAGTCAATCGAATCTACGCCTCGAGTCTCGAAAGGGTCCGTCGGATCCTCCTTCACGAAATGTGCCACCACCGCTCCGTGGGGCACGGAAAAGGCTGGCAGAGCGAAATGCTGAGGCTCGCCTCGATGGGAGAGACTTGGGCCAAGGAGGAGATCCAGGCATACCGAGGTTGGAGCCGAGGCAAAGTCATGAAGCGCCTGCGGAAGAGGATCACTGACGTCGTAGCCGACTACGCGGGTCGCGGGCTCCCTGTCAGGTTCCAAACCGTCGTCCGTCTCTTGGCCCCCGAGTTCGGGAA
>Ga0209172_10007342_pt1 | contig 11489 bp, 10 predicted proteins | sample LarsenN4metaG_FD_184113 | JGI IMG/M metagenome (GOLD analysis project Ga0209172, IMG submission 184113) | Hot spring sediment bacterial and archeal communities from British Columbia, Canada, to study Microbial Dark Matter (Phase II) - Larsen... ... | reverse complement strand
GATTCCATGGGGATGCTGGCGACGGTGATGAACGCGCTCGTGCTCGAGGCCGCCATCGAGCGGCTCGGCGCCCCCGCGCGCACCATGTCGGCGCTGGCCATGCCGCAGGTTTGCGAGACTTACGAGCGGCAGCGGGCGTTGCGCCATTTCGACGAGGGGCGGATCGTCGTCTTCGCCGGCGGGACCGGCAATCCGTTCTTTACCACCGACACGACGGCGGTGCTGCGCGCGGCCGAGATGGGCTGCGACGCAGTCCTGAAGGCGACCGATGTGGACGGCGTCTACAGCGCCGATCCCAAGAAGGACCCGAAGGCAAAGCGGTATTCGCGCTTGACCCACCGCCAGGCGATCGACAGCGACCTCAAGGTCATGGACGCCACCGCCTTCGCGCTTGCCCGCGAGATCAACATGCCTATCATCGTGTTCTCAATTCGAGTGCCCGGCTCGATTGAAGCGGTCCTGCGCGGCAAGGGGCGCGCGACCGTGGTCGGCGGCTAACCGGACCCACGGCAGGGCGATGGCCGGGCGTCGATCGGGCGTGCGCCCGAGTCTCCGGGAGAATCTCATGGCTGCCACAGGCTATGATCTCAACGAGTTGAAGCGGCGCATGCAGAGCGCAATCGCCGTGCTCAAGCAGGAGTTTGCGGCGCTGCGGACCGGACGCGCCTCGGCGCATCTGCTCGATCCGATCCACGTCGAGGCGTACGGGCAGAACATGCCGCTCAATCAGTTGGCCACCGTCAGCGTGCCGCAGCCGCGCATGATCAGCGTCCAGGTCTGGGACCGCTCCATGGTGCATCCGGTTGAAAAGGCGATCCTTGCCGCCAACCTGGGCTTGACACCGTCGACGGAAGGGCAGGTCATTCACCTGCGCATTCCCGAGCTCAACGAGGAACGGCGCAAGGAGCTCGTCAAGATCGCCCACAAATACGCCGAGACGGCCAAAGTCGCGGTCCGGCATGTGCGGCGCGATGGCATGGATATCCTCAAGAAGCTTGAGAAGGACCACAAGATCAGCCAGGACGACCACAAGCGGATGGACGCCGAAGTCCAGAAAGCGACCGATCAGGCGATCCTTGAGATCGACCAGCTTCTTGCCGCCAAGGAAAAGGAAATCATGACCGTCTGATTTGACCGCCAATGCAGAAAAACCTCACCCCCCTGCCTGCCTACGAAGTCCCGCGACACGTCGCCATCATCATGGACGGCAACGGACGGTGGGCGGCTGCGCGTGGTCTGCCGCGCGGCGAAGGGCATCGGCGCGGAGTCGAGGCGCTGCGCAAGACCGTGCGCGCGGCGGGCGAAATGGGCATTGCCATTCTCACGATTTTTTCCTTCAGCGCGGAGAACTGGTCGCGTCCGGCCTCCGAAATCCGCGATCTCATGGGGCTGCTACGGCGCTTCATCGGCAACGATCTCGCCGAATTGCACCGGAATCGCGTCAAGGTTCGCATCATCGGCGAGCGCAACGACCTCGATCCCGACATCCGGCGCCTCTTGGAGGATGCCGAGGAGTTGACGCGCGACAACGATCGGCTGACGCTTGTGGTGGCCTTCAACTACGGAGCCCGCCAGGAGATCGCGCGCGCCGCTGCGCGCATCGCCATGGAGGTCAAGTCCGGCCTGATCGAGCCCTCGGATGTCACCGCCGACCTGCTCGGACAGTATCTCGATGCGCCAGACCTGCCGAATCCGGACCTGATCATTCGCACCAGCGGCGAGCAGCGGCTGTCGAACTTCCTGCTCTGGCAGGCGGCCTACAGCGAACTCGTCTTCGTGCCGACCTATTGGCCGGATTTCGACCGGGCGGCGCTGGAGGACGCGATCGCCGAATACAACCGGCGCGAACGGCGCTTCGGCGGTTTGATCGCGCGGACCGGATCCTGATCGTGGCGCCGGCCGATGCGGCTCGCCCGGCCCAGCCCGGATCCGGGGCGCCGTTGCGGGGCAACAATCTGTGGCTGCGGGTCGTCACCTCACTCGTACTTGCGCCGCTGGCGCTCGGCGCCGCCTACGCCGGCGGGCCGCTGTTTCTCGCGTTCTGGAGCCTGGCGGCGCTCGGTGTGCTGTGGGAATGGCAGACGCTTGTCTGCGCGGCCGACCGCGCCGCCGCCGTGGCCGTCGGAGGCGGTACCCTGGCCGGGGCCGCCCTGCTTCTCGCCTTCGACTGGCCGGCGGCGGCCTTGGCGCTCGTCTTTCTCGGCCTCCTGGGCATTGCGGCGGTTGCGGCAGGCGGACGGCGAGCCTGGTGCCTGTCGGGCCTCGCCTATGCCGCGGCTTTGCTGTTCGCCCCTGTCGCCCTGCGAGGCGACCCGGTCTGGGGCCTCCCCGCCATCCTGTTCATCTTCGTCATCGTCTGGCTGACCGACATCGCCGCCTATTTTGCCGGCCGGGCCATCGGCGGGCCGAAGCTCCTGCCGCAAATAAGCCCGAACAAGACCTGGTCCGGGGCAATCGGGGGCGCCGCGGCGGCCGTGGCGGGGGGGCTGCTGCTGGCCTGGCAGGCGGGCGCCGGCCATCTCGGCGCGATCGCGCTCGTGGCCTTGGCGCTGTCGATCGTCTCCCAGGCCGGCGATCTCCTGGAGTCGGCGGTCAAGCGCCGGTTCGGTGCCAAGGATTCGAGCGCCCTGATCCCGGGCCACGGCGGCCTGATGGACCGCCTTGACGGCTTCGTCGCCGCCGCCACGGCCGCGCTCCTGATCGGCCTTGCGCACGGGGGAACCTCCGCCCCCGGACGCGGTCTCATGGTATGGTAACGAATGCAATTGAGCAGCCCGCAAACCAGACCTGTCCCCAAACCCGCGCCGTTGCCGCGCAGCGTGACGCTGCTCGGTGCCACGGGCTCGATCGGCTCAAGCACCGTGGACCTGCTCAAGCGCGGAAACGGCCGCTACCGGGTCGAGGCGGTCACCGCTCACCGCAATGCGCCGGCGCTCGCCAAGCTCGCGCGCGAACTCGGCGCGCGCTTTGCCGCCGTCGCCGATCCCGCCGCCTATCGCGAACTCAAGGACGCGCTCTCCGGCTCGGGCATCGAGGCGGCAAGCGGGGAGGCGGCTCTGGTGGAAGCGGCCGAGCGGCCGGCCGAGTGGGTCATGGCCGCCATCACCGGCTCGGTCGGGCTGATGCCGACCCTTGCCGCCGCAAGGCGCGGTGCGACCGTGGCGCTTGCCAACAAGGAATGCCTCGTCTGCGCCGGCGCGATGTTCATGCGCCAGGCCGCGGCCGCGGGCGCAAGCGTGCTGCCGGTGGATTCGGAGCACAACGCCATCTTTCAGGCGCTGAGCGCGGGGCGCCGGGAGGACGTCAGCCGCATTGTCATCACCGCTTCCGGTGGACCGTTCCGCACCTGGACGCGCGAGGCCATGCGCGCGGCCACGGTGGAGCAGGCGCTCAAGCATCCCAATTGGTCGATGGGGCCGAAGATCACCATCGATTCCGCGACCATGATGAACAAGTGTCTGGAGTTGATCGAGGCGCATCATCTGTTCGCGATCGAGCCAGCGCGGCTCGCCGTTCTCGTGCATCCGCAGTCCATCGTGCACGGCATGGTCGAATACCGCGACGGCTCGGTGGTAGCGCAGCTCGGTTCGCCGGACATGCGCATTCCGATCGCGCACTGTCTCGCGTGGCCCGCGCGCATCGACGGGCCCGCGGCACGACTTGACCTTGCGCAAATCGGCACGCTTAGCTTCGAGGCGCCCGATCCGGATCGCTTTCCGGCGCTGGCGCTCGGACGCCGCGCCCTCGAGAGCGGCGGCGCCGCGCCGACGGTGCTCAACGCCGCCAACGAGATCGCCGTGGCCGCCTTCGTCGAGCGCAGGCTCGGTTTCGGTGGCATCGCCGAACTCGTGCGAGCGACGATGGATGCCGCCGATCGACGCAATGCCTTCGGCGAACCGCAAAGCGTGGAGGAGGCGCTCGCCGTTGACCGTATGGCGCGATCGCTCGCGCGCGAGCTCTTGCCCGAAATCGCCGCAAAGTCATCCTAGGAGCATGCCCGGTCCCGGGGACGGGTCCGGTGGGGATCAGGCACGATGACCTTGATGGACAACTTCGCTCTCTGGGGCGGCGGCTGGACGGGATGGATCGTTCCCTTCCTGTTCGGGCTCAGCATTGTCGTGTTCTTTCACGAACTTGGCCATTTCCTTGTCGCGCGCTGGTGCGGTGTGCGGGTGCTGGTGTTCTCGGTCGGTTTCGGACCGGAGCTGTTCGGCTTCACCGACCGGCGCGGCACGCGCTGGAAGGTGTCGGCGATTCCGCTCGGCGGCTACGTAAAGTTTCTCGGAGATGAAAACGCCGCCAGCGTTCCCGATGCGAACGCGCTCGCCACGATGAGCGCAGCCGAGCGCCGCGAAAGTTTTCCGTTCCAGCCCCTTGGCCGCCGGGCGGCCATCGTCGCCGCGGGGCCGGCGGCCAACTTCATCCTGGCGATCGCCATCTTTGCCACGCTTGCAGCGCTTTACGGCAAGCAGACGACGGCGGCGCGAATCGACGAGGTGATGCCCGACTCCGCCGCCGCCGCCGCCGGATTCCGGCCGGGCGATCTGGTGCTGGAGATCGACGGCCGCAAGATCGAGAGTTTCGCCGACATGCAGCGCATCGTCGGCACCACCGGCAGCAAGGCGCTGGAGTTCCGTATCGACCGCGGCGGAGTGATCATGACGCTCGTTGCCACGCCGACGCTGGTTCGCAGCAAGGATACGCTCGGCAACAAGACCTGCGGCGCCGTGCTCGGCGTGAAGCGCTCGATCGCTCCGTCGGACGTGAAGATCGAGACGTTCGACCCGCTCTCCGCCGTCTGGCAGGGCGTGGTGCGCAGCTGGTCCATCGTCGACGGCACGGTCGCCTATATCGTGAGCCTGTTTGCCGGCCGCGGCTGCGCCGATCAGGTGGGGGGCCCGATCCGGATCGCCCAAATCTCCGGCCAGGTCGCGACCCTCGGGTTTGCGCCGATCCTCGATCTTGCCGCGGTCCTGTCGATCTCCATCGGTCTACTCAACCTGTTCCCGATCCCGCTGCTCGATGGCGGCCACCTTTTGTTCTATGCGATCGAGGCCGTCCGCGGCCGCCCGCTGTCGGAACGCGCCCAGGAAATCGGCTTCCGCATCGGTCTGGCGCTGGTGGTCATGTTGATGATCTTTGCAACTTTTAATGACATTCTTCACCTTGCCGCCTCTTAAGTGGCGTGTCTTTTTGGACATTCCTGCGGGAAACAGGGGTCCGAAGGCATGCGGTCGAGTTGAAGTGCCGGGAAAAGCTTGTACAAACATGTGGTCGGTGGGGTCCCGCAATAACGCCGAACTGCCAAGAAGGGTCGAAAAGGGCGCATTGCGCATGATGTTGTGGGTGCGGTTGCTCCGGGGGCTGGGTCTGGCGGGCGCAGTCCTCGCCGGGATGTTTTTCGGCGTTGCCGCAGGAGCAATCGGGGCGGCCGGCACGGCCGTGGCACAGCCCGCCCAGAGCATCGTGGTCGAAGGCAACCGGCGGGTCGAGGCGGAAACGATCCGCTCCTATTTCCGGCCCGGGCCCGGCGAGCGGCTCGACAACCGCAAGATCGACCAGGCGCTGAAGGCGCTCTACGCCACCGGCCTGTTTCAGGACATCCGCATCAATCAGTCGGGTGGCCGGCTGATCGTCAGCGTGGTCGAGAACCCCGTGCTCAACCGCGTTGCCTTCGAAGGCAACAAGAAGATCAAGGACGAGCAGCTTTCCAACGAAGTGCAGTCGAAGCCGCGCGGCACGCTGTCGCGCCCGACAGTCCAGGCCGACGTGCAGCGCATCGTCGAAATCTACCGTCGCAACGGCCGCTTCGACGTGCAGGTGGTGCCGAAGATCATCGAACTGCCCAACAACCGCGTCGATCTCGTGTTCGAGATCAACGAAGGCGAGAAGACCGGCGTCAAGAAAATCCAGTTCGTCGGCAACAACAGCTTCGGCGACCAAAGGCTGCGCGACGAGATCAAGACCGCGCAGACCATGCCGATCTTCGGCTTCCTGCAGACGACCGACATCTACGACCCGGATCGCATCGAAGCCGACCGCGATCTGTTGCGGCGCTTCTATCTCAAGCACGGCTACGCCGACGTGCGCATTGTATCGGCGGTGGCCGTCTACGATCCGGAGCAGAAGGGCTTCATCGTCACCTTCACCATCGAGGAAGGCCAGCGCTACCGCTTCGGCAAGGTGGAGATCCGCTCCAGCGTCGCCCAGGTCGATGCGCGCTCCCTCTACGGCGAACTGCGTGCGAGCTCAGGGACCTATTACAACGCGGAGGCGGTGGAGAAATCGGTCGAAAACCTGTCGATCGAAGTGGCGCGGCGCGGCTATCCCTTCGCCGTGGTTCGCCCGGCCGGCGAGCGCAACCAGGCGGCCGCCACCATCGACGTCGTTTTCAACGTCGACGACGGGCCGCGCATCTATATCGAGCGCATCAACATCCGCGGCAACACGCGCACCCGCGACTACGTGATCCGCCGCGAGTTCGACCTCGCCGAGGGCGATGCCTACAACCGCGCGCTCGTGGATCGCGCCGAGCGGCGGCTCAAGAACCTCAACTATTTCAAGAGCGTCAAGATCACCAACGAGCCGGGCTCGGCGCCCGACCGGATCGTGCTCAATGTCGACGTGGAGGAGCAGGCAACCGGCCAGATTTCGGTGGCCGGCGGCTACTCCACGGCCGACGGCTTCATGGCCGAATTCAGCATTTCCGAGCGCAACCTGCTGGGCCAGGGCCAGTTCGCCAAGCTCGCGGTGCAATACGGCGAACGCACCCGCGGCTTCGAACTGTCCTATGCCGAACCCTATTTCATGGGTTATCGGCTGTCGGTCGGCTTCGACCTCTACTCCAAGCAGAGTCTTGCGTCGAACTACGTCCCCTACGACAGCGAGACCGTCGGCGGCGGCGTGCGCACGGGCTTTGCCTTGAGCGAAGAGCTCGGCATGCAACTGCGCTACAACATCTACCGGCAGCAGATCACGCTGCCCGAAGCCTACAACAACTGTCGGGACCCGAGTGTTCGTCTGACGACGCCGCCCCTGCTTTCCGATCCCTGCTACAATGACGGCGAGGCTTCGCTTGCGGTGCGAAAGGAACTGGCCGACGGGCCTGTGCTCGCCTCGTTGATCGGCTATACGCTCGCCTACAGCACGCTCGACAACAACCTCAATCCGACCAGCGGCATCTACGCCGAATTCAAGCAGGACCTCGCCGGCGTCGGCGGCGACGTCAACTTCATCCGCTCGCAGGTTGAAGCGCGCAGCTACTACGAGGTGGTCAACGACATCGTGGCGGTGCTGCGGCTGCAGGCCGGCCATATCGCCGGCTGGGGCGGCAAGGACCTGCGCATGCTCGACCATTTCCAGATGGGGCCCAACCTCGTGCGCGGCTTCGCCCCGGCGGGTCTTGGCCCGCGCGACGTCACCTACTCACCGACCGGCGGCGATTCGCTTGGCGGCACCATGTACTGGGGCGCGAGCGTCGAAGCGCAGGCGCCGATCCATTTCATCCCCAAGGACGTCGGGATCAAGTGGGCGGTGTTCGCCGACGCCGGATCGCTGTGGGGCTACCGCGGACCGACGTCGTGGAGCGTGACCGGAGAGACGCTCACGCCGGTCGACGACGCAAGCGTGCGCGCCTCGGTCGGCGCCGGCCTGATCTGGAATTCGCCGTTCGGACCGCTGCGCTTCGACTACGCCTATCCGGTGCTGAAGACGGGCTACGATCGCGTGCAGCAGTTCCGCTTCAGCGGCGGGACGCGCTTCTGATCGATCCCGCCTCGGCCGCCCGACCGCTGGCCCGCATCGCCGCGACCATGCTAATCGGACCGCGATGGCCAGGCACGCGCCCGTCGTGCTCCTCTGCCGACCCGATTGTGCCATCGCCGCGCCGCCGGCACGGCAGGGGAACACGCGCGGCGGGGGACGGCGAGGCATGCCGGCGCAGGGCGGCCGGGCCGGCGATCGAAGGAGACGGCCATGCAGGGCGAAACGCTTGATGCCATCGGCATCCAGGAGATCCTTGGCGCGCTTCCGCACCGCTATCCGTTTCTCATGGTCGACCGTATCGTCGCCATCCGCGGGGACGAATTCTGCATCGGCATCAAGAACGTGACCGTGAACGAGCCGCAGTTCCTCGGACATTTCCCGCACAACCCGGTCATGCCGGGCGTGCTCGTCCTCGAGGGGATGGCGCAGACCGCCGGCACGCTTTGCGTGCGCTCGCTCGCGCAGCAGACCAGGCCGAACCTCGTCTACCTCCTGACCATCGACAAGGCCAAGTTTCGCAAGCCGATCGTGCCCGGCGACACCATCGAATACCACATGCAGCGCCTCAAGCGGCGCCGCACCATGTGGTGGTTTCGCGGCGAGGCCAAGGTGCGCGGCGAGATCGTGGCCGAGGCCGAGATCGGCGCTATGATCGCGGAGCCCTGAACGTGCCGCGGATCGATCCAACCGCGCGCGTGGCGGATGGGGCGCGGATCGCCGATGAGGTCGAAATCGGGCCCTACTGCATCGTCGGACCCGACGTCGAACTGCGCGCGGGCGTGCGGCTGCACGCCCATGTCAACGTCGCCGGCATCACCGTCGTCGGCGAGCGAACGGTCGTCTATCCGTTCGCTTCGCTCGGCACCGCGCCGCAATCGACCGCCTACCGCGGCGAGCCGACCCGTCTCGAGATCGGCGCCGACTGCACCATCCGCGAAAGCGTCACCATGAACACGGGCACCAAAGGCGGCGGCGGCGTCACCCGCGTCGGCGATCGCGGCCTGTTCATGGCCTATAGCCATGTCGGCCACGACTGCCAGGTCGGCAACGACGTGATCTTCGCCAACAGCGCAACCCTGGGCGGTCATTGCGTCATCGGCGACCACGTCTTCATCGGCGGACTGGCGGCGGTGCATCAGTTCGGGCGCATCGGCGCGCATGCCATGATCGCAGGCGTGACCGGTCTGCGCTCGGACGTGATTCCGTTCGGGGTCGCCGCCGGCGTGTTTGCCCGGCTGCGCGGGGTCAACACCCTCGGCATGCGCCGGCGCAACTTCGACAGCTCGACCATTCGCGCCGTGCGCAGCGTCTACCGGCAGCTGTTCTTGGGCAAGGGCACGATGGCGGAGCGGATCGCGGCCGCCGAGGCGCAATGGGGCGACGTGCCGGCGGTGGCGCAGATCATCGCTTTCATCCGCAGCGGGCGCGACCGGCCGCTCTGTTTGCCCGGCGGGGCGTCGGGGACATAAGGCGCCATGACGGTCGCGGACGATTCGCAGGCGACCATGCGCGACCGCGACGGCGGGCCGCTCGGCATCGTCTGCGGCGGCGGCAGCCTGCCGTTTGCCGTCGCCGAGGCGGCACGCACCCGCGGCCGTCGCGTCGTGCTCTTGGCGCTGCGCAACGCCGCCGACGGCCGCGCGGTCGCGGCCTATCCGCACCATTGGATCCGGCTTGGCGAGGTCGGGCGCTGCCTGCGGCTGTTGCGCGCGGAAGGATGCCGTGACGTGGTCTTCATCGGCAGCGTGCTGCGGCCCACCCCGTTCCAGCTCTGGCCCGACTTCGGCGCGCTGCGCAACCTGCCGCTGCTGCTGCGCTCGTTTCGCGGCGGCGACGCGCATCTGTTGGCCGGCATCGCGCACGTGTTCGAGCGGGCCGGATTCCGGCTGCTCGCTGCCCACGACGTGGCACCCGCGATTCTGTTGCCGCAGGGAGCGCTCGGCCGCATCAGGCCCGGTGCCCGGGACGACGCCGACATCGCGCGCGGGCTTGCGCTGCTGCGGGCGATCGGCCCCTTCGACGTGGGTCAGGCCGTGGTCGTTGCCGACAACCGGGTGCTGGCGATCGAGGCCGCCGAGGGCACCGATCAGATGCTGGCCAAGCTCGCCGAATGGCGCAGGCTCGGGCGCTTGCACGCTTCGTCCGGCGCCGGCGTCCTGGTCAAGGCGCCCAAGCCCGGTCAGGACCAGCGCATCGATCTGCCCTCGATCGGTCCGCAGACGGTCGCCGGGGCGGCCGCAGCCGGGCTGTCAGGGATTGCCGCGGTCGCCGGCGCAACCCTTGTGGCCGAGCCGGAACAGACGGCGGCCGCAGCCGCGGATGCCGGTCTGTTCGTCGTCGGCGTGACCGCCGACGGACGGATGCCCTAGAGCAAGCGCAATGAGTCCCCGCGCCACGAACGCCGCCGCACCCCGCGTGTCCTCGACCAAAGTCGGCGAACTCGACATCTTCCTCGTGGCCACCGAGGAGTCCGGGGACCGGCTCGGCGCCGCGCTGATGCGCGCGCTGCGCCAGCGCGCCAGCGTGCCGGTGCGCTTTTCCGGCGTCGGCGGCCGGGAGATGACCAAAGCCGGCCTCGACAGTCTCTACCCGATCGATCATTTCGCCATCATCGGCTTTGCCGCCGTGCCGCTGCGGCTGCCGCGCTTGATCATGCGGCTGCGCGCCACCGTGCGCGCGGTGCTGGAGCAGAAACCGCATGCGCTGGTGATCATCGACAGCCCCGCGTTCACGCTGCGCCTGGCCAAGCGCGTACGCCGCGCCAATCCCGCGATCCCGATCATCGACTACGTGTCGCCTTCAGTGTGGGCCTGGCGGCCGGGGCGTGCGCGCTGGATGCGCCGCTTCGTCGATCACGTGCTGGCGCTCCTGCCGTTTGAGCCCGGCGTGCACCGCAGGCTCGGCGGGCCGCCCTGCAGCTATGTCGGCCATCCGCTGATCGAGGAGGTGGGGCTGCTGCGGCCCAGCGCGACCGAAGCGCAACGCCGCGACGCCGACCCGCCGGTGGTGCTGGTGCTGCCCGGCAGCCGCCGCAGCGAGATCGAGCAGTTAAGCGACGTGTTCGGCCAGGCTCTCGCGCTGGTGCGCGATCGCGTGGGGCCGATCGACCTCGTGCTGCCGACCGTGCCGGCGCGCCTCGATCAGGTCACCGCGGCGACCGCGGGCTGGGTGGTGAAGCCGCGCATCGTGGTCGACGAGGCGGAAAAGCGCGCCGCGATGCGGATCGCGCGGGCGGCTCTCGCCAAGTCGGGCACCGTGACGCTCGAGCTTGCGCTTGCCGGGGTCCCGATGGTCGGCGCCTACAGGGTGTCGCGCCTGGAGGCGGCCATCGCGCGTCGGCTGGTGCGGGTTCCGTCGATCCTCCTGGTCAATCTGGTGATCGGCCAGAACGTGGTACCGGAATTCGTGCAGCAGGACTGCACGCCCGAACGGCTGGCGGATGCGCTCGTCCCGTTGATCGGCCCGACACCGCAGCGGCGGCGTCAGCTCGACGCGTTTTCCTGGCTCGATGCGATCATGGAGATCGGCTCGCGCGCCCCCGCCGCGCGCGCAGCCGATATCGTGCTGGGCTCGATCCGCAGGCCCGACCCGGCCAAGGCCGGAGAGCGGCCGGCGCCCTAAAGACCCGCGCCGGGGCGGGTCGCGCCGCATCACTTGCGGCGCGAGATCGGCACATAGTCGCGCCGCGGCGACCCGGTGTAGAGCTGGCGCGGCCGACCGATGCG
>Ga0209172_10007333_pt1 | contig 11501 bp, 11 predicted proteins | sample LarsenN4metaG_FD_184113 | JGI IMG/M metagenome (GOLD analysis project Ga0209172, IMG submission 184113) | Hot spring sediment bacterial and archeal communities from British Columbia, Canada, to study Microbial Dark Matter (Phase II) - Larsen... ... | reverse complement strand
CAGGTGCTGGCGCAAGGCGGTAAGACTGGCCTGCTCCGCGTAGGGCGTGACCAGGATGGTGTGCCCGTCCGCGAACACGGCGGCCAACGCCGGGGTGATGTCCGGGTCCGTGGCTCCGGCGGCCATGGGCGTGACTGCCACGGTGACGCCGTCCACGGCGGCCTGCCCGCTCACGGGGATGGAGTTCCCGGCAGCGCCCTTGTTGCGCGCGGTCAGGGTGATGACCCCGTTCAGGGCGGCGGCAGTCACCGGCAGCGACGGGTGGGAGTTCACCTTGTCCGCCAGGCCGGAAGCGATGGCCGTGGCCGTGGCCCCCAGCGTCACGGCGGTCTGCACGGTCTGGTCGCCGATGGTAAGCCCCACCACGCCAAGGCCAGCCGCTGGGCCGGTGAAGGTGGCGGTGCAGGACGCGGCGATCCCGGCTGCGTCGTCGGCCAGGCCGATGACGGAAAGGCGCAGATACGGGTTGGCGGTGATGGCCGCGCGGGCCATGAGGTGCGCCTGGCTGCCCGGCCCGAACAGGAGTGCCGCCTCGTAGTCCGAGAACACGTCCACCGCAGTGAGCGGGGCCTGCACGCATCCGGGGTTGCCCTGGGCCACGATGAGCACCCGCTGCACGTTGGCGGGCAGCGTGCGCACGGCCAGCCGGGTGTTGAACTCGAAATACTTGCCCGGCTTTCTGATGCTGGAGGGCAAGGTGTCGAAGCTGATGTTGGCGCTACTCATTGCCTTTCTCCTCCCTGGTGTTGGCCTTGGCCGGGGCCGTGGCCGGGGCGTCCTCAACCCGGATTAGGTCGCCGTCGTCCAGGCGGCGCAGGTAGTAGGCGCTGCCCGGCACGGCCTCGGGCGCGTCCTCGGTGATGTATTCGCGGGGCGCGCCCTCCTTGGGCACTTTCACGCCCGGCGCGGCTTTCACGGTGATGGTCTTCACGGTGTTCCTCCGTTGTCTTACAGAGTGACCAGGTCCTGGGCGTCGGGGTTCCCGTCGTCCGGCACCAGGTGGTAGTTGAGCCCCACGCGCTCAAGCATGAGCGGTTCGGGCAGGACGGCCTCGCCCAGCACCACGTCGTAGCTGGTGTGCCACTCCATGGCGTAGGCGGAGGCGCTGTTGTGCTTGAAGCGGGCGTTGACCAGCGTCCGGACGCGGCCTGGGGCCAGCTCCGCGATAGCCAGGCCCAGGTCTTCGTTCAGGAGCAGGCGGCGCACGTCCGCCATCATGGCGTAGGTTCCCGCCTGCCGGGCGTCGCCCCTGCGGGTGGATGCCTCGCTTCGCGGGTTGCGGGCGGCCACCATGACCACGAAGGTGGCCGGGAAGCGCCAGACGCGCCGGTTGCTGCTCATGGGCTTGCCCGGCCCCTCGCCGCCGAAGCACACCCAGATGGCCGGGAAGTTGCGGACGACGGCCTCCAGGCCTTCGTCGAACTCCCCGCCGTAGGTGGCGACCGTGGGCTTGTAGGGCAGGCCCGCCTGCGCGATCCGCGCCTTGATGGCCTCCTCGATGACGGCGATCATTCGGCCTCCTCGGGCACGGGCCGTTTGAAGACCCGGCGGCCGGTGGAGAACAGCACGTTCCCCGCCGTCTCCGCCGGGTCCGCCATGCCGGGCAGGTTGGCCTCGCCCTTGGAGATGCGCCTTAGCCAGGCGACGGCCTCGGAGTAGCGCGCCTGGATGGGGTCGGTTTCGTTGGCAGGCCCGCCCGTCAGGCGGTAGCGGGCGATTTGGCACACGGCGTCGATCAGGACCTTGTCCACCACGGCCACGGGCACGCGGTAGCGCACGGACAGGTAGGAGTCCGCCTCGCTGGAGGCCCGTTCCAGGGCCTCCAGCGCGACGGCTTCGTCCACTGCTCCGGCGTTCTCGCGGTCGGTGAGGGCTATCACCTCCTCTTCGCCGAAAGCGGCCAGCAGGTCCTGAATCGCGGCGTACATGGGACGTTAGTCCTTCTTCCTGGCCTTCTTGGGTTTGGGGGCGGGGCCGGGCGCGGCCGGGGACTCGCCCCAGGCGGGCTCCTCCGAGCCCGGAAGCCGCCATTCGCCGGAGCAGGCTCCGCCGTCCTCGCTGGGCCGCACGTTCTCCATGTAGACCTGGGGCGTCCCGGATTCCTCCGGGAACTCCACGCCCAGGATCATCAGGTCCGGGTCCTCGGCCAGATGGACCGCCTGTTGCTCGGTGAAGGTCTTGGGCTCGAACCGCGTGGGCTCCGGGCCGTGGTACTGCCCGCACCGATAGTGGCCGCCGCGCAGGCTCTTTGTGGTGATGACGGCGTCAACCTTGCTCATGCCGCGCCTCCTAGTTCAGCCAGGGCGTGACCAGCACGTCCACGATGCCCGCGTTGGGGTTGTCCGAGCCGTCGGAGCGGCGGGCCACCTGCACCACCTCGGCGGCGGCGGTGCGCAGGTTGGTGGGCACCACCAGCAGGGTGGGCTTGATGCCCAGCGGGCGGCCGCCGTCCGCCTTGAAGGCGGTCATGGCGTCGTAGGCGGCGTTGAAGTTGGCGTCGGTCAGCGGCAGCTTCGAGCAGAACGCGGTCTGCCAGAAACCGAAGCCCGCGTTGCAGCGATAGCGGATGCCGAAGCGGTAGGCGTCGGTCATGAACACCGATTCGTCCGTGACGGCGGTCATGCTGGTCAGCTCGGGCTTGGTGCGCTCCTGGAAGATGAACGGCTTGAGCACGCGGGAGCAGTCCAGCAGATACCAGGCCGGGTCCGTCCCGGCGGCGTAGTTGGACACGGTGGCGGCCACGCCCGTGCCGTCCACGTTGGGGAACACGGGATGGTCGGTGTCGAAGAAGTTCTGGCCGTCGAAGCACAGGCTGGTCAGTCCCTGCTTGAGCAGGCCGTAGACCAGCTGGTCCGGGAAGACCTTGGCGGCCCGGCCCATCTCTCCGAAGAGCGGCTGATAGACGCCGACCGAATCGTCCTCGATGGCGGTGCGCTGCACGCCGACGGTGGACTCGAAGAGCTTGTTGTCGATGGCGTAGCCCTTGGCGGCCATGTCCTTCAGGGTGCGCTCCCCGATCCATTCGATCAGGCCCGGAAACTGGCCGAGCCAGGGATAGATGTTGGAGGCGGTGGTGGACGGCACCAGGGTGGCCACCTTGTTCCAGTCGGAAGGGGTCTCGCCGAAGACGCGCTGGAATTCGCGCTTGAGCCCCACGAAAAGGGCGCTGACGAGCGACGGGGTGACGATAGCCATTTACTTGGTCTCCTTGGATTTGGCGTAATCTTCCTCGGACATGCCGAGGAGGCTGGCGGCCTGCCTCTCTTCCGCCGTGAGCGCGGCCACGCCGGAGCCAGCGCCCTGGGGCGTGGGCGTCGCGCCCGCCGCGCTGGTCTGCATGCCGGAGAGCGCGGCGATGGGCGCGGCCTTGTCCAGGTAGGCCTTGGCCTGCTCGGGGTTTGCCTTGGCCAGGTCGCGCAGCCAGCCCTCCAGGCCCTTGACCACGCGGCCGTCCTTGAGGGCGGCGTCGATCTGGGCGGACAGCGCCGCCGTGCCGGTGGCCTGTTCCAGTTCGGCCACCCTGGCCTTGAGAGCCGTGTTCTCCTCGGTCAGGGCCGTGACGCCCTCCACCGGCACGAACCTGGCCGGGTCGGGCTGGCCCGCCTTGGCGGCCAGGGCCGCGATCTGCGCGTCCTTGTCCTTGATGATGGCCAGGATGCTCACGCCGGTGTCGGCGGCTCCTTCGCCGCCGAGCTGCGCTTTCACCTTGTCCAGTTCCGCGATGATCTCCTGGGCCGTGGCGGTCACGGGCAGGTTGAGCATCCAGCGGAGACGTTCGGCCAGGTCCTCGCTCAGGGCGGTCTGGCCTTCCTTCTTGCTCATGGGGTCCTCCATGCGGGTTGTCTCCAGCGCGGCGGCAACGGCTGCCGTGCCGTCCAGCGCCGGGTTGTTGGTAAGGGCTGCGTTGATGAGGAAACGGACGGCTCCGGTCTTGAGGTCGAAGCCGAAGAGGGGCGAGATGAAGCGGTATTCCCTGGCCTTGATGTGCTGGCTGGCCGCCTCGGTCCAGTCCACCTGGGCGAACAGGCCCCGGCCGGGCACGTAGGTGAGCGATTCCACCCACCCGGCCGCGATGGCCTTGTGGCCGTTGTCCTTGGCGGTCAGGGTGTGGTGCTCGTAGTCGATGAAAAGGGGCGTCTCGCGGGCGGAGACTTGGGCGATGAGAGCGGCCGCGATGTCCGCGTCCATGCGCCAGACCTTGGTCTCGCAGTCTTCCATGGTGCCGGGGCGGCCGTCGCGGGCGGCAAACTCGCCGTCTGGGAAGAGCTGAACGTTGCAGCCTTCGGGCATGTCCGGCCCGCCGGAGGCGAGTTGGACTGTCAGGGCGGCAAGGGCCGTGGTGGATGCGGTGGGGGTGTTCGCGTTGCGCATGCCCCCCACGCTAGTGGGGGAGGGCTATGCGCGATAGGTGAAGGGGTTCAGGAGGAGACGCTTTGTGTTATTAGTGAATAGACGTCCCCTCCCATTTTGCAGAGTCTATCTATCCACGCTGTCCGACCATCGCAAGAAGAAGAGCAGGTGAGGCTCTCTAATGTCTAGAACGTCATTAGTTCCATCCCACTCTACCATATATACTTGGCTTTTATCATTTGCCAGCTTGGCGATTTGCTCACACGCACCTGTAACACTTGATCCACTTGGAGTCTTTTCCGCGCATACACTCGCGATCCTATCTTGCAGCTCAGGATACCTGAATGTCAGCACCGGTGGGTCCATCGCAATCGCCCGTAAGATGATTGGATAAACATCACATATTGAGTTGTCTTTAAGTAGATAAGTTGCTCGCGGGTTGCCCCTACTTTTCGGTCCCTCCTTCATTGATTCATATATGGAGGTAAATGACACCGTCGCTGAAGCTATTGAACAGACTTTTCTAAAAAATTCATCAGAATCTTGCAGCCTTGACATTGCTGGGCTCGCCTCACGAATCCCCGATTCAAAGCATGCAAACAGGCAAATGTACTGCATTAACTGTGGTGACCCGGCAGCCTCTCGTGCAAGTTTCCGCAAGAAGGACTGGTCGTATGCAACATTTAACTTTGCAAACCCTTTTTCTGCAATCTTCAACAACAAGTCTTCTTTCCAGAAGTTGAAGTTTATATTTGCAATTCTTCCGCTTAGGTCGGGGTTTGCACTGAGCGCATCGTCAGCGTGATAAGGGACTGACGCGCAGATTATATGTACGTCATTTCTGATGGCCTCTTTAATATGCCTCGCAACTTCAGCTTGAACATCCTTTGGCATATAGTGAAAGTCATCAATAAAGAGCACCATGCCTGTTCCAGAAAGTTCGTCAATCAGCAGCTGAAGATAGTCGTTTATATGCTCCTTGGTTGTTGATGTTGTTCCAGAAAGAGTTCCTGTTAGGCTGCCCTCAGCGTTACCTTTGGCGACTATACAATTCAATCCACCAGACACCTTTCCAGAGGCAGAACCAGAAGCCGTTATTCCTGATGTAATACTTTTGGGGAGGGGAGTGTCGAGATAATGAAAAACGCGCATCCAAAGCGTTTCAGGGCTGTCAACTCCAGCCGCATTTATGATAATTAGCTCATCCTTTGGGATTGCATTTTGAACAAAAACTGTTTTCCCTGACTTTGAAGGGCCAGAGAGAGATATCGCTGTTCCGCCTGCTTCTAATATATTCAGGAGTTGAATCTTTTTCCCGTCAATGTGGTCATCGACTAAAGTTATTGAAGGATATCTTCCTGGAGTAAACACCTCTGAAGCTTTCATACCCCCCTGGGAAAGACTGGCTGCAAATCAATCTTTTCCAATCCTCCCCTCCATGTCAACAATGAGGGCGTTAGTATCCCGTTAGAATCCATCCTGCCGCCTCGCCCTCATCACCGCCCCTCAAGCACCCTTTGGACGCGCTCACGGGCCGTCTGCTCGATTTCGGCCTCGTCGGCCGGGCCGACGCTGAAAAACCGCCTGGCGGGGATGTCTCCCCACGGAATCGGCATACCTCGCTTCGTCCTCCCAAACTGACCCTGCTTGGCTCCGCCCTGGTGCGTGGGGGCATAGGGCACATTGGTGGTCACGCGGGCGTAGTCAGGGCCGTGTTCCGCCTGGAATGACGACGCCAGGATACCTGTCACCTGGAGGATTGGGGTTGCGCTGCCCCGGCGTTTCACCGTCGTGGGCGAGAGCGGAGCCCACGGCTCCCCGGTTTCCGGGTCCGCCTGGTTCATGAACGCCCGTTCGGGGATGTCCGCCAGCACGCCCGCCAGGGCGCGGGACACGGGCGTCATATCCCCGCCCAGGGCGATGACCCGTTCCAGCAGCGCCTCCGCGCCGGAAATGTTTACATTGATCTCGATCATGGCTATCTACTCATTGTGGATGTGACACGGTGATATTCTCTCGGCCGTAGCACGGGCAGCCGCCCGGAGCGCCATGTGGGGTTTTGCGAGAGGCCCCACCGTCCACGCGAACGCCCCGTCATTTCGGGGCGTTTCGTTTTCTCACTCGCCGCAACGCCTTCTCCCGCCGTGCGTCCTTCTCGCTCAAGCGGATCAGGCTCTGCACGTATATCTCGTCTCCTTCCACAGTCGCCTTGACCACAACCAGCATGCCGCCGGGTTGATCCAGAACATAGTGGAGCTTGTTTGAGCCTTCCTGGATGCGTTCGCCCTGGTCCACGGCCTCCTGCGCCAGCCGGTAGTCCGCCGGGCCAAGTTCCGGGTGGTTCTTCGCCTGCTTGCCCGCAGTCTGTTGCGACAGCCGCCCCACCTGGCTCTTGGCCCCGATCAGCGCGGCGTCCTCCCCGGGCACCACCACCAGCGGGAAGCTGCCCACGGGCTTTTCCAGCCACGCCGGGAGCACCGGCCCGTGCGTCATATCCCGCACGGCCTGGCGCGCGATCTCCGGCGGCGCGGCCTCGATCCGGCGCACGATGTCTTCGAGGCTCTGCCCCATCCAGCTCGCGCCGGGGTTGGAGGAGAAGCCCACGTCCGTGAACATGGTGTAGCCGGTCTCCGGAATCTTGTAGCCCGTCACCGTCCGGCGCGTCTCCTGGCCGGTGGCCCGGTCTCGGACGGCCACCTCTTCCGTGACCATGTTGCCCACGCCGGATTCGGGCTGGACGTTCTCCGCCTCCAGGCGGGAGTCCGACAGCGCACGGACGCGGCAGCGGCAGTTGAAGCCGTTGGGCGGATAGTGGCTGCCCCAGAAGGGGTCGTCGTACCGGAAGGTGCGGCCGTTAAGAATCTTGTGGGAGGGGCGGGTCCTGCCATCCAGGATGGCCACGTACTGCCAAAAGGGCCGTGCGTCCGCGTTTTCGAGCATCTGCTTGTAGCGCCCGGCCATGAACGCGGTCTGCATGTTCTGGCGGTAGATGAGCTTCAAGCGCGCCGGGCTGCCGAGCTGCACGCGGCGTTCTTCGCCGGTGCGCGGGTCCACCATGGGCCGTTTGCCCCACCAGCCCTTTTCCTTGAGCTTGGGGGCCAGGTGCTTCTGGAACCAGGCTTCGGTCTTGCCCTCTTTGAGGGCGGTGGCGCACGCCTCCCGGATGTCCTTGAGGACGCCTAACTGCGCGGCCTTGGCCACGGTGAACGCCTGGGCGTGGGCGGCTTGGTCGAGTTCCTTCCAGTCGAAGGTGACGCGGTAGCCCTTGGACTCGAAGTAGGCCACGGCGTCCTTGGGCGGCAGGCCCATGGCGAAGGAGAGGCTAACGGGCTGCGGCATGGGCTAGGCCGTCAAGATCATGCCGAGCACGGGGAAAAACGCGATGCCGGGGCTGTCGGTGGCCAAGGCGAAGAGGGCCACGATAGAAAACAGAACGGGCACGGCTATTCCTCCGCCTGCGCGCTCAAGCGCCCCCAAATTTCCCCCACGAACAGCACGCGGGCGCACAGCTCCTCCAGGCCCGTGGTGTCCATCCGGGGGTACAACTCCGCCAGCCTGCCCAGCAGCACGTCCGGGCCGGACTTCTCCGCTTCGGCGATGATGGGGGCCAGCAGGTCCCTGGCCAGGGCCGCAAGCCTGGCCTCCGGCACCTCCGCCGCGTCCACGGCGGCCTGATCCGGGAACCGCGCCGCATCCTCGCCTTCGGCGGATAGCGCCGCCGTGGCCTCCGCCTTGCCGCTCTTTCCCTTGGCGTCCTGGCCCGCCCGGTCCTCCGGGCCATCCTGCGCCTGTCCCTCGCTGCCGGACGGCTGCGTATCCGCTCCGCCCTTGCGCGCAAGCACCGGCTCCCCGTCCTCGGGCATGGGGATGCCCGTGCGCTGGTGCGCCCAACTCGCCGGTATGTCCATCACGTCCACCAGCGCGGGCAGGCTCTTGGCCAGCTTCTCCAGGTCCTCTGGCCGGTTGCAATCGAACTCGAACACCGGCATGAGCGCCGGGTCCGTGACGCCCAGGTTGAGGTAGGCCATCGGCCAGACGAGCTGCCGCGTGAGCGTCCCGGCGATCTGCCGGGCGTCGCTGCGCAAGATGTCCAGGCGCACCTCGTTGTGGATTTCGCCCAGGGCCTGGCTGCCCACGCCCTGCGTGTCCGTGGTGAGCGTGGAGCCCAGGATGGCCTTGGACTGCCCCTTCTCGCAGATGTCGTGCATGGCCTGAAACGGCTTCTCGCTGCCGCGCGCGGCCTCCTCGAATTCGATCAGCATGCCCTCGGGGATGATGCCCGCCGCGTCGTGGCCGATGGCCTGCAAGGCCCGAAGCAGCGTCCCCTGGTCTTCCTCGGACGTGCCGGACGGATATTTGCCCACGCGAAGCGGCAGGCCGTGAATCTCCAGGAACTCCGCGAAGTCGCCGCGCGCGTACTGCTTGAGCAGGTAGGTCCACGCCAGCACGCGGAACAGGCCCTGGCGCGGGAACCAGCCGGACATGGAGGCGTGCCGGTGGACTATCCAGCCCAGGGGCCACAGCTCCTGGCCTTCGGGCGTCATGTCCCGCAGGCGCAGGGTTTGGAAGTCCGGTGCGAGCTGGAACATGGGCTGGGGCCGGTGGTGCAGGGCCAGGGGGACGCGCTCGCCGCCCCAGCTCCATTCGATCTCCAGGCAGGAAAAGCCGTGGCCGATGCCGTCGGCCAGGTCCAGAATGGCGTCCTCGAAGTCCGGGATGGATTCCACAAACTCGCGCACGGCTGCGGCCACGTCCTCGGCCTTCTGGCCGCCCGCCCGGCCGGGCCGGATGATCCAGGGCACGGAAAGAAGCGCCCGGCGGCGCTTGGACAGCTCCGCGTGGATGTGCTCGTCCCGGCCCTCAATCTCGCTGAACAGCTCGTGCTGGCCCACGATGTCTCCGGCGTCCGCCGCCCGGAGGATGGATTCCAGGCGCGCCGGGGTGAGCCCGCCGGTGACGCTGGCCATGAACGTGCCCGGCAGCATGGCCAGGGACGGGCCGCGCGTCTGCATCTCCTTCTTGCCCTTGAAGCCCGCCACGGCGGCCTTGAGTCGATCAATCATCGTCGTGAGCACCGAAGAACCTCCGGATGAGTCCGCGCGCGCCGGTCTTGGGCACGCGAGTGAAAGACATTGTGGTGAAACCGTTGGTGGCGGCCTGCCAGAGCATTTCCAGGGCGTCCGGCCCGTCGTCGTGGTCGGCCTTGGGGAAGTGGCGGAGCTGCTCCACCAGCGTGTGCTGGGAGGGATGCACGCGGATGCGGCCCTGGGTGAAATAGGGCTGCATGGCCTCGATGCGCAGGGCCTTGTCCGCGATGGGGGTCACGCCACGGGCCGGGATGGTCATGCCGCGCTCCACGGCCCGGCGGACAAGCTCCGAGCGCAGGAACTCCTGGAACTGCACGGCCTCCACCACCCATAGCAGGCAGCGGTACTGCGCGTGGAAGGCCAGCACGTCTTCAATGATGCGGTCCGGCACGCGCTTGCGGATGGAAGCCTCCACCACGTCCAGTGTGCAGCGCTCGCGCGAATACCCGCCCACCAGGATGGCCGAGGGGTCGCGCCCCGCGCCGGATTTTCCCAGGGACGGGTCCACCGCGCCGAAGAACATCCAGTCGTTGCGGCGCTCCACCCAGAAGGTGATGCATTTGGCGAAGGGCGCGCCGTCTCCGGCCAGCGGGTCGTTCTGCTGTTCGGAGTCGAAGGCGTCGTGGCCGTCGCGGGCGCGCTTGACCATCAGCTTGTAAATGGGCCGGGCGCTGGGCCAGCTGACCACCGCGCCTTCGTCCATGGCCTGGGCGCGGTCGCGGTAGTAGTCCAAGGCGGCTTCCTCGCCGTCGGCCAGGAGCACTTCCTCCCAGCGGTCCCAGAGGTCCATGCGGTGGGGCCATTCAAGAACCGCCTGGAACTTGCGCGAGCGCCAGAGCTTGTTGGCCAAAAGGCGCGACAGCACGGAGTCGTAGTGCAGCACCGTGCCCACCAGGATCACGTCCATGGTGTCCCCGGCCTCGCCCAGGTTCAGCACGGTCTTGGAGAGCCAGCTTTGCAGCTTGTCGCGCTGGTCCGGGCTTTTGACGTTCTCGTCGTTCTCCAGGTCGTCGCAGATGACCAGGTCCGGGCGGTGGGGGCCGTGGCGCAGGCCGCGCATGCGCTTGCCGGAGCCGAACGCCTGGAGCTTCACGTTGGTGGCGGTGATGGCCACGCCCACGTTCCAGACCCGGCCCGGCATGCACGCCTCGGGGAAGTCCATGGCAAGGCGCGGGTTGGCCTCCAGTTCGGCCTTCACCGCTTCCAGCAGCGTGGCGGCCTGCTCGAAGGCGTCGGCGATGAGCGGGATGAAGCGCTTGCGCCCCGTGACCACGCACCACAGCACGAAGATGAGGGACACCACGGTGGACTTGGCCTCGCCGCGCGGGGCGGCCACGGCCAGGCGCTGGCCGCCGGGGTGGTCCACCAGGGCGGGGAGAGTTTCGTCCAGCCAGGTGTGCAGCACGGAGTCGGCGTAGCGGCAGTAGTGCGGGAAGTAGGTGCTTCGGAAGAACCGGAAGTCGTTCCAGGCGCGGTCCCGACGCTTGCGGGCGGCGGCAGCGTCCGGCGAGAACCCCTCGCACTCGGCTTCGATGGTGCGGCGCAGGCCGTCGGCCATGCGGGCCAGTTCGAGGAGGAACTCCTTGCGCTTGAGCTTGCCGGACATGACTTACCCGAACGCCCGCGCGATCTCCGCGCCGAACGGCTCCAGCACCTCCACGAAGGCCGGGCCGTGCTGCGGGAAGTGCTCGCGGATGAAGTTGCTCAAGCGGTCCAGCACGTTCAGCGCCGTGGCCAGTTCGCTGGTTTCGGGCAGCACGCGCTTGCTGGCCGCCACCGTCTTGTTGAAGCTGTCCGCCAGGCTGGCCAGCATCTGGACCTTGTTCTTGGCTTCGATGGTCTCGTCCGTGCCGATGGCGTCCATGATGGCCTTGTGCGCCACCACGTAGTCGGCCAGCATCTGCCGGGCCACGGACTCCACGCCCTCGCCGGACAGCAGGCAGGCGGCGCGCATCTTGTCCCAATCGTCGCCCAGCTCCTTGGCCCGGCGCTTCCAGCGCGTGGCCGTGCTGGCGGGAACGCCTGCCTTCATGGCGGCGATGTCCAGCGGCAGGCGCTCGTGGA
>Ga0209172_10007327_pt1 | contig 11514 bp, 9 predicted proteins | sample LarsenN4metaG_FD_184113 | JGI IMG/M metagenome (GOLD analysis project Ga0209172, IMG submission 184113) | Hot spring sediment bacterial and archeal communities from British Columbia, Canada, to study Microbial Dark Matter (Phase II) - Larsen... ... | reverse complement strand
ACGATGTGATCACCGGCTTGCCTGCCAGTATTTCCGCAACGCATCAAAATATCATCCGCCGTATGAGCAGGGCAATAACTGCTTTGAGCGAGCCTCTTACGATTGCCGAAACGTGCAAGGCGGTGTACGGAGAGGCGGGTGGCTACAACCAACTGCTGATGATCGAAAAGACAGGCGCATATGTTGAATACTTATATGAACACGGCATGATCGAGATCGTGAACCCAGACGAGTTGGAACTGGGAAGTCCCGCTCGTTATCGCCGCTTGAGAGAGTTTCCAAATTCTGAAATCCTTCCCAAGGAGAAGAAGCATGTACTCATTTGATCCAACAGAAGAACAACAAATGTTGATGGACGCGGTGAAGAAATACGCGGTCAACGATCTGCGTGCTGTTGCGCATGATGCAGAAGAAAATCGTGAGTTGCCAAAGAAACTGGTCAGCAAAGGCTGGGAGATCGGCTTGTTGCAAGCCTCCATCCCCGAAGCCTATGGTGGTTTTGGCGAACGAAGTGCGGTCACGGGTGTGCTGGCGCTTGAAGAGATGGCATTCGGCGACCTTGCTGGCACACTGGCTGTGATGACGCCGAGTTTGTTTGCAATGCCGATCTTGCTTGCGGGAACCGAAGGACAAAAACAGGAATATTTGCCGAAGGTCATCGAGGGCGATTGGGCTCCATACACAGCCGCGCTCATCGAATATGCTTTTGACTTTGACCCCAACGAATTGAAGACTACTGCCATGCTAAAGGGCGATGAATACATCCTGAATGGTGAGAAGGCATTTGTCCCGTTTGCCAAGGATGCAGAAGCTATTCTCGTGTATGCAAAGCTCGATGGGCAGAGTCAAGCCTTCGTTGTCCCGAAAGGCGCGGCGGGGTTGTCCGTCAGTGAAGAACGCGAGAAGTTGATGAGTCTCAACGCGCTTCCGATGTATCGAGTCAAATTGGAGGATGTCAAAGTGCCTGTTGCGAATCGACTCGGCGGCGCCTCAGGCATGGACTTTGAACCTGTCCTTGCTTCGATGCGCATTGCCACCGCTTCAGCCGCGGTCGGAGTAGCGAATGCCGCTTTTGAATACAGCATGAATTATGCCAAAGAGCGCGATGTCTTTGGTGTGAAGGTCGCGCAGAAACAAGCCATTGCGTTCATGCTTGCCGAAATGCGGACGGAGATCGAAGCCAGCCGCCTGCTCACATGGGAAGCGGCGTGGAAGTTAGATCAAGGTCGTGAAGACGCCGCCAACGAAGCCTATCTCGCCTTCACAGGCGCGGCGGACATGGCGATGATGGTCACAGACCGTGCCGTGCAGATTTTAGGCGGGCACGGGTATATTCGAGAGCATCCCGTTGAATTGTGGATGAGGAACGGACGCGGTTTTGCGATGTTTACGGGTTTAGCAATCGTATAAAACTACTTTCCACTCACCAGCCTGGAAGGTTGAAAGTGAACACTGGAGGAACACATGCCTATCGAATTTGAAGCACCCAAACCTATCGCCCAAACGCAGTTTGTATTGAAAACTGTTGCAGAGGAGATGATGCGGCCGAAGTCTCGTTATTTCGACGAACACGAACACGAAATCCCGTGGGATTACATCGAGTTCATGCACTCAGCCATGAAGGCGATGGGCGGCAATTCACTTGCGCCACGGGAGAATGGCAACGTGAAAGATAAAGATACCGAAAAAGAAAAACGACCGCCCATCGGTTATCAACTGATCGCGGCGCAACTGGAAGCATTGTCGTGGGGAGACGTAGGTATGTATCACTGCCTGCCCGGCGGCGGATTGGGCGCGGCGGCGGTCTATTCAGCAGGGACGCCTGAACAGCGGGCGAAATTTTTAGCGCGCTTCAACGGCGATAAGCCCACCTTCGCGGCGATGTGCATTACCGAGGCAGGCGCAGGCTCGGATAATTCCGCCATCCGCACGCGCGCAGTGTTGGATGAAAAGACCAATGAATGGGTCATCAACGGCGAGAAGATCTTTGTCACCGGCGGAGACAAGTCTTTTACTGAATATGAAAAACTTGGCAAGGGATTTTTAGTCGTCTGGGCAACGATCGACCCATCCTGCGGCCGTGCAGGGTTGAGGGCGTTTGTAGTGGAGGGTGGGGCGCCCGGTGTAAAAGTCACGAAACTGGAACACAAAATGGGTATCCGTGTCAGTGACACGGCAGCGATCTCGCTTGTGGATGCGCGTGTACCCTTCGATCATATTTTGGGAAGCCCTACAGTTGAAACGAACACGGCGGGATTCAAAAAAGCAATGGCGACATTCGATGCGACTCGACCCCTCGTCGCTGCGACAGGTGTCGGCGTCGCGAGAGCGGCTCTTGAATTCTTGAAAGAGAAACTCGCAGAAAATGGAGTCCAGATCCGTTATGGTTTGCCGCGTCAGAAGTTGACAAACATCGAACGCGAAGTGATCGATATGGAGATCATGTTGAAATCTGCATGGTTGATGGTGATCAAGGCGGTGTGGATGGCGGACAATAAAAAATCGAACGCGCTCGAGGCTTCGATGAGTAAGGTGAAGTCTGGCGATGTGACGACGAAGATCACACAGAAGGTTGTTGAGATTTTGGGACCGCTCGGGTATAGCCGTGAGTTCCTTGCGGAGAAATGGTTCCGCGACGCGAAGATCACCGATATTTATGAAGGCACGGGACAGATCAATCGTCTCGTGGTGGCGCGCCAGATTTTGGGTTATAGCGGGAAGGATTTGAGGTAGCAAGGATATTCTGGTGGTTGAGTAGCCCTGAGCGGTTTTTGCGAAGGGCGTATCGAAACCACCAGAGTTGAATTGAAATGAGGTATTTATGAAATATCAAATTCACAAAGCAGTAGTCATCGGCGCAGGGACAATGGGTGCATCCATTGCGGCACATTTGGCAAATGCGGGTGTGCCTGTTACGTTGCTCGACATTCCGTCGAAGGATGGCGATAAGAACAAGATCGTCATCAATGGTTGGGAAGCCTGTTTGAAAGCCAAGCCAGCTAATTTGATGTCTGCCGAGTTGAAGACGTTCGTCAAACTTGGTAATCTCGAGGATGATTTCGGCGCGGTCGCAGAAGCGGATTGGATCTGTGAAGCCATCATCGAGAATCTCAAGATCAAACAGGACTTAATGGCACGCATCGATGAAGTGCGCAAGCCGAATGCGATCGTTTCGACGAATACGTCGGGCATTCCCGTCCATGCAATTGCCGAAGGACGCTCGAAGGAATTCAAGAAGCATTTTCTCGGGATGCATTTCTTCAATCCACCGCGCTATTTGAAGTTGTTGGAGATTATTCCAACTGCTGACACTTCAAAAGAAGTGGTTGAGTTCATCAGCCATTTTGGTGAGTATCGGTTGGGCAAGGGAATCGTGTTGTGCAAGGACACGCCCAACTTCATTGGCAACCGTGTCGCTTTTGGTACGGGCGCATTCGGGTTGGATTTCATCATTAAGAACGGCTACACCGTGGATGAAGTGGACTCGATCACGGGTCCATTGATGGGACGACCGAAGACTGCCACGTTCCGTTTGATTGATCTGGTCGGCATCGATGTGTGGGATCATGTCGGGCGCAATCTTGCACCGTTGATTCCGCATGACAAGCTGGGGCAGGAATATCTCAAAGCCGAAGCACCGAACAAACTCATCTCCACTTTGATCGAGCGTAAGTGGCTTGGAAATAAGACGAAAGTTGGTTTTTACAAGGAAGTCCGTAACGCCGAAGGCAAAAAAGAATTCTGGTCGCTTGACCTGAATACGCTTGAACATACGCCAGCCACCAAGCCGCGCTTTGATTCGGTCAAGGCGGCGAAAGATGTCGAGAGTTTGGGAGACAGGCTCAAGGTCATGTTGGAAGCGGACGATAAGGCGGCGCAATTGGTCAAAGCGTTGACGTATCAGGGCTTCCAGTACGCGTCATCCATCATCCCTGAAGTTGCGGATACGGTAAAGCCGATTGACGATGCTGTCCGTTGGGGATTCATGCACGAGGCGGGTCCGTTTGAAATGTGGGACATGCTGGGTGTGAAAGAAACGGTGAAGCAGATGAAAGCCGCGGGATATGTGCCAGCTAAATGGGTGAATGACATGCTCAAGGCTGGGGTCGAGTCGTTCTATCAGTATAAGAATGGCGATAAGGTCGGCGTGTATGATGTAGTCAAGGGGAAATATGTGAAGTTGAAGAAACCCGAAGGTGTGATCGTTTTGAAGGGGCAAAAGATCGTGGCTCAAAACGCGGGTGCGACCCTGCATGACATGGGCGATGGTGTTGCGTGTCTCGAGTTCCACACAAAGATGAACTCGCTTGACGAAGACATTATGAATATGACCATCGAAACCTTTGAGCATCTTGATAAGGATTTCGACGGGCTTGTCATTGGCAACGAAGCCGAGAATTTCAGCGCGGGTGCAAACCTGTTTATGCTGGTGGTTGGCGCGCAACAAGGCATGTGGGATATGCTCGATGGCGCGGTGCGTAAGTTGCAGGATATGAACATGCGCATGCGTTATTCGCCGAAGCCGATCGTGGTTGCACCCGTGGGTCTCACGCTCGGTGGTGGATGTGAGATCACATTGCACGCGTCGCGTGTGGTTGCCGCGGCGGAAACCTATATTGGGCTTGTTGAACTCGGTGTGGGCGTCATCCCTGCGGGCGCGGGCACGAAGGAAATGTTGCGTCGCATCGTCAACCCTGTGATGCGAATCGAAAATGCCGAGCCGCTCGCCGCGTTGCAAAAGGCGTTCCTGCAAATGGGTCAGGCGAAGGTAGCAACCAGCGCCGAGGAAGCACGCGGCATGAATATCCTTTTGCCTGCTGATCGTATCGTGTTGAACCGCGACCATTTGCTTGCTGAAGCAAAGAAGGAAGTCCTGCACATGATCGCGGCGGGATACAAACCACCTGCGCCCGAGCCCATCTATGCCGCGGGTCGTGATGCGCTTGCCGCCATCCGTATCGGCGCGTGGATGTTCAAGGAAGGTCAATACATCACGCAATACGATCATCATGTGGCAGGCAAACTCGCGTATGTGATGTGCGGCGGGGAACTCACTCGTCCGCAGTGGGTGAGCGAACAATATATTCTCGACCTCGAACGCGAAGCGATTCTCTCTTTGTTCGGTGAAGAGAAGACGCAGGCGCGGATGTGGAGTATTTTGCAGACGGGGAAGCCTTTAAGAAACTAGAAAGTAGAAAGTGGTGGATGGTTTCTACTTTCCACTTTCTATAAAGGAGATACATATGAAAGAAGCCGTTATAGTATCCGCAGTACGGACTCCCGTCGGCAAAGCCAAACGTGGAGGACTTGCCACGGTTCGTCCCGACGAGATGTCTGCTACAACAATCCAAGCCTTGCTCAAGCGGACGCCGAATCTTGACCCTGTCCAAATCGAAGACGTGGTCATCGGCTGTGCCTTCCCCGAAGGTGAGCAGGGACTCAACATGGCGCGCATGATCGCTTTGCGCGCAGGCTTGCCTGATTCCGTTCCCGCCGAAACCATTAATCGCTATTGCGCATCAGGTGTACAGTCCATTGCGCATGTGGCATATGCCATTCAAAGTGGACAAATCGAAATCGGCATTGCAGGCGGAGCCGAGTCCATGACGATGGTGCCGATGGCTGGATATAAATTCTCGCCCAATCCGCACTTTGCACAAGACCTGCCGCACTACTACACCAACATGGGACTTACTGCCGAGAACGTCTCTGTCAAATATGGTATCAGCCGCGAAGACCAGGATGAGTTCTCATTGAAGAGTCACCAGAAGGCGGCGCAGGCTGTCAACTCTGGACTGTTTGACCCCGAACTCGTACCGATTGATGTTGAAATCACAGAGTTGGATGGAAACGAAAAGCCCGTCAAGAAAAACTTCACAGTCAAGCGTGACGAAGGTCCACGCGCGGATACGAACATCGAAGCGTTATCCAAGCTCAAGCCTGCCTTCAAAGAAGGTGGCGTTGTGACCGCTGGTAACTCGTCGCAGATGTCTGATGGCGCGGCGGCGGTGATGGTTATGTCCGCGGAGCGAGCCTCGCAACTCGGATTAACTCCATTGGCGAGATTTGTATCATTTGCTGTTGGTGGTGTCCCGCCTGAGTTGATGGGGATCGGTCCCATTGTGGCGATACCCAAAGCCTTGAAACTCGCTGGATTGACACTCAACGATATTGACCTGATAGAATTGAACGAAGCCTTCGCCGCGCAATCATTGGCTGTGATCCGCACACTTGAACTGGATGAAAGCAAGGTCAATGTCAATGGCGGCGCGATCGCTCTCGGTCATCCGCTTGGATGCACAGGCTCTAAATTGACAACGCAGTTGATCTACGAAATGGGTCGTCGCAAGTCGAAGTATGGCATGGTGACGATGTGCATTGGCGGCGGCATGGGCGCCGCGGCGATCTTTGAGAATTTACAAAGTTAGTCTGCTGGTTGGCTGGTCAACTTGTCCGCTAGTCATTTCATGACTTTGGACATTTGACTTTCGACTAGAAGACTATAAAACTAAAAGACTAGGAGACTAAAATTATGCCCCTCACCGTATCACAACTTATGGAAAAAATGCCTGGAGCGTTCCTGCCCGAAAAAGCGCAAGGCGTGAATGCGACCATCCACTTCAAATTCACAGGCGCAGAAGCTGGCGAATGGAACGCGAAGATCGCGGACGGAAAAGTCGCCGTGGCGCAGGGTGCTCCCGCCGATGCCGCGACGATGACCCTGACCGCCGACTCGGAAGATTACGTAAAACTCTTCACAGGCGAACTGGACGGTATGCAAGCCTTTATGCAGGGCAAGCTTAAACTGGGCGGCGACTTGAACCTTGCGATGAAGATGATGAGCATGTTTAAGATTAAATAATAAAAAAGCGCTCCAGAATGTGGAGCGCTTTTTTATTTCTCGATGAATTTTTTCAAATTTTCAGTCAATCGCTCTGTCCTGACTTGGCGACCTTGCTCGTTGAGATGATAAGGCGTATCGTAGAAATAATCGTCAGGTAGGCACAATTGATCTAGATTGGTCAACAAAGGAATTGTTGTTCGTGCCCTGAGAAGATTGAAATATCGGTCGAGATTTCTTTTACCGGTCCTCTCGCAATTCGTCTCGCGGTGAGCTTGCGCCTCATACAACACTTGCGCCCCCTTCGATTGGGCGAACTGATTGAATTCCTCAAGGAAAACATACGCCTCATCGAGTTGGTTCACCGGGTACACCGAGTCAGCGATCTCAAACTGACGATTGTTCCCTTCGCCAAGATGGCCCGTGAAGTCTCCATGCTCGTTGAAGAGGTCGCCGGAGTAGAAATTCCGTCCCGCTTCGTACGAAAAGCCGTTGAGATAATAATTCAGCTGACGGTTCACCTTCCGCTCCAGCATGATCGTGTAAATGGAGGGCATTTGCCGATATGGCTCATGGATATACCAGATCCTGTCGGGCGAGAATTCCACCCAATCTGCAAGATATTGAGGTTGACCGTAGAAGGATTGCACGTCGGTGAAGTTGTAGTATTCGAGGCTGATGATGATAATATCACCCTGCCCAAGATGCTTTTTCACTTCATTCAAGGGGGCAATACCGAGCGCGACGTGCAAACCGTCGTTGATCACCGGCATGCCAAGTTCCTGTTCCATGAGTTCGCTGTCGACACCGAAGGCGATGTTGGAGCCTCCCACCAGGATAATTCGCGGGGACGGGATATCTTTTAACAAAGCCGATTTGAGCATGCTGGCTTGGTAGAGATGTTTTTCATCCGGTCTCGTAGCGACGAAAATCGCCCCCACCATCAGCGTTGCGAGGGTAGAGACCACGGTCAACCCTCTCAGGAATTTCGAAAATTCACCCGAGCGCATCATTCTAGAATTGGAAATATATAAACGCCTGCTGAACGCCGGTATAGGATGTCCCCAATGCGAGGGTCACTGCGATCAAGGCTGAATAGTAAAGATATCGAAACAGGGGATGTTGTTGGTTAAACGATTCGAGCGCATTGCCTCGAAATTGCTTTACTTCCATATATAACAGGAGCAGGAATGCCATGCCTGATAGAACGATCTCTGCGCGTGTGAGAGCGGAGAGCGCGCGAAAGGAAAGGAATATTCCGTTGGTAAACCCCCATAGACCTGTGTGCATGCCATCCGATATTTGACTAGCGGCATGGCTGGCAAAATCGCCCCATCCCGTGAAAAGATTGCCTGCGATGTAAAGCGCATCGGAGATGTTTGCGGCGCGGAAAAAGACCCAGGCGAAGCAAACCAGCCCAAAAGTGGTGAGAAGCGATACCGCATCAAATGCGGAAGGTAGCCGCTTCGCGAATCCCGCGTCACGGAGGCGGGTCCAGCGCGGCTCTACGAGATTGTTCAGCACAACATAGAGTCCGTGCAATCCGCCCCAAATGACGAACGTCCAATTTGCGCCGTGCCATAGACCGCTGATAAGGAACGTGATGAGGAGGTTGATCGCCATGCGCCGCGTGCCCGCTCGGTTGCCGCCAAGCGGAATGTAGACGTAATCGCGGAACCATGTAGAGAGGGAGATATGCCACCTGCGCCAGAATTCCGAAATGGATGTTGCAAAATAAGGGTGCTGAAAATTTTTCATTAACCGGATGCCCATCACTTGCGCGGAGCCGAAGGCAATATCGGAATACCCTGAAAAATCGCAATAGATCTGAATGGCAAAAGCGATGGTCGCGAACACGAGAGCAGGACCCTGAAAATCCCGTGGGGAATCGTAGACGGGGTTGACGAAGAGCGCCATGCGGTCGGCGACCACGACTTTCTTGAACATGCCCCATGCCATCCACTTCAACCCATCAGTGACGCGCTGGTATTCGAAGCGGTGTTCCTCGTGCAGTTGATGCAGGATGTTCTGCGGTCTCTCGATGGGACCCGCTACAAGTTGCGGATAGAACAGCACGTACAGCGCGAGATAACCGAAATGCCGTTCAGCTTTCTGGTTGCCGCGATACACCTCGATGGTGTAACTGAGTGACTGAAAAGTGTGAAACGACAGCCCGATGGGCAGGATGATGGCGAGGTTTTCGATCGGATAGTTCCAGCCGATGAAATTCGCGAGTGCGGCAATGTTCTCGTTGGCGAAATTGAAATATTTGAAGAACCCCAACATTCCCACGTTGGCAGCGATGCTGGCAAGCAGGACCCATCTCCTCCGGCTACCCTGAACAGATTCAAGCCCGATCCCGGCGAAATAATCCACGGTGATGGTGACGAAGAGGATCAAAATATATTGGGGGATGAACGCCATGTAGAAATAACAACTTGCCGTCAGCAACAACGCCCAGCGGTGGCGATGAGGCAACAGGAAATACAGCGTTGTTACTACGGGAAAGAATACGAGGAAATGGAACGAGTTGAACAGCATCGACCAAAAGACTCTACGCGTTTAGAAATGATCGCATTAATATTTACATGAACAGCGAGATCACCGACCACAATGCCGAGGCGGTCAGGCACATGGTGAGGATCGCGAAAACGGTCGTTATGATGCCCGCGGCTCGTGAACGAATCCAACCCGACAGGCCGATGCCGCCGAGAAAGACAAAGATCGCAGTGACCAGCACGAGGAAACCACCGACGCTGAGGTCATCCAGTTCCGTCCGCACTTCGTTCAGTTCTGCGGTTGCGGCGAACACCAGTATCGAGACGATCAACGAATACGTGAACAGGACGGTCGAGATCGAAAAAACGACGATACTCGCGGTCACGAGACGGCTTTTATTCTCGGCGACGAGGAATTGAATTACGGCAGTGAGCCCAAACCCCGCCAGCAATCCCGCCAGCGTTGCGAATGCGCCTGCCTCTGCCAGATAATTTTCTACAGTCATGCTTTCTCCTCGGGAAGTGAAATATCGAATTTGAGTAGTGCGGTGTCACCGTCGGCTGGATTATACCTGCCTCGCAACGTGGGTGTAAAATTGGGCAGTCGTCGTTTGAAAAGGAGATTGGCATGTCCTCAAGATCCGCGACCGATTTTCATACCGTCCAACGGCAGTTTCAGGATACGTACTCGCTTTTGATACGTACCGTCGGCAAGCTTTCGTCGGCAGGGGACTCGAAACTTTCAGCGCCTATCCAAGAGATCAACAACCTGGCTCAAACCCTCGAGAAGCTCGAACAAACAGTGACCGCGCATGCGCGGGGCCAGCAGAACCAGCTTGCCGAGTTGATGCGAATCGGGAGGGCGATCAACTCGTCACTGGGGTTGAAGCGAGTGCTCGAAGAAGTCATGGATTCGTTGATCAAGTTGATGCGCGCCGAACGCGGCTTCCTGATGCTGCGCGAGTCCGACGGAGAATTATTGGTGCAGGTCGCACGCGGTATTGCGCGCAGCGACCTCGACAAGGATGATTTCGCGTTCAGCAAAACGGTCGTGCAGAATGCGGTGGAATTGCGCCAGCCCGTGCTCACGACCAATGCGCAGGACGACCCGCGGTTTGCCGGGCAGGCGAGTGTGATGGGTTTTCACTTCCGTTCCATACTGTGTGCACCTCTGAAAATCAAGGACGATCTGATCGGCGTCATCTATGTGGATAACCGCGCGCTGACGGAAGTCTTTCAGGAGGAGGACAAGGAATTGATCTCCGCGTTCGCCGACCAGGCGGCGGTGGCGATCGACAACGCTCGTTTGATCGAGAGTTTGAGACGCACCAATGAAGAACTGGCAACCGCCAATGCAGACCTGGAAAATGCGTATCAAGCCACGCTGGAAGGCTGGGTGCGCGCATTGGACTTGCGCGACAAGGAAACGGAAGGGCATACCCAGCGTGTGACGATCCTGACCGAGCGGCTCGCACGGAGCCTCGGCGTGAACGGAGAAGAGTTGATGCACCTCACCCGCGGTGCGCTGTTGCACGATATCGGAAAGATGGCAATCCCAGACGGCGTTCTTCTCAAACCCGGCGAACTGACCGAAGACGAGCGTGAGTTGATTCGCAAACATCCGCAATACGCGTTCGATATGTTGTACCCGATCGAATTCCTGCGCCGCGCGTTGGACATCCCCTATTGTCATCATGAGAAGTGGGACGGCACGGGGTACCCGCGGAAACTTAAAGGGGAGGAAATCCCGTTCGCGGCGCGCATCTTCCCGGTGATCGATGTGTGGGACGCGCTCGTGTCAGACCGACCGTACCGCAAGGGACTGCCTCACGCTGAAGTACGCGAACGCATCAAAGCGGACGCGGGCAGGCATTTCGATCCACGCGTGGTGGAGGCGTTTTTGGAAATGGAAGATCTATCGGTGTGAAGTTTCTTCGGGTGGTTTTGTCGCACGAAATTCCCGAAACAATAACAAGTCGTAGATGATCTTCAATCCGCCGCTGATGAAGAACGGCGCGCTCAACAATGCGGGGATGCTGAAGAACAGGCCCGTCAGCGCGGGGGAGAGGGACGCGCCCACGGAACGCGCAATCGCGGTCACGCCCGAAGCGGCGGAGCGCTCATCGGGTGAGACGACAGCCATCGTGTACGATTGACGCGTCGGCACGTCCATTT
>Ga0209172_10007326_pt1 | contig 11515 bp, 4 predicted proteins | sample LarsenN4metaG_FD_184113 | JGI IMG/M metagenome (GOLD analysis project Ga0209172, IMG submission 184113) | Hot spring sediment bacterial and archeal communities from British Columbia, Canada, to study Microbial Dark Matter (Phase II) - Larsen... ... | reverse complement strand
CAAGCCCCTCCGCTCCAGATCGCGGATCAGGGTTGCGAAGGCTTGATCAAACGGAGGCAACTGGCTGGCCATGCCGCCCTTGATGCCCACGTGCATGTCCCAGCCGCCATAGGTGAGGGAGACGAATCGCACGCCAGCCTCAACGAGTCGTCGCGCCATCAGCATGCGCTGACCAGCAGCATTCCGTCCGTATTCATCCCGTATGGCGGCGGGCTCTGCATTGATGTCGAATGCTTCGCGGGCCTTCTGCGAGCTGATAAGGCTGTAGGCCCGCTCGTAGAATGTGTCCATCGCCTGGATGTTGTCCGACTTCTCCCTGGAAGCGAAGTGATCGTTGACGGCTTCAAGGATACTCCGGCGGGTCGTGAACCGCTTGTCGTCGACGCCCCCGGGAAGGTTCAGATCCTGGACCTTGAATCCGCCGCTGGCAGGGTCAGCGCCCAAGCTGAACGGTGCATATGAGGAACTGAGATAGCCCGTGCCGGCATAGGTCGTCGGCTGGGTGGGAATGCACACGTAGGGAGGCAGGTTGTTCCGCGGACCGAACTCATGGCTTACCACGCTGCCCATGCTGGGATACTCAAGAGCTGGGCTCGGCCGATAACCTGTAAACATGTTGTGGGTGCCGCGTTCGTGGGCAGCTTCCCCGTGTGTCATGGACCTGACGACCGTGATCTTGTCAGCGATCTGGGCGGTCTGCTTGAGCGTTTCATTAAAGAAGACGCCAGGTAGCTTGGTGGGAATGCTGCCCATCTCGCCGCGGTACTCGACTGGAGCATAGGGCTTGGGATCGAAAGATTCCTGATGGGCCATGCCGCCTGGCAGGAAGATCTGGATGACCGACTTGGCCTTGCCTTCCTTGCTCTCGTAGTGCTTCTGATCTGCCCGTGCTTGCAGCCGGAAGAACTGATCCAGCGTTAGACCGAGCGCCCCCACCACGCCCACGTGAAGGAACGCCCGTCGGCTGGGACGACGGAAGTGGGCAGGATCATCGTGCCAGGTGCCGGTGATCTTGGTAGAACGCGACATTCAGGGTCTCCTTCGAGAAGGCCAGTGATTGGCAGCAATCACCTTGAGGATTGTCGAAACCTGTATCTGCTTTGCGCCGCCCATTACCAGCCAAATAGTTAAAGGGCGACGGGTGGGTCGCTGGGGCAAGTTGTCACTGATCAGCTTGTTGTCACTGACCAGACTAGTAGCAGCTATGAGGCATCCTGCCGGAGGGTAAAGTCTTTGCTGCAAATGAGATTAGTGGACCTCGCAGCCCATGTCAACACCGCACTCACGTCCTATGACGAGATCTGCGGCACAATAGTTCCATGATGACTCTTCGAAAGGCAACGCAAGCTAATGTGGGGACGGATGTTGCATTGTGGATGAGGAGATCGCTCGCTCGTTGGATGGCAGCGGTGCTTGGCTGGCCACCGGGGTATCCAGGTTGAGAAACTGGGGTTGCGTCTGCGTGAGGACACTGGACAGCGCCAGGCATCCTGACCAGGCCCAGGCGAGGAGGACCAAGAAGGTTTCAAAGGGAATCCTGGTGCTGCCATGACCAATCCCCAGGTCGAGATGGCTATACACCAGCGCGATGTTGAGGGCCAGCAACCCTGTTCGGCTCGGCCAATTAAGCATGGGCAAGGCCGCCAGGAGAAGGCACATCGGCAGCGCGAGCGGCTGCATGTCGTAATGCATGAAGTGGTAAACCGTGAGCAATGCGCCGAACAGGACAAACGCCGGCAGTGGTCCCCAGGTCATCGGGTCGCGCGGCAGGCCGCGCCGACGTCCAATCCACCCAACCAGCATGGTCGTGATAATCGTCAAGCTGAGCACCCCAGCGAGCAAGGCGTGACCGATGTACCCCGCCAGAGGGCCAGGGTGGACGGTCTGGAGCAGCTCGTAGTCCCAGGTCCTTTGAGCGGTCACAAGCTCCAGATGGTTTCGCAAGTGCTCCCAGTCCCACATCTCGCGTCGAGGCAAACCCAGCAGGTCGCGGCTCATCCAGATCCAGTTCCGGTCCGTGGCATAGATTTCGGCAGCGTTCTTGCCGACTTGCAGCCAGCGCACCCAGGGGGCCACGCCGCAGAAAGGCAAGGTGGCCAGGCAGAAGCCCGTTCCTGAGACGATCATCCCGAGAAGGAACCGTCCGCTCCAGAGCACCATCGGCACCCAGATCAGTGCGGCAGCAAAGACTGGCTTGTAAGCCAGCAGACCCCAGACCAGCCCCGCCAGCAACGGCCGCTGGCGAGACCACAGACACCAACCACCAGAAACGATCGCCAGGGTGAGCGAGGAGTTCTGGCCGAGCGTTATCCCGCCGCTGAAGTTCGGGAACACCATGCAGATCAGTGCCGCCTCGCCCATTTGCAGCCGTCCGCCGGTAATGTCGCGGATGAACAATCCGCTCAGAAAAACGAGCTGGACATAGATCAGAGTCAGCACGGCATGGGCAGCCCTGGGCTCGAGCCTGGCAAAGGGAAACATGAGGAGCCCATGCGTCGGCGGATAGAGAGGTCCCTCGATAGCGTCATCGGCCTGGCTTGGTCCCTTCAACAAGATGTCGCGGACCATCTTCTCCAGCGCATCGCCCTGGTAGCCTTCCCTCAACGCCGCCTTCTGTACGCCAATGACGTAAAGCTCATGGGCGTCGTGGTTGAAGTACATCCGCCCCATCAACCACTGGCAAGCAAAGTCGCAGGTGATGTGCCCGCGCACGCTCCAGGCCGTATCGAGGTAATGGAGACCGACTGCCACCGCCAACACCCAGGCCAGCACATTTCGCGCTCGCCGGCGGAGGAACCACCAGGGATCACGACACCAACTCTCACCAATCAAGGCCAGCGCGGCCATGACGATGAGAGTCGTGAGAATCAAGGTGCCAACGAGGGAAGGTGTCACAGGCGGCCAGGTTCTTGCAACTATGAGTGCGTCCTACCAACACCGGCGACGATTCAGCCCGCTCGTCGCAACCCCGTGCTGGGACGTCGTTTGTCCTTGCGGACTACATTTGGTCTCGCTAGAGTACACAATCGATTCGAAGCCCAGCTTCCTTCCCTTGTGGGAAAGCTTGTCCGGCATGGCCTGATTCTCCGTTCAACAAGATAGGGAGGCCCCCGGCCAGGGTTCGTGTTGAGCCGCGAGCGTCCCCCGTAACGGTACAGAATCGCTAGACGCCAGTGCCAGCCCCCATCGGCCGGCCTGCAATAAAGAAGGATACGACAATGCACTCCTCGCGACTGGGCCTGGTCGGCTTGATCCTGGCTGGCTGCACACCGCTTTGGAATGTCAGCCCGGTGTCGGGACAGGAGGGCGGATCTCCCTCCTTCAAGGAAAAGCTTCCTCCGAACATCGTCGCCATCTTCGAGAAGCACTGCTTCCAGTGCCATGGGAAAGACGCCAGGCCAAAGGGCAAGTTCAAGATCTTCGAACAGGACCATTTGAAGTCCAAGGTCGCCAAGGATAGCCCGGATGCGGTTCCGGAGCTGTGGCAGCGACTGACAGCCAAGCCTGACGACGGATTGATGCCGCCCAAGGATGCCGGTGAGCTGACCAGAGCGGAACTGGACGCCGTCGAAGCCTGGCTCAAGGACGGGGCCAAACCGTTTGGGGAACAGCGGGCTGTTGCTGCGACGCAGGAGAAGCCGGCCGCGCCCGCCGTGGCGGGAGATGAGGCCCGTCAACTCGCCAACGCCGCGAAGGAAGTCCTTCGCCAGCACTGTTTTCAGTGCCACGGTGACAACAACCCCAAGGGCGGGGTGCGGATTCTCGATTATGATTCCCTCGTCAACAAGAAGAAAAAGGTCATACCTGGGAAGTTGTTCGAATCCGACATTTTCGGCTTGATGACCGCCACAGACGAGTCCGTCATGCCGCCGGCCGACAAGCCGCGAGTGGAGTCGGACAAGCTTGTTGCGGTCATGAAGTGGATTGCCGCGGGCGCGCCGAAATGGGACGACGACAGCAGCCTGGCTGGAGGTGAAGACCCGTTCTTCGCCAACAAGAACGTCGTCGGGGTTGACTACGTGCTCAACAAGATCCTCCGTGATGCGCAGGACATTCCTCCTCAGGAACGCCGGTTCATGCGTTACATCAGCTTCAACCATCTGCTCGTTCGAGGCACGACAGACGGCAAGCTTGCGATGAGCGGCAAAGCCCTGGCCACGGCCTTGAACCACCTGTCGTTCCAGCAGGAACTTGTCCGACCGAGACCCATCGATGGCCCCAACGCCCAGCGTTTCGGCGTCCAGAATCAAGGCGGAACGCGCACTGAGCCCAAACCAGGCGAGCCCAAGGAAGCTACCATCTACTGCATCGACCTCCGCAAGTTCGGCTGGGATATCCAGTGCTTCGATGCCCATGGCACGGGGGGTAGGAAGCTCAACGGCTCGCAGTACCAGGAGCGGTTGAATCTCTACGACCTGTGCCTCCTCGAGTATCCCTACTCGACGATCTACCATCAGGCCCAGGCCTACCGCGACGTGTACGACACTTACATCAGGCACACCGGAATGGTCAGGCCCATTCCCTTCGTCCGCGGCGACTGGTTTTGCAGCGTCTGCTTGTCGTCTCCCTTGTACGAGGACATGCTCCAGTTCCCCCGCTTCCTCTACGAGTTGGAGCATCGACTCGGCGTGCGGGCCGAGGAAAACCTCATGAACGACGTGGCCAAGCGAGCTGGGATGACAGTGTCCGGAGTCTCGCGGAACAACCGAATCGTCGAACGCCATCCTGCGACTTTCGGCTACTACTGGAAAAGCCTCGACTTCCAGACGAGCAAAGGGGGCGAGAACATGTTCCGCGACCCTATCAATCCGGAATTCGTCGGCGGCGAGATGATCTTCAGCTTGCCCAATCACCTGCAAGGCTATCTGGTCACGGATCATCTGGGCAACCGAATCCTGGAGGCCCCGACGAGCATCGTCACCGACAAGTTTGCCTCCGACAAGGTGGTTCGCAACGGGCTGGCCTGCATTCGTTGCCACGATCAGGGGGTCAAGCCGTTCCAGGACACGGTGCGCGCCGCCTTTGACAAGAAGCAGCAGGCCTTGCTTCCCTTCGTGGGCAACCAGGTTTACAACAAGGTGCTGAGCATCTATCCCGAACAGGATGAAATGCAGAAGCGCTACATCGATCCCGACACTGATCGCTTCCGCAAAGCTTACATGGAGTTGAATGGCGAGGCGCCGCCCACGCTCAACCCGCTCACGCCGATCTCGAAGGATTTCCTTGACGAGCCGCTCAACCTTGCCAACGCTAGCGCAGAACTGGGCATCCGCAAGGCTGGGGCTTTGCAGAACGTGCTCATGACCGAGGAGTTCGCCGCCCTGGGCGTGCTGCCTTTGGCAACGGGCGGCGATCTTCGCCGTGACGCCTGGGAAGACTACTTCGACCAGGTGACAACTGGCCTGGGTCTTGGAGTTCCGGTGATCAACATCGACGCTTTGTCGCGGAAGGATTACGTCAGCCGCAAGGACGGGCTTGGCCTCAAGAGCGTCGAGCTGGCTGCCATCGATGCCACGACCTCGAAGCCACGAAAGACCTTCAAGCCAGGCGACAAGATGCGGCTCAAGATCACCAACAAGAGCAAGTACGACATTTATTGCGAGATGATCTTCACGGACAAGCACGGCTCCAAGGTCATCGCCATGCCCTGCACGACGATTATCCCAAAGAACGGCGGGACGATGTTCTTCCCGCCCATGGCTTCTGATCCTATCGTCTGCGATGCCGAGACGGGCAAGGAAGAGGTCACGCTCTACTACTGCGACAAGCCCTTTCCTCCCGCTCGCATCTGCCGGCTTGCCGAACATGAACGGGCCCCGTACATCGTTTCCGATTACGTGGCAAAAGCCTACGAACTCAAGCCAGGGCACCAGGGCTATCAAAAGTGGGTCTTCGACCGAGCGGTACATCCCTTCTACCTGGATTACGCCACCGGTCAGTACTATCCGACGTTCAATCCTAGCCAGATGTGCAAGAGGACATTCACGCTCGGCACGGAGTAGGCGCAGCGCAGACGCCGTCGTCCCCCGCGGCGGCATCGGTCGCAACGATCCTTCTCGGGAGATAGGAGTAGTTCTGCCATGTTCCCGTCGTCGCCTTGGAGTTCGACCATCCATCGACGCATGTTCGGTCTGCTGTGTGCTGGGATGGTCCTCGTCACTTGTGTTCCCGCAGCTCAGGGAGCCGAGGACGTGGATCGCGAGATAAGGCGCTCGGCAGATCGGATACTGCAGAAGCTCCGCCAACGCAATTTGCGCACGGTCGGCGTCTTGCCGTTTGGCGTTCAACCGCACAACCAGGATCGAGCCCGCTACAAGCAGGGACAGATCAATCAGAATCTGGCGGACCGACTGCAGATCGCCCTCATCCTGGCCAACAACCCGGAAGACCCCGTCAACGTCTTGATGAACGTTAACGCGGTCGCCAAGAACAAACTCCCGCAAGGACAAAGCCACCTCGACCCGCAAGGACGCCGGACGTTGATGGGCCTGCGTTACACGCGCGCCTGGAAAGAGAGCATGCGAGCCGTCGAACTCAAGCCCGATGTCCTCCTGACCGGCATTGCCAAGATCAGCCCCTACCCTGCTGAGACCTACATCAGCATCCGCGCGATTTATGCGAACGCTCCGGAAAAGGAGCCGGTAGAGATCGACTCGATCCGAGTGAAGACCGACGTTCGTACCATGGCCGAGAGCGGGACGAGCTACGTCGCCACTCGAAGCTTCTACAAGGGTGTGATGGAATATGCTCAACTGGCCTCCGGCATGGGCCCAGAGATGGGAGCTCATCCCGTCGCCCCGAACTCGACAGCGCCGGTCCGGCTGACCGTTTATTACAACGATCAAGCCATTCCCTACCAGTTCAAGGATGGTTTCGCCCTGATCCCCGAGCCACGCGAGCATCAGAAGGTCTGCTTCGTCATCGAAAAAACCGACCCTAGCGACCCCCGAACCTACGGCGTGGTGCTGATGGTGAACGGAGAGAACACTTTCGATCATCAACGCGAAGAACCTATCCATTGTTCCAAGTGGCTCCTCAAGCCTGATTGGCCGAGAACCAAGATCCTGGGCTATCAAATCGGCGACAAGGGGTTGGTCGAGCCGTTTCGCGTGCTCAGCGATCCTGAATCCGCTGCAAGCGAGGTGCTCTACGAGCCCAAGGCGTTGGGCATGATCTCGATGTACGTCTTTGTGGGCGCGGACGACATTCAGGCCCCGCCGCCCAACCCCGACATCCCGCTCGACAAGGAAGCGCGCCGCTTGGCTTTGGATGCCGGCGCGGTGGGCCGAGCGCACCCCCCGGATCTGCCCGGCGATGATCTGATCGACCTCAAGCAGTCGCTTCGTGCCGAAGCCGATGCCGCGGGTCTGCGCGGACTGCGCGGCCTGATCGCTGGGAGTGGCACGGCCCAAGGGAACGAGGTACGATACGAGAGCTTCAGGCCGTACCCGAAACCGATCATGGTGGGACACCTGCGCTACTATCAGCCTGGCCAGAAACTGCCTCCGCCGCCTCCTTGACCCGCGGCTGCTGGGGAAGTCTCCCGCCAGGCCCAAATGGGAAGGCGTGTGTCCATCGGAGAGTCCGCAATGCATGGCCTGACTCGCGGGCCGGCTTGCCTGATCCTGTGTCTGGTCGCGCTCATCCTGCCCGTCCATGGTCAGGACTCGGAGAGGGTGTTCGTCGAGCACGTGCTCGCGGGGAAGAGGGCCTACGACGAGGGGCGCTGGGAGGCCGTCGTCAAGCATTACGGTTGGGTGAGGGACAACCCAGGCGGCAACGACGTCAAGCACGCCCGCACCTTCGCCAACGTGCTCACTCAGCTGGCCTACGCGGAGCTTTCCCTCGGGCTCTACGACAATGCCCGAAGCACGCTCGACCTCAGCGAGAGCAAAGGGGCAGCCCGGGCTCTGTGCGAATACTATCGCGGCATGATTTGCCGACGATCCGGTCAGTTCTCGCTTGCGGAGAAACACTTCGACGCCGCCATGGATCAATGGGAGGCTCAATTCCTCAGGGCAGAGTCTGCCGATCGCGTCCGCGTGCAACGCGAGTTGGCCAACGTGCGCTCCGAGCGGGCCTTGCTTCGGCAGGCACAGGGGAGGTACGGCGAAGCTCGTGTCGAACTGGAAGAAGCCCAGCGATTGTGGGACCAGGTCAATCCCCAGGACAATGACAAGGACAAGGCCCGCTGCCTGAGCCACCTGGGCAATCTCTGTCGCGATCTTGGCGATCTTGCTGCTGCGGAGACCTGGTTTGTCAAGAGCCGGACCATCTGGAAGAACTTCCCCGACCATCCAGGCCATGCGGAATGCCTGCTCAATCAAGCGCTCTTGCATGCCACGCTCGCCGCGGATGGGAGGACCGCGCCTGCTGAGCGTCAGCGGCACCAGAGATTTGCTAACCAGTGCTGCTCCGCCTGCCTGCGGATCTGTGGAAAGCAGCCTCCGTCCATTGACCAGGCCCTGGCACTGAGCAACTACGGGTGGATCTTGCACGGCATGAACTGGCTCGATGAAGCCGACCAGGCTTATTCCCGCAGTTGCCAGCTCTGGGCGGACCTGCAGCCCGATCACCAGGAGCATGCCCGCACGTTGTGCAACTACGGCTGGCTGCAGCATTGCCGCAACAACAGGGATAGGGCCCTCGACCTTTACCAGGCGGGCCTGAAGAAGCGGGAGCAGATTCTGGGCAAAGACCATCATGCGGTAGCTCTCAGCCAGGTCAACGTGGCCGCTTTGCATGCCTCCAACGGCGATTGGGCCAAGGCGCGCGGCATCATGCACGAGGCACTGCAAGGCCTGCGCAGGTACGAGGTCGGCGAGTTGGCCATGCTGCCCGATACGGAGCAGCTCAACTTTCTCCTGCACCAGGCGGATGCCCAGTCGCATGTTTCCATCTATCACCTGGCTCTTTCGATGGCCCGCGCGGGCAAGGCTGACCCCGAGATCGCCCGCGTGACGGCCGAGTGGCTCATCAACGGCAAGGCCGTTTCCCAGGAAGCCGTGGCCCGCAAGACGCTCCTCTCCCGCGACCTGGCCAACCCCGCCTTGTTGCACGAGTTGGCTCGCGTTCGCTCCGACCTGGCCCGCCTCAGCGCTGATCCTGCCGCCCAGAAGCAGGGGCCCCAGCAAGCCGCGCTGCGCCAGCTCGTAGAAAGTCGAAGGCGTCTCGAAGCCCAGTTGGCCGAACAGCTCAAGGCTGCTGGGTTTCAGGACGATTCCAGCCCCTGGGTCCCTCTCACAGACGTTCGCGCCAACCTCCCTGACCAAGCGGTGCTGATCGAACTGGCCCGCTACCGCGACTGGAACTTCGCCAGCTCCAAACGCGATCCCTGGGAAGGGAATCGCTACGGCGCCTGGGTCATTCCCAAGCATGGCGAGGTCCGCTTTGTGGACCTCGGCGAAGCCCAGCCCATTGATGCGGCCGCTCAAGCAGTCCAGAAGGCCATGGACGAATTCCCCGAAGCGATCAAGGGGAAGCCCATCAGGATCGTCAAGGAGCTTGAGCAGTCCCTTCGGGCTGGCCCCCTCGCGCAATTGAAGGATCGCGTTCTTGCCCCCCTCTCTGCCGCCATCGATGCCAAAACTTGCCGCTGGATCGTCAGCCCCGATGGCGATCTGTGGCTGGTCCCCTTCGCAGCCTTGCCAGGCCAGGATGGGAAGTACCTCATATCCACCCACACGATCAGCTATGCGGTGACCGGCCGCGACCTGGCAGCGCCTCGAATCGCCAGGGAACCTAGGCCGTCCATCGTCATTGCCGACCCAGAGTACGGCCGAGGGACCCGTAACCTGGGCACGCTCCGTGACATCTCCTTTGGCCGGCTTCCCTTTGCCCTGGCCGAGGCCGACGCGGTGGCCAAGCAGTTGCCGGACGCCAAGCCCGTTATCAAGGGGCAGGCTGCATCCAAGCCGGCATTCCTTGGCCTGCGGGGGCCGCGGGTGCTTCATCTGGTCACTCACGGCTTCGCGCTTGGCGATGATGCAGCCCCCGGAGGCCATCCTCACGATCCGCTGGGCCTTTGCGGCCTGGCGCTGGCTGGCGCGAACGAGACCGGCCCCAACGACGGACTGCTTCTGGGCCGAGAAGTGCTCGCCGCCGACCTTCGCGGCACCGAGCTGGTCGCCCTCAGCGCTTGCCAGACGGGCCTCGGCAAGGTCAGCGACGGTGAAGCCGTGGCCAGCCTGCGACAGGCGTTTCACCTGGCCGGAGCTCAGAACGTCCTGGCCACGCTCTGGAACGTCTCGGACAAGCACTCGGCGGTCCTCTGCGTCGACTTCTACCAAAACTGTCGACAACCCCTGAGGCCAAGCCATGCCGAGGCCCTGCGCTCCTCGCAGTGCGATGTTCTGGACTCATTGCAAAAGGACCAGGGCATCAGCCATCCGTTCTTCTGGGCCGCGTTCACCCTGACGTGCAAGGGTCCAGGCCGGTAATTGTTCCCCCCTTGAAAATGCGAGAAACCCACGGGACGAAGTCCCATGGGTTCTCGCTGGCTCGTTCAAACACAGTCAGGCACTAGAAGCCGATGTTGAACGTGATGAAGTACTCCTGCTGCCGGACGCTGCTACCCGTCAGCGGGTAAGACACGGCGGCGGCGATGGAGGAGTTGTGCGCCAGCATCAGCCGAGCGCCAACCGTCACGTCATACACGTGCCGAGGCTCTTCGTACACGAACGGGTTGAAGAACAGCGGCGCGCCAGGCGAACCGAAGTCCAACGGCTGCAGGCCGAACGGGTTCTCGATCGTCGCGTCGCCGATCACGTGCTTGCCGAAGAACTCGACCTGGGGGATGAGGCCCAGGATCAAGGGCTTCTTGCCGCAGCCGTAGCAATCGCCAAAGCCGCAGTTGTTGTCCAGGCTGGGATGCCGCCACAGCCAGTAGCCGAACGAAATCGCATAGTCGAACGTGTAGATGTTGTTGTCTTCCAGCGGGATGCGGAACTGGAAACCGCCCTGGACGAAGGTGCGGCAGTTCACATCCTGGTAGAAGAGCATGCCTGGGTACACGGCATGGCAGTTGTCGTTGAACTCGAGCAGGCCCGTGTCGATGTCGGGCTGGTAGCCGAGGGTCGCCGACACCGCGCGGCCCGGGCAATTGATGAGGGCGTACTTCAAGAGGATCTGGGGGTTCGTGAACGTGTCCGACCCGCCGCTGTCATCGCCGTCGAAGGTCAGGTACTGACCCTGAACGGAGATGCTCATGTTGCAGCCCAGCTTGACTTCAGCGCCGACGCGGTAGAGCGTCTCGGCCTGGCGCTCGATGATCGTCGGGCTGAGGCCGGCGTCCTTCAGAGCGCTCTGAATGCTGGAGTACCCGATCGAGCTTGGCGACGGAGCCGGCACGAGGCCCGTCTTGTACTCGTCCACCCGCTGCACGCTGAACCAGACGCGGTTCTGCGGGAAAGCGGCCTGCGTGTCGAACAGGTTGAGACGGTTGCTCTGGTCGGCGCGCCCGAGGTGACCACCGCCTGCACCCGCGCTGGACCCGCTTTCCGCGGCAGCCAGGGCC
>Ga0209172_10007322_pt1 | contig 11519 bp, 8 predicted proteins | sample LarsenN4metaG_FD_184113 | JGI IMG/M metagenome (GOLD analysis project Ga0209172, IMG submission 184113) | Hot spring sediment bacterial and archeal communities from British Columbia, Canada, to study Microbial Dark Matter (Phase II) - Larsen... ... | reverse complement strand
GCAGCTTGTGCTTGCAAGGTTAGCCCATTTGTTGGCACTGCGGTAAATCTCACGGATGGCAGTAGAATGATTAAAGCCAGGAGCAAAGCGTAAATTGCTCTGGAACTGCGAAGGACATTGATTGTGCGCTTGCAAATGGTTATTATGGTCATAGCAATTTCTCCTTGAGAGAGTTGTCGTGGAGGCGGGCGGGAGTGCTGGGAGCGGTAAACTTCAGCAGCAAGCTCGACCGCTTTCCACAATCTGATCTACGGTGGTTGGGTAAGTTCGCCGCAGCAATGCTATCCGAAAACCCTGGTAAAGGAATTTACGGCGGCAGACTTATCGAATTACCTCCAAACCAACTTTGACCAGAAGAATTGTTAGAACCTACCCGGAAACTACCGTGGACGATACGGCAGCTTCTGGAAGGAAAAAAGCTTTTCGGTGCTGGCATAATACTGCCGCTTTTTTTGCATGTCAAAGGGGAAACTGAACGTAGGGGGGGTAGGTTCGCAGTTTTCAGCAAAATTCATTTTGCCAATTCTGCAGTTCCGACCCAACTTGCAATACCAGTTCTGCATTGGGTACTTCAATACTAAGAGACGTGATAACGCAGTGATTCGGCGCTGTAGCACCGACTGAGCTAACCTATAACGCAATTGGAGCAGCTAGCAATAAAAATTGTCACAGGCGCACAACACGCTTGCTTTCAGCAGCCTCGCGCGCTTTTAGAACAATTTCAGCCACTCGATATATCTCTTCCGGCTTGATGAGGTGTTCCTTCCCGTTGTAGATCGGATCTAAAAAATCAATGAAGAGCAACTTCGCCTGTGGCAGCTCCATAATCTTTGTGGGTTTTGAGCAGTTGTAATCAGAGTCAAATCGCCGCCTTCTTGATACTCAGTAACTCCCTTTGTGCCTGCAATACGCAAGCGATCACCTCTGTGAGCAGGTGCAGCCGCTGGTCGAAGATAATCCATCCGCAACGTCGCCGTTCCATTGTTATCCAATCTGAAAATCACCGCAGTGTTGTTTTCCATATCTTTGATCTCTGGAAAGCCAACATTGGACTGAAAAGTCGCGGCCTCCCATTTGCCCCCCGATCAATGCCACAGAGTCACAAAGGACACAGAGAACTAGCAGTAATATCTTCTGGTCTCTGTATCCTCTGTGACTCTGTGGCAGGTTTTAATGATCTTTCCCTTTTTCCAACAGCCTTGATGGATCAGGCCCAGAGGGTAATAGATTATCGAGATTCAAACGAAGCATCCCGCCGGCATCGCTGAAGCCGCCTTCCAGCTCTCGGCGACGGCGACGGCGTAAGAAGAGCGAGCTGCCAAAGACAAGGCCGCCAATGATCGCGCCAAGTATCAACAACCCGATCAAGCTAAAGATAGTTATAAGCAGTTTCCCAGCTTCTCGGCGGTATCTGGCATAATCAAATCTTTTCGGCGGCGGATCCTTGAGCCACTTGATTGTATAAGTATATTTGACCGCATTGACCAGCTTCTGCGCCGCTTCGCGATTAGTAAAGCCAAGAGCTTGAACAAGGTAATTCCCTTCTCTCTTAAGGATCAACTGATTGCGCTTCGATTCTGGCAAGCTCTCATTGTAAGCCTGCACGCGCTTGTGAGCTTCGCTGGCAAGCTGAGGAGTGTGATATTCAACTATAGCCAGCTTCACTTCTCGCCCGCCCTGCCGGTAATCCGCTGCCACTGCTTCAACTGCTTTGGCAAAGCCGAACTGTTCATTGGCTCCATAGTTATAATACCTGGAAAGGGCCCTTGGCCCGATGAAGTAACGCTCTGTTTTGTCCACTCGCCCCGTTTCAGGCAGATGCCCTAACAACGGAGGCTGCTCGCTTTTCACCGGCCCTATCTTATCTGATATAGCTTGAGCTAGTGCGCTGATCTGGTTTGAACTGGCTGCGCCGCTTGCGTCGGCTGCCATATTATCAATTACTCGCACATAATAGGGCCCCTGCCAGAAATTGATTGCCCCTTTGACAATATCGCCGCGCGGCCCGAATGCGCCTAGAGACAACCGGGGGGTCCTTCTGAATGAATAGATGCCATAGGCGCGAGAAGGATAAGACATCTGATATATCTCTACCTGTAGCCTCTTTCCTGAGCCATCCGCATATTCGCGGATGGCGAGATTCCTCAGTTCATACTCTTTGTAGATTATCGCCTCCTCGCCCACAAGCTGCTCAATCTGGTCCGGCGAATAGACGCGCGCATCGCTGATAGCTTGCCATTGGCCAAAGCTGGCAGCCAGAAGCTCTGCCGGGCGGCGCGGCTGGGTGATTATCATCACCGTATCATTGCCGCCCCGAATGACCGGTGAGACAAGCAGAATCGCAAGCGCAAGAGTGACGATAAAATGCGCTCGCCTTAAAGTTGTTAAAAGCACTTTGATCAATCCCACCTCAAATCTGCGCGCCTGCTCGATGCACCTCCACCGACTGCATTGAGCAGCAGGCGCTGCGCCAACCCGTATTTAGACACCGCCACAGCCGAGTTAGTTCCTCTTTCGGATCTCCTGCATGATGCGGTCGGCGTACTTAGTTGGGTTAGGCACCCTGTTAAAAGAAATTTTACCCGCCACCGCTGCGCTGTCAATCACGACATTTCCCAGTCCCAGCAGTCTTTCGAAGATAGAAGATTCGGTAGTCACATCCTGAATGCTGCGCAGAGGGATATTTCGAGTTGTTTTGGCAATAAGCCCGTAGCTGATCTCGATCTTATGATTGGTCAGCATATAAATCTCGCTCTGGCGCATCAGGTGAAAATATCCTGGAAATGCCAGCAGAACTGCGCTCACGATCAGCGCAACCCAGAACGGCCAGTTCATATAAGCGACGCCTGCTGTTGCAGCCAATGCAATAATGCCGGCCAGAATATAGCCCAAAATGATAAAGATCATAGTTGGCCGCAAAACGAATATCGTCTGCTCTTCAAGCTGTGTGGGCGAGTAGGTTTCAACAGCTACATTTCCTGGCGCTGCTAGCGATGCAACAGCAGCTCCACAGTGATTGCAAAATCGACTTCTATCAGGAATTGTTCCTCCGCATTGATTGCAAAACATAGTAGCCTCAACCTGTCGCCTTTCTCGTAAGTAGACTGAATTTTATCAATTGGGCCTTAAGCAAGCAGGCAAGGATGTCTGCGCTCCCAGGACACTTTCTCGTAAGTAGACTGAATTTTATCAATTGGGCCTGAGAAAAACTAGGACTCACTACGCAAGCTACTGCTCAGGCAAACGCAATTGATGGACAGCAATAATTGAGATTGTAGTTGGAATGCCGTTCTCAACTGCTACCTTCAACAGAACTTGAAAATAGCGTGGCGGACCGTCAGGCTCCTTCTTCAGCCACTGATTAAGCTGCCCCAAATAATTCTTATTTGTCACATACTCAGCAGCCGCCTCAGTACCTTGACTGTATACGCCTGCAAGCACCATGACCTTGTTTGCATCTGAAATGTTTGGTTTGACAGTGATGAGAGCATAATCGACTATCAAGCTTCCCGTTCGTCCATCGAACTCCGGGATGTACTGGAGCTCCTCGCCTGGCCTGGGGTTTCTGTTCTTAATGGTTGCACTGTTGGTATAGACAAAATCTTCTCTATTAGACAGCCTGCTGGACCACTCGTTTACCCACACTCCGCCAAGCAGAATCACGTTATGGTTCTTCAGATCTTCGGCGCTGACAGTGCGGCTCTGTTTGAACACAATATCCTTCTTCGCTGTGCGAAAAAAGTCTGTCAGATAATGTAGTCCGATGGCTTCGCCCAATCCAGTATAAGAATTTATGGTGAGGACGAGTCTGGGGGGCCGGTTCTGCCTCATTATAACTTTGTTCTTCTCCGCTTCCATACTATCTGGTAGACCTGCCGCAGATTCTTTGACCAGGATCTCCGGATCAGTGACGAGCTTATCCTTTAACATCTCCACATCTCTGGGTGTAAGCGCGATAGAACTTTTAATTAGAATCTCCGGATCGCTTGAATTCGAGAAGCGAAAAACAGGCGGGTTGCTCAGCACCACCAGTGGCGGAGCAGCATCCTTCAAGAAGGGCGTCCACACTTCTCCATACAGGGTAGGATCCTGGGGGCTGGTAACCTCCTGTCGCAATTGGCGATTGGAAATCGCCAGGGAAACGACGATAATCATCAAGCCTAAAACTATAACACTTAGCCCCAGGGTTGCGGGTGAGGGTCGTTGCCGAGTCAATACAACTTCAGACTTTGAAAGAGGATGAGCAATACTCTCATTGACTTCTGTCGCAGGCTGAGACGAATGTCTGGTGAAGATAGGTTGATAGCTGCCCGTGGGAGATCTAAACGAATCGCATCGTTAGCGCCTTCATTTTCATAATACATCTTGAGCTTTTTGCGTATGTCATGGGCAACGACACGCACAATTGGATCTGCTGACGGGTTATAGTTGCTGTCTCGGCCAAAGACATCATAGCCAAGTATGTATTCATTCAGCTCATGTGCTCGTCCTTCCAGGTAGAAGTCACTGATCAAGCGCAAGAACCTCTTCTTCTTCTGAGCATTGACGAAATGCTTGCTGTTCAAAATCTTTTCCAGCGCTTGCTGTACCTCTGCTGGCTCAATTGTCGAAGATGCCTGTTCTAACGGATTCGCCGACATTTTGTAACTCCTGCTTTAACGCAATAGCCAGGGTCTTTAGATTGCTTGATTCTACTACCAGATCAAATTGACATCAAACTAAGCCCTACCTGAATCAGTAAAGAATGCGGTTAAAAGGCCGACTTAACTTGTTAGTTTACCGTAAAGAGATTGACTTGATCTTCCTCTCTGGCTACTTTCATTTGCGTTTGAATTCCGCTTTGACCATCATTGCATCTGCAATGGCGCTCAAAGTCAAGCTATAGACCTTGAGAGAAAGATTACAACGGGTTCGGGCGCCAAGCGCCCTCAAAACAATTCAAAAATAAAACTGTTTTGAGGGCGCAAGAACTTCGGGCGTGCAACGCCCTCAAAACCGCCCGAACTGAAGAAGGATTTTTCTTAAAACTTATGATAATGGCCAAACTCTATTATCCCTGTTGAGGACACATGAAGATAAATAGACCGATTCTGCTTGCTTTAGTTATTCTCTGTGCCTTAAATAGCAATGCTCAACAATCTCGTAAAGATTACAACGGGTTCGGGCGCCAAGCGCCCTCAAAACAATTCAAAAATAAAACTGTTTTGAGGGCGCTCGGCGCCCGAACAAAATGAGTTCGATTACCAATCCCAACTAGTATAACCTGTTTTGAGGGCGCTCGGCGCCCGAACAAAATGAGTTCGATTACCAATCCCAACTAGTATAACCTGTTTTGAGGGCGCTTGGCGCCCGAACAAAATGAGTTCGTAATCGAACTCCAAACGGACAGCTCTACCGCAAAGCATTTATTGTGTTCTGCCAGGTTATGCGAGAGAGCAGATTGCCGTTCTCTTCCAGTATCATTCCCGCTCCAATAACGACCGATGACAGCGGATCTTCTACTACTGTGACAGGGACCCCTGTCTCCAGGCTCAACCGCTTATCGAGATTTCTCAGCAAAGCCCCGCCGCCTGTGAGCACGATCCCGCAATCATAAATATCTGCTGAGAGTTCCGGCGGAATCCTCTCCAGCGCCACACGGATGGCGTTCATTATTGCCTTGACCGAATCGGCCAGAGCTTCGCGCACCTCTTCATCGGTAATGGTGATGGTCTTGGGCAGCCCTTCCAGCAGCCCTCTTCCCCGCACTTCCATCCTCAGAGGGGTATCGAGCGGATAGGCCGATCCCAGTTTGATCTTGATCTGTTCGGCAGAGTACTCGCCTATGAAGAGGTTATATTTTCTCTTGATATACTCCATTATCGACTCGTCAAACTCATTGCCTGCAACTCTGATAGTCCGCGAGTAGACAATACCTGCCAGGCTGATTACGGCAATATCGGTTGTGCCTCCGCCGATATCGACGATCATACTGGCTCGCGGCTCGGTAACCGGCAATCCCGCGCCTATCGCTGCTGCCAGGGCCTCTTCGACGAGATAGACCTCGCTTGCTTTGGCGCGATAAGCAGCATCTTCAACTGCGCGCCGCTCAACTTGAGTGATCTCGCCGGGAATGCCAATGACGACACGAGGGCTAATCCAGACCCGCCCTTTATGAGCCTTGCGAATGAAATGGTGGAGCATCTTTTCAGTCGTTTCGAAATCAGCAATAACTCCATCTTCCATTGGGCGAATGGCCATGATATTGCCCGGCGTGCGACCGAGCATCTCTTTGGCATCTTTGCCAACAGCCTCTACTTTGCCGGTTACTTTATTGATCGCGACAATTGAAGGCTCATTGAGGACTATGCCGCGTCCGGGCGCATAGATAAGCGTGTTAGCTGTGCCTAAATCAATTGCTAGATTTGTCGAGAAAGGATTCCACTTACGTCTGATCTTCACTGTGGTTTCTCCATAATTGAATGAGGGCGCTTGCTAATGAGATGTAGCAGCTTCCTCCATTTTACCGGAAGAACTGAGAACATTGAAAGCTCCGGGAAAAAATTTTCAAGTGAGTCGCCCTGGAGGGGGCATCAAACTTCGAGCGTGTCTATGAACAATAGAGCTAGGAACGTAGAATCTGATCCTAACGAAAACAGGCAACCCAACCGCAAACGCCTTATGCAGCAACTATGCCAGCGGGGAGCAGAAACAATAGCTCTTACAATAACGTATCGGATGGATTTGCCGGTGCGCTCAGCTCATATTAATTGAACCCATTTACGGGCATCAATCAAGCTCTGACGGCAGTATGAAATCTCTTTATAGCTCATTGACCCGATTTCACCCCTCGACTTTTTCAGGATCGATCACAATCCTGTGTACGTATTGATTCAATACAAAGTCTGACAATCCGATTCTTTTTAATTGCAAGGAAAAAATAGATCGGTATATCCTTATGGTTCTGGGACTATTGTCCAGTATCCCGGATGATAGAGGGTTAGCAAGATACAAGCTACCAGGTCCTGAGTTTTGGATTTGAAGGCTTTGGCAGTAAGCGGGCGAGATTCGCCTGAATTGTGTACCTGTTTCTCTTATCGTCTCGCCGATCAACCGAAGGCAGCGTCAGTCTAAAGGTGAGGGTAAGGGATCGCAATTTTAATCTCTACTACAACAACTCAATACCAGAATAGGAGGACAAATTATGCTCGAATCTCGAAACATGAGATCAATATTTTTTGTATTGGCATTGCTCATTACCAGCGCGGCGTTGCTGCCCTGGACAATGTCTCCCGCTTCCGCGCAAACCACTTCCGGTGGTCTTCGCGGCGTGGTGGTAGACACTAATGGGGCTGTAGTGCCGGGCGCGACGGTGGTGGCTAAAAACACTGCAACCAATGTAGAGTATAAGACGACTGCTACCAGCGAGGGGACCTATGCTATCCCTCGAATACTGCCAGGAAAGTACGACGTTTCTGTTGAAGCTCAGGGCTTTAAAAAGGCAGACTACACAGGAGTTGAAGTGACAGCCGGAAGAGATACTGTCGTCGATGTCAAACTAGAGCCTGGGGCAATAACTGAGACGATAACGATTGCTGGTGGCAGTGAGGTTCTTGTAGAAAAAGATACTGTGCAAATCTCTGCCACCTTCCAGACGCGCAAGATACAGGACCTGCCAATCAATATTCCTGGTGGTGGGCTGGACCGCATTGCTCTGCTCGTGCCAGGAGTAACCCCTGGTATCGGCGCCAATGTCAATGCCAATGGAACCCAAATCTCCGCTAACGGCCAGCGGACACGCTCCAATAATTTCACTATTGACGGCGTAGATAATAACGATCTCTCTATTGGTGGGCCCAATTACTTCATTCAGAATCCGGCAGTGGTTGCCGAGGTTCAGGTCATTACTAACAACTTCTCTGCCGAGTATGGGCGCAATCAGGGAGCGATCGTTAATTATGTTAGTAAATCGGGTGGGAATGAATATAATGCGACGCTCACCTGGGAGCACCTTGATCGCAAGAACTTTGATACATTGACAAACATTGAACGCCGTTCTGGTCAAAAGGATCCGGCTCCAAATCTGGTCAATCTCTTCGGTTATGCGGTTGGCGGGCCGGTGATTAAGAACCGAGTGTTCTTCTTCACCACCGGCTTCTTCCGTCGCAACCCAGGAGTGCTTGATCTGCGAACAACCGCGCTTGCCCCTACTCCCGCAGGGATTCAGGCGCTGAAATCAGCCTTCCCCAATAACCCGGCAGTCCAATATTACTCTGACTTCTCTGCATTCAACTTGCCTATTGGCAACCCTCAGATCCGCCCGGATGTCGCGCAATCTACAATCACCGTAGGCAATGTGACGGTGCCAATGGCTGCCCCTCAGCGATTCGTCACCCGCAAGAATAGCCTTGATGAATACACATTACGGGGAGACGCAAATATCGCTGAGAAGCACCGCGTTTGGGGTCGCTGGTTCCGGCAGAGTCAGCCTGGCAAAGACTCCCTGGCCGATGTCAGAGGCTGGACCGGCGATATTCCGCTCTTCACAAGGCAGTTAGGTGGAGGTTGGACCTGGAGCATAACAAGCCGGATGGTAAATGAATTTCGTTTCAACTACTCACGGCTGTTTGTCATCTTTGGTGGAGGAAACAGCGGCGGCAAAGGGCAAATTCCTCATCCGGACGATATTGACAAAGCATTTACATTCCTCAACCCACTGTTTACTGCTGCCAATGGCTCATCGATTTTGAGTGTGGGCCCGGCTACTAACCTGCCACAAGGGCGAACGGTAGAATCATACCAGTTCAGCGACAACATATCTATCACATCTGGCAATCACCACCTCAAGCTAGGGGTTGATTTCAGACAGTTAGAGAACAAGGTTCCCTTCCTGCCAAATGTTAATGGCGCCTTCACGTTTGGTGACACTCAACGACTGGCTAACAATAACCCTAACTCACTCGTTGTCGCCCTTGGTCCGGCAACCCTCACTTACGACGAGCTTGATCAGTTCTACTATATTCAAGATGATTGGCGCATTCGTCCTAACTTCACGCTTAACCTTGGTCTTCGTTACGAGAATACCGGTCAACCGATCAATCTGTTAAACAAGGTGACGAGTGAGCGTGAAAGTGATCCGGCGAAAGCATTTTGGCGTCAGAACCTTCCTCTAGAAGCTCGCGTGGTCCCGGCAATTCCTACTGATAGCAATAACTGGGCGCCGCGCTTCGGTTTTGTCTATAGCCCGCGCTTCGCTAGCGGGTTCCTGGGGCGGCTCCTGGGAGAGAATAAGACAACTGTTCGCGGCGGATTCGGCATTGCTTATGATGCCACCTTCTACAACTTGATGCTCAATATCTCGACTGCCGCGCCTACTGTATTCTTGACCAGCGCTGTATTGCCTGTGCCTGATGCTAATCCGACAGGTGACAAAGTTCGTGATTCAGCCGTCAGAAGCGGGTTAATTCGTTTCAATGTCTTTGATCCGCGCCTTTTAACCCGCACCACTGTCAACCCGAATTTTGTCTCGCCCTACGCTGAGCAGTGGTCATTCGGAATTCAGAGAGAGTTCAGCAAGAACGTGTTTGAGATTCGCTATGTAGGGACGCATGGAGTTAGTCTGTTCCAGACGATCAATGCTAATCCTGACATTGGCAATCTGGTCAACGGCTTCAGTCGAAACTACTTCGATCCAACAACAAACACGACAAGGACACTCAACTTCCCCGGCTTTTCACAGTTCTTACCGTCGGGGGTCAGGCCGCTGACCTGCACCGATAATCCGGCGACGCCTGATAACGAGGGCGCCGCAATGGGCGATTGTTCCCGTTCGGCGTGGCGCGCGAGCGAATAAATGGGGCGCAATCAATCTACCATGGCTTGCAGATGCGCCTCGATGGGCGACTGCGCAACCAGTGGACCTATGGCTTTACCTATACCTGGAGCCACAACATTGATAACTCCAGTGAAGTCTTCTCATTCTCAGATGGCAATTCAGTCGCAGTAGCTCAGAACCCACTCGACCTTACACGGGCAGAACGAGGCAATTCCGGTTTTGATGCCCGGCATGTCTTCACTGCCCATTTCATCTGGGATATACCTCTTATGAGAGAGCAGCGCGGTATACTGGGGCATATCTTTGGAGGCTGGCAAGCAAATGGCATTGTGCGTATCCAGACCGAGCGACACTTTACTCCTACGCATCAATTGGCGAGCCGCAACCCTTATGAAGATAGTCTCTTCATGGCTAACTTCTTCGGCAGTGGATCGCACTTCAGACCATTCGTCGGCAACCCCAATGCGCCTGTAGGCTCAGTGGGAATTACCGATGTAGATGCTTGCATCTTCTATGGTCGATGCGGCAACAGCGGTGGAGTGCCGATACTGAGGACTAGTCCGACCGGATTCTATTCGATGAGTGATCTTAACAGAGGCGTGTTCACATCTGTATCACCCAGCGATGTGCACCTTATCATCAACGGCCCTGGAGCCGCTCTGAGATTCGGTACACCGTTTGGCAACCTCGGGCGCAATACCTTTGTAGGAGATCGCATCGAAGCCTTCGATTTCAGCCTGTTCAAGAACTTCCGTATCACTGAGAGAGTAGCATTGCAATATCGCTTCCAGATGTTCAATGCATTCAACCACCCAACTTTTGGTATCCCCAATAGTATTGTCCTGGATAATGCCGGCCGCACATTCTTCAATTTCCATGAGAACAGCGGCGGTCGTCGCACTCTCTCTATGGGGCTTGGACTTTCCTTCTGAAATGGATATCCATCAGGACACAAAGTTGGCGGCAATGGCCGACTTTGTGTCCTGGCAATTGATCTCAATAATGCAACTGGTCCCAATAACCATACTGTCGCATTCCTTCGTCCTTGGCAAAAACTGCAACAGTATGAATTGCCAAATTGATTGATAAAGCAATACAAGACTATTTAACTGATGTTACGCAGTGAAGGTGACAGTAAAAGCTAGACACGGTCTTCGTCCCGAAGGGACGCTCGATAAAGCGCGAGCGATTGATCGCTGGGAGCCCAATGAGTCAATCCCCCAGTCCCGCAGGGACGGCTGAGATGGCTGCACTGGTGGTATTTCAGCCGTGCCTGCGGGCACTGACCGATGGTTGCTCTCTTGTTCCCAGCGATCAATCGCTGGGCTACTCTCAACTGCCCCTAACGGGGCCGTGACGGAGTCAAGTTCTTTTCTTCGATTCTGACTGCGTAACATCAGTTACTAATACGGCGCAATAATAACCATGCGAAACCCTACTGAGTATTACTAATACGGCGCAATAATAACCATGCGAAACCCTACTGAGTATTACTAATACGGCGCAATAATAACCATGCGAAACCCTACTGAGTATTACTAACTGATGTTACGCAGTGAGGGTGACAGTAAAAGCTAGACACAGTCTTCGTCCCGAAGGGACGCTCGATAAAGCGCGAGCGATTGATCGCTGGGAGCCCAATGAGTCAATCCCCCAGTCCCGCAGGGACGGCTGAGATGGCTGTACTGGTGGTATTTCAGCCGTG
>Ga0209172_10007321_pt1 | contig 11519 bp, 9 predicted proteins | sample LarsenN4metaG_FD_184113 | JGI IMG/M metagenome (GOLD analysis project Ga0209172, IMG submission 184113) | Hot spring sediment bacterial and archeal communities from British Columbia, Canada, to study Microbial Dark Matter (Phase II) - Larsen... ... | reverse complement strand
GAATTCGCAACGCGGAACTCGGAACTCGGAACTCGGAACTCGGAACTCGGAGCTCGGAACTCGGAACCGGGGGGCGGCGGCATGAATCTCGTCTCGAGCATCCGCATCGCGCTGCGGGCGCTGCGCGTGAACAAGCTGCGCAGCACGCTCACCATGCTCGGCATCATCATCGGGGTGGCCGCGGTGATCACGATGATCGCGGTGGGCTCGGGCGCGCAGGCGCGCGTCGAAGACCAGATCCGGGGGCTCGGCACCAATCTCATCATCCTGTTCCCGGGCTCGGTCACGAGCGGGGGCGTGCGCATGGGGGCGGGCTCGCGCTCGACGCTCACGGAGGACGACGCCTACGCGATCCAGCGCGAGGTCACGGGGGTCCAGGCCGCCGCCCCGACGCTGCGGGGCACCGGCCAGGTGGTCGCCGGCAACAACAACTGGTCCACCGTGTTCTACGGGGTGACGCCGGAATACTTCGAGGCGCGCAACTGGGTGGTCGCGACCGGCAAGATCTTCGACGCCGCGGATCTCTCCGGCTCGGGCAAGGTGGCGCTGCTCGGCGAGACGGTCGCGCGCAACCTGTTCAGCGACGCGGACCCGGTCGGCCAGGTGATCCGCATCCGCAAGGTGCCGTTCACGATCATCGGCACGCTCGAGCGCAAGGGGCAGAACCTGCTCGGCCAGGACCAGGACGATGTCATCCTCATGCCGATCTCCACCGCCCGCAACCGCGTGCTGGGCGGGGGCGCCGCCCGGCAGCGCACGGTGGGATCGGTCTCGATCAAGGTGCGCGACGGCGAGGACATGAGCGAGGTGGAGGAAGAGATCCGGAGCCTGCTCCGCCAGCGCCACCGCCTGCAGCCGGGGACAGACGACGACTTCTCGCTGCGCAACCTGTCGGAGGTGCTCCAGGCGCGCGAGGAGTCGAGCCGCGTCATGACCCTGCTGCTCGCGGCGGTGGCCTCGGTCTCGCTCCTCGTGGGCGGCATCGGCATCATGAACATCATGCTCGTGTCGGTCACGGAGCGCACCCGCGAGATCGGGCTGAGAATGGCGGTGGGCGCCCGCGCGCGCGACATCCTCTCCCAGTTCCTGGTCGAAGCGGTGACGCTCGCGCTGATGGGCGGGCTGCTCGGCATCGTGCTCGGCGTGGGCGGATCCTATGCCATCGGCCACTTCGCCGCCTGGCGCACGGAGCTGAGCGCCCAGGCGGTCGCGCTCGCCGTGGGCTTCGCCGCCGGGGTGGGCGTCTTCTTCGGCTTCTACCCGGCGCGCAAGGCTTCGCGGCTCGCGCCGATCGAGGCGCTCCGCTACGAGTGATCCAGTGATTGAGTGATTGAGTGAGGAGGTGACTGAGCGTGGGGGAGGTGCGCCGTTCCTCAATCACTTAATCACCCGATCATTTAATCACCCGCCATTCAGGGTCGCGTAGAATGGCGCCCTGAATGGACCTGCTTTACCTCAAGGCCTTCGTTCTCGGCGTCGTCGAAGGCTTCACCGAATTCCTGCCGATCTCCAGCACGGGGCACCTCATCATCGCCGGGCAGCTGATCGGCTTCAACGGGGAGAAGGCCAAGGTCTTCGACATCGTGATCCAGCTCGCCGCCATTCTCGCCGTGTGCTGGGAGTACCGCGCGCGGCTGCGGGCCGCACTGGCGGGCCTTGCGACCGAAGCGGGGCAGCAGCGCTTCGTGGCGAATCTCGCGCTGGCGTTCACGCCGGCCGCCGTTCTCGGCGCGGCCCTCCACGGCGCGATCAAGCAGCATCTCTTCCAGCCGATCCCGGTGGCGGCCGCTTTCATCGCCGGGGGCCTGCTCATCCTCTGGGCCGAGCGGCGCGAGCACCGCATCACGATCGAGAGCGTGGACGACATGCGCTGGCGCGACGCGCTCAAGGTGGGCTTTGCCCAGACGCTCGCGCTCGTCCCCGGGACCTCGCGCGCCGGCGCGACCATCATCGGCGGGCTTTTCTTCGGCATGTCGAGGAGGGCGGCGACCGAGTTCTCGTTCTTCCTCGCGATCCCGACCATGTTCGGCGCGGTTGCCTTCGACGTCTACCAGAACCGCGCGATCCTGCAGGGCGACGACCTCGGCATGTTCGCGGTCGGCTTCATCGCCTCCTTCGCCAGCGCGTTTCTCGCGGTGCGCGGGCTGCTGCGCTACATCAGCCGCCACGATTTCAGCGCGTTCGCCTGGTACCGCATCGCCTTCGGCCTCGTCGTCCTCGTCACCGCCTACACCGGGCTCGTTGACTGGAGCCCCGCGTGAGCGAGTGATTGAGTAATCGAGTGACCGGGCAACCCCGCGCTTTTTCATAATCACTCAATCACCTGGTCACTTAGTCACCCGCGTGATTTCCTTGGAGCGCTACGGCGAAGTGCTGCGCGTGCCGGAGCTGCGCGCCGCGCTCGCCGCTTCCATCGTCGGGCGCGTCCCGATCGGCGTTGCGACGCTCGCGATCCTGCTCTTCCTGCAAGGGCGTACCGGCTCGTTCGCGCTGGCGGGGTCCGCTGCCGCGCTGTACGTGCTGGGGCTCGCCGCGGTGGCGCCGCTCCTGGGGCGCATGATCGACCGGCTCGGCCCGCGGCCGGTGCTCTCGCTCGACGCGGCGCTCTATCCCGGGATGCTGTTCGCGCTCGTCGTACTGGCCGTGAAGACGGAGAGCCGATGGGCGATCGCGGTTGCGGCGCTTGCTGCGGGCGCATCCTTTCCGCCGATCACGATCTGCATGCGCGCCCTCTACCCGCGGCTCGTCCCCGACGTCGGCCTGCTGCAGGCCGCGTATTCGATGGACTCGGCGGTGGTGGAAACCCTCTTCATCGCCGGCCCGGCGCTGGTGGCGCTCTTTGTCGCGGCGGGCTACCCGGTCGGCGCGCTGCTGTTCGCCGCCGTCTGCGCGGGGGCCGGTAACGTGGTCTTCCTGCGCTCGCCCGCGGTGAAAAAGTGGACCGTCCACGCCCCCGGCGAGCGGCGCAGCCTGCTCGGGCCGCTGCGCTATCCGCGGCTGGTGGCGGTGTTCGCCGCCACCGTGCTCTACTCGGTTGCCTTCGGCCTCTACGAGATCGCGGTCACCGCGTTTGCGGCAAGCCGCGGGATGCCGGCAGCGGCGGGCGTGATCCTGGCGCTGGCGAGCGTGGGCAGCGCTGCCGGGGTCATCGTCTATGGCGGGCGCGAATGGCCGCTTTCCGGGTCGCGGCAACTGCTCGTCGCGATGGCGCTCATGGCGGGCGGCCTCGCGCTGATCGCGCCGGTCTCGAACCTTTACCTGTTCGGGCTCATGAGCATCGTGGCGTGCGCGCCGATGGCGCCCGTCATCGCGGCGCAATCGCTGCTCGTGTCACGCCTTGCGCCGCGACACATGCTGGCGGAGAGCTTCACATGGGGCGCGACCTGCCTGCTGGGCGGGGTGAGCGCGGGCATCGCGGCGGGCGGCGTGCTGGCCGAGCATGTCGCGCCCTCGTGGATTCTGCTCGGCGCCGCTGCGGCGACGCTAGCGGCCGCGGCGATCGTCTGGCTTACGCTCGGGGCGGCGCGGCATTAGAAGGCAGAAGGCAGAAGGCGAGGGAGGCGCCAGCCGACGGTTTTCTCCTTCATCCTTCTGCCTTCATCCCTCAGGACTGCGTCCAGGGCAATCCCGCCACTCGCCAGCCGCCCCTCGTGTTGCGGTGGCCGTTCGCGTCCTTGTCGCCCTCGAAGCCTTCGAGCACGTTGTAGCACGTGGCGTAGCCGGCCTCCGTCGCGAGCAGGGCCGCGTAGTGCGAGCGCCCGCCGCTGCGGCAGATGAACATGACCACCGCCTCCTTGTCGACCTGCTCTTCGAGTTGCGCAAGGAATTGCGGGTTGCGGGCGTTGCCGGGATAGGTGAGCATTTCGATCTCGACCGCGCCCGGGATGCGCCCGACGAAGTCGAGCTCGGCACGGGTGCGCACGTCGACCAGCGTTGCGCCTGGCGCAGAGCGCCAGATTTCGTGCGCTTCCTGCGGGGTCAGCGCGCCCGCGTACGGGAGACGCATCTGCTCGCCTCGCTCCCGGGCTTTGCTGAGGATCTCACTGATCGTCATGGTCTGTTGCTTCCATCTCGTGTGCGCTCCACGCGCGTCGTGGAGCCGCTTCGCGCAAACGCCACCCGAGAGCCCGTCGTGCTTCGCGCTCCAAATGGCGGGCAAGGAATGGGTCTCGCCCTGGCCCGACAGACTCCTAGGCGGCTGGAAATCAAGGCGAATTTAACACGGGAGCCGGGTTCCGCCCCTTACGCACCCAATTGGGGCCAAGCGGGCAAGCGAGCACCAACTTAGTGCGGCAGACCCCACCTTTGGCAACTAAACCCCTTGTGGCACAATGCGTTTTCCCAAAAAAATCTTGGCACGCTTCCTGCTCTTCAGGGAGCCTCGATTCAAGCTCTTCGTCCTACTACTCAACTCAGGAGAACCCGATGGCGACCGCCGCCGATGTACTCAAAATGATCAAGGACAAGGAAGTGAAATTCGTCGACCTGCGCTTCACCGACACCCGGGGCAAGGAGCAGCACGTCTCGGTGCCGGTCTCAGCGTTCGGCGAGCACAAGTTCACCGACGGCCATTATTTCGACGGCTCTTCGATCGCGGGCTGGAAGGGAATCGAGGCCTCCGACATGGTGCTCGTTCCAGACCCGGGCACCGCGCGCATGGACCCGTTCACCGACGAGCCGACGCTGCTCCTCACCTGTGACGTGATCGAGCCCTCCGACGGCAAGGGCTACGACCGCGACCCGCGCTCCATCGCCAAGCGCGGCGAGGCGTACATGAAGTCCACCGGCATCGCCGACACCGCGCTCTTCGGTCCCGAGCCCGAATTCTTCATCTTCGATTCGGTTACCTGGAAGGTCGAGATGGGGCAGGCCTTCTTCAAGATCAAGTCGGAAGAGGCGCCGTGGTCTTCAGCCGAGGAATTCGAGGGCGGCAACATGGGCCACCGCCCGCCGATCAAGGGCGGCTATTTCCCGGTGCCGCCGGTCGATTCGCTGCAGGACATCCGCTCGGCGATGGTGCTCGCGATGCAGGAGATGGGCGTGGAGTGCGAGGTGCACCACCACGAGGTGGCGGCGGCCGGCCAGAACGAGATCGGCACCAAGTACGCGCCGCTGGTCCAGCGCGCCGACTGGATGATGATCCTCAAGTACGCCGTGCACAACGTGGCGCACTCCTACGGCAAGACGGCGACCTTCATGCCGAAGCCGGTGGTGGGGGACAACGGCTCGGGCATGCACGTGCACCAGTCGCTCGCGAAGGAGGGCAAGAACCTCTTCAGCGGCAACGGCTACGCGGGGCTGTCCGAGCTCGCGCTCTTCTACATCGGCGGCATTCTCAGGCACGCGAAGGCGTTGAACGCCATCACGTGCCCCGGGACCAACTCGTACAAGCGCCTCGTGCCGGGCTTCGAGGCGCCGATCAATCTTGCTTATTCTTCGCGCAACCGCTCGGCCGCGGTGCGCGTGCCGCTGGTGGCGAGCCCGAAGTCGCGGCGCATCGAGGTGCGCTTCCCGGACCCGACCTGCAATCCGTACCTCGCGTTCACCGCGATGATGCTGGCGGGCCTGGACGGCATCCAGAACAAGATCAAGCCGGGCGACCCGATCGACAAAAACCTCTACGACCTGCCGCCGGAAGAAGCCGCCCGCGTGCCGAAGGTGTGCGCCTCCCTCGAGGAGGCGCTTGAAGAGCTCGACAAGGATCGCGAGTTCCTGCTCCGCGGCGGCGTGTTCTCCAACGACATGCTCGATGCCTACATCGCGCTCAAGGAAGAGGAGCTCACGGCTTTCCGCATGACGACGCACCCGATCGAGTTCCAGATGTACTACAGCCTCTAGGATTCTGCCGGGCTCGCGTCCGGCAAAGTCCTTAAGGAAGGCCGCCTTGGAGAAAGGGGGCAGAGAACCGCCATTGCCTTCACCCAGGTCTTCCTTTCCGTTGGTTCTCCCCGTTGAGAATTTGTCGGGCAGCCGCCCGACAAATTCTTGATGCACAGAATAGGTGCATTGCCAATTCCGTTTTATTGACATAGACTTATGCCCGTGATTTGGGCGGTCAACGTCGAGGGGCCCCGGGTCGTTGTTCTTGATCGATGAGATTGACGCCGACAACCCGTAGCGCGGCGCTGGCGCCGCTGCTCGCGTTTTTCTTTTCCGCGGCCTCCGCGGAGATCTGGGAGTGCGTGGACGAGAGCGGCAACAAGCGTTTTACCAACATCAAATCCGAGGCGAAGGGCTGCAAGCTGCTCAACGTCGGGCCGCCGAACACCGTTCCCGGGGTGAAGCCCCCGGCCAAGGCCGCCTCGACGCCGCCGCCGGCGGGTTATCCCAAGGTGGACGCCGACACCCAGCGCCAGCGCGATGCCGAGCGCCGCAAGATCCTGGATCAGGAGCTCGCCGCCGAGGAAAAGCTCCTCGCGCAGGCAAGGAAGGAGTTGGCCGAACAGGAGTCGATCCGCCTCGGCAGCGAGCGCAACTACCAGCGCGTGCTTGACCGCCTGGAACCCTACAGGAAGAAGGTCAAGCTGCACGAGGACAACGTCGCCAATCTCAAGCGCGAGCTCGCCAACGCCAGGTAAAGCGACGCGAGCGGGCCACGCGGACCGGTGTCACCGCCCACCACCGCTCCCGAGATCGCCGTTGGCTCGGTTCTTGCTCCGCTCGTGGTCCAGGCTCGTGAAATGACATCCGCAGCTCTCTCCGGCCTTGACCTGCTGCCGACCGCCGTGGTGCTGGTGGATACCGCGCTTGCCGTGCGCTACATGAACCCGGCGGCCGAGAACCTGTTCGAGATGAGCAGCCGAAACCTGGCGGGCCAGAACCTCGACAAGCTGTTCCCCGATATCGCGGTGCTCGCCGCCGCGATCGGCTACGCGCGCGAGAACAACTGCAGCTACACCGAGCACGATCTCGAGCTCGGCGCAAACGGGCGCGTGCGCCTGCACCTCTCGTGCACGGTCACCCCGGTCGAGTTGCCGAACGGAACGGCGCACGAGGAAGGGCTGCTGCTCGAGTTCCGCCACATCGAGCAGCAACTGAAGATCGAGCGCGAGGAGCGCATGCTCGACCAGAGCCAGGCGAACCGGGAGCTCATCCGCAGCCTCGCCCACGAGATCAAGAACCCGCTCGGGGGCATCCGCGGCGCGGCGCAACTGCTCGACCGGGAGCTCGAGCGCCCCAACCTCCACGAGTACACCCGCGTGATCATGAAGGAAGCCGATCGCCTGCAGTCGCTGATGGACCGCCTGCTCACGCCCCACCGGCTGCCGCAGCCCGCGGCCGTGAGCATCCACGAGGTGCTGGAGCGCGTGAGGAGCGTGATCCTCGCCGAGTATCCGCGGGGCATAGCCATCGAGCGCGACTACGACGTCAGCCTGCCGCTCTTGCACGGCGACAAGGAGCAGCTGATCCAGGCGGTGCTCAACGTCGTTCGCAACGCCGCGCAGGCCCTGCAGGGCCACGGCAAGATCAGGCTGAGAACGCGCGTGGTGCGCCAGATCACGCTTGCGCGCCGCCGCTACCGGCACGCCGTCGCGGTGGAGATCACGGACAACGGCCCCGGCATCCCGGAAGCGCTGCGCGAGCGCGTCTTCCACCCGCTGGTGTCAGGACGCGAGGACGGCAGCGGGCTCGGGTTGACGCTCGCGCAGACCTTCGTCAACCAGCACCACGGCATGATCTCCTTCGAGAGCCGGCCGGGGGAGACCACGTTCACGATCCTGCTTCCCATCGAAGAAGCGGGTAATGGGTAATGAGTCATGGGTAATGCGCAGGACATGACGGTCTTCGCTCATCACTGGATTTCATGAAGCCGGTCTGGATCATCGACGACGACCGCTCGATACGCTGGGTGTTCGAGAAGGCGCTCGCGCGCGAGAACATCGTGTTCAAGACCTTTGCCTCGGCCCGGGAGGCGCTCGCCGCGCTCGACACCGAGACGCCGCAGGTCGTGGTAAGCGACATCCGCATGCCCGGCGAATCCGGGCTCGCGCTGCTGCAGAAAGCGAGGGCGCTGCACGCCAACCTGCCGGTGATCATCATGACCGCGTATTCCGACCTGGAGAGCGCGGTCACGGCGTTCCAGGGCGGCGCCTACGAGTACCTGCCCAAGCCCTTCGACGTGGACCACGCGGTCGAGCTCATCCGGCGCGCGATGGACGAGAGCCTGCGCCAGGAGGGCGCGGCCGAAGCCCCGGAAGCAACCCCGGAGATCCTCGGCCAGGCGCCGGCGATGCAGGAAGTGTTCCGCGCCATCGGGCGGTTATCCCAGTCGCACGCCACGGTGCTGATCACCGGGGAGTCCGGCACCGGCAAGGAACTGGTGGCGCGCGCGCTGCACCGGCACAGCCCGCGCGCCGCGAAGCCCTTCATCGCCATCAACACCGCGGCGATCCCGCGGGAACTCCTCGAGTCCGAGCTCTTCGGCCACGAGCGCGGGGCTTTCACCGGAGCGCAGGCGCAGCGGCGCGGGCGCTTCGAGCAGGCCGACGGCGGCACGCTTTTCCTCGACGAGATCGGCGACATGCCGCCCGATCTGCAGACGCGGCTGCTGCGCGTGCTCTCGGACGGCCAGTTCTACCGCGTCGGCGGGCACCAGCCGATCAAGGTCAACGTGCGCGTGATCGCCGCCACCCACCAGGATCTCGAGGCGCGCGTGAAACAGGGACTGTTTCGCGAGGACCTGTTCCATCGGTTGAACGTCATCCGCCTGCGGCTGCCGCCGTTGCGGGAGCGGCGCGAGGACATCGCGCCGCTTGCGCGCCACTTCCTCGCGAAGAGCGCGCGCGAGCTCGGCGTGGAGACGAAGCGCCTGTCGGAGGCGACGCTGAAGTACCTCACCGCGCAGGACTTCCCGGGCAACGTGAGGCAAGTGGAGAACCTGTGCCACTGGCTCACCGTGATGGCGCCCTCGGTCACGATCGAGGTGAAGGACCTGCCGCCCGAGCTGCGGGCCGAGGCGGCGGCGCCGGCGGGCGAGGACTGGGTCGCGGCGCTGGAGAAAGAGGTCGAGGCCCTCCTCGGTCGGGGCGAGAACGGCGTGATGGAGGGGCTTGCGCGCCGCTTCGAGAAAGCGCTCATCATGAAGGCGCTCGCCCACACCGGCGGGCGCCGCATCGAGGCCTCTCACCTGCTGGGGCTCGGGCGCAACACCCTCACGCGCAAGATCCAGGAGCTCGGAATCGACTCGGACAAGAAGTCCGGCTGATTGCGCGGCTATTTTTCGGACCGCTTCTGACTGAGCCGCGGAGGCACGGAGAGTTTCCACGATCCGGCGGCCCCGCGCGAAAGCTCAGATCCGCGGGATGCCAGCCCGGTCGAGCAACTCCCGTTGCTCGGGCGAGGCCCGCTCCCGGATGAACAGCGCGTGCGGCAACGCGGCCTTGCTCCACCAGCTCGATCGCGTCTTGCTGCCGCAGGCAGGCGTGCTCGGGCGGCACGAAGCGCATCAATTCGCGCCGGCGTTCAAGAGACGGTGATTGAGCGAACTCCGCCAGCGCGTGCGGCCAGGCCTCCGGCGGGGCGGGCAGGCGGGCGACGACGGCCTCCAGCTCTTCCGGGTGGGGACACTCTGGCTCGCTCAGCGCCAAGCGCGCGACGGCGGCCGCTTCGACCTTTGCGCCACGCGAGGCGAGGAGCGTGACAACCGGCAGGGCGCTGCCCCCGGCGAGCCGGCGCTCCTCGGCGTCCCCGGGGTCCTCCGCGGTGAGAGGTTCACAGCTTCAGCTCGGCGATCACCGGCGCGTGGTCGGACGGCCGCTCGGCCTTCCGCGGCTCGACATCGATGACGCACGAAGTGCACCGCCGCGCGAGCGCCTCCGAGAGCAGGACGTGGTCGATCCTCAGGCCCATCTTGCGGCGGAAGGCGTTCATCCGGTAGTCCCACCACGTAAACGACTTTTCGGGTTGGGGAAAGAGGCGAAAGCTGTCCTTGAGTCCCACGGTCAGCAGCGCCCTGAACGCCTCGCGCTCGGGCTCGCTGAAGAGCACCCGGCCCTCCCATAGCTGCGGATCGTGCACGTCGCGTGCCTCGGGCGCGACGTTGAAATCCCCGAGCACGGCGAGCCGCGGATTCCGCGCGAGCTCATCCCTCAGCCAGCGCCGGGCGGCGGCGAGCCAGCCGAGCTTGTAGCGGTACTTCTCGGAGCCGACGCTCTCGCCGTTGGGAACATAGAGGCAGATCACGCGAATGCCGCCGATCGTGGCGGCCAGCACGCGTTTCTGTTCGTCGGCGAAGCCGGGAATCGCGGTCGCGGCCCCGGCGGCCGCCTCGCGCGAGAGGATCGCCACCCCGTTGTACGTTCTCTGGCCGCTCGCAAGCGCCCGGTAGCCGGCCGCCTCGATCGCGGCGCGGGGAAAGCTCGCGTCCTCGAGCTTGGTCTCCTGCAGGCAAAGCACCTCGGGCCGGTGCTTGCCGACCCAGTCCAGCACTTGCGGAAGACGGACTTTAAGCGAGTTGACGTTCCACGTTGCAAGCTTCATCGCGAGCGGAGTTTATCGGACTTTGGCCCGATGAACTCCTACGGCCTGGCGCTCTGCCGCCCGCGCTGAAAGCCCGCGCTGTCGAGCGCATCATGGTAGCTGGGGGCGTGGAAGCCGCGCGTGACGGACTCGCCGATGACGAGCACCGGCACCCGGGTGTCGCCGGAGATCTTGTGCAGCTCGTCGATCGCGGCTTGCTCCCGGACGAGGACTTCCTGGAATCCGACTCCCCGTTCGGCGAGCAGGCTCCTCGCCTCATCGCAAGACGCGCCGCAATCGGGGTGCGTGTACAGCCTCACGGAAGGCGTTCGGGCCGGAGCCGCCTTCGCCGCCGGGGCTCTGGTCATCAGCGGTTTGCCGCCGGCGGTGATCGCCGTCCTGGGGTAGCCGGCGACATCGAGCGCGGCGTCCCACTCGCTCTCGAGGTAACCCTTGACGCGGTTCGCTCCCACGTAGAGCACGGGCACCTCGCTGCCGCCGGTGAGCTTCGTGAACGCCTCGATGTCGTTTTGCGGGTCCTTCTCGGTATAGGGCACGCCGCGCCGCGCGAGGTGCGCGCGTGCCTGATCGCAGGGCGCCCCGCAATCGGTCGTCCACAGCGTCACGGGAAAGTTCTTCGCCGCCTGCTGCACGCTGTAGGGCAGCGACGAGGTTTCGATCATGCTGCCGCCCGGGCGGCGGATCTCGACCTTTTTTGCGTTCGGAGGGGGCGGCGTATCCCGCCATTCGACGTTGCCCTGCTCGTCCACCCAGCGGTAGATCTGAGCGGCGAGCAGGGTGCCTGTCGCCGCTAGCAGTATCACCACCGATGTCATGATTCGCTTCATGATCTCCGCTCCGCAGGAGGTTTACGCGCCACAATGTAGCACCCCGTTCGAACCATCGCAAAGGCATAAGGCCGCCTCCGTCACGGCGACACGAGATATTCGAGGTGTCGATTCGGCGGCCCTGCGTCATTCGCGGGTCGCATCCCCAACGCTATGGCGTTGGGGCCCCTGCTCCGCCGCTCATGCCGCCGCCTCAGCCGGGTGAGGTGGCAC
>Ga0209172_10007320_pt1 | contig 11519 bp, 10 predicted proteins | sample LarsenN4metaG_FD_184113 | JGI IMG/M metagenome (GOLD analysis project Ga0209172, IMG submission 184113) | Hot spring sediment bacterial and archeal communities from British Columbia, Canada, to study Microbial Dark Matter (Phase II) - Larsen... ... | reverse complement strand
AGCACCGACGGCACGCAGGAGATCGCCGCGCGCCTCGGCGCGCGCGTGGTGACGCATCCGTGGCTGGGCTACGGGCGGCAAAAGCAGTTCGCCGCCGAGCAGGCGACTCACGACTGGATCCTCAGCCTGGATGCCGACGAGCGGGTCTCGCCCGAGCTTGCGGCGAGCATCGTGCGCGCGCTCGAAGCCCCGGCGGCGCCGGTCTACCGCATGGCGCGCCGCAACCGCTTCATGGGCCGCTGGCTTTCCCACGGCGAAGGCTATCCGGACTGGAGCGCGCGGCTCTACGACCGGCGCGCGGCGCGCTGGAGCGACGATCCGGTGCACGAGCGGCTGGTGTACACCGCGCAGCCGGCGACGCTCGCCGGCGACCTGCTGCACGACACGGCCGAGGACCTTGACCGCTACCTCGACAAGCAGAACCGCTATACGGCGCTCGCGGCGCAGGCGATGTTCGAGCGCGGCGAGCGTGCGAGCGTGCTGCGCCTCGTCGGCTCGCCGCTCGTTCGCTTTCTCAAGTTCTACCTACTGCGGCTCGGATTTCTCGACGGCGTGCCGGGCCTGGTGCACATCTCGATCGGTTGCATGAACAGCTTCCTCAAGTACGCCAAGCTGATCGAGCTTGCGCGCTCGCATTCCGTGCGCGGCGGCTGACGATGCGCGTCCTGGTTACGGGTTGCGCCGGTTTTGGCTCCGGCATCACGTTAGCGCGCTTCGCTCGCGAACATGAGCCTGCACCGAAACCGGCGCGGCGTGTCAGGTTTTCGGAGCTCGGGGTCTGACGATGCGCGTCCTGGTTACGGGTTGCGCCGGTTTTATCGGCATGCACTGCGCCGAGCGGCTGCTCGCGCGCGGTGACGAGGTGATCGGGGTGGACAACCTCTCGCCCTACTACTCGGTCGCGCTCAAGCGCGCGCGGCTTGCGCGCCTGGAGCCGCGGCTGGGGTTCCGGTTCCGCTTGCTTGACATCGCCTCGCCCGGCGCACTGCATGCGCTGCTCGCCTCCGAGCGGCCCGACGCGGTGCTCCACCTCGCCGCGCAACCGGGAGTCCGGTACTCGCTCACCGATCCGGAACCCTACCTGCAGGCGAACCTCGTCGGCTTCGGCCGGCTGCTGGAAGCCTGCCGCGCGCACCCGGTGCGGCATCTCGTCTACGCCTCCAGCTCGAGCGTGTACGGAGCGAACACGAAGCTGCCGTGGTCGGAAGCCGACAACGTGGATCATCCGGTCAGCCTGTATGCGGCGACCAAGAAGGCGAACGAGCTGATGGCGCACGCCTACTGCCACCTCTTCGGCGTGCCGATGACCGGTGTTCGCTACTTCACCGTGTACGGTCCCTGGGGTCGCCCCGACATGTCGCCGATCCTGTTCGCGCGCGCCATCATGGAAGGACGGCCGATCGCCGTTTTCAATCATGGCGACATGGCGCGCGATTTCACCTACGTGGACGACGCGGTCGAGGCGACGATGCGCCTGCTCGATCGCCCGCCCGCGGGTGCGCCTGCCTACCGCATCGTCAACGTCGGCAACCACCGGCCGGTGCGTCTGCCCGAGTACATCGCCGCACTGGAGCGCGCGCTCGGCAAGAAAGCGGTCGTGGAACTGAAACCGATGCAGCCGGGCGATGTGAAGGAGACGTATGCCGACACCGACGCCCTGCGCGAGGCGACCGGTTTCGCGCCCGCGACGCCGCTGGAAGAGGGGCTGGCGAAATTCGCCGCCTGGTTCAGGGAACATGGCCATCTCGCCTGACGAGGCGCTTCCCGCCGCTCGCGCGATCGTCGCCTTTCACGACGAATGCCTCGCCGCGCCCGGCTGGGCGAGAAACGCGCCGAAGCGTTTCGCGCAAGGGTTCTGGGCGGCGCTGGAAGAGAACCACCGCGCCAACTGCCTGCTCTGGGACGAGGAAGATCTCGCCCGCCGGCGCGACGTGCCGGACGCCGAGATCGCCGCGAACAAGCGCGCGATTGACCGCTACAACCAGATCCGCAACGACGCGATCGAGCGCATGGACGAGCATCTGCTCGCGACGCTGGCCGGCGTCGCGCGCCGCGCCGACGCCCGCCTGCACAGCGAAACCGCCGGGGCGATGGCCGACCGGCTCTCCATCCTCGCGCTCAAAATCCACCACATGCGCGCGCAGACCGAGCGCACCGACGTGGACGAGGCGCACCGCGCCGAATGCGCCGCCAAGCTCGTCCGGCTCATCGAGCAGCGCGAAGACCTCGCCGGCTGCCTCGACCGGCTGCTCGCCGAGGCCGCGCGTGGCGAGACCTGGTTCAAGCTCTACCGCCAGTTCAAGATGTACAACGACCCGCGCCTGAATCCCGCGCTCTACGGCGCGAAGCGCTGAGGCGCCGGCCAGGTGCGGCAGGCGCAGGGTGCCCGGACCTTGCAATTTTGCATTCCAAATGCAATATTGCACCACCGATGCCGGACCGCTACATTCCCCGGTCGCTCGAGCCGGTGCTGCGGCGCGCGGCGCGCGAGTTTCCGGCGCTGCTGCTGACCGGGCCGCGCCAGTCGGGCAAGACCACGTTGCTGCGGCGGCTCTTTCCCAAGGCCGCGTACGTTTCCCTCGAGACGCCCGACGCACGCGCCGCCGCCGCAGCCGATCCGCGCGGATTCCTCGACGCTTTTCCGCCCCCCGTCATCCTCGACGAAATCCAGCACGCACCTGGCCTCCTGCCCTACATAAAGGACCGGATAGACGCCGAACGCGCCCGTGCGGGCCGTTACCTCCTGACGGGCTCGCAGAATCTGCTGCTGCTCGAGCGAGTCGGCGAGACACTCGCCGGCCGCACCGCCGTCCTTCGCCTGCTGCCGCTTGCCTGGCGCGAGATCGCCGGGCGGCCCCGTGCATCGCTGCCGTGGGAGCGCGCTCGCGCGCCGGCACCGCCGTCGTCCCGGGCGCTTGGTGCCCTCTGGCCGCAACTTGTGCGCGGGTTCTATCCGGAGCTTGTCGCGCAACCCCGCCGCGACGCCGCGCTCTGGCATTCGAGCTATATCCAGACGTATCTGGAGCGCGACGTGCGGTCGCTGCGCCAGGTCGGCGACCTGACGCAATTTCAGAGCTTTCTCCAGGCGCTCGCGGCCCGCAGTGCGCAACTGCTTTCTCTTTCGGAGTTGGCGCGCGATCTGGGCGTCGCGGTGAACACGGTCAGGGCGTGGCTTTCGGTGCTGGAAGCCACCCACCAGATCCTCATCCTGCGGCCCTATTTCGCCAACGTCGGCAAGCGGCTTGTGAAGACACCCAAGGTGTACTTCACCGACACCGGCACGCTGTGTCATCTGGTCGGACTTCGGGACCCCGTGCATGCGGCCGCGAGCCCCATGGCGGGCGCCATCCTGGAAACGGCGGTGCTCGCCGAGATCGTCAAGACCCTCGCGCACCGCGGCACGTCGCCGCAGGTGTATTTCTGGCGTACCGCAGCGGGCGAGGAAGTGGACATCGTCGTGCAGTCGGCGGGCCGGCTCGTGCCTATCGAGGTCAAGCGGTCGGCTACGCCGAGTCCCGCCATGGCTAGAGCCATCTCGGCGTTTCGCGCGTCGCTCGGCGACCTCGCACTGCCCGGCTACGTGGTTCACCCCGGCGAACTCTGCGTGCCGCTCGGCGGCGGCACGCTCGCCCTGCCGCTTCACGCCCTGTGAGCGCGGCAGGCGCCTACGGCGCTCGCCGCAGCAGCCGCTCGACGCGCTCGAGGACCAGCGCATCCGGCAGCTCGGCGACGCTCAGGCGCGCCTCCAGCCAGTCGGCGCGCGGTCCGCGCGGCGCCCACTGCGCAGGCGGCGGCGAAACGTCGGTCTCGGCGAAGAAGCCGAGCACGCCGCCGGGGCTTGCGGCGGCGAGGTGCATCAGCCCGGAGTCGGGAAACAGGCTCGTGCGCGCGCTCCAGATGAGACCGAGCGCCTCCCACAGCGGCCCGCGGTGCGGGTGAATGTGCGCCGCGCGTGCATCGAGCACCGGCTGCGCCACCGCGTCGTCGCCCGGATAAAGCGGATCGTCGGCGCGGCCCGGAGTCCACATGAACACCGTGTCCAAGCCCCAGGCGCGCTTGAAGTGCGCGCTCCAGGCGAGCACCTGCGCCGTGCTCGGCTGCTTCTTCGCGCGCCGCGCGCCCAAGCCGAGCACCACATAGCCGCCGGGTGCAAGCCCGCGCTCGGCAAGCCAGGCGCGCGCGAACGCCGCCGAGCGCGCCGGCAGCACGTAGCGCGGGTCTTCGGCGCGTTCGGGCGGCGCGATGCCAAGCGGCGCAAGCAGCGCGATGAGCCGCTCGACCTCGTGCCGCGCGCGGTCCGTTGCGACCGGATCGGTCAGGCGCCGATAGCGCGCCGGGTCGGCGCACACGGCCACTGTCCGCGCCCCGCGCGCGCGCAGCGCACGCCGGATCGCTCGCGGCGACTCGTCGCCGTTCGCAACGATCACCCAGTCGAAGCGCTCGGCGCGAAGCGCAAACTCCTGCCACAGCCCCTGCCAGGCTGCCGTCAGGCTGACTGCGGAGCCCGAGCGCACTCGCCGATAGATCCACACGCGCTCCACGTGGGTGTTGCCCTCGACTACCCAGGCGTTGTAGTCGTTGGCGAGCAGATGCACCTCGGCATCGGGCCGCGCCTGCTTCAGGTGCGCGAGCATCGGTGTAGTGAGGAGCAGGTCGCCGATCTTGTCGCGCTTCACGACGAGCACTTTCATGGCCCTAGAATAGCGTCATGCCGCGCATCGTTCCGGTGATCCTCGCCGGCGGCGTCGGCAGCCGGCTCTGGCCGCTGTCGCGCCGGCTGCTGCCGAAGCAGTTCCTGCCGCTCGCGGGCAGCCGCACCATGATCCAGGAGACGGTCGCGCGTCTGGAGGGACTCGCCGATTGCGACCGGCCGGTGGTGCTCGCCAATCATGAGCACCGCTTTCTCGCCGCCGAGCAGCTCGCCGCGATCGGCGTGCGGCCGCGCGCGCTCGTGATCGAGCCCGCCGCGAGAAACACCGCGCCGGCGATCGCCGCCGCGGCGCTTCCTGTCGCGCGCGAAGATCCCGAAGCGCTCCTCCTCGTGCTGCCCTCGGACCACCTCGCCGACAAGGAGCGTTTCCAGGCGGACGTCGGCGCCGCGCGCGCCGCAGCCGCCGCGGGGCACCTCGTCACCTTCGGCATCCGACCGACGATGCCGGCGACCGGCTACGGCTACATCGAGGCGGGCGAGCCGCTCACCGGACAACTCGGGGTATTCCGCATCCGCCGCTTTGTCGAGAAGCCGGACCTGGAAACGGCGAGGCGCTTCGTCGCGAGCGGCGCGTTTCTCTGGAACAGCGGCATGTTCCTCTTCGGCGCACGGCGGTTTCTCGAGGAGCTCGGCGCGCACCGGCCCGACATCCTCGCCGCGGTCGAGCGAGCGGTCGCCGAGGCCGCGACCGATCTCGACTTCGTACGCCTCGCCGAAGCGCCGTTTGCGGCCTGCCCGGCGCAGTCGGTGGATTACGCCGTGATGGAAAAGACCGCCGCCGGCGCCGTGGTGAAAAGCGCGATGCGCTGGAGCGACGTCGGCTCGTGGTCGGAGCTGTGGGAGGTGAGCGAGAAGGACCCCGAGGGCAACGCGGTGCAGGGCGATGCCGAGTTGCTCGACGCGCGCGGCTGCTACGTCCGTGCCGATTCGCGCCACGTGTCGCTGCTCGGCGTGAAAGACCTAATCGTCGTCGAGACCGACGATGCGGTGCTCGTCGCCGCGCGCAGCCGCGCGCAGGAGGTGAAGGAAGTGGTCGCACGCCTTGACCGCCGGAACCGCACCGAGCCGGTGTCGCACTCGCGCGTGTACCGCCCCTGGGGCTACTACGAGACCGTGGATGCGGGCGAGGGCTATCAGGTGAAACGCATCATGGTCAAGCCGGGCGCGGCGCTTTCGCTCCAACGTCACTCAAGGCGAGCCGAGCACTGGGTGGTGGTTTCGGGCAGCGCGCGCGTGACGCGCGGCGAGGAGGTGATGACGCTCGGGCCGAACCAGTCCGTCTACATCCCGATCGGCACGAAGCACCGGCTCGAAAACCCCGCCACCGAGCCGGTGTACCTCATCGAGGTGCAGTCCGGAAGCTACCTCGGCGAGGACGACATCGAGCGCTTCGAGGACCGCTACGGGCGCGCCTGACTCTGCAGGCCACTGGCCCCGTTCTCCGGCCGATACTCCGGAATCCAGCGCCTGAGCTGAGCGCGCACTTCCTCTGCTTCGGTGCCCGCGCGTGCGAGCCAGTTCTCGACTTGCGCAACGAGCGAATCGCTCTCCGGCGCCCGCGCGCGCGCGATCCGCAGCTTCGGATGCGGCGTGGGCAGCGAGTGCTCGGCATCCGCAAGCGGCTCCTCGTAGAGCTTCTCGCCCGGCCGCAGGCCGGTGTACTCGATGCGGACGTCGGATTCGGCGAGCCCCGAGAGGCGGATCATCTGGCGCGCCAGATCCACGATCCGCACCGGCTCGCCCATGTCGAGGACGTAGATTTCGCCTGCGCGACCCATCTGCGCCGCCTGCAGCACGAGCTGCGCGGCCTCGGGAATGGACATGAAGTAGCGCCGCATTTCCGGGTGCGTGACGGTGACCGGTCCGCCGCGTGCGATCTGCTCGCGAAAGCGCGGCACGACGCTGCCGGCCGACCCCAGCACGTTGCCGAAGCGCACGATCACGAACTCGGTCGCGCTCGCCTCGCGCTGCAGCGCCTGGCAGAGCAGCTCGGCGAGGCGCTTGGAGGCGCCCATCACGCTCGTCGGGTTGACCGCCTTGTCGGTCGAGACGAGCACGAACTTCGCGGCGCCCGCCTCGATCGCCGCGCGCGCGACAACGAGCGTGCCGAGCACGTTGTTGCGCACGCCGGCCATCGCGTTGTCCGCCTCCAGCAGCGGCACGTGCTTGTAGGCGGCGGCGTGGAACACCGCCTCCGGCCGCCATTGCGCGAACACTTCCCTCACCCGTGCCCGATCCTTCGCGTCGCCGAGCACGGCGGCGACCTCGATGGCGTCATTCGCGTCGCGGAACTCCTGCTCGATGCGGTAGAGCGCGTACTCGGAGATTTCGAACAGCACCACGCGCGCCGGCGCAAAGCGCGCGATCTGGCGGCAAAGCTCCGCGCCAATCGAGCCGCCCGCACCGGTCACGAGCACCGTCTTGCCCGCAAGAAAGCTTCGCAGGCCTGCCATGTCGAGCGCCACCGGATCGCGGCCGAGCAGGTCGTCGAGCTCGATATGGCGAAGCGCCGAGACGCTGACGCGACCCGCGACGATGTCCGAGAGCGCCGGGACCGTCATCACCTTGAGCCCCGCCGCCGTGGCGAGTTCCACGGCGCGGCGGCGCGCGGTGTGCGAGGCGCCGGGCATGGCGATGATCGCCTGAGCGACACCTAGGCGCGCGGCCACTTCCCCGACCCGTTCGAGCGGGCCGAAGATCTTCACGCCCAGCATTTCCCTGCCGTGCTTCGAAGGATCATCGTCGAGCAGGCCGGCGACCCGCCACTGTCGGCTGTTGGCCAGATCGCGCAAAAGCAGCGAGGCAGCCTTCCCGGCCCCGAGCACGAGCACCGAAGTCGCCTCGGCATTCCCGGCGAGCGCGGGCAGCCGCCCTTCCCGCCAGGCGCGATAGGCGAGCCGGCTTCCGCCCATCGCGAGGACAAGAAGCACCGGCGCGATCAGATACACCGAGCGCGGCACCGCGTCCGCTGCGCGCAGCAGAGCAGGGAGCGCCGGCACGGCGAGCGCCCCCACGCCGACCGCGAACAGGATGCGCTGCAGGTCCGGCAGGCTCGCGTAGCGCCAGAGCCCGCGATAGAGCCCAGAGCCCACGAACACCGCGCCGTAGGCCGCGACCACCCACGGCAGCCAGCGCCACATGGCGCCCCGGAACTCTTCCGGGATGTCGAGATTGAACCGCAGCCAGAACGCGGCGCACCAGGCGATCGCCGCCGCGGCGAAATCGTGCGCAAACGCGAGCGCCGCGCGCCAGTTCGGGCGAAACTTCAGGCTAGACAACACGGCGGGTAGTGTAAGGGGGCGGGCACAGGGCGTGTCCGAGGCGCCGCCGCACCCGAACGCCAACGGAGCGAAAGGAACAGCTCCGAAGGGCGCTCGACTCACACCGTACAACGTCCTGCGGCACGCGGCGAAAACTCAATGGATGGCCCGCCTCCAGCGCAGATCCACCCAGACGGCGATCGCCAGCAGCACGAGCGCCGCTCCGGCGAGCGTCGCCGCCTGCATCCCGGGCGCGGCGTCGCGCGCATACAGCGCCGCGGCCGCACAACCGAGCATGGCCGCGTACTCGATGTAGGCGGTGCCGCGATGGCCGAAGCCCATTCGCACCAGCCGCTGGTAGTAGTGCTCGCGGTGCGCCCGCCAGATGCGCTCGCCGCGTGCAAGGCGCCTGAGCAGCGTCAGCGTGGCGTCGCAGACGAAGGGAGCGAAGACGAGCAGCGGGAACCACAGCGGCCAGACGCCCTCGCGCCAGCCGAGCACGCCAAAGGCGCCGGCGAGAAACCCGAGCGGCACCGAGCCCACGTCGCCCATGAAAATCCGCGCCGGATGAAAGTTGAACAGGAGAAACGCCGCCGCCGCGGCCGCAACGGCTGCGCTCGCGCCCGCGATCGGCTGCGCGCCTGCTGAATGGGCTGCAATGGCGTATGCGCCGAAGCCGATCACGGTCATTCCGCCCGCGAGGCCGTCGGAGCCATCCATGAAGTTGTACAGATTCGCGTACCACGCGATTGCGAGGACCAGAATCGCAAAGAAAACCGGATCGCGCAGGCTGATTTCGGCGGCGAGCACCCCCGCGGCGGCGGCAAGGTGCGCTCCGAGCCGCGCCAGCCTCGGCAAACCCAGGAGATCGTCGGCGAAGGACACGACGCCGAGCGCCGCGGCGAACGCGAGAGCGGTCCACGGCGCCGGCCCCCCGAGCGCGCTCGCCGCCGCGACACCCGCAACGATCGCCAGCCCGCCGGTGCGCGGCACCGGGCGCTCGTGCAACGACCGCTCGTTGGGATGGTCGATGGCGAGCCGGCGCAGCCGCGTGCTGGCGAGGAGCGCCCACAGGCAAAAAAGCGCGACTATGAACGCCGCGGCGGCGGGCGCGAACGGCATCGGGACCATTCTAGCGGCGCGCTAGATACCACTGCGCCGTGAGGCGGATACCCTGCTCAAAGGCAAATGGCGGTACCCATCCCAGCTCGCTGTGGATCGCGCGATCGTCAACCTCCAGCGAGCGGGTAAGCTTTCGCAATGCCGGGACAAGTTCCAGGAGAACGGGCGGAAAGGGAAAAAGCCGCGCGGTCCGCCCAAGCGCGCGCGCGAGCGCCCGGCACAGCTCCGGTGTGGACACCGGCGCTCCGTCGCTTACGAGGTACGTCTTCCCCTCCGCGGCGGGCGACTCTATGCACCGCACGATCGCATCGGCAAGATTGCCAACGTAGACGAGGCTCCTGCGGTTCTCGATGCTCGCGAGCGGAAGCGGCCAGCCGCGGGCAACCAGCCGCATCAGCGCAAGAAAATTCGCTTTCACTCCCGGACCGTACACAAGCGGTGGGCGCAGGATGGTGAGGCGCAACTCCTGGATCTCCCGCAGTCCGATCTCCGCGTCGGCTTTTGCCCGCGCATAGACATCCGAGGGCGCGAGGGGACTTTCCGGGCCGAAGGGCGCCAGCGGCGTTTCCTCTCCCAAAACCTTGACGGAACTCAGATAGATCATGCGGAGGCCTTTGGCCGCAATGGCCTTTCCCAGCGCCAGCGTCGCGTCCACGCCTACGTTGCGCAATCTTGCCTCGTCCGCGGCCCCGCCGTGCGCGTACCCCGCGAGGTGCACCACGGCATCGGCGCCATCCAGTACACGCGTCCAGTCCCGGAACGTCGCAACGTCACCGATCGCCGCGCGCCCGAGCGCAATTGCCGGGTGTCCGCGTGCTCTCAGTTCCGGCACGAGGGTGCTGCCTATGAACCCTCCGGGACCCGTCACAGCGACGTTCATGCCGCCATTCTCACCTTAGGCTACTGCGCCGAACCTTATCAGCATGGTTCGTCGCTACGCGTCGGCACGCACAATCGCGCCGTTCGCGACCAACTCCTAACAGCGAGCGCAACATACAATAAATGCATGACTGTGCGTCCTGAACCGCTCGGGTCGAAGGAGAGCGGATCGCTTGGCGGACCGACGCAAGACACCGGCTGACCATGGTCGAGCGCAGCATCACGCTCTCAGTCGTCAGCCATCGCCAGAACACGCTGGTCAACGCACTACTGCAAGATCTTCAATGCGCCTGTCGTGATCGAGTCAGCGTTGTGCTGACCGAGAACGTCCCTGATTCCGTGGCGCTTTCACTCGCCGGGCTCGACTTTCCCGTTCGCGTCATTCGCAATCGGCGGACCCGGGGCTTCGCAGCCAACCACAACGCGGCATTCAGGTATTGCGATACACCGTATTTCTGCGTATGCAATCCGGACGTACACCTTCCCGCCGACCCGTTCCCACCGCTTCTCGAAGCGCTTACGAATCCCGCGGTGGGCGCGGCAGGACCGCTGGTGCTGACGCCGGATGGCCGGTTGGAAGACAGCGCCCGGCCGTTCCCGCGCCCGGCGATTCTCGCGCGAAAGCTCCTCGTCCATCTGACCGGCCGTGGCCGAGAAAACACGGACACTCGTACCACGTCCGAACAGAGCCCCGACTGGATCGCCGGCATGTTCATGGTGTTCAGGCGCGAGACGTTCGCGGCCGTTCGCGGTTTTGACGAGGGCTACCATCTGTACTACGAGGACGTGGACCTGTGCGCGCGGCTGCGCCTTCTCGGGATGCAGGTCGTGCGCGTCGAGTCATCGCGCATCGTCCATGATGCCCGCCGAGCAAGCCACCGAAACCTCCGGCATGCGTTGTGGCACATCCACAGCATCCTCCGCTACCTGCGATCGGACACGTACGCGAGACTTCGGCGGCGCGGTCTGCTTTGACAGCCACCGCCCTGCTCTTCGACCTCCCCGACCTGCGTTTTCACCCGATCGGACTTCTTTTGCTTTTCCGCGTCGCCCATCGCACGAATTCCGGGAAACATTGGCCCCATTCGGTACAGCGGTTACGCCCGCTGAGGGATCGCGGCATCCGGGTCGGAGGGCAAGAGCGACGGCGCGAATGCCTCGAGGCGTGATCGCGCGCTCGTGTAGAATCCTCGGTGCAACGCCGCTGGAGAAGGCTGCCGACGCGCCGAAACGTGGTGTGCGACGAGGAATCGTCGCCATTGCATTCAAGTCCCTGGGAAATTTTCCTGTGTGCCCGTGCAGCGAAATCCGTGCTACGGGACCAGAAACCGCAAGTGAGCATTGAACCAAGCATTGCCGTAATTGTTGCGAACTACAACGACAGCCGCTATCTGCCTCGCTGCTTGCGTTCGGTACTTGATCAGGAAGTCAAGCCTGACGAGCTGATCGTGGTTGACGACGGTTCCACCGACGACAGTGTCGCCGTGATCCGTTCCGTCATTTGCGGCCACGCCTTTGCGCGGCTTGTGGTGAGCGAGAAAACCGCG
>Ga0209172_10007319_pt1 | contig 11521 bp, 12 predicted proteins | sample LarsenN4metaG_FD_184113 | JGI IMG/M metagenome (GOLD analysis project Ga0209172, IMG submission 184113) | Hot spring sediment bacterial and archeal communities from British Columbia, Canada, to study Microbial Dark Matter (Phase II) - Larsen... ... | reverse complement strand
GAAGAAGCAACCGGCGTAGTTCATAATGAGACCCTTAGGATTTTGAAAATCCTAAGGGTCTAAAATTTGTTATACTTGCTGTCGCTCTATGGACGAAACTCAGACTCCCAATTTTCACATCCGCGATATTCCCATCTACGGGGATGCGATTCTCGCGCCCATGGACGGCTACTCCGACTGGCCCTTCCGTTCCATCTGCCGCGCTCTTGGTTCGGCAATGAGCTATACCGAGTTCGTGAAAGTGGAGAAGATCCTCAGCCGCTCGAAGGAACCCGCCAAACGACTGTACTATGAAGAAGCGGAACGACCTGTCACGTTTCAAATCTACGGCGACGACCCCGATTTAATCCTCAAAGCCGCTTTGGTCGTCGAAAAGTGGAAACCCGACATTATTGATATCAACATGGGGTGCCCCGCCAAGTCCATTGCGGATCGCGGCGCGGGCGTGGGTATGATGCCAAGTCCGTTGAAGATCGCGCGCACGTTTCGCAAGTTAACTTCCGCGTTAAAGGTTCCCGTGACTGGGAAGATACGACTGGGCTGGGATAAAAATAAAAACTATAAATTGATCGCGCGCATCGTGGAAGAGGAAGGCGGCTCGTTGATCGCGATCCACGGTCGCACCAAGGAACAACGCTACGCAGGGAACGCCGACTGGGACGCGATCGCCGAAGTGAAGGCGACCGTCAGCATCCCCGTGGTGGGAAGCGGCGACATCCGCGCGGTGGCAGACATCCAACGAATGAAGAGTCACACGAGTTGTGACGCGGTGATGATCGGGCGCGGCGCCATCGCCAACCCGTGGATCTTCGCGGGTTACGATCGCGAGAACGTCCCCATGGAATTGGTGAAAGAGACCATCCACGAGCATTTGCAGAAGAGCATCCAGTTTTACGGCGAAGAGGATGGTCAGCGGCTGTTCCGCAAATACGCCGTGCAATACCTGTTGTTGAAAACGCTCGACCGCAACGCGCGCAAAGAGATTCTGAAAGAACGTCCGGCGGGGGAATTTTTGGAGATGCTCGAACAGGTCTACGCCTTGACGGCATAGAACAAAAATTCTGTTATACTCGACCGAAATCACCATCACCCCTTCCCTCTCCTAAAGGGAGAGGGGGAGTTTGCAATGGCAAAAATACAAACACGTTACGTCTGTCAGGAATGCGGGCGCGTCGCCGCGTCGTACATGGGCAAATGCCCGCAATGCGGATCGTTCAACAGCATGGTGGAGGAAGTCATCCATGACGAGCCGGTGACGAAGACCTCGGCGGTTCGCGGGCTGACGGGTCGGTCTGACCCGCGTTCCATCGGCGACGTCTCATCGGACGCCGAAGATCGCATCAACCTGCCCATCGGCGAATTTGCGCGCGTGCTCGGCGGCGGGATCGTGCCCGGTTCCATCGTGCTGGTTGGCGGCGACCCCGGCATCGGCAAGTCCACGTTGATGCTGCAGATGGCAATGGAAATGGCTTCGCAGAAACGCGTGTTGTATGTTTCGGGGGAGGAATCGGAACGGCAGATCAAGATGCGCGCGGTGCGTCTCGTAGGGGCACAGCGAGATGAATCATCGTCAAAGTCATCGAAAAGTTCTGCTGTGCCCTTACCCGCGAATTTATTGCTCGTCACCGAAACAAACCTCGAGATCATCTTCAATCACATCAACGAAGTCAAACCCGATTTATTGATCATCGACTCCATTCAAACCGTCTACCTCTCCAGCATGGACTCATCGGCTGGCTCGGTGAGTCAGGTGCGCGAATGTTCCTCGCAGTTGCGCGAACTGGCAAAGACCAGCGGAATCTCGGTCTTCGTCATCGGGCACGTGACCAAGGAAGGGACGATCGCCGGTCCGCGCGTGCTGGAACACATCGTGGACACAGTGTTGTATCTCGAAGGGGATCGCTTTCAAGCCTATCGCCTGTTGCGTTCGGTGAAGAACCGCTTCGGCGCGACCTCCGAAGTCGGCGTGTTCGAAATGCGCGAAGGCGGACTCGTGGAAGTGACGAATCCATCGGAAGCATTTCTGGCAGAACGCATGGTCAACGCGGCGGGTTCCGCGATTGCAGTGACGATGGAAGGCACGCGTCCCATCCTTGTCGAGATTCAAGGGCTCACCTCTCCCACGCAATTCGGCAACGCGCGCAGAACCGCTAACGGCGTGGACTTCAACCGTTTATTGTTGATCTCAGCAGTGTTGACTCGCCGCGTCGGGTTGAAACTTGCCGAGCAGGATGTCTTCGTCAACGTGGTGGGAGGTCTGCAAATTGACGAGCCCGCCGCGGACCTTGCCATTGCCGCGGCAATCGCCTCCTCGTGGAAGGATATTTCCGTCAAAGCGGACGCGGTGCTCATCGGCGAAATCGGTCTCGCAGGTGAATTGCGTATGCCCGGTCAAATGGTGGCGCGCTTGCGCGAGGCACAGAAACTCGGGTTCAAGTCCGCCATCGTGCCGAAGGCGTTGCGAAAAGCCGAACCCTATCCGAAGGGAATCGAGGTTGTCGAGGTCAGGTCTTTGGATCAGGCACTGAGCGCGGCGATGAGCAGTTCTGGAGAGTCGTCCAAACGCAAGAGCGCGTAATTGTTTCGTAGGGGCGGATCGACGTATCCGCCTAAAAGTATTGGAGTACAAGGGCAAACACACAGGTCTGCCCTTGTTTTGCAACCCGTTCATATCTCCTCCGTATAAGGGGCAGAAGGAGAACCAAAATGAACGTAAAAATTGTTTCAGTTATTCTAGTGCTGGCGCTTGCCAGCATGGCGTGCGGATTCACCGTTGACCTGCCTACTCAGAGACAGATCGGGCCCGAGATCAAAGAATCCATATCGGTGGCAGACCCCGCGTCCGATGAGACTCGGGTGACGCTCAATTTCGGCGCTGGCGAATTGACCTTATCTCCCGGCGCGGAAAATCTGGTGGATGGGACTGTCCTTTACAATGTTGACGATCTCAAACCGGAAGTCATCGAGGACGGCGCGGAGATCACGATCAAGCAGGGAGATTTCGAAGGGCTTGCCCCCGTTCGAAGGGATGAAAAACGAATGGGACTTGAAACTCGGCACGTCCTCAATGGATCTGGTGATCGAAGCGGGCGCGTATAACGGCGAATATGAATTAGGCGGGCTGGCATTAAAAAGCCTGACGGTCAGCGATGGCGCGGCAGATGTGAGTCTTTCGTTCTCCGAACCGAACCTGATCGAAATGACAGAGTTGCGTTATTCAACCGGCGCATCGGATGTTCGCCTGGAAGGCTTGGCGAATGCAAATTTCAGCACGTTGGTTTTCGATGGCGGCGCGGGAAATTACACGCTTGATTTTTCAGGTGAACTGCAACGCGATGCAACCGTGAGTATCGACAGCGGCTTGAGCGATCTGAGGATCGTCGTCCCCGTGGGCGTGAACGCGATCGTCACAATTGACGGCGGCCTGACCGACATCAACACGAGCGATGGCTGGTCTCAAAGCGGCGGCGTCTACACACAAAAAGGCGAAGGTCCCACGTTGACGATCGTGGTCAACATGGGCGCGGGCAACATCACGATCACTGACTAGTCGTTAAACAGTGTTTGAAGAGACGTTCTCCCGGCGTATAATTACCGGGAGAACGTTTTGTTGGAGGAGCGCATGGATAACAGCAAACTCCCTTTTTCACTGTTCGATTTCTTTGCCCTGATCTTTCCCGGTGCTTTTGGCTTATTGGGGGTTTACCTGATCTTTATGCCGGACATTTCGAAATTTCAACCCGAATGGTTGAACCTGACTTCTGCGGTCGTTTTTACCATCGCTAGTTACATCCTTGGTCATGCGCTTCATGCAGCATCCGAAATCATGATCGAGCGCGTTCTGAATTTGTTTTTCGGCTCCCTGGTGGGTGAATACCTGCGGCGCGTCGGGCTGGCGATTTACAATCCCGCTAGAGACTGGAGGAAATTTTTCAGGGAGATCGTCGGCCTGGTTTTTATCAATTGGGATCCTGACTCCAAATTCAAATGGAATACCCAGCCCGAAAAACCAGAACGAATTGATGAGACAATCGATCAGAACGCCGGGCGACTCCTGTATGCCTGTCTCAAAAACGAATTTCAACCTCTTCCCCACAAAATCGATCTTATCTTCAACCTTGTACTCGCATATTCACAGAAAAATACAAAAGGCGAAACCAACGAAGTGCCGGTATTTGCGGCTGTTGAAACCATGTTCCGCAGTCTCGCGCTTGCCACCGTTCTCATTCTGGCAGGGCTGTGGAGCGTTGTTCGTACACAGTCCGGATCGATCATCCCCGTTGAAGTAATTTACATCCCGTTTTTTCTCATTCCATTGTTCTTGTATTCCTACCGCCGTTATAAACATATGTGGGTGGAAACGATCTTTTCACAATTCATTGTGGCGTCTTCAGAGCGAAGCCTTCACGCAAAAAAACCCGGGAAATAAGGAGAGACATACCATGTCTGGACCTCGAACTGTCCGCGCGCCACGCGGCATCGACCTCACCTGCAAGAACTGGCTCAGCGAAGCCGCCTACCGAATGATTCAAAACAACCTCGACCCGGAAGTGGCGGAGAAACCGGACGAACTCGTCGTCTACGGCGGACGCGGGAAAGCCGCGCGCGATTGGGAATCGTTCGACGCAATTCTTGAGTCGCTTAAAAATTTGGAGGCAGATGAAACCCTGCTTGTGCAATCGGGGAAACCTGTTGTCGTGTTCAAGAGTCACACGGATGCACCGAAAGTGTTGATCGCCAACTCGAACATTGTCCCGCATTGGGCAACATGGGAATACTTCGATGAACTTGCCAAAAAGGGACTCATTATGTACGGGCAGATGACCGCCGGTTCGTGGATCTACATCGGCACGCAGGGAATTTTGCAAGGCACGTATGAAACCTTCGGCGCGCTGGCGAAACTCAAAGGCTGGGGGTCGTTGAAAGGCAAATTTGTTCTCACCGCTGGTTTGGGCGGCATGGGCGGCGCACAACCATTGTCCATTACGATGAACGAAGGCGTTGGTCTCATCGTGGAAGTGGACCCCGAACGCGCCGAACGTCGCCGCGCCATCGGCTACGTGGATTTGGTGGTGGACAATCTCGAAGAAGCGATGACGCTCGTCGAGGAATTCAAGGACAAGCAAGTTCCCAAATCCATCGGGTTGATCGGCAACGCGGCGGATGTGTACGATGAACTCTCGAGGCGCGGCGTGGTTCCCGATGTGGTGACAGACCAAACATCCGCGCATGAAGCGTTATTCTACGTTCCTTCCGGGTTATCGGTCACCGCCGCGGACGAATTGCGGAAGTCGAATCCCGAAAAGTATAAAATGATGGCGATGGATTCGATGTCGCAGCACGTGCGCGCCATGCTGGCGTTCCAACGCGCGGGTTCGGAAGTGTTCGATTATGGAAACAATTTGCGCCAACAGGCATACAATAACGGCGTGAGCGACGCGTTCGAGTTCCCCGGCTTTGTGCCGGCATATATCCGTCCGTTATTTTGCGAAGGCAAGGGACCGTTCCGTTGGGTTGCACTGTCAGGCGATCAAGAAGATATTTATACAACCGACCGAGCCATCATGGAACTTTTTCCCAACGATGAGCATCTTAAACGCTGGTTGAAAATGGCGCGTGAGAAGGTTCCGTTTCAGGGTCTGCCCGCACGCATCTGCTGGCTTGGGTATGGCGAACGTGTGAAAGCCGGTTTGAAATTCAACGAATTGGTCGCCACAGGAAAGGTGAAAGCGCCCATCGTCATCGGCCGCGATCATTTGGACTCGGGTTCGGTCGCTTCGCCCAACCGCGAAACGGAATCAATGAAAGACGGTTCGGACGCGATTTCCGATTGGGCGATCCTCAACGCGCTGATCAACGCCGTCGGCGGGGCAACCTGGGTGTCGTTCCATCATGGCGGCGGCGTGGGCATGGGCTATTCGCAGCACGCGGGACAAGTCATCGTGGCAGATGGCACCCCCGAAGCGGCGCGCAGACTGGAACGCGTGCTCACCACCGACCCGGGCATGGGAGTCGTCCGACACGCCGATGCAGGTTATGAGATCGCGATCGAAGCCGCGAAACGTCATGGCATCAAGATGCCGATGTTGAAATAAATCATAAGTCCAATCGTCTTATCGTACATTTCACCGTACAATCGAGACGACCATTACAAGAGGAGAATCCATGAAACACAAAATACCAACTTTATTTTTGCTGATGATGCTAGTCGTATCATCCTGCAACCTTCCGCAAGGTGGAACAACGCCAACCGAACCGCCGGTTCTATTCACAGCCACATCTGCCCTGCCAACGAACACGCCGCCACCCACCAACACCCCGCTTCCAACAGACACACCCCTACCGACATTGACATTCACACCGAGTGTGCCAACAGCCACCACCAGAGACCAGCCCGTGAACTGCAGGCTGGGTCCGAGTACGGCGTGGCTTGCGATCAGCGCGCTCAATCTGGGTCAGAGTTCGCAAATCGTTGGAAAGAATACCGATTCGAGTTGGTGGCTCATTCAAGATCCGCTCAGCTCTGGCCGGAATTGCTGGGTCGCCGCCAGTGTGACCAGCGCATCAGGCAACCTCTCCGGCTTGCAAGTCGTTCAAACGCCTTCAGCTTCAGTAACGAATGTCACCATCAGCCTCGACCCGAAATCCATCAACCTGGGACTGCTTTGTCTGTTGCCGATGCCGGTCATCAAGATCAAGGGAAAAATCGAGACGAACGGACCGACGCTTGTCAAATGGCACTTCGAAACCCAGCAAGGCGGCGCGATGCCCAATAAGGAAACCGAATTCGATGCCTTCGGTGAAAAGGAAGTTTCTGCTGAATACACACCAGTTCTGCCAGCCGGCACGTACTGGATCAGGCTGATCGTCACCAGCCCGAACAGTCTGGTTGCCGAAGCGACGTATAAGATCGAATGTACATAGCAACCGACTGATTTACATTTATAAAACAACAGGACGATATACCGAATCGTCCTGTTGTTTATTTTATATAACCGTTTCTTTTAACTTTTATCGGCGGGCAATGCATCTGGCAATTCATCCTCGATATTGCGAATGCGAGGGTTGGCATAGGTAAAAATTGTGACCACAACCCCGATCACCGCCGAAGCAACGAACATAAAGCCAATGCCGCGTCCCGGACCCGTTCCCAGCAAGGTCGCTAGAAAAGTGTTTGCCCACGCGCCATTGATCTCCATAAACGGATTAAAGACCCGGTCAGCGAGTGGACCTGCGAGCAAATAAGCTACCGGCATGACGGATCGCGAGATCATCGCGCGGATGCTGAACACACGTCCCTGCACCTCCGGCGCAACCTTCGATTGAAAGACCGCCTGGCTCGATGCAGATGCAAGCGGGATGAAGATCATCAGCCAGAAGAGTCCTCCACCGACGAAAAGAGGTTCGGGTCGCAAGCCCGAAACGATCATGCCGAGCAAAGATAGTCCGATAAAACCGATCACCGCGGTGATCTTCCGTTTGGGTCCCGCCCACATACTGCTGAGGATTCCGCCGGCGAGCATACCCAAACCGACGAACATTTGAATCGTCCCAAGTGTGCTGGCAGGGAAGCGCGACAGGATCATGGGAGCCGTCAGCACGCCGCTCCAATTGAGCAGGAAGTTGACCATGGCGTAGTACCACAATAATCCAAAGAGACCCGGCCGCGCCTTGAGGTAATTCCATCCAAAAACGGCATCCCTCCAGACGGATGATTTTTTGTCCTCGTGTTCAACAAGGACTGGTTGTGGGATGCGGATCATCAACAATGTTCCAACCGCGATCAGAAAAGTTACAAAGTCAATGACGAGAATACCGTGCAAGCCAATGGCGACAAACAGCACGCCGGCAATGATGGGAGTGATGACCATTTCGAGTGCCTGTCCCATTTGCATCATGCCATTGGCGCGCGATAGATCTTTTTTTGGGACGAGCATCGTCACGGACGCAGTATAGGCTGGTTCTTGAAATGCCGAGAAAATGGAGCCCAGCGTGACGATCAGGTAGATGTGCCAGAATTGAAGACTGCCGAACAGCAACAAAATGAACACGCTGATCGTGACCAAGGCATTGCCAACATCCGAAAGAATCATCACCCAGCGGCGATTCCACCGGTCGGCGAGGGAGCCGGCAACGGGCAGGAGCAAAATGCGCGGCAGGTTCCCGAACAGAACGGTCAAGGCGAACGGAGTTGCTTTGCCGGTCTGGTCGAAGATCCATACACCGAGCGCGAAACTGGTAAGCCCCGAGCCGAGCATGGAAATCAACTGACCGACCCAGATGGTCAGGAAAGTTTTCATGCCCTGCGGCGCGGATTCGGCTTTTGCATCCATGACAATCGTCGTCATTTCTTTTTCTCCTTCTTTGGTTCATCGAAATAAAAACTGGGATATAGAGCTACGGTCAACGCGTAGGGTTGGTATTTCGCGCCGCGCGCGGACGCATCGTTCTCGCTTTCGAACTCCTGCAACAACGTAACAAGCCGTTCCTGAAATTCGCTCACGCGTTCCTCGGGCACACGGCTGACGATGCGATTGAGGATAAAACGCCGCGGCTGTTCCTCTGCGCCCTGTTCCAGCTGGAACTGACGCGCCTGCAAACTGCGGATCATATCGTCGCGGGTCGCATCGATGACCGAGTGAATCGCCATGTTAAACGATTCATTCCCATCGCCTTTTGAAAACTTGAAGAGCTTGGGGTCCACATCCATCACATCCGCACTGGATTGATAGACCTTCTCGACCATGTTCGCCACCATGCGTGTTTCGGCCACCTCGATCAAACCAAGTTTTTCGAGCGTGGCAAAGTGATAGTAAAGTTTGCTGGGGGCAAGCCCAAGTTTTTCCGCTACTTGTTTGACCGTGAGGGTTTCACCGATGAGCAATTCGACGATCTGCACACGCAGGGGGTCAGAGACTGCACGCAAGGTTTCAAGGTCTTTAATCTGGAAGGGTTTAGATGATTTATTCTTTTTCATAGGTACATTTCTTTTTTGCATAAAAATATTTTTTAGCGACAAACGACATTTTACTTGTAGGTTGGATTTTGTCAAGGCATATCACACTATAGTTTTACTCTTGACATACTGTATGTTATACAGTAATATGCGATTTATAGGTGACACATGGAAAATGATGAACTAGTACAAAACATGCTGTTGGAACTGCGACGCGGGACCTTGTCCATTGCGGTGTTGAGCCAATTGAGCAAGGAGCAATATGGATACTCCCTGCTCAAGGCACTCTCCGATCAGGGCATGGAGATCGACCAAAGTACGCTCTATCCCCTGCTCCGCAGACTCGAGTCGCAGGGACTGTTACAGTCCGATTGGCGTATCGTGGACGAAGCCCGTCCGCGGCGTTATTACGTAATCAGCCCGCAAGGCAAGACGGTGCTGGAAAAACTCAAACTGGAATGGTCTGACATGATGAAGACCATGCAGAAGATGTTGTCATAAAGAAGGAGAATGAAATGAGTCTGATCGACAAATACGTTGCCGAAGTCGGCAAACACCTGCCGCTCCTCAAAGGACGAGAGGATGTCGAAAAGGAATTGAAATCCACGCTGGAAGATATGCTCGAAGACCGGGCGGAGCAGACGGGGCGTCCGCGCGATGAAGCGATGGAGATCGAGTTGTTAAAAGAATACGGTTCGCCACAGAAGATCGCGTCCAGCTACAACCCGCATCCCTATTTAATCGGTCCGCGCATGTTCCCGTTCTTCCTGATGGTCTTGAAGATCGTCCTCGCGGTTGTGGTGGTCGTGATGCTTTCGATCAGTTGGATAAAAGCAATATCGGCATATCCTCTTCTGGCTGCGGATTTCATGCAGATCATTTTTCAAGGTTTCGGGAATGCGCTTTCCACCGCCATCGCGGCATTTGGGAACGTGGTGATCGTCTTCGCCATCCTCGAACGCGTCCTGCCGGAAAAGGAGATCGGCGACTTTTCTGATGAAAAGGAGTGGGACCCTGCATCGCTCGCGAAGCAACCCGACCCCGATATGGTAAAACGCGGCGACCTGATCGCGGATGTGGTCTTTACCGTGCTTGGGTTGGCATTCCTGAATGGTTTGTTCAGCGTGCCCGTGTTCACGGAGGAGTTCGCGCGGTTCATCCCGTGGATCAACGCGGTGTTCCTCGCTGAGATCGTGCTCGATGTGTACCTGCTCTTCCTTGCCAAATGGACTGTGGTGAGTCGGGTTGCTAAAGTGCTCATCGAAGCGGCTGGCATAGCGATCACCATAATGCTTATCCGTACGCCGAACCTCACCATCTTTACGAACGAGTCGCTCTTAAACTTCATAAAGGTTTCGGAGGAGGCTGGCGGGGTTGCACTCATCGCGAACTACACCACCTCGATCACGCTCGTCGTCATCCTCATCATTCAGGGGATCGAACTGGCAAAGGCGCTGTACGGGTTGTTGAGGATCAATTACAGAAAAAAATAATTCAAAAGAACTCCGGGCAAAACTCGGAGTTCTTTTTTATGCCGCCGTGATGCCACCATCCACAGGCAGAGCTACGCCGGTGACGAAACTGGCTTCATCGCTTGCAAGAAACAATATAGCGTTTGCCACTTCGTCGGCGCGGGCAATGCGGCCCAGCGGGTGTTTCTCCGCCCAGATGCGCTTCGCCTGTTCCACATCGCCAAACTTTTTCCACGCTTCGTGGATCATGTCGGTATCCACACTGCCGGGGCATACAGCGTTGACGCGCACACCCTCGCGCGCATGGTCGAGCGCCATCGAGCGCGTCAGGTTGAGGAGCGCGGCTTTCGATGCCGCGTATGCCGACGTGTTGGCGAACCCAACCAACCCGACGTACGAAGCGACGTTGACGATACATCCTTTGCGCTCACGCAGGAACGGCATGGCAGCTTTGCACATCAGGAACGCGCCCTTCACGTTCACATCGAACGTTGCATCCCATTCCTCTTCTTTCGTTTGCTCAACGGTTCGATTACGAAAAATGACCCCCGCGCAGTTGACGAGCACATCCAGCCCGCCGTGCATGCGGAGCGTCTCCTCGACCGCGCGTTGACAATCATCCGACTTGGACACATCTCCCTGTACGAACATTGCATTGGGGATGCGTTTCGCTTCCTCCTCCCCTTTGGCTTGATCGCGTGCCATGAGCATGACCCGCGCCCCTTGCACCGCAAACAAACGCGCCGCCGCCAGCCCAATGCCGCGATTGCCGCCTGTGACCAGCACCACTTTATTTTCGAATCTCATTCAGGCACCTCGTTCCGGCATTATACTTCGCCCGTGGCATGGACACTCGTTCACGGCAAACTCGCGCAAGGCTATCGCGTCGCTTCGGGACCCTCGAAGGATTATCCCTTCGGCGCGCTGGACCGGCAGAGACCCATCTTCGCCGCCCGCGGACTCGACCTGAGCAGTTACTTCAACGGCACATTGAACATCGACATCAGCCCGCGCACGTTCAAACTCATCAAACCTGAATTCACTTTACACAACGTAGAATGGACAGACCTGCACCCGCCCGAGCATTTTTCCT
>Ga0209172_10007316_pt1 | contig 11524 bp, 5 predicted proteins | sample LarsenN4metaG_FD_184113 | JGI IMG/M metagenome (GOLD analysis project Ga0209172, IMG submission 184113) | Hot spring sediment bacterial and archeal communities from British Columbia, Canada, to study Microbial Dark Matter (Phase II) - Larsen... ... | reverse complement strand
TTCCGGCATGTGGGTCTCGGGCGCATAGCCGTTGAAGTTGTTGATGCGCACGCCAAGATTCAGCGTCAGCCGCCGAATCGTCCACTGATCCTGAACGTACATGGCGACGTCACGCGACCGCCACAGTTGTTCGAAGGGCACCCCGAAGATCGTGACCTGCTGGGGGACGCGATCGCGGAACGTGTACGAACGCGCGCCGTTGATCTGATTCGCATCGTTCGCCTTGCCGGGACTTCCCTCGGAGTACTCGGCAAGGTCCAGCCCGGCCTTGAACGCGTGCGAGCCCGTGACGTACGACATCGACACCCGCTGGCGGTACTGCCGGTTGTGTTGCACGCGGTACCCCTGCGCGTGGCTGACCCCGAGCGCGCGCGACCCGTAGCGGAAGTTGCCGGACAGCTCCGTGATGGCGATCGTGTCGAGTCCGACGCTCGGATCCGTTCGCAGCGTGTTGTTGTTGAACACGTTGGCCGATGCCCCGGCCTCGAGCAGGAGACGGTTCGTCGCCGGGTACGTCCACGTGACAAGGGGAAGATAGTTCGTCTTGTAGTTGTGTGCGCCGACGGCCTCGGGCGTGCCCTGCACGCCCTGCTGCGGCCCCAGCTCGAGCAACGGCCAGAAGCAGCTGCAGTTCGGCTGCACCTGATAGGACGCGACGATCTTGTGCTTCTCGGCCGCCTGCCAGGTCAGCCGCAGACTGAAATCCCGATAGTAGTCGTTGGTATGTCCGGGGCGATCGAGGTCGGGCTCGTAGAAGGTGACCCGCCACACCGGATCGGTGCCGACCCGCTGGTTCTGCAGTTTGTTGAAGTAGTTCCCCTGCTGGTATTGCTGGTTCGCCCCGAACCGGTAGGCGTTGAAGAACCAGAGTCTGTCGCGCACGATCGGCCCGCCCAGCGCGCCGCCCGTGTCGTAGTGCTGTCTGAGAGACGGGGAGAAGCTGAGGCCCCGCTCCCGCAGCTCGTCGGTCAGGTTATCGGACTGCCACGACGGGCTGCTGTGCGACGTGCTGAAGCTGCCGGAGAGCGTGTTGCCGCCGTCCTTCGGCACGATATTCATCTGCACCCCGCCGGTGCTCCGCTCCGCCGACATGCCGCCCGTCTCGACAATCACTTCCTCGAACGTCAGGTTGTTGAAGACGAAGATCGCGCCACCCTGAAGGCGCTGCGCAATGCCGTTCATCACGGGAATGTTGTCTTCGGCGCGGCTGCCATGGATGCCGAACGCGTTGCCGCGCTCGTCGAGCCCACCGACGCTCTGCCACGCGGAATTCCCGTAGGTGGCGCCTGGAATGATCTGGGCGTACATCGCCAGGCGGCCCGTCGTCGGCAGCGCGTCGAGCGTCGTGCGCTCGAGCGTCGTCTGCTGCCGCACGTTGGAGATGTCCACGACCGGCGTCTCGCCAGTCACCGTGATGGTCTCCTCGACGGTGCCGACCTTCAACTCGGCATTCACCGTCGCCGTGAAGCCGGTCGTCAGCGCGAGACCCTCGCGGCGGAACGTCGTAAATCCGGGCAGCGTGAACGTGACGGTGTAGACGCCAGGCCGAAGATCGACGATGCGGTAGACGCCCTGCCCGTCGGTCACGACGGTCCGGACCTTCTCGATGAGCGCGGGGCTGGCGGCTTCGACCGTCACCCCGGGCAGCACGGCGCCGGACGCGTCGCGCGCGACGCCGGCGATCGAGGCGGTATCGGCTACCTGCGCGCCCGCGGCGCCAGGTGCGAGGAGCAGCAACGAGACGGCGACGACGACCAGCCACCCGGAACGCGATGCCATGCGATTCCCTCCTATGAAGGCGGGAAGACGCCGGTATGAAATCGCCAGGGTCCGCCGTTAAAACGTCATGCGCTCTATATCACCCGGTTCATGGACGGTCAATCCGGCTCAGGCCTGACGGCTCAGGGCCGGCCCGCGGCCTTCGCGACCACGGCGATCGGATCCATGCCGCCATGGATGTGGAGCACCTGCGCCACATCCAGCTTGAGCCGCTGAATGTTCTCGTAGAAGTTCACGGTGAACTGCGGCGGTGTGGGATACGGCTTGGCGCCGGGGCGCGGGTGGAACGCGTCTGCCTGAATCAGGATCCGCTCCTTCGGCAGATACGCCATCAGCAGCCCCTCGTGGTGGAGGTTACCGCGAATGTGGTGCAGCTCCAGCACCTGCCTGCCGTCCGTCAGCACCCGCTTGGCCCCGACACCCTCGACCTCCGCCTTCCGCGGCGACTTCGACAGGCTGTCCGGGTTGAGCCGGTGCGGCAGGCCGAGCACCGTCTCGAAGAACGCCTTGTTGGCGTCGTGCGTCACAATCGTGGCGCCCTCGGCCGCGAACCCGCGGATGCCGCCCGCGTGATCGAAATGCGCGTGCGTGTTCACGACGTAGCGAATCGGCTTGTTCGGCACGAGACGCCTAGCCTCGGCAATCACCACCCGCGAGCGCGCGTCGTTGCCGAGCGCCTCGACGATCACGAGGTGATCCGCAAACTCGACGAGCACGCTGTTGAGACCGGCGGTGATCACCCACACGCCGTCGCCCAGACGCTCCGAGGTCGCTTTGAGCCCGCCCTCGCCGGCGGGCGGATTCGCCGCCACCTGCAGCGTCGCCGCGCCGTTCGGCTGCGCACGGCTCACGGTCAGATCGAGCGTGGGATGCCCGCCCTGCCGCTCCACGATGCGGCTGGGGAACTTCACGCCACCATGGTCGGTGTAGTCGGAGTAGATCACTTCCCAGAGCATGTCGCCCAGGAGCGGGTTGGCGATGCGCGTTTCGACGCGCTCGACCAGGTTCTGATCGTTCAACCTTCCCGTGACGGTGTACTTGCCGAGCGCCTGGAACGTTATCGTGCGCCGTCCGCCCGCCTGCGCGACCGTCGCGTTGTTGGCGGCCGCACCCTTCAGGAACCCGTGTGGCGTGAGCCAGATCTGGAGCTGTCCGACCTCGGTCTTCGGCGTGGCCTGCCGCACGATCGTATGCTCGCCGAGAATCGGACGCATCCCGCCTTGTCCGGTCTGCGGGTTGAAGCCGCCGGCGCCACCGCCGCGCGGCGGATTCTCATCGTCGATCCGCACGAGCTCCTCGCGGATGGCGGGCACGTCATAGCGCACGCTGGCGTCGTACGTGAGCATCCGGAAGCGCGGCCAGGGCGCCTCGGGCCGGACGTTCTGGCCCACCATGAAGACCGCGCCGGTGCCCGAGTACTGCATCGACTGCACGGTGTTCGTCCCCATGGCCTTCATCGCCGCATCGATCGCGGATGTACCGCTCTGGGCGCCGACGTGCGCCGCGAGCACGACGCCGCACATCACCGTCGCCGCATACCCCTTCCACATGAGAACCTCCAGGCCGAGATGGGCACCAATTCTACGCCCGTGGCGCGCTCGCGCCACATGCTAGACTTTGCGCCGCGCGAAAGGAGTGACGTATGCGCCGAACGTTCGTGCTGCCTGCCTCGGTTGCCGTGCTGCTGGCCCTGCTCGCGGTCCCGGCCTCGCTCCAGGAGCGGAGCGCCTCGTCGAGCAAGGGCGGCGTCGGCGACATCGTCGGCCCCTACGAGGTGCCCGATCCGAAGTGGCCCGCATGGGCGCATCCGTACCCCAAGCCGGGCTACATCTGGGGATCGCAGGGCGGCGTGTTTGCCGAGTCGCCCAACCGGATCTATCTCGCCAACCGCGGCGAGCTGAAGCTGCCGGACACGGTGCCGCCGAATTTCCCCGGCAACTGGGGCTTCTTCAACCAGCAGGCGGCGACCGTGCCGATCGCGAACATGGTGAACTGCATCGTGATCGTCGACGGCGAAGGCCGCCTCATCGAAGCATGGAATCAGTGGGACCACCTCTTCGAGTGGGGCCGCGGGCCGCACCAGATCTACATCAGCCCGTACGATCCGGAGCGGCACGTCTGGGTGGTCGACGACATGCGGCACGTGATCTTCAAGTTCACGCACGACGGCAAGCGCCTGGTGCAGACGATCGGCATCCTCGACGAGTTCGGCGATAACGACGACCTCACGCGCCTGCGCCGGCCGACGATGATCGACTGGCTGCCGGACGGCACCTTCTTCGTCGCCGACGGCTACGGGAACACGCGCGTCGTCAAGTACGACAAGGACGGCAAGCCGCTGCTGAAGTGGGGCACGCGCGGCACTGGCCCCGGCCAGTTCAACACGCCGCACGGCATCGCGGTCGGCGGCTCGCCGCCGCGCGTCTTCGTGTCGGACCGCGGCAACCGGCGCATTCAGGTCTTCGACGTCAACGGCCGGTTTCTCGACGAGTGGCCCGGCATCGCGCCCCACAGCATGATGATGAGCGCCGACGAGCACGTGTGGGCCGTCGACAGCATCACCGATCGCATCGTCAAGTTCGATCTGACGGGGAACGTCGAGTTCTCGTTCGGCCAGTTCGGCACGCGCCCGGGCTATACGTGGGCGATGCACCAGATCTCGGCCGACCAGGCGGGCAACCTCTTCATCGCCGAAGTGTTCGGCGGCCGGACACAGAAGTATCGGCCGAAGCCGGGCGCCAATCCCGCGCACCTCGTGCGGGGCCGATCGCTCATGCCGATGGCCGGGTCGACCGGCAACTGAGGACGGGAGGACAGCGATGACCGTGCGACTCGTCCTGTTGCTGATCGCGGCGCTGCCCGCCGTCCTGCCGGCGCAGGCGCGCCCGAACTTCTCCGGCACATGGAAGCACGCCTCCAGCGTGCCGGCGAACTACCCGGGCTCGAACGGCTGGGGGATTCCGTCGCCCACGATCGTGATCACGCAGAGCGCCAGCGAGCTTGCGATCGAGAGCGGCCAGTTCGGCAAGCAGCCGATGAAGGTCGTGTTCAGGCTGGACGGCAAGGACAACATCTGGGAGGCGCCGTCGGCGAGCCAGTCGGGGAATACGGCCATCGTGAAGTGGCGAACGAAGGCGAGCTGGGACGGCAGCCGGCTGGTGCTCTACACGTGGAACACCGCGCTCAACCAGATGCGCGACATCATGAGTCTGAGCGGGAACACGCTGACGATCGTCCGCGCGACGGAACAGCCCGGACCGTCGACGAACGCGACGTTGACCTATACGAAAGCGCCCTAGGCGTTGGGCTTTGGACCTTGGGCTTCGGGTCACAGCCCGAAGCCCAAAGCCCGGAGCCCGAAGCCTGGTTACGCGGTGCCCTGGACGTTGATCCGGAGCAGCTTGATCAGGTTCCCCCCGAGGATCTTTTCCTTGTCGGCGTCGCTCAGGAACGACGCCTTGAGGACGAAGTCGATCCCGACCGGCCAGTCGAACGGATAGTCCGTCCCGTAGACGAGGTGATCGACGCCGACTTCGTTCACGAGGTGGCGCAGGCCGTTCTCGCGGAAGATCATCGTGTCGACCCAGATGTTCGTCCGGAAGTACTCGCTCGGCAGGCGCTTGAGCGCGCGGCACTCCTGCCCCACCTGGCCGCCGCGCCCGCAGGCGGCATCGGACCGCCCGCTGTAGGACGGCAGGTAGCCGCCGGCGTGCGCGGCCGCGATCTTCAGTCCCGGGAAGCGATCGAATACGCCTTCGAAGATCATGTGCGACAGGAACACGGTCGTCTCGAGCGGGTTGCCGATCGTATTCCCGAGCGCACCCTTGCCGTTCAGGCGTGAGTTCGCCGTCGTGCCGGGCGCCTGCTGCGGGTGCGTGAAGAGCACGACGTCGAGCTCCTGCACCTTGGCCCAGAACGGGTCGAACCGCCGGTCCGACAGCTCCACGCCCTCGACGCTGCCGCCAATCGGCGCGCCGCGGAAGCCGAGCTTCTTGACGCCGAACTCGAGCTGCTGGGCGGCGAGCTCGGGGAACTGCAGCGCGCAGGTCGCCATCCCGACGAACCGATCCGGGTGCTTTTTGACCCATTCCGCCGTCTTCTCGTTCTGGAAGTCGCAGATGCGGCGCGCGAGATCCTTGTCGGCGGCATACCACCACGGGTTCATGTTGAGGGCCATGATGTCGATGCCCTCTTTGTCCATGTACTGCAGCCAGTGCGGACCGTAGTACCGATCCTTGTTGGCCGCCTGTCCCTTGAACTCGGCCTCGAGCGGGGTGCCCCGCACGATGTCGATGACCTCCGGAATGAAATGGTGGGCGTGCACGTCGACGACCGTGATGCGGCGGTTGCCAAGCATCGCGCGCCGACGTCCACCCGCCGGCGCCTGCGCGCCGCTGAGCCCGTGGGCCCCCGCAACCATCCCCGCCGTGACGCCCGCGACGTTCCTCAGGAACTCTCTTCGATTTGGCATGTGCCTCTCCTGGCTGGTAGTCGGCAGGCGGTAGCCGGTAGCCACTGACTGGGCTTACCGGCTACCAACGAAAAACGTGCTACCGACTACCAACTGCCGACTACCGCCTAAAAATTCAGCTGCGCGCCGAGCTTGATGACGCGGCCGCCCATGATCTGAATCGCGTTCCGCCACGTTGGACCCAGGCGGGTGTTCTCGTTCAGCACCGTATTCTCGTTCAGGATGTTGTAGATGTCGAAGTTTGTCTGAACCCGCGTCGAGCCGCCCAGCCCGATAAAACGGCTGAGACGCAGGTCGATTTGCTTGATCCGCTCTCCGTAGATGGTGTTGTTCGGGATCAGGTCGATTTCCACCGTCTGGTTGCACGCGCCGGTCGCCGCCGGGCAGGCTGCCAGGTTACGGCCGAGCGACGGCGCGATTTCCGCGTTGCTCGCCACGTACCGTGCGCGGATCGGGAAGCCCGGAATGTTCTGGTAGACCGCGCTCGCCTGGAAGTCCCAGGGGAGCTGGTAGACCGCCTGCAGCTTCACCTGCGTGGAGCTGCCCCACGGACGCTTGACGTGGCAGAACCCCGGGCGCGTGTCGCGGTTCGCGAGGTTGAGCGCCGCGCCTTCAGGTGTCCCCGCGAACAGCGTGCCCGGCTGGCCCACGCCGCCGCCCGGTGAATCGATGGTCAGGCAGTAGTCCGTGACCATGCGGCCGACCGACACGCCCCCCTGGAGCGTGGCGCGGTCGGTGAAGCGCCCGTTGACGGCGATGTCGACACCGTTGAACACCTCGCTGATGTCGCCGTAGTGCTTCGCCTGCGTCCGCACGTTGCTGACCTGTCCGAACCGTTCCCGCTTGATGTCGAACAGATCGCAGAAACGCCTGCCGCTCACGTCGGCCGGCAACCGGCTGTCGGTCGGTGCGGTGATGCAGTACGGGTCGAAGTCGGCCGGCGTCAGCAGCTCGTTGTCGAGCGCCTGGAAGCCGCCGTACCACGTCCGGAAATAGCCGACGCTGATGCCGAGGTTCTGCCGCAGCTCGTGCTGCACCTGGACCGAACCCTGCCAGTTGTAGGCCTCCACGTTGAACCCTTCGCGCGCGTCGTCGGCGAAGCGGGTGTCCGTGACGTTGGTCTGGCCGAACCTGCGGTTGCTCCACGGCCCGCACTCGCCGTTGGCGAGCGGGTTCCGGAGGTCGCAATCCGGCACGTAGTTGCGGTTCGCGTCGTTCCAGCTCCGATCCGTGAACTGCGGCATGTTGTCGACCGGCCGATTGATCGCCACGCCGGTGTTTCGGAAGGGATAACGGCCCAACGCCACCTTCAACGCAGTCCGGCCCGTGCCGAAGAGATCGTAGGCCGCGCCGAGCCGCGGACTCAGATTCTCGAAGTGCGGCGATCGTTTCACCTCCGGCAGATCTCGGGCGGGGACGTACGGACCGGCCGGCAGGTGGATCGCCGGGATGGTGGCGTCATAGACGGCGTACCGCAGGCCCATGTTCAGCGTGAGCCGGCGGATGGTCCACTGGTCGTTCACGTACGCCGCATGCTCGTACGCTTCTTGGTACGGACCCCACGGCCCCGTATGAATCCGTACCGAGTTCGGCACGCGGTCGCGGAACACGTACGAGATCGCCTGGTTCACCATGTCGGCGTTGACGTAGTGCTTCCGCCCCTGGCTGAACTGGTTGAGGTCGACCCCGACTTTGAAGTTGTGGGTGCCCGTGATGTAGGACATCGACACGCGCTCGTGCCACCGGATGTCCTCCAGCGTCTGGTATCCCGTTCTGCGCGAACCATAGACCAGGTTGAGCGCCTGATCGGTCACAGAGATGGTGTTGAAGCCGGTCTCCGGCAGCCGCTTCTGATTGCGGAAGTACTGGCTCCGCGAGGCGTCGAACTCGAACAGCACGCGGTTGGTGGCCGGGTACGTGTAGCTCAGGACCCCGAGACCTTGCGGATTGTAGTGGTGCTCGGCCGTCGCCTCGGGGGCGAAGAGCGGGCTCACCTGCTCGAGAATCGCGAAGGTGCACTGACACGCCGGGTGCACCGTGTACGAGCCGGCGATCTTGTGGCGCGCGGCCGACTGCCACGTCAGACGAAGACCGAGGTCTTTCGAGAACGTTCGATCGTACGCGGGACGGCTCAGATCGGGCTCGTAGAAGAGCGTGCCCTGCAGCTTGTTGTAGTAGTTCCCCACCTGATACTGCGAGCGGTCCTCCCATTTGGCGGACGCGAAGAACCACAGCTTGTCGCGCTGGATCGGACCGCCGATGCCGCCGCCGACATCGTAGTACTCCCGGACCGACGGCGCCGACGTCAGTCCGCGCCGACGCAGACCGTCGTCCACATTGTCGCTCGTCAGCTTGGGACCCGTGAACTCCGCGCTCATGCTGCCCGAGAACACGTTGCCGCCGTCGCGTGGAATGATGTTGATCTGCACGCCGCCCGTCGTGGCCTCGGCGTTGCCCGCGGCCGTCTCGACGACGACTTCCTGGAACGTGTGCTGGTTGTACTGGAAGCCGCCGCCGCTGAAGACGCGGTTGTCCATGCCGCCGAAATTGAACGTCATGTCGTCGGCCCGCTGGCCGTGCACGCCGAAGAACCCGCGGTCGGTGCCGACGCCGCCGACGTCGTGGAAGTTCGCGCCGCCGGTATCGGCCCCCAGGATGAGGCTGACGAGCTGCGACGGCCGCTGGCTCGTGGGAATCGCGTCCAGCATCTCGTCGGTCAGCGTCGTCTGCTGCCCGACGTTCTGGACGTCGACGACCGGCGCGACGCCGGTGACGGTGATCGTCTCCTCGACGTTGCCGACCTGCATCTCGGCGTTGACCGTCGCCGTGAAGGTCGTCGTCAACTCGATGCCTTCGCGTCTGAAGGTGCTGAACCCCGGCAGCGTGAACGTCACGGTGTAGGTGCCGGGGCGAAGGTCGACGATTCTGTAAAGACCCCGGTCGTCGGTGATGGCGACCCGGACCTTTTCGATGAGCGCGGGACTGGACGCTTCTACCGTCACGCCAGGCAGAACCGCGCCCGACGTGTCACGTACGACCCCCGCGATGTTGCCGGTTTCGGCCTGAGCCGAAGCCAAGGTCGGCAGCAACAACACACACGAGAGAGCTAGGACGACGAGACGCGCAAGAGTCTGGGGAGTCATTCGGCTTTTCCTCCTTCAGAAGCTTGCGAACCCGCGTCTCACGCACGACGCTCGAGACGGGGTTACGAAGCCAGGCGAAGCGTTTTTATCAAAGTTCCTCCCGGAACACGGCAACGGCATGATGCCCGTGCCGCGGGCGGTCGGCCGCTGGCAGCCAGAGATTACCGGCTGCCAACGACCGACTCGCGACCGACGACCAACTACCGACCACCCATCTCAGAAATTGAGCTGGGCACCGAGCTTGATCACCCGTCCTCCCATGATCTGAATCGCGTCCCGCCACGTCGGGCCGAAGCGGGTGATTTCGTTCAGCACCGTATTTTCGTTCAGCACATTGTAGATGTCGAAGTTTGCCTGAACCCGCGTGCTGCCACCCAGGCCGATGAAGCGGCTGAAGCGCAGATCGATTTGCTTGATCCGCTCGCCGAACATCGTGTTGTTCGGGATCAGATCGAACGTCACGTTCTGGTTGCACGCGCCCGTTGCGGCGGGGCACGCCGCCAGGTTGCGGCCGAGCGACGGCGCGATTTGGGCATTGCTCGCCACATAGGTCGCGCGGATGGGAAACCCCGGGAGGTTCTGGTAGATCGCGCTCGCCTGGAAGTCCCACGGCAGCTGATAGACGGCCTGGAGCTTCACCTGCGTGGAGCTGCCCCACGGCCGGCTCACGCGGCAGAACCCGGGCCGCGTGTCGCGCGAGTTGGCGCCCAGCCCTCCGCCCTGCTCGGGCGTTCCCGCCATGAGCGACCCCGGCGCGTTGATGCCCGCGCCCGGCGAATCGACCGTCACGCAGAAGTCGGTCACCGTGCGGCCGACCGACACGCCGCCCTGGAGACTGGCGCGGTCGGAGAATCGCCCGGTCATGGCGACGTCGACGCCGTCGAAGACCTCGCTCATGTCACCGTAGTTGCTCGCCTGCGTGCGCACGTTGCTGACCTGGCCGAACCGCTCCCGCTTGATGTCGTACAGACCGCAGAACTGGCTGCCGCTGACGCCCGACGGTAGCCGGCTGTCGGTCGGCACCGTGACGCAGAACGGGTCGAAGTCGCCCGGCGTGACCAGCTCGTTGTCGATGAGCTGGAAGCCGCCGTACCACGTGCGGAAGTAGCCGACGCTGAGGCCCACATTCTGCCGCAGTTCGTGCTGCACCTGCACCGCCCCCTGCCAGTTGTAGTTCTGCAGGTTGAACCCCTCGCGCGCGTCGTCGGCGAAGCGTACGCTCGCCCTCGACCCGCCAAAGGTCCGGTCGCTCCAGGCCCCGCACTCGCCGTTGGCTACCGGGTTCCGCAGGTCGCAATCGGGCACGTAGTTGCGGTTGGCGTCGTTCCAGCTGCGATCGGTGAACTGGGACATGTTGGCGGCCGGCAGATTGACCGCCACGCCGGTGTTGCGGAACGGGTAGCGGCCGAGCGCCACCTTGAGCGCCGTCCGCCCGGTGCCGAACAGGTCGTAGGCCGCGCCGAGCCGCGGGCTCAGGTTCTTCCAGTTCGGCGAGTGCTTCACCTCCGGCAGGTCGCGCGCCGGCACGTAGGGCCCTGCCGGCAGGTGAATCGCCGGAACGGTCGCGTCGTACACCGCGTAGCGCAGGCCCAGGTTCAGCGTGAGCCGCCGAACGGTCCACTGCTCGTTCGCGTACACCGCGTTCTCGTACGCCTCCTGATACGGTCCCCACGGCCCCGTATGGATGCGGACCGAGTTCGGGACGCGGTCGCGGAACACGTACGAGATCGCCTGGTTCACCATGTCGGCGTTGTTGTACTGCTTGCGCCCCTGGGTGAACTGGTTCAGGTCGACGCCGAACTTCAGGTTGTGGGTGCCGGTGACGTAGGACATCGCGAACCGCTCGTGCCAGCGGATGTCGTGGAGCGTCTGGTAGCCGGTGCGCCGCGACCCGTAGATGAGGTCGAGCGCCTGATCCGTCACCGAAATCGTCTCGAAACCGGTTTCCGGCAGCCGCTTCTGGTTCCGGAAGTACTGGCTCCTGGACGTATCGAACTCGAGCAGCAAGCGGTTGCTGACCGGATACGTGTAGCTCGCCACGAACAGCGACTGCGGGTCGTAGTGGTGTTCCGCCGTCGCCTCGGGCGCAAACAGCGGACTCCGCTGCTCGAGAATCGCGAAGGTGCACTGG
>Ga0209172_10007313_pt1 | contig 11527 bp, 6 predicted proteins | sample LarsenN4metaG_FD_184113 | JGI IMG/M metagenome (GOLD analysis project Ga0209172, IMG submission 184113) | Hot spring sediment bacterial and archeal communities from British Columbia, Canada, to study Microbial Dark Matter (Phase II) - Larsen... ... | reverse complement strand
GTCCATTAGGTTGTCTTCACATTACTTGTAATCAGCCTGTCATCTCACAAAAGTTCTTTGATTGCCTGATTCTTTACTCCTCAAGCTTTTAATTCCGCTTACCACCTCAAAATCAGCGAACGGACAGTAAACAAACAGAAGATTTTCTCACTGGATAGTCTCCATTTATACCCAGGCTATTATGCCCAGAATTGTATCGCTTTAAACATCAATGATTAGGCAACTAAGTTTGAGGAGTAGCAGCACAGGCTAGCTGTGATTGATGTAGCGTGGGAGATGGTGCTGCAACTAGCTCCACTTTACCTTGAGAATTACGATGCCAAGAGGTAGCTTGGAGAGGAATCTGTGGGAGTGGGGATGTTTGCGCTTGTACTTCTTCTGTTGTGCGGTAAGCCGAGATATCACGGGTATCAGACCAAGTGCGATCGCTTCTCATCTGCTGAGTGGGATTTTCTGGGACACCGCCCCGGCCTGTGGCCACAAAACTACTACCATTCGTATTAGAACAACCTGTGGCAATCTGTTGGGATGAATCAACTATATTTGTTGGTAGTTGAATTAAACCTGCATTGGGATCAACTCCAATAGTATTGACTTGAACTGTACCGCTCACCCCAAATTGGGAACTGGCAGTGATATCATTTTCAGCAGTAATTTGGGGACGATACTGTAAGCCAATAATTCCCTGTGTGGTGATTTGAATATTGCCCCCACGTCCTTGAATGGCGTTGGCAATAATGTCACTGTTTTCCCAGCCAGTAATGATGGGTGCATTGATTTTGATATTACCGCCATCTCCCAAACTACCTGCTGTAGCAGTGATTTTGCTGTAATCACGCAACAATAATAAATCTGTCACTTGTAGATTGATATTGCCACCATTACCAGATTCCGTCTGTGCTTGAATGGAGCCTTGATTTGTTAATTGGATGCGATCGCTGGTGATGTTGAGAGTCCCACCATTGCCAATGCCTTGACTAGTAACGCTCACTGTACCACCATTTTTCAGGATGAGAGATGGGGTAGTCACACTCACATTACCTGCATTGGCTGTCAGTAGATCTGGCAAATCGAATAATTGACGCAATTGAGGACTCAAACGGACAGCACTGGAATTGATGTTACTTTGATTGTTGGGACTGCTACCACTAATGGCGATCGCTTCACTGGCATTAATGTTGACATTGCCGCCATTCCCCATAAAGAATGCTGATGAACCAACTGTTCCACCCTCTAAAATTTGTAATCTAGCAGTATCTAGTGATAAATCCTGGGCATTGCCAGTAGCAAAAGTTGTGATACTGATAGCACTATAAAGCCCAAAAGGGCTTTCACCTTTAACTGTAGTATTTTGATTGCGAATTGTTACTTTACCACCAGGGCCGCTAGCAAATGTCGCTGAAGATATCGAACCTCCATTGGTTAGTAATAAACTATCGCCATTAACGAAGACATCACCAGCACTTCCGGAACTATAGGTACTAGTGGAGATGTTAGTCACACCAGTCGGATTTATGAGTGAATAGCCGGATAATTCAATCGTTTTGGCATCAATTTGGATATTTCCACTGGCACCTTTTCCTGATGTGATGGTGTTTAATACTGCTCCTTGGTGGAGGGTAAGCCGAGGTGTCACCACACTGATATTGCTACTAGTTCCCATTCCATAGTTTTCACTACGCACCCCACTACCCAGTATGCCATCGCTGCTCGTACCAATTAAAGCGATCGCATCTGATGCTTGTAACCGAATATCACCTCCAGGAAGATGGCCATAATTTTGCGATAAAACTAACGAACCATCATTAAAGGCAATATTTTTTCCCTGAATATTGACGCTACCTGCATTAATACCACTGACATCTAACAATGATTGTTGCGTTAGTTGAATATCACCAAAAGCTTGCCCATGACTGTATCCCAATGTATAACCTTTTGCATTTGGGAGTAAATTAACTTGCCCTACGCCATTGGTACTAGTCAATTCTATTTGTCCTTGTGGCGCAGTCAGGATGAATCCATGCAGTTGCAAATTGCCACCTACCAAAGCCAAAGTTTTTCCTGGTTTGACTTGTAATTCCGTTGACTGGGGAAGTCGAGAAATTGCATATTCATTATTCGTATATCCCTGACCATTAGCTGTGATAGGAGCAGAATTACTGCCCATTTGTAAGCCGATGGGAACATTAATACTTAATAATGCGTTTTGTTGGGGATTGACCGCGCTAAATTCAGACCCATCAGCAAATTTGATGCTATTGGCTGTTGTACCAATAAAAGAACCACCAATATCTAATTTGGCATTTGCTCCAAAAATAATTCCACTAGGATTGAGCAAAAATAAATTAGCACTACCGTTGGCTTTAATTAAACCGTCAATATGGGAAATATTGCCCCCAGTCACCCGACTGAAAATATTCTCCACATCTGGGGAATTGTTGAAGAAAGCAGAGCCGTTAGTGGGAATTGAAAATTGACTGAAACTGTGGAAGAGATTGTTGCCAATTCGATTACCGTTTGTGATCGTAAAGTCGTTGTTACTTTGAGAGACGGTAGTGTTGAGGGTAGCATCTGTAGTGACTTGAGCATTGGTAATACTGGACCAAAAGAGCATCTCACCTATCAAGAGGACATTGATCAAATTCCAGCCAACAGAGGATGCTTTCATCTCTCAGGTTTCATCTATACATCTTTAATTAGATTTCCCGAAAGAATATGGTGCTGGAACATGATCAACATTTTCAGAGAGGATATCAGCAGTTTTAAAATGGCGAATACCGGACTGAGAAGTATAGTCCATTTTCTTGCAGACTACGTTTTTCACCCTCTACCGAGGTTAGGGGAATCCCCCAATCTAATCTCACTGAGAAGTTATCACCTTGTTTCCACAGTAGTCCTAACCCAGTTCCGATCAATGTACTTGGGGAAGGATTGCTACTTTTAGTATTCCAGCCTGTACCAACATCAAGAAAAGGTGTCAGTTGCAGTACACTCTGAGTTTTGGTTGACCGCACAATGGGTAAGCGCAATTCTGCTGACAATAACAGCCCATTATCTGTAAGTAATGTGTCTTGACGATAACCCCGTACTGTTACCTGTCCACCTAAACCAAATTGCTCTAAAGGTACAAGGGAAGTTGTAGCTAGTTGTAAATCGCCTCTAGCTAAAAATAGGGTATCTGGTGCTAGCTGTCTGACCCATTGCGTTTGTCCCCGCCAACTGAAAAAGCGGCTATCTGGTTCATCCTCATTGACATTTGTACCCAACCAATCAACCCCTAAACTAAATTGCGATCGCGCTGCAAAAACTTGCTGATTGCTGCGTTGAGTATACTCCTGGGTAAAGCGCAGGGCGGAAATGTTGGTTTTGCCATTTTCATCTGCACCAGGGGATAAGGGAAATCCGCCAATATTATCAAGACCTAACTCAGTTTGGCTTTCTTGGCGGGAAAATGATAACCCTACGGCTAGTTCTTGGGTTGGCTTTTGAATTAGTGGTTGTCGATAGCCGATTTCGTAAGACTTGGTGTTTGATTGAATATCTAGGACGGTGAAGGGTTCTTCAATGACGTGATTCCATCCCTGATTGAAACTCACCCAGACCGCACCATTGTGAGCGTTCACTGGTAATGTGTAATTGAAATTAATGGTATTACTGCCATCGGTATTAGCGTATCCCACATTGAGGCTATCTCCTAAACCGAGTAAATTCAATTCTTGCAGTTCCACTCCTCGACGAAAACTACCGACACTAGGCGATCGCCCATTATCTAAAGTTGTTGTGAGTGAGAAAGTATCAGCTTCTTGAACCTCAACTTGTAAGATATTAGTTCCGGGATTGACACCCATCTGCAATTCGGCTGACAGGTTTTGAATACGCGGATCGAGGCGGAGAAGTTGTAGCTTTTCCAGCAACCGTGGCACATTCAGGGGTTTATCTGCGCCGATACGAATGCGATCGCGAATATATTGACTACGCAAGCGTTGATTGCCGGTCACTTTGATTTCTGACAAACTGCCCTCAATCACCTGGATTTTGATGACTCCAGCTTCTACTGTCTGTGGTGCAATTACAGCCCCTGTAGTGACATAGCCTTGATCAGTGTAAAGCTTGGTAATGGCATCTTTGACTTGCAATAATTCTGCAAATGATACTTCTCTACCCACAAAGGGAGATGTAATCGCCGCAAACTGTTCTGGAGAAAAAACTGTACTCCCAACCACTTCAATGCGATCAATCTGAAATTTGGCATTCGGATCTTCCTCGATGGGAGTTGACTGATCTGGTGGTTTGATGGGAGGAAGTAATTCCTCTGGATCTGATAGCGGTGGTAACACTTCCGATGGTAAATCCCGCTCAGGAATATTAGTTGGCGAAGAATTGCGATTGAGAGTTTGAGCGATCGCCTGCTGCTGATTTCCCAATACCATTGCTAAAAATAAGACTAGTATTAAAAATTTCTTTTCAGAAATATTACTTAAGAATATATTGAAATTTTGTGTATCAAATACTGGTCTAATAATGTGGTTTTTGATCCTTACTGGTTTCACTGCTACCTGTCTCCTTAATCTACATAGCTGAAAAAGTGCTTTTAGGGCGGGACTTTAGCCCATGCTGTTAGAGTACGGAGCATGAACAAAAGTACTGAGTCAAAAATACTAGTCTCCAGCCCTTGTTTTATACTTTCTGTTTTACGCAATTATCGCTACCTAGTACACAGTAATTTTTCCCATTTGAGCGGAAGAATGCTCAAATTTCTCAAAACTAATACCAATTCAAAAAATGTTTGCGACAGATAAGGCATTGAGGATGAAGTCATAACCAGTCAAAGAAGCAGCGATTTGAGGAGTGAGGAGAGCTAGGAGTTGAGCAACCTTAGTTTGCAGATGCTCCAGGTTATCAAATAGCTCCCATTTCAAATCTTGCTTGAGATGTTTCCAGACTCGCTCTATTGGGTTAAGTTCAGGAGAATGGGCAGGCTGGAATAACAGAACGATGTTTTCTGGAATTTGTAAACGTTTAGCTTGATGAAATAAGCCGTTATCAACTTGGAGAACGTTGAGTGATGTGGGATAACAAGCAGCAAACTCGTTCAAAAATTGTTGGTAGCATTCGGTATCGACATGAGAAAACTGCCAAAATAAACTTTCCCCCGTAAGTGGTTCAACTGCCCCGTATAGCCAAAAAGCTTGAAATTGCCACTGCCAATCACCTATAGGCTTAACTCCGGGAAGAGTAATTTTACGTCCTTCAATGGTTTTGAGTCCAAATCGACTTTCATCTTGTACAAAATAACGAATATTTTCGTACTGAGGTAACACGATAGCAGCGTATTGAGCAATTAATTGCCAGTCATCACCGAGTTGTTTTGAAAAGCCTCTAGTTTTTCTTCGTCCTGCTTTCGGTGACGCGGACGTGGAACTTTCAGCTGGGCTTTGAGCCTGTAACGTACCAGATGATGTACAGTTGCGTACTCAGCTTGCACACCCAAGGTGTTTTCTAACCAATTTTGTATTTGTGTGTACCGTTGAAACCCACCTTCTGGTTCTTCGAGTTGTTTTTTCAAACTCGATACAGCCCAATCTGGTATTGCTCTTTTTCGACCTGAACTCGTTCCAAATTCAACAACCGCCTCAATTCCTCCTTCTCGATAATCTGCTAACCATCGATGTAGAAGCTGAAAATTAAGCCTTCCGATCTGAAGCTGAGAATAGTAAAGCAGAGGCGGAATTACGTACAGAACTAGAGAATTTACACAAGAAATACAATGCAGTTGAGAAACGAAGACAGGAGTTAGCTAAGAATAATCAGAGTTTAGGTGGAAGAGTTGCCCACACTAAACGGTATAAGCAGCAAAGAGATGAAGCAATAGCTTTAACTAAACAGCAGAAACAGCAAATTGCTATGTTAGTTTTAGAGAGTCAGCGTCTTCGTCAGGAGAATGAGAAGCAAGTTATGGAGAGGGGTTTCTAAATTTATCGAACTCCCGTCAGACTAAATTTGTAAATTTACACCAAGTATGCACAGGTGATCCTCTATAACTTCCTGACCTAAGTGCATTGGGTATGGCGAAACGATATTTCCTATAGACCAAGCAGGTGAGCATCTTAAATAGTGAGGGACGCGACATAGTGCTTTTAAAGCTTCTTCTGTTTGAAAATCTGGGCGTATAAAGAACGGTACAATTTCCACTAGCTGTTGATGTTTGAATGGGAAGTTAGCACCGAATTGATCCTCTTGATAACCGAGTTTATAAAGTTCGGGAATTGGCTTTTCATCTTGCGCCTTCTGTGTTTTTGGGAGTTTTCCCACAGAAAAGTAATGCAGTAGTTTTGGTACTGAGTTATCGTAAAAACTGCTCAAATGTTGAAAATCTCTTGCTGGACAATCTTTGTTCCAAGTTTCTCGATTAGTAATGTACTGTGGTGTTTCTTTACCAGTGCGAATCCGAATTACTGCTAGCAAGTTCTCTAGTTGCTTACTCTCACGGCTGTACTCGCAATTATGACCAGGAACATGGCGAAAGTCTAAAACGTTGCGTTTTGCCAGCAGGTACTCATTTTTCAACTGAAACCAGACTGAGCCATCATTATCTTCGCCACGTTCGTTACGCCACCCTTCGGCTTCAATTAAAACAATAGTTGGTCTGTCTAAATGTTTGGTTACTATGCGTGCAACAAACTGTACTAATTCCGTACCGCTCAACTTGATTTTACTGTGAATGCGTTTTGTATTTTCATGGCGATCGCGTCGTGCGTCAGCAAAAATTTTTCCGACAGTAATACCCGCCTGTGAGTAAGGAATCCAATCATCACCATCAGGAAGCATTACATCTACCGCACCCGTTGCCCGCAAACGAACTGCAACAGTATAGTGAATATCACCTTGATATTGGCTGGTTTTGCGACGACAAAAAGCAATTACATCTAAGTTTTGAGCAATTTCTTTTGGTATTTTGGCTTGTTCATAGAGTTGAGAAGGTAGCCCGTATAACACGCCATTTTGACGTAATGTTCCATCCAGTACAGCATTCATCACTCGTCCTTTTGTAGGTTTGCTGTAGGCTGGTGATTTATCTTCATCGTCTTCTGTGTCACTTGATTTTGCTGTAACTGTCTGTATCATTTGGGAGCTAATTCCCTCTCTGACACAAGCTTCACGAATAGCTCCTTTGATATTTTGTTGGGGAAGAACTCCCTTTGTTTTGATGCGTCTAATTTCAATAATTGCTAAACAGTGGGGATTAGTCTCAAAATTTATCAGAGGAATAGCATTTTTTTGGAGAAAGGTTCGCCATGCTTCTCGCTTTGCTTGATGCTGCTTGCGTATTTGATCATCGAATTTATTACGATCTTTAGGCAAAAATCCACCTGTATTAAGTGGCTGCAAAAGGCTTGCATCATCAATCAAAATTTTTGAAACTGTTATATCTTGTGGAAAATCTTCATTTTCATTCAGAAGAAATACATCGCGTAATTGCTGGTAAACTACTTCACAAGTGTCTTGTTCTCGATAAATCAGAAAAATGTGCATTGCTTTACCCTGCAATGCTCGGTAAATAGCATCAGTAGCAATTTGTTGATAAGGTTGGCGTTTTGTACGAAGTCTAGAAATAAATTCGTAATCACGCATTGCTAGTGGTACTTTATTGCGAGATGGTGCAGGAATATCAGATTGCATTGGATTATCTGGTCTTAAAACTCCGTTGAGTAGTTCTAATACCCGTGCAATAATATCGCCCCGTTCCAAAAAACTAAAGCCAGTTTTTATACTATGTCCTCGTTTAGATTTCTCATGCTCGTACTTATATCCTTCAGCATGAACTATATAATATTCGTCCCTGTCACCCCAGTTATTTGAGTTATCTAAATTACCAAATCCTGCGGGATTATTCAGAATATTGTCTGGCTGTTCTAAAGCACGTGCTTTGAATGCAGCAAGTAGTTCCGGTAGTTGTAACCTCCATAAATTTTCTTCTTCTTTGCCATTGTTCTCAATAACAAGACGTACTAAAGTTGAATCCACCTCGTAATCAGATAAACGTGCCTTATTCATACCCATCAAAACAGAGATGTCACGCCCATAATTGCCATCTGACAACGGCTCATGGGGGTATCTTTGGCAACTCAAATGCAAAAAAATCCACGGTTCTAGATTGCCATTATCATTGAATCTTGCTGCTTGGGTTTCAACATTAAAGTCTAGACGGTAAGCAAAATAACCTTCTCTTTCCTTACCATAATTATCAGTATAATTCGCCTTAAATGGCTTACTAACTAAGTACAGTCCTACTCTACCAGAACCACCTCCCTGTACTTTGCGCCATTGAATTTCCTGTTGTCTTTTTCCAGAGTTAATAATGCACTTTTTACCATGCAACATGGTTGCTAAAAGACTAGGAATAGCTTGAAATCCCAATCCTCTCTCTGCGTTGATATCACGCACAAGTGTTTCCGGTTTAATCCGTTGCCAATCCCAATCAGGTGGTATGATAGCCATTCTTTCAAGAAAGCGATCGCACACGCTATTCACTTCATTTTTTGTACCATACTGCTTTGCCCACTCCTGCGCCCAAATTCTCACTAATTCATGTATCTGCTGGGGTGTGGGAGTTTTCAATGGGTTCTCAGGTGTTCCTACAGCTAATGCTTGATATAAAGGAAGCTTGGTTTCCTCGTCAGAACCAACATACTCAAAGCCGTATGTCAGTGTAGATGCACAAGCAAGCAAAGCATTATTTAACTGTCGATATGATGGTGTAACCTCCCTGTTTTTACCACGATACAGGGTCTGTTTGATATCGTGGCAAAAGTCTCTTACTATCTGGACAAAAGGAAATGACAACACAGCAATCTCTAGGTTGGCAAAGGCATCTGTTACTAAGTTCATACGTGCGGGTAACAGAATATTTTCTGGTGTAATTTTGCTCGTCATACTCTTTATCTATCTCTTGCGTCTATTTCCCAGTTGAAGCCATCGATATTAACCAAAGCATCTGCTATTGATTGGTATAAAGCCTCACTTATTCCATCTTCATCAACATAATCACAAAGCAAATCGATGATTGCTGCTAGTAGGCTGGTACGTGGCGTATCAGGCTGTTTTTCTTTGGCATAGTTTGGTCCCCAAGCAGCATCAACGAAGTAAGCATGAAAGGGAACACCTCCGCGCAAAAGACGACCGACAGCTTGAACGATTACGCCAGCCGTAGTCGCAGCTAAGTCTTGACGAGGAAAGGCGCGTAATTCTTCATTTTTATACAGTGTTTTGTAGTAAGAACGATGTTCTACAGATCGCCAGTAACGTGCAGCCAATTGACGCACAGCTTCCGCACGTCCTAAAATTCCGTCTTTTTCCCAAGCAACGAAATTCGTATCTTTTACCCAATCCAAAGCACGACGGTTGATTTCTTGAGCGATCGCTTGAGTATCATGGGGATGAGGATAGGGACGGGTGAGAAAGTAAACCGCACCAAAAGCCGCTTTACCATTAGTATTTAAGATGTTAAATCCGCGCCCCATAGCACTGATCGGTGCAGCGAGGATTTTACCGCCAGTCAGTCCAAAAGTCTCAATATCAGCACGGTTAAGCGCACCTACTTCCATCCTTGAGAGATAGTTTATGTCATCCTCATTCCAAGTTTCTGTGCGATCGCGCTGCAAATGGTAAACTTTCTCCCGCATACCCCACCAACATTGACGGATTTCCTCTGCTACCCATCGCGCCTGATCGTAGGAGTTGACGAGTAATAGTATGCGTTCCCTATCCTGCCAAAAATCTGGATCGCTCTCACCAAGGCATTTTAATTCCTCAAGTTGCTGTCCTAAATGACCACTACCATTGTTACTAACTAATGCTTGTGCCATCTCTTTAAACATTCCCATTTTTTGGCGTTCTGGTGTCCCAGAAATACGAATAGGCTCATCTTTGCGGTTCGATTGAGGTAGAAACTGAAAGCGACTTTGGGCGATCGCTTCTGTAGCACTCGCCTCTGGCATTAAAATACCTTGGGGATTGCCCACATGGAACTGAGTGGAATCTCTTAGATAAGATGTTCCTGATAGTGCCAAGACGTTGGGGCCGCGTTGACCATCCAAGTCTGTCAGCAAGCGATGAAAGTTCAAAACATAGTAACGACCAATGTTAGTATAGGCAAATATAGATAAAGCATTTTCGCTGCTATTCTCAGATTGGTTGTGATTGTCATCCTTGCGGGAATAATAAGTACCAAACTGCCTTCCTGTTGGCGGTAACGGTAAAATATTTAACATTGCTGTTGGCATCCGACGATGCGGAGGCTCGTCATCTAAAGTGGGTGGTCGATGATGCCATTCATAAAAAACAATGCGCGTGTGCCGATCTAAAAGGGTGATGGTCAGGGCAAACTGTAAACGATAAGCTAGGGTTTCGAGGGTATCTACTGGATCTGATTCTTCCTCCTTTTTTGAGAACTTCCGCCGTTTTTTCTTGGCTGTCTGCTGTGAATTGTTTTGACATTTTTCTAGTTGTTCTCGCAGTCGTGCTAACCTTTTTCCTGTTTTGGGGAAAAAATCAACTATCCAGGCTTTGCAAGCACGATAAATACTATCATCAGTGGCACTTTCGCCAATACTATTAATCTGTTGAATCAGAAGTGCCAGTCTCTGAACTTTAGAATTTGGTCGAGGTTGTCCAAGTAAAGGGTCATCATCGAGTAATGCGTCAAAATATCGCATTATCTGCTGTACACGCCGATTATTAGCCTTAATTTCTTGCTCAGTAACATCAGGATGATCTAACTCTTCCAGTCCAGCTAGGCGACGAGAAAATTTATACAGGAGAGAATTAGGTGTAAAGTAGCCACGTTCTATCCATTTACGTAAAAACTCGTGTCCCGAACGCTTATCTAATAGGGTTAAAGTCGCTGTAACTACACTTTGTACATGACGTTCTGCGGTTGCCCATCGCACCATCAATGACGGGCTAACACGGTTGAATCTCATATAATTTTCAGTTTGTACCCCAATGTCATCAAAAACACCACCATTGGTCAGTAAAACTTCTTCAGCATATACGTCATCAAACCACTTAATAACTGTGTCTACTTCATCGAATACAACAATATCGGAATGTAGATAAACGAGTTCCCCTATCTTGATGGGACGCAATTCTAGATGACGCGGTAAACCAGCCATTGCCATTGCACCTGGAGTTGTAATCCAAACACGGGCATTTGGCATATCACGATAGACTTGCTGTGATGGGCAAGTTGCAAAAAACGGACACAAGTGAGATACACCAGGGTAGTTGTTTTGTTTTTTAACCTGAGTTCGGGATAAGAAATCCTCGAAACCCTTGAGTTCTCGTTGTTCGGTCTGAAGCTATGTTTTCATCTATTCTCAATAAAGCATGTTGTTGAGATTAATCTCATTTGTGAAACTTAGTGACAAAATGATTCCACTTTAATCGCTTCTTTTATCACTTAGATTTTTGCTCAATCCTTACAGAATAAGCTTTTGAGCTTCTGGCTTAACCCGAACTCAGGTTA
>Ga0209172_10007311_pt1 | contig 11528 bp, 8 predicted proteins | sample LarsenN4metaG_FD_184113 | JGI IMG/M metagenome (GOLD analysis project Ga0209172, IMG submission 184113) | Hot spring sediment bacterial and archeal communities from British Columbia, Canada, to study Microbial Dark Matter (Phase II) - Larsen... ... | reverse complement strand
CGCGCCGGTGCCCATGACCGGCAGCACGCCGAAGCGCTTGATCAGGTGGCCGGTGAAGAAGCTCGGCACGAACATGCCCAGCACGTGCCACTCGAGCACCAGGGCCGCGCTCGAGAACGGATGGCCGCAGGTCTGCATCGCGATCGGCGTGGCGGCCATCAGCAGGTTCATCACGCCGAAGCCGATGGCCGCGCCGGCCACCGCGACGACGAACACCGGCTGGCGCACGATCTCGCCGAGCGGCCGTCCGGTGCTGGCGCCGGGCAGCGGGGGCCGGTGCTCGGGAAAGCGGATCAGCGACAGCGCCACGAGTCCCAGCAGCGCGACCGCCACGAGCGCGAGGTAGGCTCCGGCGAACGGCACCGGCAGCACGGTGCGCGTCGCGCTGGCGAGGTTGGGCCCGATGAACGCGCCCATGATCCCGCCGGCCAGCACCAGCGAGATCGCGCGCTCCTTGAACTCCGGCGCCGCCAGCTCGGGGCCGGCGAAGCGGTACAGCCCGGCGTTGGCGTTGTAGAAGCCGGCCGCCACCGTGGCCGCCACCAGCAGCCAGAAGTTGGACTGCACCGTGGCCAGCGCGCACACGCCGCTGGTCAGCGCGGCCACCACCAGGCCGATCTGGAACGAGCGCTTGCGGCCGAGTCGCCGCTGCAGCCGCGCCACCAGCGGCGTGGCCAGCGCGCCGCCGACCACGTAGCCCATCACCGGCAGGGTCGCCATCCAGCCGTAGGGCGCGAGCGCCAGCCCGACCAGCCCGTTGATCGCGATGAAGGTGACGTTGTTGGTCAGGAACAGGCCCTGGCACAGCGCCAGCAGCCAGAGGTTGCGGTTCATGCGGCCGATGATCGCACCGCGAGGCGCGCGCGGCGTGGCCCGGGCGGGCCACGCGCGCCGGACGGCTACAGCTTGACCATCACGTGCCGCGGCACCGTGTAGTCCTCCAGCGCGTACATCGACATGTCCTTGCCGTAGCCGCTGGACTTCAGGCCGCCGTGCGGCATCTCGTTGACCAGCATGAAGTGCGTGTTGATCCAGGTGCAGCCGTACTGCAGCTTCTTGGCCACGCGCATGGCCTTGGCGATGTCCTGGGTCCACACGCTGGAGGCCAGGCCGTAGTCGCTGTCGTTGGCCCAGGCGATGGCCTGCTCGGCGTCGGTGAAGCGCGTGACGCTGACCACCGGGCCGAACACCTCGCGCCGCACGATCTCGTCGTCCTGGCGCGCGCCGGCGATGACCGTGGGCTCGTAGAAGAAGCCGGCGCCGCCGCGCAGCTTGCCGCCGGCGGTGATCTCCATGTGGCCGGCGAGCTGCGCGCGCTCGACGAAGCTGGCCACGCGGTTGCGCTGGCGGTCGCTGATGAGCGGGCCGATCTCGACGTCGGGCTCGTCCTGCGTGCCGACCTTGATGGACTTGACGGCGCTGGACAGGTCGGCCACGAGGCGGTCGTACACCTTGCCCGCGGCGTACACGCGGCACGCGGCCGTGCAGTCCTGGCCGGCGTTGTAGTAGCCGAACACGCGCAGGCCTTCGACCACGGCGTCGAGGTCGGCGTCGTCGAACACGATCACCGGCGCCTTGCCGCCGAGCTCGAGGTGGGTGCGCTTCACGGTGCCGGCGGCGGCCTGCAGGATCTTCTTGCCGGTCGACACGTCGCCGGTGATCGACACCATGCGCACGAGCGGATGCTCCACCAGCGGCTGGCCCACCGAGGCGCCGCGCCCGGTGATCACGTTGAACACGCCCTTGGGGAAGATCTCGGCGGCCACCTTCGCCAGCAGCAAGGTGGTCAGCGGCGTCTGCTCGCTCGGCTTGAGCACCACCGTGTTGCCGGCCGCCAGCGCCGGCGCGGCCTTCCACGCGGCCATCATCAGCGGGTAGTTCCACGGCGCGATCGAGCCGACCACGCCCACCGGGTCGCGGCGGATCATGCTGGTGTGGCCGGCGAGGTACTCGTTGGCCAGCGTGCCGCCCATGCAGCGCGCGGCGCCCGCGAAGTAGCGGAAGCAGTCGGCGATCGCCGGGATCTCGTCGCCCAGCGCGCGCGCGAACGGCTTGCCGCAGTTCAGCGACTCCAGCCGCGCGAACTCCTCGGCGCGCGCCTCGATCGCGTCGGCCAGCTTCAGCAGCAGGCGCGAGCGCTCCATCGGCGTGGTCTCGCTCCAGCCGTCGAAGGCGCGGTGCGCGGCCGCGACGGCCTTGTTCACCTGCTCGAGCGACGCCTCGGGCACGCCGACGATCAGCTCGCCGGTGGCCGGGTTGAGGACCTTCTCCTCCTCGCCTTCGCCGCGCTGGAAGGCGCCGTCGATCAGCAGGTCGGTCGCGTACTTGGGTTTCGTGGCCATGCGTGCCTCCTTGAATGTCGGGCCTGAGGGGTCAGCGTGACGGGGCCTCGTCGCTGCGCGTGAGCCAGTACGCGGCGAGGATGGGGACGAAGGTGAGCGCGATGATGATCACCGCGACCACGTTGGTGACGGGGCGCTGCCGCGGGCGGATCAGCTCCTGCAGCATCCAGATCGGCAAGGTGGTCTGCTGCCCCGCGGTGAAGGTGGTGACGATCACCTCGTCGAAGCTGAGCGCGAAGGCGAGCAGGCCGCCGGCCAGCAGCGCCGAGCCGAGCTGCGGCAGGATGACGTAGCGCACGGTCTGGAAGCCGTCGGCGCCGAGGTCCATCGACGCCTCGATCAGGCTCGGACTGGTGCGGCGCAGCCGCGCCACCGCGTTGTTGTAGACCACCACCACGCAGAAGGTCGCGTGGCCGATCACGATGGTCCAGAAGCTGAACGGGATGTCGAGCGTGTGGTACGCCGAGCGCAGCGCGATGCCGGTGATGATGCCCGGCAGCGCGATCGGCAGGATCAGCAGCAGCGAGATCGCGTCGCGGCCGAAGAAGCGCGTGCGCGCCAGCGCGGCGGCCGCCAGGGTGCCCAGCACCAGCGCGATCGACGTGGCCCACGCGGCCACCTCGAACGACAGCCGGATCGCGCGCCAGACGTCCTCGCGCTCCCAGGCCACGGCGAACCACTGCGTCGTGAGCGCCGGCGGCGGGAAGACGTAGCTCTTGTCCTCGGCGCTGAAGGCGTAGAGGACGATCAGCGCCAGCGGCACGTGCAGGAAGGCGATCACCGCCCAGGCCGCGAGCGCGAGCGCGCGCGGCGCGCGCTCGCGCCGCGCGGCAGCGGGCCGGGCGCCGGCGGCCCGGTGGGTGCCAGCTTCAGAGCGCATCGAACGCTCCTTGCCGCCTGGCCAGCCAGAGGTACACGCCGATCACCGCGATCGGCACCAGCGAGAACGCCGCGGCGAACGGGATGTTGCCCGCCACGCCCTGCTGCTTGTAGACGACCTGGCCGATGTACAGGGTCGAGTCGCCGATGACCTGCGGGATGATGTAGTCGCCCAGGGTCAGCGAGAAGGTGAAGATCGAGCCGGCGGCCACGCCGGGCATCGCCAGCGGCAGGATCACGCGGCGCAAGGTGGTGGCCGGCCCCGCGCCGAGGTCGCCCGAGGCCTCGACGAACGACGGCGGGATGCGCTCGATCGCCGCCATGATCGGCAGGATCATGAACGGCAGCCACATGTAGACGAACACGATGAAGGTGCCCAGGGTCGAGAAGCTGAGCGACGGTCCGCCGACGGCCGGCAGCGCCAGCAGCGCGTCGAGCAGCCAGGTGGTGTGCGTCTGCGCCGCCAGCCACGAGATGGCGCCCTCCTTGGCCAGCAGCAGCTTCCACGCGTACAGCCGCACCAGGTAGCTCGACCACAGCGGCAGCATCACCGCGATGTACAGCGCCGCCTTCTTCGCGCCGCTGGCGTGGCGCGCCATGTAGTACGCGACCGGAAAGCCGAGCAGCGCGCAGGCCGCGGTGACCGAGACCGCCATCAGTATGGTGCGGCGCGCCACGTCGACGTTGGCGCCGTCGGCCAGCGCGCGGAAGTTCTCGAGCGTGAACTCGCGCCGCACCTGCCCGGTGAAGTCGTCGAGGCCGAAGAAGGCGTTGGCCAGCAGCGCGAACAGCGAGCCCAGGTAGACCACGCCGAACCACAGCAGCGGCGGCGCCAGCAGCAGCAGCAGCAGCAGGCCGCGCCGCGTGTACAGCAGGTCCGACGCGCGCCGGCGCAGGCCGGCCGGCGGTGCGGGCAGCGCGAGGGTGGCCGTCATCGCGCGGGCCTCAGGCGGCGGCGAGGCGGTGCACCGCGCCGTCGTCCCAGTGCAGGTGCACGGTCGCGCCGCCGGAGGGGGCGATCGTGGTGGCCGGCAGGTCGACCTGCAGCGCGCTGCCGGCGCTCGCGACGCGCAGCCGCGTGAACGCGCCGAAGTACTGCACCTCGGTGACGGTGCCGCTGGCCCGCGCATCGCGTTCGGGGCCGAGCGCGATGCGCTCGGGCCGCAGCATCGCGCAGTCGGCGCCGGCCAGGCGCCGCGCCGCGTCGCCTTCGAGGACGTTGGCCGCGCCGACGAACTGCGCGACGAAGCGCGTCGCCGGCGTGTTGTACACGGCGTGCGGCGTGCCCACCTGCTCGAGCCGCCCCGAGTTGAAGACGCCGATGCGGTCGCTCATCGACAGCGCCTCGTGCTGGTCGTGCGTGATGAACAGGAAGGTGATGCCGAGCTCGCGCTGCAGCGCCTTGAGCTCGACCTGCATCTGCTCGCGCAGCTTCAGGTCCAGCGCACCCAGCGGCTCGTCGAGCAGCAGCACCTGCGGACGGCTGATCAGCGCGCGCGCCAGCGCCACGCGCTGGCGCTGCCCGCCCGACAGCTGCGCCGGGCGGCGGTCGCCCACGCCGGGCAGGCGCACGAGCTCGAGCATCTCGTCGGCGCGGCGCCCGCGCCCGGGCTTGTCGACACCCTTGACCATGAGCGCGTAGGCGACGTTGTCGCGGATGCTCATGTGCGGGAACAGCGCGTAGTCCTGGAACACCGTGTTCACCGGACGCGCGTATGGCGGGCGCAGGGTCACGTCCTCGCCGCCGATCAGGATGCGCCCGGCCGTCGGCAGGGTGAAGCCGCCGATCATGCGCAGGCAGGTCGTCTTGCCCGAACCCGAGGGCCCGAGCAGGGTGAAGAACTCGCCCGGCTCGATGGCCAGGTGCACGTCGTCCACCGCGCGCACTTCGCTCGCGCCGTGGCCGAACACGCAGGACACCGAGTCGAGCGTGACGGCGGCGGTCATGGTTTCAGGAGGGTCGTCTCGGGTGTCGGGTGGGCACGCGAAGCGGGTCCGCGGGCGTGCGGCGGTGATGCAGGCGTCGCGGCGAGCGGGCCGAGGCGGGTCCGCGGCGCGCCGCCGTAGCGTCGTACGGCGCGCACCGCGGGGCCGGCATCGGCCCGCGCCACAGGCGGGTGGGTCACCGTCCGCCGAGGATGGCGATGTAGTCGGAGACCCACTTGTGGTACGGCACGCAGGCGTTGTTCTGGCTCTTGCACTGCGTGACCGGCGTGCGCCAGAACGAGATGCGCTCGAACGCGTCGAAGCCCTGGCGCTTGCAGCCGTCGTCGCCGAGGAGCTTGTTGCCCTTGCAGGCCGCCGGCACCGCGGGCACCGAGCCGAACCACGCCGCGAGGTCGCCCTGCAGCTTCGGGTTCAGCGAGTGCTCGAGCCAGAGGTAGGCGCAGTTCGGGTGCTTCGCCTCGGCGTGCAGCATGGTCGTGTCGGCCCAGCCGGTGGCGCCCTCGACCGGCACGGTGGTCGCGATCGGCCGGTTCTTGCTCTTGAGGATGTTGGCCTGGAACTGCCAGCTCGACGACGCGACGACCCCCTCGTTGGTGAAGTCGTCGATCTGCACGAAGGCGTCGTGCCAGTACTTGCCGACGATCTTGCGCTGCGCGCGCAGCAGCTCGAGCGCGGCCTTGTACTGCGCCTCGTTGAGCTCGTACGGGTCCTTGATGCCCAGCGCCGGGTTCTTCTTCATCAGGTACAGCGCGGCGTCGGCGATGTAGATCGGCCCGTCGAAGGCCTGCACCCGGCCCTTGTTGCTCTTGCCGTCGGGCAAGGTGGTCTCCTCGAACACCACGCTCTAGCTCGTGGGCGGCTTGTCCTTGAAGACGTTGGTGTTGTACATGAGCACGTTCCAGCCCCACTGGTACGGCACGCCGTAGTGGGTGTTGTTCTCGTAGTGCCAGGGCGCCTTCTGCAGCCGCGGATCGACGTTCTTGTAGCTCGGGATCAGGTTGACGTTGATCGGCTGCACCTTCTTGCCGCGGATCAGGCGCGTGCTGGCGTCGCCCGAGGCGGTGACGAGGTCGAAGCCGCCCTCGTTCATCAGCGCGACCATCTCGTCGGAGGTGCCGGCGGTCTTGACGTTGACCTTGCAGCCGGTCTTCTTCTCGAAGTCGGTGACCCAGTCGAAGTTCTTGTCGGTCTCGCCGCGCTCGATGTAGCCGGGCCAGGCGACGATGTCGACGCGGCCTTCGGGCTTGCCGAGCTTTTGCAGCGGGCCGGCGGCCCACGCCGAGCCGCCGAGCCCCACGGACGCGGCCGCGAGGCCGGCGAGGGTGCGTTTGAACAGGGTCTGAGCCATGGTCGGATGCCTCCAGGTTGGGTCGGCGACCGGGCCGGCACGACCGCGGCGGCCCGGCGCACGGGCGCGGATGATGGCCACACGCGCACGCCGCGGGAACTGCAATATTCCTGCGTCGGGCTATCGACAAACTCGATATTGGGACTAACGCGATGCGGGGGAACGCGGGCCGCGTCGGCGCGTGCGCGCGCTCGTCCGTTGTGGCCGTGAACCCGGCGCCAAGCGCGTGCTCGAAGCCACGGAGGTGACCGAAGGCACGCTCCTTGCGAGGATCCCTCACGAAGTGGCTTGCAAAGCAGCCCCTTCTTCAGCGATTCTCGGCCGGGGGATGAACGAATCTGGAGTTGTGCGACAGAATCTCCCCATCCGTCGCTGACGCATCGGAAAGCTCTGATGGCGCCCACTCGAGTGCCAGGACGTCATCAGAACTTCCCCGGCGGTGGCAGTCCGGTCGGCTGCCACCGCGGCCTGAACCCAGGAGGTCAGCATGGATGTGATCAGCCATTTCGCCGCCCGCTACGAGCGCACGCGGGAAGAGGAGCTGTCCCTCGAGGAGTACCTCGCGGAGTGCAAGCGCGATCCTCTGGCGTACGCGACGGCGGCCGAGCGCATGCTCAAGGCGATCGGCGATCCGCAGATGGTCGACACCCGCAACGACCCGCGGCTGTCGCGCATCTTCGCCAACAAGATCATCAAGATCTACCCGGCCTTCAACGAGTTCTACGGCATGGAGGACTCGATCGAGCAGGTCGTGTCCTACTTCCGCCACGCCGCGCAGGGGCTCGAGGAGAAGAAGCAGATTCTCTACCTGCTCGGCCCGGTGGGCGGCGGCAAGAGCTCGATCGCCGAGCGGCTGAAGCAGCTGATGGAGCAGGTGCCGTTCTACGCCATCAAGGGCTCGCCGGTGAACGAGAGCCCGCTCGGCCTGTTCAACGCCGACGAGGACGGCCCCATCCTCGAGAAGGAATATGGCATCCCGCGGCGCTACCTCAACCGCATCATGAGCCCGTGGGCGGTGAAGCGGCTCGAGGAGTTCGGCGGCGACATCCGCAAGTTCCGGGTGGTCAAGCGCTACCCGTCGATCCTCCGGCAGGTGGCGGTGAGCAAGACCGAGCCGGGCGACGAGAACAACCAGGACATCAGCTCCCTGGTCGGCAAGGTCGACATCCGCAAGCTCGAGACCTACGCGCAGGACGACCCCGACGCGTACAGCTACTCCGGCGGCCTGTGCCTGGCCAACCAGGGCCTGCTCGAGTTCGTCGAGATGTTCAAGGCGCCGATCAAGGTGCTGCACCCGCTGCTGACCGCCACGCAGGAAGGCAACTTCAAGGGCACGGAAGGCTTCGGCGCCATTCCGTTCGACGGGATCATCCTCGCGCACAGCAACGAGAGCGAGTGGAAGGCGTTCCGCAACAACAAGAACAACGAGGCCTTCCTCGACCGCATCTACATCGTCAAGGTGCCGTACTGCCTGCGCGTCAGCGAGGAGGTCAAGATCTACGAGAAGCTGATCCGCAACTCGTCGCTGGCCAACGCGACGTGCGCGCCGGGCACCCTGAAGATGATGGCGCAGTTCGCGGTGCTCACGCGGCTGAAGGAGCCCGAGAACAGCTCGCTGTTCAGCAAGATGCTGGTGTACGACGGCGAGAACCTGAAGGACACCGATCCCAAGGCCAAGAGCTACCAGGAGTACCGCGACTACGCCGGCGTCGACGAGGGCATGAGCGGCGTGTCCACGCGCTTCGCCTTCAAGATCATCTCCAAGGTGTTCAACTTCGACTCGACCGAGGTCGCCGCCAACCCGGTGCACCTGATGTACGTGCTCGAGCAGCAGATCGAGCGCGAGCAGTTCCCGGCCGAGACCGAGCAGAAGTACATCGGCTTCATCAAGGAGCTGCTGGCGCCGCGCTACGCCGAGTTCATCGGCAAGGAGATCCAGACCGCGTACCTCGAGAGCTACAGCGAGTACGGCCAGAACATCTTCGACCGCTACGTGACCTACGCCGACTACTGGATCCAGGACCACGAGTACCGCGACACCGACACCGGCGAGGTGTTCGACCGCTCGGCGCTCAACGCCGAGCTCGAGAAGATCGAGAAGCCCGCCGGCATCGCCAACCCGAAGGACTTCCGCAACGAGATCGTCAACTTCGTGCTGCGCGCGCGCGCCAACAACCAGGGCAAGAACCCGGCCTGGACCAGCTACGAGAAGCTGCGCTCGGTGATCGAGAAGAAGATGTTCTCCAACACCGAGGAGCTGCTGCCGGTGATCAGCTTCAACGCCAAGGCGAGCGCCGACGAGGCGAAGAAGCACGAGGACTTCGTGACCCGCATGGTCGCCAAGGGCTACACCTCCAAGCAGGTGCGCCTGCTGTGCGAGTGGTACCTGCGCGTCAGGAAGAGCAGCTGATGAAGTCCACCGTTCGCCCTGTGCCTGTCGAAGGGCCGGCCGAGGCCTCCGGGGAAGGGCTTCGACAGGCTCAGCCCGTTCGACAGGCTCACGATGCGCGGGGGCTTCGACGAGCTCGGCCCGAACGGTGCCGGAGCGATTGATGGCTCTGCAATCGATCATCGACCGTCGCCTTGCCGGCAAGAACAAGTCGATCGGCAATCGCGAGCGTTTCCTGCGCCGCTACAAGGACCAGATCCGCGAGGCGGTGCGGCGCGCGGTCGACGGCCGGGGCATCCGCGACATCGAGCGCGGCGAGGACATCCACATCCCGCGGCGCGACATCAGCGAGCCGGTGTTCCACCACGGACAAGGCGGCGTGCGGGAGGTGGTGCACCCGGGCAACCGCGAGTACGTCAAGGGCGACCGCATCGAGCGTCCGAAGGGCGGCGGCGGCTCCGGCGGCGGCAGTCAGGCCAGCGACTCCGGCGAGGGCGAGGACGATTTCGTCTTCAGCCTCAGCAAGGAGGAGTTCATGCAGGTCTTCTTCGAGGACCTGGCGCTGCCGCACCTCGTGCGCACGCAGCTCGCCGAGACGCCCGAGTGGAAGAGCCATCGCGCCGGCTTCACCACCGACGGCACGCCGAACAACCTGCACGTGGTGCGTTCGATGCGCGGCGCGATCGGCCGCCGCATCGCGATCGGCTCGCAGTCGCGGCGCGAGCTGCGCGAGGCGGAGGCGCGGCTGGCCGAGCTGAAGCGCTTTCCCGACGGGCGCGCCGGCGAGATCGCCGAGCTCGAGAAGGAGATCGCGGCGCTGCGCGCGCGGCTCGCGCGCATCCCGTACCTCGACCCGATCGACCTGCGCTACCGCAGCCGCGTGCGCGTGCCGGTGCCCACGTCGAAGGCGGTGATGTTCTGCCTGATGGACGTGTCGGGCTCGATGGACGAGTCGCGCAAGGACCTCGCCAAGCGCTTCTTCATCCTGCTGTACCTGTTCCTCACGCGGCACTACGAGAAGATCGACATCGTCTTCATCCGCCACCACACGCAGGCGCAGGAGGTGGACGAGCAGAACTTCTTCCACGCCACCGAGACCGGCGGCACCGTGGTGTCGAGCGCCCTGGTGCTGATGGACGAGATCATCCGCGCGCGCTACTCGCCGAGCGAGTGGAACATCTACGGCGCGCAGGCCAGCGACGGCGACAACTGGCACCACGACAGCGGCCGCTGCCGCGAGCTGCTCAACGACCGGCTGCTGCCGATGTGCCGCTACTACGCCTACGTGCAGGTGGCCGAGGAGGAGCAGAACCTGTGGGAGGAGTACTCGCAGCTGACCGAGGTGCACCGCCACTTCGCGATGCGCAAGGCCGTCGAGGCCTCGCAGATCTACCCGGTGTTCCGCGACCTGTTCCGCAAGGAAGGCGCACAGGCCGCCGCGTGAGGGGGTGCCGATGCCCGCGATGAAGGATCTGCTGCAAGGCCCGCTGCCGCCGGCCGAGCGGCCGGTGGCGCCGCTGCCGGGCCCGAGCGACTGGTCGTTCGAGCTGATCGAGCGCTACCACGAGGTGATCCGCCACACCGCCGAGCGCTTCGGGCTCGACACCTACCCGAACCAGCTCGAGATCATCACGGCCGAGCAGATGATGGACGCCTACGCCAGCGTGGGCATGCCGGTGAACTACCGGCACTGGAGCTACGGCAAGGAGTTCATCGCCACCGAGAAGAACTACCGCCGCGGCCACATGGGCCTGGCCTACGAGATCGTCATCAACTCCAACCCCTGCATCGCCTACCTCATGGAGGAGAACACGATGGCGATGCAGGCGCTGGTGATCGCGCACGCCGCCTACGGCCACAACAGCTTCTTCAAGGGCAACTACCTGTTCCGCATGTGGACCGACGCGTCGTCGATCATCGACTACCTGGTCTACGCGAAGAACTACGTCGCCGAGTGCGAGGAGCGCCACGGCCTCGACGAGGTGGAGGGCTTCCTCGACTCCTGCCACGCACTGTCCAACCACGGCGTCGACCGCTACCGGCGCCCGAGCCGCAAGTCGCTCGCGCAGGAGCTCGCCGAGCGCAAGGACCGCGAGGCCTACGCGCAGCAGCAGGTCAACGACCTGTGGCGCACCCTGCCGCGCAAGGCCGAGAAGGAGGCCGCCGCCGAGAGCAAGCGCTTCCCCGAGGAGCCGCAGGAGAACCTGCTGTACTTCATCGAGAAGAACGCACCGCTGCTCGAACCCTGGCAGCGCGAGATCGTGCGCATCGTGCGCAAGGTGGCGCAGTACTTCTATCCGCAGCGGCAGACGCAGGTGATGAACGAAGGTTGGGCAACGTTCTGGCACCACAAGCTGCTCAACCAGATGTACGACGACGGCTGGCTCACCGACGGCGTGATGATCGAGTGGCTGAAGTCGCACACCAACGTGGTGTTCCAGCCGCCGGTCGGGCATCCCGCTTACAGCGGCATCAATCCGTACGCGCTGGGCTTCGCGATGTACACGGACCTCAAGCGCATCTGCGAACGGCCCACCGAAGAAGACCGCCGCTGGTTCCCCGAGCTGGCTGGCAGCCCGTGGCTACCTGCGCTCGACCACGCGATGCGCAACTTCAAGGACGA
>Ga0209172_10007310_pt1 | contig 11530 bp, 10 predicted proteins | sample LarsenN4metaG_FD_184113 | JGI IMG/M metagenome (GOLD analysis project Ga0209172, IMG submission 184113) | Hot spring sediment bacterial and archeal communities from British Columbia, Canada, to study Microbial Dark Matter (Phase II) - Larsen... ... | reverse complement strand
AGAGCAGATTTTCCCGGCTCGCGTTCGGGGCCCCTTCTGACTTGAGCGACACGGAGGCAACAAACAGGATGATTAAACCGAGTGCCCCCAGAGCAAACCTATGCAATTTCATGATCTCCTCCTAATCCTTTTAAGTCGCTTAGCACTACCGCCGTAAATTTTATCACGAAGGGGGACTATCTGCGGCGGGCCTGACTGGCGGGCCTGACTCAGGACTGCCGGTTACCGGCTGCTGCTTTGCGCCACCTGTACCTGAGCTGGCCTGATTAGATGGTTATTCCAGAGATAGCCTTTCTGTAACTGTCTTGCCACCGTGCCCGGAGCATATTGCTGGCTCTCAATTGAGCCGACTGCTTCGTGCAGGTGTGGATCGAATCTCTGTCCAACCGAGTCATAGGAGACGACCCCTTGCGCTTCAAGCAGGCGATTCATCTCCTGGTATATGGCGCGAGTCTGTTCAATGTAAGAATCGATCTGCTGATTGGAAGTCGGGTTATTGACGAGAGTGAGAGCGCGTTCGAAGCGATCGAGCAATTTTATCAGCTCCATTATAATATCCCGCTTCCAGGCCATGCTGTTTATGGTATCTCGGTGCTGTACTCGCCGACGGTAGTTATTGAAATCGGCTAATGTGCGCAAGTAGAACTGGTGCTCGCTGGCCAGCTCTCGTTTGAGCCGCTCAATCTCTTCCGCATCACTGTGCTCTTTAACTCTATCCTGAATGCCCTCCTGGGCGCCAACAACTGCCTGAACTGTTCCGTCTCTATCCTTGCTCATTTTAGTTCCTCCTTGAGTCGACCCCCTGGCCGGTAATAGAAGCAGTCGCTGCTGCTCTCTCTCGCGGGGAGTTATCACCCGAATTAGCCGCATTAGTCGAAAGCTGGTAATCCAGCTTTCCGCTGCTTATATCTCGCAATGCCTGGCTGATACTCCTGGCAATTGTGCCGTTATTATTAGACTTCATCTTCTGTAGTCTCTTGGTATGTTGGCTGAGCAATCTGCAAAGCAGATAGCGATTGCCAACTCTGTCGATGCCCTGTACGATAGACTCCCACTGCATAAACTCACATCCCGAAGTAATAGATTAACTCGGTCGAAAAGACCGACCTCAGCTCACTCTCTCCGGCTTGGAAACTCGGTTAATAATTGCAAAGCCGGAGCCGAGAATCACTCTCACCAAGCAGCAGTGGCAAGAGATGTGCCGAAGTTAGATAACCGGCAGTTCAATCATCGGTTTATTCACCGTCCCTGCCCTTCTACTCATCTCTCTATCTATTCCTGAGAAAAAGTTTGTGGTTAGTTCGGGCGCAAATGCTTCGGGCGGTTTTGAGGGCGAAAATAGACCATTAAAACGGTTTTGAGGGCGAAAATAGACCATTAAAAATAGACGACCTTAAAAATAGACCTGTTTTGAGGGCGCTTGGCGCCCGAACCTGCTGTAATCTTTCTAGGTAATGAGGTAATGACCGTTTTAAGGGCGCTTGGCGCCCGAACCTGCTGTAATGACGACCATTAAAAATAGATCTTAAAAATAGACCTGTTTTGAGGGCGCTTGGCGCCCGAACCGTTTTGAGGGCGCTTGGCGCCCGAACCGTTTTGAGGGCGCTTGGCGCCCGAACCGTTTTGAGGGCGCTTGGCGCCCGAACCGTTTTGAGGGCGCTTGGCGCCCGAACCTGATGACGAGGGGTAATGACCTTGAGGGCGCTTGGCGCCCGAACCTGCTGTAATCTTTTTCTTGAAATCTATAGTCTCTCTATCTAGCTTATGAATCATTTAATATCATCGAGGCGGAGAGGCCAATCTCGGTCTACACGCGGGGCAATTTGGTGTGTCAGCTTTTGCCAGAATGCCACAGCCGTCGTCGGTGACAGAGCGGCGTTTTTGCCGCTCCTGCGTTGCCGGAAAAAGCAACGAAAGTTCTGCTGCTTGCTACCGTTGGCAGATCCTTTTCTTTGATTTTCTATACCTTTGCAGTTTCCGCCGGCGGCGCCCGGCGCGTCGGCGGCAGGCAGTAGATCGACCCTGACAACCGTCGCCGGAAGGATTCGGCACAACGCTTGCCAGATTGCGTGGTGGGACTGGTCAGGATTGGAAATTGGGGGCTAGAGCATAATGACCAGTCGTTTAATCCCCCAACTTATATCTCTTTGGCAATGGAGGTGTATTTTTATGAGAAAGCTATTGGTTCGTAGCTCTCTCGCTCTTCTTGTCCTAGCTTTGTTGAGCACAGCAGGCTTTGCTAAAGACTACAAGAAATCGTGGACTATCCATGAAAAAGTGATGGTCGGTCAGCAGGTAATTGAGAAGGGGAACTATACGGTAAAGTTCTCGGATCAGAATGGCGAGTTGATTATATTGCGAGATGGCAAAGAGGTGGCTCGCGCTCCATACGAGATTGTTACTCTCGCTAAGCCGTCGCAAACTGATCTCTCATCTTATACCTCTTCTCCGGAGGGAATGAAGAAGCTGAACAGACTGGAGTTCAACGGCTTGCCTTTTGCCATTTCGATAAAGGCCAACTGACCGCCGGTCTTCTACTCTGACAGCCCGGACTTCATCAGTTACTCGTTGACGGTCCGGGAATGTTATCGAGCTGTTAATCTTGCGATCTTGCGGGCACTGCGGGCAGTAGATGAGAAAGCTTGATCAAGAAAGGAGGGTGATAATGATGACCAGGAATTCAGGTCTGATTCGGTTAATACGCTGCTGCCTGGTTGCAGCGGTTCTCCTTATTACCATCAATATCAATTCGCTCGTGGGCTATGCTCAGCAGATGATCTTCAACACTCCTTCAGCAGATGTGGCTGAACGAGGTCGAACATTTATTGAGTTGAACTCAGCTTTTCGCCCATTTGAAACCAACCGCTATGCTACCTTCTATCCTCGAGTTAACGTAGGGGTAGCCAAAGGGTTGGAGCTGAGCGCCGGTCTCTATCACACCGAAGGGGGGCACTTCGGTGATAACAGCATATTGACAGTAGCTAGCAAGTGGCGCTTCTATAACAATGAGGATACAGGGACATCACTGGCCGTTAGCAGTCAGCTATTTGCTCCACTGCGCGGGACTGGCGAGAAGGCTTCCGTCCTGACTTTCGGAGGACTGCATCAGGTTATCAAACCCACCAGCACGCGACTGTCCTTCGGAGTCTACAACGGCACTCCGGGAGCTTTAGCCATCAACAACTACATCGGTGGCTGGGCTTCGGTTGAGCAGCCGATCGGCAGCGGTTTCAGCGCAGTGGCTGATTGGCTCTCCGGCAATCAACGATTCGGGGCCTTTACTCCAGGCGTAAGCTTTAACTCGAATCGCCAGTTCTTCCGCCTGGGATATAGCATAAATAACTTCGACCATTCTCGTAATGGATTCGTCATCAGGTATGGCATCTGGCTGAGATAGTCTGAACATTGTTTCGCCGAATGGCGCTGGGGCTTTTCGGCTTGAGAAGAGCCGCAGCGGTCTAAAGGGCCCCCGGAGGGGACAAAAGAGGGGACAAACTCGATGGCCCTGAGTGACATCCACTCATCTCAGGGCAGGGAAGCCCGGACCCTGAAGAGGTTGAATCAACAAAACCTGACGACCTCTTCAGGGTCGGTAAAGCGGCTAAGGTGAGGTGAAGTCAATGAAAGAGGTATTGATCATCAATATCCTCATGTTTGTAGCGTCCCTCATCTTCTTTGGTCTTTCTCTGTGGACGCTGGTGAGCGGCAGTATATTTAAAGACAAAGCGGATGGCTTCTTCTGGTTCCTGGCCACTCTAGTTCTGGCAATAACTCTTATGATCAATCCGATATTGCTGTGGCGCAAGGGGATCATTGGAGACCTGGTTAAGAGCCGCAGGAGTGGGGAGAGAACGGCTGAAGAGGCTAGAGCTGGCTCCTGGACAGAAGATCAAGTAGCCCGGCCGGAGCCGACTCACATCGGATTGGAGCAAACTAAATAGATTGCTAGTATCAATACCACCAACGGAAAGGAGGGAAATGCAATGGCAGAGATTGATGTTAAGAAAGGACAATCGCAGACCTCACAGGGTAGCGCTATACAGACAAGCGGGCAGAATCAGCAGAGCGGCGGCCTCACTCGCTGGGGCTCCTATTTCCCATCGCTGTTCTCGCTCAGCCCACGCGAGTTCTTTAATATGAGCCCATTTGAGCTCATGCGGCGGTTAACAGATGAGATGGACCGCGCATTCGAGCACTTCTCTCTTCTGGGCGGGTACGGCACCAGGGAACCGAGCGTGTGGACGCCGGCAGTAGAAGTCTTCGAGAAAGACGGAAATCTGATAGTTCGCGCCGAACTGCCCGGCCTGACCAAAGAGGATATTAAGGTTGAGATAACCGACGACGGGCTTGTCATTCAAGGCGAGCGCAAGCAAGAGCACGAGGAGCAGCACGAAGGCTTCTACCGCTCTGAGCGTAGCTATGGCCGCTTCTATCGCCTGATCTCATTGCCCGAAGGCGCCAATGCTGAACAGGCGAGGGCGAATCTCAATAACGGAGTATTGGAGATAGCCGTTCCTGTGCCTGAGACGCAGCGCCGGCGCCGTCAGATCCCTGTTGAGGTGGCAAGCACAGATCAACCACAGGCTGCTTCTGCCGGACAGAGCAGGAGCTAATCACCGCTCTAAATGTCCGACATCTCTGCCTCCTGCGTCCTCTCGTCCTACGGGCGTTGGACGCAGGGCGCAAAGATGTCGGACGTTTCTGTTTACTATAGCTCTTCGGGAAAAATACTTTTCCGTTCGGGCGCCAAGCGCCCTCAAAACAGTTCAAAAATAAACTTGTTTTGAGGGCGCTTGGCGCCCGAACCTACTGCAATTTTTTCTTAAGCTCTATATCTCACGCTCGCGCAAATCCCTATTATAGCCGCGCGAGCGGCATGCGTGCGGCCGACGCAGCCATAAGGATTCTGCTTCTTCGACGTAACATCAGTTACTATCCATCGCAATTGTCGGTCGTCAGCCGTCAGTCTATTGCCTTCTGTATAACCCGCTGCACCCCTTCTTCTGAAGCAGTTGCCAAAACCCTTCTCTTGAATATCATAATATTTTGTGCCTTTGCGGATTTTGCCAATACTTCGATCAGAGATAACCGGAGAAGATAAGGGTGCCTCAGTGATTGACTATGAGGTTTAGCAATATCTTGAAGCTAATTGGGCAGGTGAGAAGATCGAGCGAAAGGGCGCAGGGCCCCTCTTCTGGAACAGAGAATGAAGCGGGCCGGATGTCGGCTTCGTATAACGACCTGATTGATTGCGTCCAGGAGGCTGAAAAGCAGCAGGCTCTGCAAGCTGAAGCACTGGCAGCAGCCGCAGCCGATCTGGCTGTCAGCGCAGGGCGGCTCGACGCTCTTGCTTGCGCTTCGCGTGCGCTCTGCTCGGCGCTCTCGCTCGAAGAGGTGCTGCCTACTGTGAGCAGTCTGCTGGCGCAGGCGATGAATTTTCGCCGCGTGTCCATCTTCTTTTTTGATCAACATGAAAGGAGTGTCAAAGCAGTAGCTGGCTACGGCCTGAGTGATGAAGATATGCGGCTGCTGACCGGGCCAATCGAAAACTATCCTATCTTTTCCCGCGCTATTGAGGCCCGCGATGCGCTCTGGGTAAAGAATCTAGGCGAACTGCCAGGAGCAATCCCAGAAGCTATACTCCAGCGGCTTGCTCTCACTTCTGTTGTTATTCTGGCTCTATGGCAGGGCGATTGTCTGCTGGGCTTCATCGCCGGGGATCGCGGAGGAGATAAATTTGAGCTTTCACAGGAAGAGCGCCGGTTGATCAGAGCCTTTGCCGATTTGATCGCCGTAGCAATCGGGCACGCGCGATTGTTTGAAGCGGAGCGGCTGAGAGCAGAGCGGGAGGCGATGCTGGCCCGTATCGCCCATGCAGTGCACAGCAAGCTGGCGCTGGATTCGGCGCTGCGCACAGCAGCAGAGGAGCTGGGGCGCCGTCTCGGAGCCGATCGCTGTATCATCCAGATTGCGCCGGAGGCGGCCGTCGCAACCGAGACCAACCTCAGTATAGCCTCACAATACACGCGGGATTCTGTTGAGCCTTTACCCCTGGAGCCAACAATACTCTCGCCGCTGGTAAAACTTGTGCTCAATGAGCAGGGGGTTGTCCCAATCAGCGATATTGCGTCCGATATGAGGCTCGAGGGGCCCCTCTCCGGCAGTAGAGACAGGCTGCTTGATCAAAACCTGCGCGCCGTCCTCCAGTGCCCGATTATACATGAAGACAGACTCATTGGGATAATCAGCATTCAAACCTGTGAGGGGCCTCGGATGTGGAGATCGGAAGAGATCGAGATGGTGCGCGAGGCCGCTTCTGATATAGCCGTTGCTATTGTCCATGCCCATTTGATGGAGCGGCTGCGTCGCAAGACGGCAGAACTCGAAGCGGCCAATGCCGAGCTGGTGCGCGCCAATCAGGTAAAGATGGATTTTCTCTCCAGCATCTCGCACGAATTGCGCACTCCGCTGAACATCATTATCGGGTTCAGCGATCTGATGCTCACAAGCGGCGAGGCGCTGACCGACAGGCAGCGAGAGAACCTTGAGCGCATCAACCGCAATGGACATCAATTACTCGCGCTTATCAACGATATCCTCGATCTGTCAAAGATCGAAGCGGGTAAGATGACAATCAGACCGGAGCCGGTATCGGTGCGCAGGTTGATCAGCACGGTCATAGATGAATTCCGTTTCGAGGCCGAGTCGCGCTCCTTACAGCTTGAGGCAAGCATCGCCGATCAGGTCCCTGACGAGATCATTATCGATCCGCTGCGCCTGCGCCAGATACTGATCAATCTTATCTCTAATGCGCTCAAGTTTACCTCTTCAGGTAAAGTAACAGTCTCTGCCCAGGCGCTGGACGGATATTTGCAGATTGCGGTCACAGATACAGGAATAGGCATTCCCGCTTCCAAGCTGGCCGCCATCTTTGAACCGTTCTATCAGATCGATAGCCCGGACAGGCGCCGCAGCGGCGGCACGGGCCTCGGACTGGCGATCTGCAAGCGGCTGTCCAGCTTGCTCGGAGGCCAGATCAGCGCCGCCAGCCAGGAGGGATGCGGCAGTACATTTACGGTAACTCTGCCGATCAATGCCGATACAGGAAGAGCGAACAGACAGACTACCGTTGCCGGTGGCCAGTCGGGGGACCTTCTGGGCCGCGGTCGGTGATCGGAAACAGTTGCCGGTCTGCAACCCGCCTGCGGGTAGCAGACAAGGATGAGAGGCGCTCCCGGAGCATTTTCTGAGGAGTCTTTCAGACAGCTTGTGCGACGCCCTGAAATGATGTAAATGCGATGTACAACAAGGCGGTCAGGTTGTTGATAGTGCGCGATAGGCAGCAACCTGAGATGTGCAACAAGGCGGTCAGGTTGTTGATAGTGCATGACAGGCAGCAACCTAACAGGTCGCGGTACATCTTCTGAGGAGTCTTTCACGCCGTCTTCGACGACGCGAGAGAAATAATGAGAACTGCGCGGTTGGGCGGGGGCCCGCCTGCCTTCTGCCTACTGCCTACTGCCTTCTGTTTTCTGAGGAGTCTTTCACGCCGTCTTCGACGACGCGAGAGAAATAATGAGAACTGCGCGGTTGGGCGGGGGCCCGCCTGCCTTCTGCCTACTGCCTACTGCCTTCTGTTTTCTGAGGAGTCTTTCAGACGGTCGGCGACGACGCGAGAGAAATAATGAGAACTGCGCGGTTGGGCGGGGGCCCGCCTGCCTTCTGCCTACTGCTTTCTGCCTACTGCCTTCTGTTTTCTGAGGAGTGTGAATGAGACCGTTAGAACAAGCAAGGGTTCTGGTTGTTGATGATAACGTAGACAATCGCGCGCTGGTGTGTCAGATCCTGCGCCGCCACGGTTATCAGGTCGAAGAGGCCACAGGGGGCATCGAAGGACTGGATAAGACGATCTCTTCTCCCCCTGACCTGATCTTCCTGGACGCGCTCATGCCCGATATAGACGGGCTGGAGATTACCCGGCGAATCCGCGCCCACTCGTCGCTGTCTCATATCCCAATAGTGCTATATACAGCCATCGCCGATCAGATGAAGGCCGATGCCCTTCAAGCCGGAGCCAATGACTTTTTAACCAAACCGATCAATGCTGTCGAGCTGGTGGCACGCACCAGGACGCTGCTGGCAATGAAGTTTGCCCTCGACGAGCTGGCCGCGCTCAATCGCACTCTTGAAGAGAAGGTCATAGAACGAACTGCCCTCCTTGAGCAGGCGCTGCAGGGGCAGCGCGAATTGCTTGCTGAAGTCCGTGAGGCGCATAGACGCTGGCAATCTACCTTCAATGCCATGAAGGATGCTATAATTGTTACCGATACTACAGGTCATATAGAACAGGCCAATGACGCGGTTCTGGATATTTTTCATCGGGCTAAGGAAGAGCTTGTCGGCGAAGAATGCGCCGCGCTGCTGGCCGAAGACCAGCACTGTTCGCACGACATCCAGCAGAATTCTGGTTCGGTAATCGAGCGCGAGGTGCTCAGCCGCGACCGCGACCGGTTGCTCAACCTGCGCATAAGCAGCATCACCGATATGAATAATGAGGTTATTGGATACGTCCACGTCATGCGAGATGTGACCAGACAGAGGGCGATGGAGCGTCATCTGATGCATGCCGAACGAATGTCGCTTGCCGGGCAGATGGTCTCGGCTGTCGCCCATGAAGTGGCAACGCCGCTGAGCGTTGCTGCCAATATAGCCGAGATGCTGTTGCTAGATGTTGAACCGGGGTCCACTTATGCTGCGGAGCTGCAGAAGATAGTGGCTCAGATCAGGCGCGTTACCGAGATGATGCGAAGTCTGCTCGGCTTCGTTCGTCAGGCTCCGGCGCAGTTCGCCTCTGTCGAACTGGAGCAGCTCATTCGAGAAACAGTTGACCTGATGGGATATGAACTGCGCAAAGCACGTATTGATGTCTCGATTGAGGCGGACAAAGAGACGCCGCCGGTGTGGGGGGACCGAAACCAGCTCCAGCAGGTGCTGCTTAATCTCATCACCAACGCAATTCAAGCAATGAAAGAAGGCGGACAGTTGCGGGTGCGCATCGGCAAAGCCAGGGCAGTAGCCGACAGGTCTCTATCTGTAGAGCTTGTGGTTGAAGACAGCGGGCCGGGTATTGCGCCCGAAGCAATGGAGAGATTATTCGATTTCTTCTATACCACTCGCGCGCTGGAAGGGGGGACCGGGCTTGGCCTGGCAATCAGCCGGCAGATCGTTGAAGGCCATGGGGGCCGCATCTCAGCCGAGAACAACCGGAGCGGTGGAGCAAGGTTCCGCATACATCTGCCAGCCGCTTTCCCTCAACACAGAGCGGCGCCGCTTGTGCGCATAGGGGGTGGAGGAAGATGAAAAGAGAGAGATATAAAATAATGGTAGTTGAGGATGATGTGAACCTCAGAAATACGCTGGTAACTTTCTTTGCCCGCATGGGCTATGAGGTGACCTCTGCTCACGATGGCAACGAGGCGCTCCACCATCTGGATTCAGAGATGCCTGATCTTATTCTCACAGATATTAGCATGCCCGATATGGACGGGATCACTATGCTCAAGGAGGTGAAGTCCCACTACCCGGATATAGTGGTCATTATGATGACCGCTTTCAGCTCCATTGATTCGGCAGTTGAAGCCATGCGACAGGGGGCAGAAGATTATCTGAGCAAACCGCTCCAATTGGCCGATGTTCAAATGCGCATAGAGCGCGCGCTGGAGCGCCGCGCATTGCGCTCGCGAGTGATTCAACTGGAGACGCAAGTGCGCGACCGCTACAGCTTCAATCAGATAGTCGGTCGCTCGCCGGCTATGCAGCGGATATTTCAGATCATAGAGCGCGTCGCCCCGACCAACACTACGGTGCTTATCAGCGGGCGCACGGGAACCGGCAAAGAGCTTGTTGCTCGCGCCATCCATTACAATAGCCCCCGCTCCCACAAACCTCTGGTCGATATAAACTGCGGGGCATTGCCCGATCAACTGGTCGAATCCGAGCTATTCGGGCATCAGAAGGGAGCATTCACCGGAGCGACTGAGACCAAGAGGGGGCTCTTCGAGATAGCCGATGGAGGAACGTTGTTTCTGGATGAAGTCCAGGCTCTCAAGCCGGAACTTCAGGCCAAGCTCCTGCGAGTATTGCAGGAGCGGAAGCTGCGGCGAGTAGGTGGACGAGAAAATATCGAGGTCGATGTCCGAGTCATTGCAGCTACTAATCAGGATATTGCCGAGGCGGTACGCAAAGGGGAATTCCGAGAAGATCTCTATTACCGGCTCAATGTCGTCCAGATACATCTGCCCTGTCTGCGCGAGCGGCGGGAAGATATACCTCTGCTGATCGAGCATTTTTTGAATCGTTATCAACCGGATGGGCAGCCCCCATATCACTTCTCCAATGAGGCAATGCGACTGCTGCTCAGTTACGACTGGCCGGGCAATGTGCGCGAACTGCAAAATGCAATCGAGCATGCGCTGGCAATAGGCTCCGGGCCATTGCTGACCATTGAAGATTTGCCGCCCCATATTAGTCAAGCAGTTGATAGCGATGGAACGATCGATACGGCGACAAATATCTGCACCCTTGAGGAGGTTGAACGCCGTCACATACTGCGTGTACTGGAGAAGACCGACGGGAATTACACCCGCGCAGCAGATATACTGGGAATTGATCGCCGCACGCTCTATCGCAAACTAGACAAGTATGCTATCCGCCCACCAGAACAGAAGGCGGTGGGCAGTCGCTGACGGCCAGCGCACACGGTCGCTTTCGTCAGTTCCCCTGCGTCGCGCAACTGCTCTGACAAAACCTCCCTTTCATTGCCTGTTCGACCTGAATACAGTTGTGTCTTGCGGCAATGCGCTGAGAGGGCGACTATTCTAGCCTGTTAAAGAAGACCCTTGCCTGAGTGAAATCATCTGTGTTGATGTCGAGCAGAGCTATGCTGTTATCATTCAATCCAACTCGCCTGAAATCTTCAAAGAAGATAGTAGTATTAAGAGCCGTGGCGCTGCCCGGAGTTGTGATCATCAAATGAGCCTCGTCCAGCGCCGAAATCATTCCTCCGTGACCTTGAACTATGCCTTCAGCTATCTTCACCATAACCACTACGGTCGCGCCAGCCTCTTGCCATTGTCGCAGCTTCTCGATTGCCTGGGCAAGGCCCCCTGGAGTGTATGAAAAATCGCTTGCCAAGTGATCCTCCCTTAATTTAAAGCTTGATTAGTGTGACCACTTATCCGATGGAGCAAAGCTTATGCCAGGCGATCAACTTTTTAATTATTATCGTCAGAGCCATCTGTTAGGATATGGATTAATTACCTAATTCATGTTACGCATATCTCTTTTATAGCTGCACGAGCGGCGCCACAGAAGCGAGAGAGGACGCGAATCATCTGGGACAATAGAATAAGCCAACTGCTTTGATCTGAGCTGCGCCCCCCCTCACCTGCTGGGCCAGAAAGTTCAAGCTGGAAGCTATCAGCCACGAGCGTGTCTGTTGCTTCGGTCAGCCCTCAGTACAACTCTGATG
>Ga0209172_10007307_pt1 | contig 11541 bp, 11 predicted proteins | sample LarsenN4metaG_FD_184113 | JGI IMG/M metagenome (GOLD analysis project Ga0209172, IMG submission 184113) | Hot spring sediment bacterial and archeal communities from British Columbia, Canada, to study Microbial Dark Matter (Phase II) - Larsen... ... | reverse complement strand
CCATGAGGCTTTGCACTACAGGACTCCCCACCAGGTGTACTTCGGGGAAGGGAGAAACGATAACAGACAGGCTGGCTTAATCCACCTTAAAAAAGCCTGTTTTTTGTCTTGACAATGGGGAGGGGTTTAAGGTCAAGTACGGCTGCGGTGATGTCGTCATCCAAATGTGCCACTCCGTCGTAATAGCGAACCCATAGCATATCGCCCAGGGGGGAAAGTTTAACGGTAAAACAATCACCTGACCTGGACCAACTTACATAGGCATTCCCCTCACCATCTACCACTAGGGCAGCTGGTATAACAGGCCAACTATTATTCATGTCAAATCCGTCAACCCAGATTGCAACACCATTGCTGTCATAAGCAATCGTAGCGCACGCAGAGGAATAATTGGGGACTATTTCCCCGCTTAAACCAGTCACATAAATTTTGCCATTCTTGTCTAATTTCAACGAATAAGCCTGATCCCAATAATAGCCGGGTCCATCATACCTCGCCACCCAAGCCTCATACATCCCTTCCGCAGACACACTTACCCACGCTCGCAAAATAATTACCGCCACCACAGTTACTCGGAGATATCTCTCTACCATATCCGTACCCCGGTTATAGTTTACACTAATAATATAACACCTAATCCGCCCACCGCAACAAAGAATTTTTCCCCCACTTGATTTCGGTCAAGTCCCCAAAAGGCTTGCCAGCCTTATATTCTTTATATAGATTAGCCTCTCAAATCCGAATTGACGTGAAAACCTATAAAATCAGCTTCAGCAAGATTCAGGGGTGTGGCAATTGCTTCGTCATCTGCGAAAAGGAGAAAGGGTTGCCTCAAAACTTAAACTGGGGGAAGTTGTCAAAAGCAATCTGTGATTTTAATCGAGGAATAGGTGCGGATACTCTTTTAACTATCTCCAAAGGCAGAAATGCCCCCTTCTTCATGGAAGTTTACAATCCGGATGGTAGTAAAGCTCAAGTGAGTGGCAATGGCACTCGCTGTGTAGCGCGCTATCTTTTGGAAAAGGGATATTCGCCGCGACTTTTCAAGCAGATTGAGACTGTGCGTGGTTTGGTCGGCGCTGAAATTCTGAATGGGGACTTGCAGAATCTGCAGGTGAGAGTGAACTTAGGCAGGCAGGTGAAAGAGATAAAGAGAATGACTATCAAATTAAACGGGAGAGCGGTTAAGGTAATCTATGTTGACATCGGCAATCCGCATGCGGTGAGATTGGTGAACAAGTTTCCAGCAGACTGGAAAAGGCAGGGGGATTTGATTGAGCATCACCCGGTTTATCAGCCGAGAAAAGTCAATGTCGAGTTCGGCAGAGTTGTCAATAAGAAAGAAATTGAGGTGAAGGTCTGGGAACGGGGAGTGGGAGCGGTTTTATCCTCCGGTACAGGAGCCAGTGCAGCGGTTCTGGCTGCTATTTATGCCGGTAAGTTGTCGCCTAAAGCCAAAGCAATAATGGAGGGGGGAAATTTGGAAATAGAGTACGACTCCATAAAGAAAAATTTGTATATAACCGGCCCGGCCCAGACGGTTGGGAGCGGAGTTTTCTTTTATCATGTCTGAAAAAACTGTTACTACACCCCCTTCCTCGGCTGAGTCCTCAGAAGTCAAGAGAGAGAACGGCCTTTTGTTTCATATAAAGGACTATCTGCACCATCTCTCGCTTTTCTCCAAAGAGGCACGGCTTTTTCTGGTGGGGACTTTCTTTGCAGCTTTCACTTTTGCGGTCTATCAGCTGCTGTTGAATCTTTATCTAAAAGAGTTGGGCTTCAAGGAAGGTTTTATCGGCAGCATTCTTTCGGCCACCGCCTTAGGCACCCTCTTGACCGCCATGCCATTGGTCATTGTCATGCGCAGGGTCCCTTATCGCCGAATCTTAGTAGGAAGCGTGTTTTGTGCCGCCCTTGGTTACGGCACCTTAGCCTTAGTGGTCGATAAAACCGCCATCTGGCTGGCCGCTCTTTTTTCAGGCGCCAGCGCCAGCGGGCTGAGATTAGTTGCCCCACCACTTTTTATGCAGATTTCATCTCCCCAGGAGAGAACCTATTTGTTCAGCCTAAATTTTGGTACCTGGATTTTTGCCGCCATTGTGGGTAACCTAAGCGGTGGCTATCTGGTGAAGATTTTAGAAAATTTAGGCCAGAGTCAGGTCTCCAGCCTGAGATGGGCGCTATTAGCCTCGGTGGTAATGGGGTTAATCAGCACCATTCCCTTTTATCGCATCCTGGCCAGGCCGGCCAAAAAAGAGGCTTCCTCCGATATCTGGAAAATGGAAAATCTAAAGAAGAGAGGGAAGCTGTATTTCAAGTTAGGATTTCCTTTATTCATGGTGGGGATGGGGGCCGGCTTGATTATTCCCTTTCTGAACCTCTATTTCAGGGATTTATTTAAGCAATCCCCGCATCAGATTGGAATTTATTTTGCCTGGCTGCAGCTTTTTATGTTAGCCGGAATTTTGACCGGGCCGGTTTTGGCCAAGAGGCTGGGGATGATCAGGACGATTGTCTTTACTGAGCTGGCCTCTATCCCCTTCATGTTAATTTTGGCCTTCACCGGTAAGCTGACTTTAGCGCTGGGGGCCTTTTTCATGCGAGGAGCTTTGATGAACATGGCCCAGCCTCTTTCCACTCACTTCTCCATGGAAGCGGTGGAAGAAAAGGAGCATCCATTAATCAACAGCCTGATCGCCTTAGCCTGGACTTTGTCCTGGGTAATCAGTGCCGGCCTGGGTGGAAAATTAATCGAGCTCTATTCTTTTGCTCCCCCCCTGGTCGTTGCAGCCATACTTTACGTAATCTCCGCCGCTCTGTACTACAGTTATTTTGCCGGGGAAGAAAAAAGGATATTTAAGAAGGAGCCAGTCACTCTGCCGGAAACAGGATGAATCCCCTGAAATCGGAAATCATCCGGCAGCTGGGAGCCCTTACTGGGCTGCCGCCGGAAGAGATTGAAAAACTCCTGGAAGTCCCCCCCAGAGAAGAATTGGGGGATTATGCCTTTCCCTGTTTCGCGCTGAGTAAAAAACTGAGGAAAGCTCCGCCGGCTATTGCTCAAGAATTAGCGAAGAAGATTCAAATCGGAGAAGATGCCTTTAAGGTTACGGCCGCAGGTCCTTATCTTAATTTCTCCCTGAACAAGGTCAAATATATAGAAGCGGTATTAACTGCTATTTTCCAGCTGAAAGGAAATTTCGGCACAGATTCCTCCGGTCAGGGAAAAACTATGGTCATCGACTACTCTTCCCCCAACATCGCCAAGCCTTTTGGCATCGGCCATCTGCGGTCAACTGTGATTGGTCAGGCGCTTTACTTAATTTTTCAGAAGTTAGGCCATCCAGTAGTGCGGATAAATCATTTAGGAGACTGGGGAACCCAGTTTGGAAAATTGCTGGTGGCTTTCGGGAAGTGGGGGAATGAAAAAGAGTTCGAGCAGAATCCGGTCAATTATCTGTTCGAGCTATATGCCCGTTTTCACCAGGAGGCGGAGAAGTCTCCGGAATTAGAAGACCTGGCCCGGGAAGAGTTCAGGAAATTAGAGCAGGGTGACAAAGAGAATACCGAATTATGGAAAAGATTCAGAGAAATCAGTTTGAATGAATTCAAAAGAATTTATCAGATACTGGATATCGAATTTGATTCATATGCCGGAGAGGCTTTTTACGATTCACAGATTGAAAGGGTGCTGAATGAGTTAGAAAGGACAAAACTGACTGAGATAAGTCAGGACGCTTTAGTGGTAAATCTGGACAAATTCAATCTGCCGCCTTGTCTGATTAAAAAGAAAGATGAAGCCACTCTTTACACTACCCGGGACTTGGCTGCGGCCCTTTATCGCCACAACACTTATAATTTTCACAAATCTCTCTATGTAGTCGGCAGCGCCCAGCAGCTCCACTTCCAGCAGGTTTTCAAGGTTTTAGAGCTTATGGGATACGCGTGGTCTAAAGACTGCATCCACGTTGATTTTGGTTGGGTCAAGTTTCAGGAGCAGATTTTATCCACCCGCAGCGGGCACATACTTTTGCTGGAAGATGTCCTCAAAAGGTCGATTCAGCTGGTCAGGGAGATTATTGCAGAAAAAAATCCAGATTTGGAAGACAAAGAGGCGGTATCGAATCAGGTCGGAATCGGAGCAGTTGTGTTTGCTTTCCTCTCCCGCAGAAGGCAGAAGGACTTCGATTTCAGCTGGGAGGAGGTTTTGAATTTTGATGGAGAAACTGGCCCTTATTTGCAATACACCCATGCCCGCCTGTGCAGTCTGCAGAGGAAGTTCGATAGGAAAATTGATTCGGGAGTTGATTTCGCCAAAATCGCCAGCCCGGAGGAATTTCAGCTGGCAAAATTATTGGAAACCTTTCCGGAAATCATCAAGAGCAGTGCGGAACAATACGAGCCCCAGATTTTATCCAGCTACCTCTTGAAATTGGCAGGGGTCTTCAATACTTTTTATCAGAAGGTACGCATCATTACAGAAGATAAAGAGTCAACCCAGGCCAAGATGCTTTTGGTAAGATGCACCCAGATGGTAATCCAAGAAGGCTTAAGGCTTTTAGGAATCAAAGCACCGGAGAGAATGTAATTGTCTGAAAGCAGTAAAGAGTTAGTAGTGGAAAAATCCCTCCTCCTTAAAATAAAGTCTCAAATCAAGAATCGTTACGGCCAGATTGCGGTGGATGGATTCTTCCGGGGACTAGAGGCCTTCTGGCTGTTAGTCAAAATCATGCTGCCGGTTTATTTCATTGTGACCTTCCTGAAATTCACACCGGTTCTTCCGACCATAGCCGATTTTTTTGCTCCTTACATGCGGATTTTTGGCTTGCCTGGCGGAGCGGCGCTGGCTATAGTGTTAGGGAATACGGTCAATCTTTATGCGGCCATAGCGGTAATCGCCTCTTTGAAAATGAGCAGCGAACAGGTCACCATCTTAGCCATCATGCTGGCGATTTCACATTCCCTGCCGATGGAGGTGACCATCACTCAGAAGATGGGGACCAGGTACATAACTATTCTTTTTCTGAGATTGCTGGTCTCGGCAGCGGTGGGAATAGGTTTAAAGTATATCTGGTTGTAAGAGGAGTAGAATTTGGACTGGGGATTATTTGTAGGCACGGCGCTGAAAGGCGGATTGAAACTAGGCCTGATTGTATTTTTTATTTTAGTTCCCCTGATGATTGCCTTAGAGCTGATGCGTCAGACTAAAACCTTAAACTGGCTGACGGATAAGATTCACCCATGGACTGGAAGGATCGGATTTACTCGAGAGGCTCTGGTACCCTTAATAGCCGGATTTCTTTTCGGAATTTCCTACGGAGCCGGAGTCTTGATTCCGGAGGCGCGCAGCAACTTAATCAGCAAAAGACAGATTTTTCTGGTAGCGGTTTTTTTAGCCCTCTGTCATGCCATGATTGAAGACACACTTCTTTTCATGGCGGTGGGAGCTAATGGCCTGTATTTATTCTTTAGCCGGTTGATTTTAGCCATAGTATTTACTTTCTTAGTTTCCAGATTGACAGCCAGATTCAAGGTTAAAGGTTTAGCCGATGCATAAGACCGGTTTAGTATATCATCCCGACTTTCTGAAACACGTGACCGGAAAAGAGCACCCGGAAAATCCGCAGCGGTTAAAAGCGATTGTCTCTTCTCTGGAAAAGAGCGGACTGTGGAGTAAGTTACAGAAAATCGAGGCCAAACATTCGACCTTGGAATGGATAGAAAGAGTACATAGCAAACATTACCTTCAGCAGCTACAGGGGGCCGGCAAAAAAGGGGCGGTGCTGCTTGATTCGGACACCATGGTCGGGCCGAATTCCTTTGAAGTGGCGGTCTTAGCGGTCAGCGGAGTCCTGGCGGCCTGCGATGCGGTCATGGCCGGCAAAGTGAGAAACGCATTCTGCGCGGTCCGGCCCCCGGGCCACCATGCGGAGAAAGAGAGGGCCATGGGTTTCTGCCTTTTCAACAATGTGGCCATTGCGGCCCGCTACCTGCAGGAGGAGCACAGGCTCAAAAGAATCTTAATCGTGGACTGGGATGTGCACCACGGCAACGGCACCCAGCACTGCTTCTATGAGGACGATTTGGTCTATTATTTTTCCATCCATCAGTATCCGCATTATCCCGGTACGGGCCGGGAGGAAGAAGAAGGAGAAGGGCCAGGCAAAGGTTATACCCTGAATGTTCCCATGTGCGCCGGCAGCGGCGATTTGGAATATCAGGAGGTTTTTGAGACGATTTTTTATCCGGAAGCGGAGCGGTTCAAGCCGGACTTTGTCCTGATTTCAGCCGGATTTGACGGACACAAAGATGACCCGCTCTCGGACTTGAGGCTGACCGAAAAAGGGTTTCAGAAGATGACTGAAGTGGTGATGGACTTAACTCAAGAATGTTGTCAGGGCAGAATAGTCTCAGTTTTAGAAGGGGGTTACGACTTGACCAGTCTGTCAGCTTCAGTTAAAACTCATGTCAAGACCTTATTGGAGCATGAGCCGAAAAAGAAAAGCTGATGGCATTGAAAAGAAACAAACTCTGGCAGGCGATTGTCTTCGGAAGTTTAGCAACCATTTTATTTTCTCAGAATAAATTGCCAGGGGAGGAACAAATGGAAAAAATTAGTCTACAGTGGTTCGGACACGCCTACTTTTTGATTTCAGATAAGGTCAAGATCGCCATCGACCCTTTCAAAGATTTGGAGGGGTATCCCAATCCTCAGGTCAACGCCGATGTGGTCCTGGTGACTCACGAGCACTTCGACCATAATAAGACCGAAGCAGTGGGAGGCCATCCTCAAATTGTCAGAGGTTCGGGCCAGAAGAATGTAAAAGGAATCGAATTCACCGGAATCAAAACCTATCATGATGAAAGTAAGGGTTCTCAGCGGGGGGAGAATACGATTTTTGATTTTGAGTTAGGTGGAATCAGGTTTGCTCACTGCGGGGATTTAGGACATGTATTGAGTGACGAGCAAGTTAAGGAGATAGGAAAGGTCGATGTGCTGATGATTCCGGTAGGAGGATTTTATACCATAGATGCTAAACAAGCCTGGGTAAATGTTGAGAAAATAAAACCAAAGGTTGTGATTCCCATGCATTACAAGCAGCCTTTTATGGGGAAAAATTTCCCGATTGACAAGGTGGATGTTTTCTTAGCAGGTAAAAAGAATGTGAATAGGCTGAATAAGAATGTTCTAGTCCTCGAAAAGAACAAATTACCTCAGGAAACCACAATCTATGTCCTCAACTATAAGTAAACCTGCTTATCGATTAGAAGAGTTGACCTGGCAGGAATTTAAGGAGCTAGTTCCTAAGAAAATTGATACGGTCATTCTTCCGGTCGGCACAGTTGAGGCGCACGGAGTCTCTCCTTTAGGAACAGATAATATTATCCCAGTGACAATTGCCGAGAGGATTGCCACAGATTTGAAGGCAATGGTGGCGCCTTTAGTCCCTTATGGAATTACCAGAACTTTATTGGCATATCCCGGCTCTTTGACAGTCACTTCAGCAACTTTCGAAAACTATTTGACCGAAGTCTTGGACTCATTGGCCGAGAAAGGCTTCAAAAAAATTGTAATAATGAATGGGCACGGGGGCCAAATTGATGAATCGCGGCGGGCAGCTCAAAAAATACATCAGGCGCGTAAAGTTAAGATGGTGGTCATCCACTGGTGGCTGCTCTGCTCTGAAGTTACCAAAGAAGTCTTCGGACAAGCCGGCGGGCATGCCGGGATTGACGAGACCGCCTGCGTATTGGCAGTTAATCCCACCTTGGTAAAAAAGCAAAAATACAATAAAAAATTGGCCTACACCATGCAGGAAGGGGTCCAGGCCATTCCTGCGCCGGGAACTATTCTATTATACAAAGAAGGGGAAGGATATCCTGAGTTCGACGAAAAGAAAGCCAAACTGTACATAGGCAAAGTTTGTCAGAAAGTGAAGACTGTCCTGCAGGATATTTTCAAAAAATGGGAACAAGTTGACTTTCAATGAGTATATTGTGATAGTTATTTGAAAATTTTACCCAGGAGGGTGGGATGCCGCTGAAGAAAAGTTTAGTAGTTGGTTTAGTTCTGCTCTTAGCCGCGCCAATCTTGGCCCAGGGGTTTTTCGGTTCTGGGAATAACCAGGAAGAGGAGGAGCAGAAGCAGAAAGACCGAAGACCTACTGCGATTCTTTTACCCCGCAAGTTAATCGACATTCCGACCGCCAACATGCTCCCCCGGGGGAGCTTTGATTTTGATTTCAGAGCCTATCCCAAAGGGGGAATTTTTGCCGCAGTTCACATCGGACTGACCAACTGGTTTTTATTAGGAGCAGCATACGGCGGTGAAAATATCCTGGGCGAAGGTGGAGTGAACTGGAATCCGAGAGTGGAGTTCATCTCGCGCATCCGAGTCATCTCCGAGACTTACGGCCTCCCCTCCTTGGCCATTGGTTTTGATTCTCAGGGGAGCGGGGCCTACAATGATTCCCTGAAGAGATACACGGTCAAATCCAAGGGCTTCTATGCCGCCTTGACCAAAAACTATATCCTCGGCACGGTCCCGATTGGGTTCCACGGCGGGGTGAATTACAGTTTAGAGACCAAAGACAAAGATAAGAGTCCGGACTTTTTTGTGGGAACCGACCTTTTGTTCAAAGAGCAGATCGCCCTGGAAGCGACCTATTCTCTGGGCCTGAATGACAACCGCAAAAATGCTTATTACAGCAAAGGCCGAGGATATTTTGACGTGGCTCTGCGCTGGCTCTATTCTGAATCTCTTCAGCTGGAGTTTCAGCTAAAAAATCTCTTGCAGAACCGCAAGACCACTACGACTATTTCCAGAGAATTCCGGCTAATCTACGTGGAATTCTTCTATTAGGCGGTCTTTTAATTTCATCAGGTGCTTTGTTCAAGGCAGAGGCAGGCAACATACACCGGTTGGAACCGGAGTCCAGCAGTTGCCCGGGTCACTTCCCATACAGGCGGTAGCCGGACGGTCCTTGTCAAATATATAATTGACCAGCTGAATGGCATCCGGCAAAGATATAGGGGGAGTGCCGTTGACTTCACCCCGGCAGAGCGGGTTAGGCGACCAGCAGTTGCCTGGATCGCTTCCCAGACAGCCGGTGGCAGCCCGGTCCGTATCGAATACATAATTGACCAGCTGAATGGCATCCGGCAAGGATATGGGCGGGGTGCCGTTGACATCTCCGGGCTGGGCCAAACAGGAGCAAACCATCCCCCACCAGGTACCCCAGCGGTCATCGTTTGGATTGGGCCCCACATCAGTGGCTGCGTATTCCTGAATGGTCCACATACAGATATCATTGCGAGGGTCAATCACGGCGGCACTGTAGTCTCCCCAGCGGATGCTGCCGGTGCCAAAATCCTTGATGTAGCTATCTTCCCCTAACTTAAGCACGGAAATAGGGTCCATAGTGCCGGGAGGGTCGGAGGCGAAGCGGCTGGTATAGACCGCTTCCACAAATTTGCTCGCATCCGAGCGGGAAAATCCGAGCAGGGCTTCGTCTAAGGAATTGGCGGTAATGCTGGGGAAGAAGTGATGCACTCCTACCCCTCCATCTAGAAATCCAGACTGCACTATGGGGGTGGGCATGGCTAAGGGGTCAAGCTGGTACCAGAAGACTGCGGTTCGGTCCGGCGGCCCTCCAATAGGCAAACCGGCGCTCTGAGTGCACCAGATCCGACCATTCCTAAAAATGGCGTTGAGCATACGGGGATCATTGGTTCTAACTAAACCGCCTGTGCCTAACTGGGGGGCATTAATCTGCCCGTAAAAAAAGTTGTTGGCCACAGAGAATAGACCGGTGCCGGGGAAGGGGGAGCCGGGAGTTGCTGACCAGACCGGTGCCGGACCAGTGCCGGTGATTTCAGAAATCCTAATTAAAAAGACTCCTCCGCTGCTCCAGCCGGAGTTGTCCACCAAGTAGAGCCGAGGTTCCGGGCCAAAAGTTAAGCAAGGCCTTAATGCAAAGCCGTAAACCCCACCGGAGAGGTCAAAACCAGCCGGAAATACAGTGACCGTTAGTGGGCCTCCAGCCAAAGCAGTTGATTTGTCTATAACCCACATCGCTGCCCCAGAAAAAGCGTTAGCGGCTACTGTAAACATATTGTTAGTTATAGCAATCCAGGTATTATTTACTCCAATATCATCAAAGTCAGCCCAATTTACATTAGTCGGGTCCGCGTCAATTCTGTAAAAAGTCCAGGGGCCGGTCGGATCACTGGTAGAGCTGATGGCAAAAAGGAGGGAGGAATTCCCGCTTTGAGCCTCGGCATCACAGCTGGCCATCCAGCGGCCGCTGCCGGGATCATAAATAATCTTAGGGTCAAAAGGACCACCGGCAGGAAAAGGACCCAGACTGGCCCAGAAGCCGGTCAGAGTGAGGGTACTGATAGTTCCTCCGGATAGGTCTTGTCGACGTACTCGGGAGTTCAACATGGTCATCAAATGATTAGGGCCAGCCGCCCCATGTGTATCTGGTGGAATAGAGGTATTGTCATCCCCCAAGGCGGCGAAACTGGTAATCAAAGCAGGACCTAGGGTGGCATCCGGCTCAGCCGGGGTGAGTCTGGGCGATTGCAACGAGTGCTGATTCTGGGGGATAATGGGAGTTTTAGCAGGCAGTTCCCTGGGTTGCGGGGCTGGCATATAAGGGATAGATCTTTCCTGAACCGCAGCGGTCTCACTAATCTTTTGGTCCAACTTCTCCAACTGTTCCCAGGTCATCGTAGCCACCGGTTGAATCTGTATAGTCTGGCCGGTAACAGCCAATACTGCTGAGGCAGTTAAGCTCAGGAAGACTGCCAGAATTGTTAAATTTTTAAGCAAGATACCTCCTGAATGTGTAAGGACTTCAGCTAAAATAAATGCGTAATTTACTCAGCTAAAGAGCCGCAGAAGCTACCTACCTCAAGCAACCTTCCACAGGCTCAATTGCGGGATGACTCTTTTTCTTTGGGCTGAGAGTAACTACTAAAAAATAATCAAAAAGTCGACCTAGTCAAGTGGAAAATAAGGACCAAGACACCTGATTCTGGGTTAGCTCCCTATCTTGGCTTCAACCGCCGGGGCATTACAAGTAATTCGGCATAACACCAGTTATTCCAATTGAAAGAGAAGGGACTTATGGCTGGGGAGGGCCGATAACCCAAGGAGGTTATCCTCCTGGAGGCAAGGCCTGTGTAGTTGCAACCTGCACCCAGCCCACATATGCTGCAGGCACAGGAAGAAGCGTTTTGAATGACACCGTAAACCATATCGACTCTTGGTTTAATTGCAGCAATTTTCTTCTGCATGACGTTACCAGAAGAGCTAACACAAACCCTCACGGCCACAATGGAAGCATGCTTAATAACGTGTAGTGAACCCCATTTGTCAAGACACATTTAGGCTGCTTTTTGTGTGTGGTTTTGGGCCTGAAACTCCTCTGGACTTCTGTAACCCAAAGCCGAGTGCGGGTAGTTGCGATTATAATCTTCTACCCACTGCTTCAGTTTAGTCTCCACCTCCTCTAAGCTTTTAAACTCATTGAC
>Ga0209172_10007305_pt1 | contig 11544 bp, 10 predicted proteins | sample LarsenN4metaG_FD_184113 | JGI IMG/M metagenome (GOLD analysis project Ga0209172, IMG submission 184113) | Hot spring sediment bacterial and archeal communities from British Columbia, Canada, to study Microbial Dark Matter (Phase II) - Larsen... ... | reverse complement strand
CCTCTAAAGGCTTGTGCGCTCAATTTTATGAACGGCAGAATGGGTATTCCAGCCATTGATAGCTGTTCAAAATGAATATTTTTGTGAGAATTATTCTCATACTGAGAATTGCTGACCATTGCTAATCTCCGCTTCAAAAAATAGCTATAGACGCTAATCTGGTAAATAGCGACCTGACTCATTCGGGCTGCTCACTTATTTTGCAAAATTAGAACATCATCACTCCTTCCTAACCACTTGCTATGTTTGACGCCCTTTCTGATCGCCTCGAATCTGCCTGGAAAAAGCTCCGTGGCCAGGACAAAATTACTGAAAGCAACGTTAAGGAAGCGGTGCGTGAAGTGCGTCGGGCTTTACTTGAAGCTGACGTCAACCTGCAAGTTGTCAAAGAGTTTGTTGCAGATGTCGAGCAAAAAGCTCTAGGGGTTGAAGTGGTTGCCGGGGTGCGCCCCGACCAGCAATTTGTCGAAGTGGTTCACAATGCCCTGGTGGAGCTGATGGGCGGTGACAACGAACCCCTGGCCGAAGCCGAGACAGCCCCTACAGTCATTCTGATGGCGGGTTTGCAGGGGACGGGTAAAACTACTGCCACCGCCAAGTTAGCGCTTCATCTGCGCAAAGAAAACCGAAACGTGATGCTTGTTGCAACGGACGTTTACCGACCTGCGGCGATCGACCAGTTGATTACCCTTGGTAAGCAGATCAACGTGCCCGTCTTTGAGTTGGGCAAAGATGCAGACCCGGTTGAAATTGCCCGTCAGGGTGTTGAAAAAGCCAAAGCTGAAGGCATTAACACCGTCATCATCGATACGGCAGGTCGATTGCAGATTGACCAAGACATGATGGCTGAGTTAGCTCGCATCAAAGATACCGTGCAGCCCCACGAAGTGCTGTTGGTAGTTGACGCGATGACAGGGCAAGAAGCCGCAAACCTGACCCGCACCTTCCATGAGCAGATTGGCATTACCGGGGCGATTCTCACCAAGATGGATGGGGACACGCGTGGTGGTGCAGCGCTTTCCGTCCGTCAAATTTCTGGCAAACCGATCAAGTTTATCGGGGTCGGCGAAAAGGTAGAAGCCTTACAGCCTTTCTATCCCGATCGCATGGCTTCTCGCATCTTAGGGATGGGCGATGTACTCACCCTGGTTGAAAAAGCGCGCGAAGAAGTAGACATCGCTGAAGCCGAAAAAATGCAGGAGAAGATCCTCTCGGCAAAATTTGACTTCAACGACTTCCTCAAGCAGATGCGCCTGCTGAAAAATATGGGTTCGCTGGGTGGCATCATGAAGTTGATCCCCGGTATGAACAAGATCAGTCAGGATCAGCTCGAAAAAGGCGAAACTGAGCTGAAACGGGTTGAGGCGATGATCAAATCGATGACGATCGAGGAGCGCAAAAATCCTGAGTTGCTGTCGAGTTCTCCCAGCCGTCGCCGTCGCATCGCTCAGGGTTCTGGCCATAACGAAAGAGACGTGAGTGATCTTGTCAGCAAGTTTCAAAAAATGCGCAGCATGATGCAGCAGATGGGGCAGGGTGGTTTCCCAGGTATGGGGATGCCCGGTATGGGAATGCCTGGTATGGGTGGCGGGATGCCCGGTATGGGTGGGATGCCCGGTGGCGGAATGCCTCAACCTGGTTGGCGTGGTTACAATAGCGGCGCTAAAGCCAGTAAGAAGAAGAAAGATAAGAAAAAGAAAGGATTTGGTACGCTGTAGCCTTTTGAATTTGCAGTCAGACTGATGCTTTTTTGCCCTCAACGTTGTCAACGTTGGGGGCAAATTAGTGTTCATTCTGATTGACTCAAAATATGAATACCCTATTTCAAGCGCTGAGCGATCGCGTGTTTTAATCCCCAATTTGTCTATTTGGACTTTAGACTAAATGCAATTTCCCACGATATGTAAGGGCGAATGGCCATATAGCCTTTGGCAATAGCCTTCGGCATGGCTTCGCTAGGGCTACGCTAACGCCCCTACCGCACCACTGGGATATTATTTCAACGCACTCCCCTTAGTCCCTTAAATCACTCCTCGGTCGATGTCAATCATGATTTTGGGTGAGAGGGTTGACCAAATCAGCGTTTAGGATTGCGCGTATTCCAGTATTTTCTTTTGCCAGCTATATTTACGAGTTGCCTTTCCCACTTTATGTAAATGGGGTGCTTCCTCGCTGACCTCATACATGTCGGAGCCAGGCTTGATGGTTTTTCCTGAGTATTGCGTTACAGAGCGGCTCAAGGGCGATCGCCCCACCCCCTCTGATTTCGCTGATTATTGTCTTCTCTTTCAAGATGCCAGAGTCACTGAGACTTTAACGTTAGATGGGCAACCGCTACCACTTGACCAGATTCAAGCTCGCTTTAAGACCCATCTCAAACGCTGGGAAAAATTAGGTTTTGGTGTTTGGATGTTTCGCGAGCAAGCAACCAACCAATTCGTTGGCTACTGCGGCTTTCGGATTTATTTATTGAACGAAACCGAGATTGAACTGATGTATGCTCTGATCACGGATGCCTGGGGCAAAGGCTATGCGACTGAAATGGCAAAAGCCTGTGTGCAGCTAGGTTTTGAGCGATTGGAGTATGACAGCATCGTGGGACTGACGCTTGAGCGGAATCAGGCTTCTCAACATGTTTTAGAGAAAGCAGGGCTGATGTATGAGGCACATAAACAGTATCGCGGGTTGCCTCACATGGCTTATCGCCTGACACGAGATGCCTGGAAAAATCGGCAACATCCGATTAACTAAAAGGACACGATCGCCCGTTCCGCCGAGTTTATGCCACTTTCTAGGGTGGAGTCAGCGATCGCAGTTTAAAAGCGATTGGGAGCGGGTGCGAGAGGTAAGGTTTTTATCAATAAAAGCAAGACTAGGCAGTAAAAGATGATCCAAAAGCTAACTTAAAACTCACTTGCAGACATCAAGTCCTTACGGACTAAATGAGCCACTGGCACTTCCGACACAGCTAGAGAATTTTGAGTCACAATGATGACTTAAAACTAAATTGAGAAGGAATTGAATAACGTCTAAAACTTTATTAGAAAGCTTCGCAGTCGCATTTGAGTTTTGCAAGTTATTTAGTTTCCTTTTGATTCATTACTGTCTCAATGAACAAGTATGACCCCAGTTAACGTTTCCTACTCGGCTTTCAGTTCAGTAAAGTCTGCCGTACAACCTGACTATTTACCAAAACAGCGCGATCGCCAAAACCCAAATGCCTGGGATGCGTTATATCTTGACCAGGCAATTCCAGTCGATCAATTTGCAAAAGGTTGCATGGTGCGCGACTTACAAAACTGGACTCGGAGTTATTTGCTAATTCCAATTAAAGTGATCGCGAACATTTTGCTTGCTCTCATTATGACAGTGAAACGTTTTTTGCCGTTTCAGTTTAGTCATTATTGGCTAATGCATCATGCAGCAAGCTGGTTTCTTAAAACCTTTGTTTCACCTGAAGCCTGTTATTTAATTGTGCGCCACATTTGTCTGGGGTCTAATATCGTTAACTTCCTAATTGATAATGGGCCAGACCCTACCATTGAAAAGTCAAAACTGTATCCTCACACTGTTGATGACTTAGCAAAAAATGCCTTTTTAGAGCATGATTTGATTCTCTATAATTTCGTGTTTGACTATCACGAAGCTCAAAAAAAGAATTCTAACTGGTTAAAAGAACTGCCCAAGCAGACCCTTAACTTTGATAGCATTCAACCCGTACAAGTCGAGATTGATTTTGAGCAAAAGAGCTGGTTTAGAGGGTTGGATTTAGAGTCGGCGATCGAGTTGTTTAAAGTCTTTTACTCACTCTGCTTAACCAGTGAAGAGTTTGAGCGCGCAGTCCTCTCGCTTGAGTTTGATGAAAACTTTGGCTGTTATTTCAGTCAACTCACAGGCGATTATAGCTGGAACCACGTCATTACCAATCGGCACCCGCTTGCGCCAGAAAGTCCCTTTGCGGCTGCCCGCAACCTCTTACTGCACGGCATCATTACCGAGTACCTGCACCGCTATCTAGAACTACGCAAAGAGATGCAAACTGCTGGCAATGCTGGCGTAGATGCCCCTAGTCATGCACTGACTGATGCTGGTTGACTGGCTCTACTCTTGGTCTGTAGAACTCGCCGAATGTTTCGTTAACATGACCGAATAGCTGAGTCGATCGCCCCGCGAAAGGCTCTCACCGCACACGACCGGGCGATCGTTGCAGGTATAGGCGACGTAGCGATACACCAATAACGGACTACCCAACGGTGCATTTAGATATTGACTCAACTCCAGGCTGGCGTGGGTGCATTCCAACGTCGTCTCGATCCGCTCGATCAGGATGCCGTGTTGCTCTAACAGGGGAAATGTCATTTTTGCTTGCAAGCTTTCGGCAAATGGCTCAACCACTTCGCCAACTGTGTAGGTGATATCAACCGCGATCGGTGATGCATCGACAATCAATAGCTTCTTTTGAAAATAGACAGGAGTGGTTGCATCTTCAAGTTGAAGCCGCGATCGCACTGCTTCGGGAGGGGGACACTGCTCAAACACCAGGTTTTTGATCAGCAATTCTCATTTTGAAACATTTGTACTGAAGTCAGAGCCTCTAAAGGCTTGTGCGCTCAATTTTATGAACGGCAGAATGGGTATTCCAGCCATTGATAGCTGTTCAAAATGAATATTTTTGTGAGAATTATTCTCATACTGAGAATTGCTGGTTTTTGATAGTGTTACTTGCTCCCTGACGCGCCATGTCTTCTTCAAAAAACACCATCGGGTTCGAAAGCCGATAGACCAGTTTGCGCTGTTCTTTAACAAAAACCCCTTTTCCCCGTTGGGCTTCGACCAAGCCCTGATTTACAAGATTCGCGATCGCCCGTCTGACCGTAATTCGACTGACTCCAAACAAATCCATTAACTGATGTTCGCTCGGCAACTGCCCACCGGGAATAAACTCGCCTAGAACAATCTGCTCCCGCAATTTTTCTGAAATCAGTAAGTGAAGCGGAGCTTGGCTCAACTCAGGTGATGAATCTTGCATAGAGGAAGTTCGCTCAAATTGGTACATGACCTATCACTTTCTTTATGGATTATTTCCTCTGCTATCCGTATTACATTCGGTTTCTTGTTCGTTGGTTAGTGCCACCTGTTACAACAAACACTGAATTCATCGAGATTTCACGCTGCTTCCTTAAAGCTACTCAGTTAATTTACGTATTAGAAGTGGTAAGGGATGCTGAATGTGCTTAGTTAGTTGCAAATCTAGTCGAGTTTAAGAGCGCTCGCAGGCACATCATCCCACGTTTCGACCTGACGCATTCGCACCACCCAACCCGCCGATCGCTGCTCATCCGTCAAATTATCTTGAAAGGATTGGTAGCATTCTTTCGCATGCTCCTCACTACAGCTTGCAATGCAGGCATAGATAATCCCTGATGGGTCAAGCTGCTCATTTACCCAAATCACCATAATTAGTTTCCTAAACGTAATTTTGCGACCGCATAGGCTTTTCAGAATGCCACGATCGCCCCAGTTTGCCTAGAGGCAAAAACACTCACAAATCAACCCTCCAATCTTTTAGTGGTCTGCCAACCCAGCTTTACCAGGCAGAGAAAACGAATGACCAATGACCAACGACCAATGCCTCAGTCATGATCGATCCTGCAAAGTTCTTTGGGTGAACGACTAGCTTTTGCCTCCTGCTATTCCCTTTCCTAATGCTGTGTCTACTTCCTCCGGCTATCTTCAAAAAACGGCTGCCCGTCTACGCCTCTTCTTCCTGACCTGCTAAGGCACTCAGCGCCGCTCCTGTGACTCGACAAATCCGCCAGTCGGGCAAAACCTCGGCTCCCATCTTTTGATAAAACGCGATCGCGGGGGCATTCCAGTCCAACACGCTCCACTCAAAGCGGCCACAGCCCTCTGCGATGGCTCGGTCTGCCAGGTAGCGTAACAGGGCCGTGCCAATCCCCCGGCGGCGATACTCCGGCAACACAAACAGATCCTCTAAGTAAAGCCCCGGTTTCGTCAAAAAGGTGGAGTAGTTGTAGAAAAACAGCGCAAACCCAACGGCTTTTCCTTCTACTTCAGCGACAACGGCGGTGGCATAGGGGCGATCGCCAAAGAGATGCTGCTTTAGCTCAGCGGCACTTCCTGTGACTTGACGACTCAGCTTTTCGTAGTCTGCTAAAGCCTGAATCAGATGAAACAACGCATCAGCATCATCATCGGTAGCTAAACGTAAGGTAATCTGTGAAGCGGGCGTATTCATACGTGTCTGTCTAGTTTTCTGCCCCATGAAAATATCAAGTTTTAGCACTGATCAACCCCTATTCGCTAAAATTCGCTCGTTTTTGAGCAATCCTTACGTCTCATTAGTTGTCTGGTTTTTACCGTTGCTGTTGGCAGCTGGGGAAAGCAGCCTGATGGCACACGATGAAGGGCTGTATGCTCGACGCGCCCGCCAGATGTTTGAAACTGGGAACTGGCTTACACCCGATGGGTCGGCGCACCACAAAACCCCTGGAATTTATTGGTTGATTGCCGCTTCGTACAAGGTGTTTGGCGTAAGTGCGGCTAGTGCTCGGTTTCCCAGCCTGATCGCTGGCATGCTGAGTGTACTGTTGCTCTACAACATCGCCGATCGCTTGATTGGGCGCAGACTAGCATGGCTCGCGGCTGCTATCCTCAGTGTTTCGTTTCTTTGGTTGCAGTACTCACGGCTGGGCACACCCGATGTCACTACAATTTGTCTTGTACTCGTGGGCATTTGGTCGTTACTCAAGGCAGAACAGCAGCCTAAATGGCGACCTTTGCTAGGCTTTGTGGCAGGCTTTAGCTTTGCTGTTGGGTTTCTCATCCGCAGCTTTATGGTGGTGTTACCCGCGATCGCCCTCCTCCCCTACCTGATCACGCAACACAAACACCATCGTCATTTGACCAACCCGATGCTGTATCTCGGTGGATTGGTCGGCAGCCTTCCCTCTCTGATTTGGTTTTGGTTGAGTTGGCAGCAGTATGGCTCGGATGGGGCAGCCCGTCCGTTGCAGTTTGTCTGGCGTTTAGCAGCAGATGAACGTGAGGGCAATGGGCTGCTGTTCTACTTAGGCGACATTGCCATGAAGTCCTTCCCCTGGGGGATTTTGGCGATTTTGGGCGGATGGCTCGCGTGGCGCTGGAATGATCGGCGCGATCGCTGGTTGCTTGTGGGCGCTCCTGCAAGTATGTTGCTCATTTTGACGCTGTTTCCAACGCGCCTGTCGCACTACAGCCTGGGAATTTACCCCTTTCTCGCCTTGCTCGCCGCGATCGCCCTTGATTGGCTCGGTCAAGCCTGGCTTCAACCAGCAAATCCTGCGCTCAAGTGGGCTAGACGCTCTGTGTGGCTTTTAGGCGCGATCGCCCTGCTGCTGCTGATCGCGGGCATTGTCGGTCGCTTTGCTCTACCAGCCCTCTATGTGTCCTGGAGTACCGTCGCGATCGTGCTGGGTTTGGGGTGGCTGATTCTGCCTGGGTTCTTGCTCTGGAAGCAGCGTCAGGCGCGTCTTCCTGTAATGCAAAAAAATTGGTTAGCCGGATGGTTGATGCCCCTTTGGGTGGCGCTGTTTGTGGCTGGGCTAAGTGGCTTACTGGGTGATTACAATCCTGAAGTGCGGCAGTTCTTACAACAACCCGCAGTCGCCACTATTCTCAAACAATACCCGATCAATTTTGTCGATGTCGGTGGCAAAACGGGCGTGTTACTCAACTTCTACACCCCTCAACGCGGTGCCGAACTTGATGATGACGAGCCATTGCCTGTCGGTTACGCCTGGATTCGAGAAAACGCTGCCAAAAAACTCACGCAACCTCACCGAGTCGTCGGTTCCATGAAAGGCTGGCAACTAATTGAAGTCACAGTAACCCAGTAAGAACCCCCAGAAATGAAAAGATCCCAATGCTCCTAACCAGAAGAGTCTCTTCTAAGCTTCTTCAACTTCTTCGTGTTCAACCACAAACACATTCGAGTAGAGATTCGCAATGATCTGCTTCCCTTGCAGCGTTAGCGACAAGTAACCGAGTGCCTCTTTGACGTAGGGGTAAACCCCGTGCCAGTAAAATTTAGGATAATTTTTGCGCAGATCAGCGGGGTGTCTGTAGCCCAATGCTTTATTCACCCCCGTTTCTTCAAACTCGTAAAACAGAGCCGCAATTTTCTTTAAATAGCGGGGATCGCTGAGTTGCCCAATCAAGTCAGACGCACGAATCAAACCTGGGTAGTTGACTGTGTCTTGATGGTCTTCGGCGGCTGGCACCGGAAAGCGGGTTAGCTCAATGTTGCGCTTGATGACTTCGGCATCGATTAACTTATGCCCACCAAACCGCTCGTCAATGAACAGCTTGGCGCGATCGACGTGAAAGGGGGTGAGGGCTGCATCCGTTGACCCCGGTGGTAGGGGCACCATCTTGCCATCCTTACCTGTGGCATAAAACCCATCTCGGTCTTGCCGACAAACACCCTTAACGTAGCCAATATCATGGCAAACCAGTGAAATAATGTAGTGCAGCCAGTCGTCGCAGGAAACACCACCCTCTCGAATGTGCTTGCCTCGCAAAATCTCTTGACCAACGAGAGTAACTAAAATCGAGTGCTCAACATTGTGGTAGAGCGCATCACTGTTGGCAATGTTCTCCATTGCCATACCACCAACCCAGGCAATGATGTCTTCATAGTCTGATTTCAGGCCACCATAGGTACGGTGATAGCCTTCCTTTAACTTTTGGACAAAGTCTTCAATTAGTAGCTCGGTTGCGTTAAACATTCAGGTCATGTAGGCGATCGCGACAACATAAAGCCGATCATTCAGTACAGACGCTTGCCTTGCTGGATTGCGTGCTAGCCATTTAGTCTACTGAAGATTGCGGCGATCAGTGCAGAGGTTTTCATCATTCAAAGCAGTTGTGTCTTTATTCACCAGTTATGTCTTTATTCACTCGATTTTGTCAAAGTCCGCCTAGATGTCATACTATTTCAGAACAAGCTTTATAATAGGTAGACCACGCGGGTATAGTTTAGTGGTAAAACGAAAGCTTCCCAAGCTTTAGTTGCGGGTTCGATTCCCGCTACCCGCTTTCTTCTCAACAGGTGATAGCTACACAGTAGCATTACTGACTTTTAAACTGTGAGCGGTAACGGACACTGTTTTCTGACGCTCAAGCGCTTTGTAACAATTGAAGTAGTGCCTTTAAGTGCGACGACGTGGGTCTTTTATGTTAGCGCTGGGTGTTCTGTTTGGAAGCCACTTTGCAGTTTTAGATACCAAAATGGACTGCACAAAAAATGGCGACCTTTCCTTAAAAAATCACTCATTTGAGGTAGTTCTCTCATTTGTTTGATTTGTCAAACCATCCTTTCTAAGCCTTGCTTTGGCAATTGACCAGAGGCGATCGCTGTCTCAAGTCAAAGTGATATTACAAAAAACACTTTGGTTTGTAGAGAGGGTTGAAACCACTAATTTCAATCAGCTATTTGGGTATTTTTCTGATTGGCTCAAGTGAGGGAGTATAAGCCGATCGCAACGAGCAGAACGCAAAAATAGGAGCGGCAGGAGAAGATATCAAAAGAGTTGCTAAGGTTGCTTTTCACTAAGGCTCGCGGATTTAATAAATCCGAAAACTGTACGGGCGGGTTTGGCAAACCTATCTGGCACCCTGCAATGGATTGAACAGCAAAACCCGCTCCTACCAAACATCGAACTTATTTAATTTCCACTCTTAAGGGTTTAATGGGTTAATCAATGGAATTTAATCCTTGGAGTTTGGACTAATTCAAAAAAATACATTTTAGGGGCGAATGGCCGTTCGCCCTGACATAAACGGCTGTTTGCCCTTACATATAGTGAAAAATTGTATTTAGTCTAAAGTCCAATAATTCGCATTTCTATAAAAAACCCCAAGCTATTTGCTTGAGGTTGACGAGTGCTAATTAATGATGATTAGGCTGCGTTTTCACGCTTTTGTACGGGATTTGCAACCTTTTTTGAGCTTTGAGGTGGGGCTAACTTTTGTTGCTTGGCTCGCTCTAGCTTTTGGAGCGCAGCAAGCATCTCGTCTTTTTTGAGATGCTTGTTTTTGCCATGCGCGTTGCGCCACTTAATTCCAGCTTTTTGGCACTCCTGGCGTAATTGCTCAACGGTTGAGCGTTGACGGACAGGCGGTTTTGAACTTTCTTGCCGCATGGGCGACTCAGGATCAATTCGACTAGCTGGTTGCCAGTGATTTGACTGCTGCGATCGCCGATGGGCATAAATGAAAAACGAGCCTGCAAAATATCCAAAACCAAACAATTCGACGGCAACAGATGCCTGCGTAAGAATGGATTCCATTGTAAAAAACTCCTGAAGACTCTAAGATGTGTCCCACCCGACCCAGCGTGGGATGAAGCGAAAGCTGGGATTTAGCTGATATATCGGGTGGTGCATGCCGATAACGATGCGATCGGATGAAGATATTCTAAAGGCGATACTCAAATTGGAACGAAAATTTTTGTAAGGTGTAGCGATTGTGTCAAATGATATGCTGCAAAGTTAACAGAGACCTTCCAACTCAACAGCTCAACCTTAAGGAAGATGACAAAATTACGATCCTTCTAATTCGCATAAAAGGAAAAAATAACAGACGTAAGATTAAAAACGGCAAGAGTATGTCACACCTTTTGCAGTCTTGCTACTCAGCATGAATTAATCAAATCAGGGGTTGGCGTCTACTCGGGGCAATGACCCCATTTGTCTATGCCGTTGCAGTTTCATCCATACTTTATTGCGCTTAGCCTCAGCGCCCTCATTGCTGCTTTCACTGCAGGGGTTGCGTGGAAACGGCGATCCGCATCGGCAGCTAGCCAACCATTTATCAGTTTGATGCTAGCGATCGCGGGTTACTCAACCGTCGCAGCTTTAGAAGTGATCGCGATCGCGCTGCCTGACAAGATCTTTTGGTCAAAGTTAGAGTACGTTGGTTCTAGCAGCGTTATCACCTGCTTTTTAATCTTTGCCCTGCACTTTACCCACAAGCAACACTGGCTCGCGTTTCCCAATTGGTTGTTGTTAGGGGTTGTGCCTGCTTTAAATGTGATACTAGCTGCGACCAACGAATGGCACCATCTCGTCTGGCCGGGGTTTTTGCGCGACCCTAACGGTAGCCATCTCATTATTTATCAGCATGGCATTGGTTTTTACTGGGTTCTTTTGTGCAGTTATGTTTACACTCTCATCGGCACTTTGCTGCTGATTCAGGCGGCTGTACAGCCGGGACTGCTTCAACGTCGCCAGTCAAAACTGATTTTGCTGGGGGCAATGATACCTGTAATTGGCAGTGCTTTTTATGGGTTGGGCCTCACACCTCCCGGCCTCAATACCACTCCAATGAGTTTTCTAGGTGGTGGCCTACTTTATTTTGTCAACCTGTTTCATCTAAACCTCCGAGATACCCCGCGCTTCTATAAGCCGGGGAGGGATAGGAGCGGCAGTCAAAGACTGCCAATACAAATCTACTATTTTCGCCATATAATCAATGCAGCGA
>Ga0209172_10007301_pt1 | contig 11547 bp, 8 predicted proteins | sample LarsenN4metaG_FD_184113 | JGI IMG/M metagenome (GOLD analysis project Ga0209172, IMG submission 184113) | Hot spring sediment bacterial and archeal communities from British Columbia, Canada, to study Microbial Dark Matter (Phase II) - Larsen... ... | reverse complement strand
AGGAAACCAACGCCGCGCCCATCGTCTACGGCGCGCAGGAGGGCTACGCCAAGGCCGGCGCGCTGGGCCAGCGGAAGGTGCCGGTGCTGGTCAACGTGGACTGGCCCGCCCGCGACCCGGACGGCGATCCCGACGCCGAGCCCACGCTCCAGACGCTGCGCTTCCGCGACCGGGCGCCCACCACGCCCATGGAGTTGGAAAAGGCCGGGGTCACCTTCGCCTTCTACGACGGCGGCCTCACCGACCCGCAGAAGTTCCTCGACAACGTGCGGAAATCCGTCGGGTTGGGCCTCACCAAGGACGGCGCGCTCAAGGCCCTCACCGCCAACCCGGCGCAGATCTTCGGCGTAGCGGACCGCCTGGGCACGCTCGACGCCGGGAAGATCGCCAACCTGGTGGTGACGGACGGCGACCTCTTCCAAGCCGGGACTAAGGTCAAGTACGTGATCGTGGACGGCAGGAAGTACGAGCCCAGCGCGACGGTGGCGGAAGGTGAGCAGGGCGGACCGGGCGGCGAGGGTCAGGGCGGACGGGCGGGCGGGCGGACAGGCGGCCCGGCCGCCGCCAGCGAGGCGGCTCTGGCCCCCGCACCGCCGGTGCCGATGACCAAGGACCGCGGCCCCATTCAGTCGCCGCGCGTGATGCTCATCAAGAACGCGACCGTGATGACCGTGACCCGCGGCACACAGAACAACGCATCCGTGCTGGTCCGCGACGGCAAGATCTCGGCCATCGGGCCCACGGTCACCGCCCCGTCCGACGCGTTGGTCATTGACGCGACCGGAAAGTTCTTGACGCCGGGGATCATCGACGCCCACTCCCACATCGCCTCCGACGCCACCAACGAAGGCTCGGTGGCGGTCTCCGCCATGGTGGGCATCCAGGACGTGCTCGATCCCGACGACGTCTCGATCTATAGGGCCCTGGCCGGCGGCGTCACCACCGTCAACGTGCTGCACGGCAGCGCCAACCCGATAGGCGGCAAGAACGCGGTGATCAAGCTCCGCTGGGGGGCCGACGCCGCCGGCCTCTTGTTCCAGGGTGCCGAGCCCGGGATCAAGTTCGCCCTGGGCGAGAACCCCAAGCGCGACCGCGAGCCGGATCGCTACCCCGCGACCCGCATGGGCGTCATGGACGTGGTGCGCGAGGCGTTCGTGCAGGCGCGGGAGTACCAGCGGCAGTGGAAGGAATACGAGGCGCAGAGGGGGCAGAAGGGGCAGAAGGGGCAGGCGAACCTCATCCCGCCGCGGCGCGACCTGAAGCTCGAGACCCTTGCCGAGATCCTGGACGGCAAGCGGCTGGTGCACGCGCACTCGTACCGGGCGGACGAGATCCTCCAGCTGATCCGCCTGGCCGAAGAATTCAACTTCAAGATCGCCACCTTCCAGCACGTGCTGGAGGGCTACAAAGTGGCCGACGAGATCGCCCAACACGGCGCCGGCGCGTCCACGTTCTCCGACTGGTGGGCCTACAAGGTCGAAGCCTACGACGCCATTCCCTACAACGCGGCGTTGATGACCGAGCGCGGCGTGGTGGCGTCCATCAATTCCGACAGCGGCGAGGAGATGCGACACCTGAACCAGGAAGCCGGCAAAGCCATGCACTGGGGCGGGCTCACCGAGGACCAGGCCCTGGCCCTGGTCACGTTGAACCCCGCGAAGCAACTGCACGTCGAGAGCCGCGTGGGATCCATCGACGTTGGCAAGGACGCGGACCTGGTGATCTTCGAGAACCACCCGCTGGGCACCTACGCCTTGCCGGTCACCACCATCGTGGACGGCCAGATCTACTTCGACCGGCGGCACGACCTGGAGCTCCGCAAGCAGCTCGAGGCCGAGAAGAAGGCGCTGCTGGATAAGGAGAAGGCGCAGGCGCAGCGGCCGCGCGTCACCACGGACAATGGGACCGGCCCGCGTGAGGAGGTCCGATGAAAACCGCACGCACGCTCGTCACACTGGTTTCGGTTGGAGCCTCCCCGCTCACCGCTTTGCCGCTTACTGCTCAGGACCCCGGCACCCTGGTCATCCGCGGCGCTCGGGTGTTCACGCTGGCCGGCCCGCCGATCGAGAACGGCACCGTCGTGGTGCAGAACGGCAAGATCACGGCCGTGGGGACCAACGTCAGCGTGCCTGCGGGCGCCACGGTCATCGACGCCTCCGGCCAACACCTGTACCCCGGGTTGTTCGACGCGATCAGCTCGCTCGGGCTCACCGAGATCGGCCAGGTGGACGTGACCAACGACCGGCAGGAGCTGGGGCTGTTCAACCCCCATCTGCTGGCGGCCACGGCGGTGCACCCGGCGAGCGAGCACATTCCGGTGGCCCGGGCCAACGGCATCACCCATACCGTCGCCGCACCGCAGGCCCGGCCGGGCGGGATCGGCGGCCAGGGATCGCTGATTCACCTCGACGGCTGGACGGTGGAGGAGATGTTGATCCGGCCTTCGGTCGGGTTCGTGCTGAGCTGGCCCACGCTTGGGGGGGGCGGGTCCGGCTTCGGTGGATTTCAGACGCCACAGCGGCCGTTCCGCGAGATCAAGAGGGAATACGACGACCGGGTCAAGCAGCTGGACGACTGGATGGAGGCCGCCCGCCGGTACGACCGCGCCGTGCAGGCCGGGAACGGCGTGCCGCGCGACCTCAAACTGGAGGCTCTCTCCAAGGTGACTCGGCGCGAGCTGCCGCTCCTGGTGCAGGCCAACAGTGACCGCGACATCCGGAGCGCCATCGCCTGGGCCGAGAAACAGAACGTCCGGGTCGTGATTCTGGGTGGACGGCAGGCGTGGAAGGTGAAGGAGGAGCTGGCGCAGAAGCAGGTCCCCGTGATTATCGGGCCCACGCAGGCCTTGCCCGGCGCGCAGGATGCGGCCTATGACGAAGCGTACGCCCAGCCTGCGGCGCTGTCTCAGGCGGGGGTGAAGTTCGCGCTCTCGACCTTCAATTCCTCGGACAGCCGGACGCTGCCCTACGAGATCGGGAACGCGGTGCCCTACGGATTACCGCAGGACGAGGCGATCAAGGCCATCACGCTCTACCCGGCGCAGATCCTGGGCGTGGCGGACCAGCTGGGCACGATCGAGCCGGGGAAGATCGCCAACCTGATCGTGACCGACGGCGATCCGCTGATGATCCAGACCGCCTACAAGCATGTGATCATCAACGGGAAAGACGTGAGCCTGGACAACCGGCACCTGGAGCTGTACGAGAGGTACCGGGCGCGACCCCGGCGCTAGGCAGGTACGCCCCGGCAATAGCAAGCGGTAAGTGCACACTCACGAGCCGGCCCCGCTGGGTCTCGGAGCGAGCGTCAGTGAAGCGCGCGCCACCTAACTTGGCGTCGTCTGTGGCGCGCGCGAACTGCCAGCGAGCGAAGAGACCCAGCGGGGCCGGCTAGAGGCTGTTACGGCGTCCGCTCCTTGCCGGGGCCCGCCGCACGACGGCCCGGTGGTTCGGTGCTCGGAGTCGCTAGTCGGCTCAGGATGTTGATCCCGGTGGCCGCTTCGATCTGCTCGGTCAGCTTGATGACCGCCGCCGGCAGTTGACTGGCGGCGTTGGCGACACCGGACCCCCGATCGCCGGAGTCGATCACTGTCACCTTGCCGATCTCGATCCCCTCGACCGACTTGGTGATCTCCCGCACGATGTCCGGCAGCATGTTGAGAACGAAGATCCGCTCGGCTTCGCCGCCCGCTCCCTGGTATAGCTTGATCATTTGGTCGAGCACGAAGAGCCGCGCGCGTCCGTCTTCGGCAATGGTGGACGCCGCGCCCTTGGCGCGCTGCTCAGCGGCTTCGCGCTCGGTCTGGGCGGGCAGCAGGACGTCGGCATTGAGCCGCCGCTGCTCCAGGGTGATACGTTCCTGTTGCAAGGCCTGCTCCGCCACCACCCGCGCCTTCTCGCCCGCCACCTTGGCCTCCGCCTCGCGGGCCAGCGCCTCGGCCTCCAGCTCGGCCTTGCGCACCCGCAGCCGGTTGGTTTCCTCAGCGATTTTGAGATCCGCCTGGAGCGAGGCCACCTGGGCCGCCTGCCGGGCCGACGCCTCGGTCTGCTCCGCCTCGGAGCTGCGCTGGGCCTCGGCCACGCGGGCGAGCTTCAAGATCTCCGCCGTCTTCTGGCGGCCGATCGAGTCCAGGTATTTCACTTCGTCCGTCACGTTCTGAATCTTCAGCGTGTCCAGCTCGAGGCCGAGCTTCTTCAAGTCTTCGTCGGCCTCCTCGATCAGCCGCTGCGCGAACTTCAACCGGTCTTCGTTGACCTCTTCCGGCGTCAACGTCGCCAGCACGCCACGCAGGTTGCCCTCCAGCGTGTCCTTGGCGATCTGCATCACCTCCTGAAACGGCTTGTCCAGCAGCCGCTCCACCGCGTTGTAGGAGAAGGGCTCGCGCGCGCTCACCTTCACGTTGGCAATGCCCTGCACCACCAGCGGGATGCCCCCCTTGGAGTAGGCGTTCTTGACCACGACCTCGATCGGGATGGTGGTGAGATCGATCCGCGACACCTTCTCCACGATCGGGATCCGCAGCGTGCGGCCGCCGTGCAGCACGCGATACCCCACCTGCCGGCCATCCGCGGTGGTGCGCTGGCGGCCGGAGATGACCACCATCTCGTTGGGCATGCAGATCACGATCAGGGCGCGCACCGTGTGCACCAGGGCGGCGACCACACCCAGCGCCACCCCACCGAGGACTATGGCACTCATCGGTTCCATGATTCCCTCACATGACTGCGGGTGGAAGCTGGGGCGGCTCGAGCGCTGCAACCTCGGCCTCCCCGTCGATCATCCGAATCACTACGACTTCGCGACCCACCTCCAACGGCTGGTGCACGCCCTCCGCGAGATGGGCGGTCAGGTGCATCTCGCGATCGCCCACGCGACAGGCGATCCGCCCTCGCTCCCCCGGCCGAACCGGAAGGACCACCCTGCCGACGCCTCCCTCGAGGTCCACGTCGGCCACGGCGTCGGCCGCCGTGTCGCTCCGGCGCAGCCAGGTGAACACGCCATGGGTCAACGTCGCGGCCGCGAGCCCCATGAGCACGCTGACCCCCAGCGTGACCGGGGCCATGGCGCCGGCCAGCGTGAGCAGCGTGCCCGTGATCCCAAACGCCGCCAGGAAGAAGGTGAGGTTACGGGGGCGGAAGAACCCCAGGAGCAACTCCGCCGGGCCGTGGGCGCCGACGTCGCCGCCATGCCCGTGGTCTCCGCCCCCCGTGTGGTGATCGTGGTCGCCCCCCAGTGGGGAGAGCAGCAGCAACCCGCCGCCCAGCACCGCCGCGAAGATATAGAGGCCAATCATGAGGCGGGAACCCACGGTCTCCGTTGGGGCTACCAATTTGCCGCGCACGCCGGGACACAGCAAGCAAGGCTCGCGCGACGAGCCCGTGCAGGAACGGTGCGGCCGCCTTAACTTGGTGTTCTCCTGAACCTACACGTGAGACGTGCTATGACATCCGCCCGCGCCCTTCTGACCCTGGCGTTGGCTGTCGGGGTCGCCGGCTGCAGTCGCTCGACCGCGTCGCCCACTCCGCAGCCGCAGCCCGCCCGCCCCGGGACGGGCGCCGAGCCTCGTCCCCAACCGGCCGAGGTTGCCGGCGCGCAACAGGACACCGCCCAACGCCCGGCGGGTCCGCAGGCCGAACCTCGGCCTCGGCCCTACAATCGGGTGATCACCAGTGAGGCCAAGAGCCGGGACGGCCTGTTCAAGACGCACCGCATTGGCAGCCGGCTCTACTTCGAGATCCCGCGAAATCAGCTGGGCAAGGAGATGCTGCTGGTGACGCGCGGGGCGCGCGTGCCGGTGAATCTGGGGTACGGGGGCCAGCAGCTGGGACCCCGTCGGGTGCTGAGGTGGGAGCGCCGCGAGCACCGGGTCTTGTTGCGAACCGTCTCGTACGTGACGGTCGCCGACACGTCGTTGCCCATCTACCAGGCGGTACGCAATTCCAACAACGATGTAGTGGTCGCCGCGTTCAACGTGGAAGCCTACGGCCCCGATAGCGCGGCGGTCGTCGAGGTCACCCGGCTCTACACCGCCCCGCCGCCGGAGCTGGGGCCGGGCACCCAGTTCCGGACCCAACCGGACGCCAACCGGTCGTTCATCGAGCGGGTGCTCTCGTTCCCGGAGAACGTGGAAGTGGAAGCCACGCTCACGTACCCCGCACCGCCGCCCACCGCGACCCAGGCTCAAGCGCCCAGCCCCTTCGAGCAAACCGTGACCGGCACGGCCAGCCTGCTGATGCACTGGAGCATGGTGAAGCTGCCGGAGAAGCCCATGATGCCGCGGCTGGCGGACAAGCGGATCGGCTTCTTCTCGATTCAGCAGCTGGACTACGGCCGCCCGGAGCAGCGGGCCCAGGAGCGCCAGTACATCGTGCGCTGGCGGTTGGAGAAGAAGGATCCCACCGCCGCGATCTCGGAGCCGGTGAAGCCGATCGTCTACTACGTGGATCCGGCGACGCCGGACTGGTTGAAGCCGTTCATCAAGCGTGGCATCGAGGCCTGGCAGCCGGCGTTCGAGGCCGCGGGCTTCCGCCGCGCCATCATCGCCGCCGACCCCCCGACGCCGGAGCAGGACCCCGACTGGTCACCGGAGGATGCGCGCTACTCCGTGGTGCGCTGGCTTCCGTCCACCATCGAGAACGCTACCGGCCCTAACGTGAACGACCCGCGGACCGGCGAGATCCTCGAGTCCGACATCTACATGTATCACAACATCATGAACCTCCAGCGCTCGTGGTACTTCACGCAGGTAGGGCACCTCGATCCGCGCGCCCGGATGTGGCCGGTGCCGGATTCGCTGATGGGCCGCCTGGTGGAGTTCGTGGTGGCGCACGAGGTAGGGCACACGCTGGGATATCAGCATGACCAGAAGGGCAGCTCCACCTATCCGGTGGACTCGCTGCGGAGCCGCACCTGGGTCCGCCGCATGGGGCACGCGCCTTCCATCATGGACTACTCACGCTTCAACTACGTGGCGCAGCCGGAAGACTCGATCGCGCTGGAGGACCTGGTCCCGCGGATCGGGCCCTGGGACACGTACACCACGCGCTGGGGATACACGCCCATCCCGGAAGCGCGCACTCCGGATGAGGAGCGTGCGACGCTGGACCGCTGGGCCCGGGAACAGGACGCCGTGCCCTGGTACCGGTTCAGCCTGTCCGATTCGCGCGGCGCCGATCCCGGCGATCAGACCGAGGCCGTGGGAGACGGAGACCCGGTAAAAGCCACCGGCTGGGGGATCCAGAGCATCAAGCAGATCGTGCCGCTGCTAGTGCCGGCCACGGTGCACTCGGGCGAGGATTACGACGACTTGAGCATGATGTACCAGCGACTGATCAACCAGTGGGCCACCGAGCTCCGGCACGTGGCCATCCTGGTGGGCGGTGCCGAGGCGCAGGAGAAATACGCCGGGCAGGATGGGGCCCGGTATCGGCCCTGGCCCCGCGCCCGCCAGAAAGAGGCGGTCCGGTTCTTGAACCAGAACGCGTTCGCCACGCCCAGTTTCTTCCTGGTGAACGATGTCCTGCGGAGGATCGAAGTCGAGGGAGCGCTGCGCCGGATCAACGCGGCGCAAACCAGCGTGCTCACCACCCTGTTCAACGACCGCCGGCTGGAGCGGCTGGTCGAGTTCGAGGCGCTAGACAATCACGACGGCAGCGCCTATGGCCTGGCCGAGATGCTGGCGGATGTGCGGGGCGGGATCTGGAGCGAGTTGGCAGCCTCGCGGGTCGCGATCGACGCGTTCCGGCGCGAGTTGCAGCGTAGTTACCTGGCCACCGTGCGAGCCAAGGTGAATCCACCCGCCCAGACCACGCCGGCGGGCCTGCCGGCGCAAGTGGCGCAACAGGTGGGGCCGGCGCGGAGCACCAGCGACATTCGGGCCGCATTCCGTAGCGAGTTGCGGGCGCTGGACGCCGCCATCCAGCGGGCGCTCCCGCGCGCGACGGACCCCATGACGCGAGCACACCTAGAGGACGCGCGGGATCAAATCCGAGAGATCTTGGAGCCGGAGCGGCGCTAGCGGCTACGCCTGCTTTGCGAACCGCTTAGCCGCCCTCGCTCGCGCCCGCGCGCGCTCCACCTCGCGATCCCGGGGCGTAGCGGTGGTGACCAGTGCGTCGAGTAGACGCCGCACGGTGTCGGTGATCTCACCTACCGCTCGATCGAACGCGGCTTGATTGGCCTTGGAGGGACGGGCGAAGCCGCTCACCTTGCGGACGAACTGTAACGAGGCGTTCCGCACTTCGTCCGGCGTGGCCGGCGGCGCGAAGTTGAACAGTGGGCGGATGTTGCGACACACCGTAGCCACCAGATGGGAGGGTGGCTCAAAACTAACCACCGGAGGCGAGCGCCTCCACGCTCCTGCCGCAACCGATTTCCCGGCGCTGAAGCTGTCTTCCTGGTAGCCGAGAGAACCGAATCGGGCCATTCCCTCGAACCGCCCGACCATCCCACGGTGTCAGCTACCTTGTGACGGCGGTCACAATATGCGGCCGCCGCAGGTCGGTCCCAGGCCGTTCAGGCCCCAGTGAGCAACGTCACTGCCTGGAGCCAAACCCATCCACCACGTTGCCCAAACTGGGTACTCCCTCGGTGAGCCCAGACTGTAGCACCGTATCCCCCGCACTCAAGCGGGGGCTACGGCGCCCACCTGAGACCCAAGACCGAGGACGGGAGACAGTCATGCGAGCGCGCATCATGGTGGTCGCGGCCGGCGCAGTGCTGGCAGCGGCCTGTAGCGAGTTCAGTATGCCAGCCGGACCGGCCAGCCCCTGGTTCGAGATCGTGGACGGCCGGGACGCGAGTGGCAATCAGGCCTTTTTCTGGCTGCCGCCCATCGTGCTAGGGTCGAGCGACGGCGGCGCCAACCTCCCCGGGTTGAAGCCCGAGGTGCGGATCTTCGAGTGCATAGAAGGCAACTGTTTTGCGCTCGGCTCGGAAGCGATTGCCTCCTTCACGACGCTGACGGGCCCCGGATCGGAGACGGTGCGGGACGGCGGGGATCACTACCTCGTCAACTGGCACACCGACGCCGGCCTCGGCGACGGCGCGGTCCCCGGCGGGACGTACCGGATCTGTGTCTCGCTCGAGGGTCTGAACCTCGGCCATGCGGATGTCTTCGTTGGCAGCAACGGCAAAGAGGTGAAGAACGCCAGGACCAACGACAACGTCCCGCTGGTTGACGGCAGCACCCTCCCGATCAAGTTCCGGATCGAGAAGGGGTTTGACACCTACCCCTCTGACGGCGGGTGTCCGGGTGGTGCTCCCGCGACGTCGGCGACACTACAGGGGGCGGTCACGCTTGATGGCTCTCCGGTAGTCCCGAGCGACCCCTTCAGTTCCCCGGTCATCGTAACGCTCTGGGATAGCGACGGGGATAGGGCAGGCTTCTACCCTGTGACGCTGGGGTTCTACGAGTTCCCCAATCGGGATCCCGGCGAGTACACGGTCTGTGCGCCCGTGTTGGGTACCCTTCCAGACCAGCCACCCACGGTGGCGTGTCCCGACGGCTCGCTGGGGTATGCGGTAACCCTGGTTGCCGGCTCGACCATCATCCAGGACTTCACGTTCACGACGCCTACTCCCCAGTAGGGGCAAGGGTACAGGGTAAGCGCTAGAGGGGTGCTCAATCCAGCCGATACCCCAGGGGCGGTGAGCCCCAGTGGCTCACCGCTCGATGCACCCCCCCTCACTCCGTAGAGGAGAATCGTCCGAAGCGCTGACCTGACTCCCGCCGGGTAGTCATCGCGGGCGAATGGCATATCTTGTATCCCAGCCCGACATGACGACACGCGGAGGTGCGGTCCGGCCAGGACCCGCCCCGTGCGCGGAGGATCGACCGCCTGACGCCCGCTCATCCCGAGTACCTGGAGCTTCCCGGCCAGGATCTGATCGCGGCCGGCATCGCCGACCTGGAGCGGGGCATCGAGTCGGTGCCTGCACTCCTGGCTTCGATCGGCGCACCGCGGCTTGCATCCCTGGGGGTTTCGCTACCCACCCTCTTCCCCGACGCAGAGCATCGCCTGTACCAGCTGCTCCGCCGCGACGACCCCGATGCGGCCCACTCCCGCTACAACGCTCTGGTCCGCCGGCTGGTGAGCTTCGAGCGCGCGCTGGCATGCGGGCGCTAGCAGAGGCGGACCGCATCCGGCAATTCATGCGGGCGCTGGGGGAGGAGGCTCGGGAGGACGGGCGGGTCTACTTCACTGGTGGCGCTACGGCCGTGCTCTCGGGCTGGCGGCCCAGCACCATTGACGTGGACGTCAAGCTGGTTCCCGAGCAGGACGCGCTACTCCGAGCCATCCCCCGGCTCAAGGAGCGGTTGCAGCTCAATGTCGAGCTCGCGAGCCCGGCGGACTTTATTCCGGTCGCGCCCGGCTGGGAGGATCGGAGTCCCTTCATCGACCGGGTCGGTCTTCTCTCGTTTCACCACTTCGACCTCTACGCTCAGGCGCTCGCCAAGCTGGAGCGCGGCCACGCCCTGGACCTGGCCGACGTGCGCCAGATGCTGTCACGGCGGCTGGTGGATCCGGGGCGCGCCCTGGAGTACTTCGCCCGGATCGAGCCCGAGCTCTACCGCTATCCCGCCGTTGACCCGCGGGCCTTCCGGCGTGCGGTCGAGGCGGCGTTTCGAGCGCACTGAACCGACCCCAGAGGATCGTATGACACGCGGGACCACTCTTCTTCTCCTCCTCCTGTCCGCCGGACTTCGGTCTGCGGCCCATGCCCAGACCGTGGACTCGGCGTATTTCAACCTGCTCGAGTGGCGGATGGTGGGCCCCTCGCGCGGGGGCCGCGTGCTCGCGGTGGCGGGCGACCCCAAGGAGCGCATGACCTTCTACCAGGGCACCGCCGGCGGCGGCGTGTGGAAGACCGAAGACGGCGGGATCAATTGGCGCAACATCTCGGACGGCTACTTCCACACCGGATCCGTGGGCGCCATCGCGGTCGCCGCCTCGGACCCGCGCATCGTGTACGTCGGCATGGGCGAGGCCTGCATCCGCGGCAACGCCACGCTGGGCGACGGGGTCTACCGCTCATCGGACGGCGGCGCCACCTGGACCCACGTGGGACTGGCGTCCACCCTGCAGATCGGCCGGGTGGTGGTCCATCCCGCTGATCCGCAACTGGTGTACGTGGCCGCGCTGGGCGACGCCTGGGGCCCGAGCCCGGATCGCGGCGTGTATCGCTCGAAGGACGGCGGCCGGACCTGGGAAAAGATCCTCTACCGCGACCAAAACACCGGGGCCATCGATCTGGCCATGGATCCGTCCAACCCCCGGATCATCTACGCGTCGCTGCTCCAGTTGCGCCGCTATCCCTGGGGATTCATCAGCGCCGGGCCCGGCACCGGCCTGTTCAAGACCACGGACGGCGGGGACCACTGGACCGAGATCACGTCCAACCCCGGTCTGCCGGACGGCCTCAAGGGGCGGATCGGCATCACCGTGTCGCCGGCGGATCCCAGTCGCGTGTGGGCCATCATTGACGCCGAGCTGGGGAAGAAGGGCGTGTTCCGCTCCGACGATGCCGGGGCCACCTGGACCCGGG
>Ga0209172_10007300_pt1 | contig 11548 bp, 6 predicted proteins | sample LarsenN4metaG_FD_184113 | JGI IMG/M metagenome (GOLD analysis project Ga0209172, IMG submission 184113) | Hot spring sediment bacterial and archeal communities from British Columbia, Canada, to study Microbial Dark Matter (Phase II) - Larsen... ... | reverse complement strand
CAAGAGAAACAGCAGTGCCGGTCCCAGCAGCGCCGCCACCGCCTCGTGCAAGCGTTTGTTCACCGCCTCGGCCACGGGATGCCCCTGCCCGAGCGCCAGGAGCAAGACCCCGGGCAACACCCACAGCGTTACGGTAGTCAGAAACGCCACCAGCGTAACTATCTGGGCGCGCGTCCAGGGTCCCAGTTCCGCCCGCATCTGCCCCAACTGCCGTTCCAGGGCATGGTCGGCGCGCCCACGCTGCCCTCTTCGCAGAATCACCACCAGCACGCCGAACATCACCACCACCAGCGGAAGGTTCAACAGCATCCACTGAAAGAACCCGATGCGCCGCCCCGCCAGGTTCTCCATCATTCCCAGGCCGATGAGGTTCGGCGGCGTCCCCACCGGAGTGGCCAGGCCCCCGATGGAGGCCGCAAACGCCGTCATCAGCAACAGCGGAGTCCCCAGCCGGCCGCTCGCCGGCGCGAAGCCCTCAAGCGTCGCAATCATGCCCAGCACAATCGGAAACAGCATCGCGGTCGTGCCCGTGTTGCTGATCCACATCGAAAGCAGCGCCGCCACGGCGCCGGTGGCCACCAGCACGCGGGCGGGCGAGGCCCCCACGCCCGGCAGCGACAACACCCCCAACGCCACCCGACGGTCGAGCCCATTGACCCCCATCGCCCGCGCCAGCAGGAAGCTACCGAGAAAGACGAAAATAATCGGGTCGGCAAAATGGGCGAACACGGCCTGTGCGGATCCCACCCCCAGCAGCACGCAGAGCGCCGCCCCCAGCAGCGCGGTCACGGGGATGGGGATGGCTTCCGTGATCCAGTAGGTGATGACGAGGGCCAGCACGGCGGCCAGGCGTCGCGGCTCCGGGGCGTAGTTCGCTGCCAGCCAGAAGTAGACCACCAGCGCCAGCAGCGGGCCAGCCCACAAGCCCACTCGCTTCCGCTCCCGCTCAAACTTTTCCTCCAGTGGCGACACTTGCCCCAGTTCGGACGCGTCGCTGCTGGCTTGCGGTGCTCCCATGGCTGGCCGACTGCGCGCCCACTCTACCCCGCCCCACCCCACGGGAGCAAGAATCGCGCTGCGGATTGAGAGAGACAACCGAGAAGAACTGCTCTGCAGGCGGAGGAGGGAGAACTAGTGCAGGGGCGGAGCCGCAGGCTGCTGCCGGCCAATCCCGACGGCGCGCGGCGCTGCCGCCGGCTGCAGTGCCAACTCGATGATTTCGCCAATCGTCTTCACGTAGCGTATCTGGAGCCCGCGCTGGAGATGCGCCGGGATGTCCTGCCGGACGTTGGCCTCGTTCTCCTTGGGCAGGATGATTTCCTTGATGCCGCTGCGCTTGGCGGCCAGCACCTTCTCTTTGATCCCGCCCACCGGCAGGACAAGTCCGCTGAGGGTGATCTCGCCCGTCATCGCCAGGTAGGGCCGCACGGGTCGGTCGGTCAGCAACGAGACCAGCGCCGTCACCATGGTCACTCCGGCCGAGGGCCCGTCCTTCGGGATGGCTCCGGCCGGCACGTGGATGTGGTAGTCGCGGTTCTCCAGCGGGTCGCCGGGGATGGCAAACAGCTTGGCGTTTGCCCGCACCCAAGCCAGCGCCACCTTCATCGATTCCTGCATGACGTCGCCAATCTGCCCGGTGATGGTGAACTCGCCCCGACCCTTGGAGTCGCGCGCCATCAGTGTGGCCTCGACGAAGAGAATGTCGCCCCCGGCTGGCGTCCAGGCCACCGCCACCGCCACTCCCGGGCGCCGCGTCCGCTCTTCCAGCTCTGTCTCCACGCGCACCTTGGCCACGCCCAGCATCTCTTCCACCACCGGCGGGGTCACCTCCAGCACCGCTGTCTCACCGCTGGCGATGCTGCGCGCGTGCTTGCGGCAAATGGTCGCAATCTCCCGCTCCAGGTTCCGGACGCCAGCTTCGTGGGTGTAGCGCCGGATGATGGCCTCCAAGCCCGCCTCGGTAAAGCAGATGTGCTTCTCCGCGTCGAGCCCGTGCTCGTTGGCCTGCTTGGGCACGAGAAACTGCTGGGCGATGAAAATCTTCTCCTCGGCTGTGTAGCCCGGTAGCTCCAGCACTTCCATGCGGTCGCGCAGGGCCGGCGGGACGGGGTCGAGGATATTGGCGGTGGTGATGAAGAGCACCTTGGAGAGGTCAAAGGGGACGTCGAGGTAGTGATCGCGGAAGCTGTGATTCTGTTCCGGGTCCAAGACCTCGAGCAAGGCGGCCGCGGGGTCGCCGCGGAAGTCGCGGCCGATCTTGTCCACTTCGTCGAGCATGAACACGGGGTCTTTGGTCTCTGCGCGGCGAATGCCCTGGATGATCTGGCCCGGCAGCGCGCCGATGTAGGTGCGGCGGTGGCCGCGCACTTCGGCCTCATCGTGCATCCCGCCCAGCGAAATTCGCACGAACTTCCGCCCCAGCGCCCGGGCAATGGACTTGCCGAGCGATGTCTTGCCCACCCCGGGCGGGCCGACGAAGCAGAGGATGGGCCCTTTCATGTCCTTCTTCAGCTGCAACACCGCCAGATACTCCAGAATCCGCTGCTTCACCTTTTCCAAGTCGTAGTGATCCTGATCCAGAATCTGCTCGGCTTTCTTGAGGTCAATGTCGCCGGCGCTCATCTTGGCCCAAGGCAACGCCACCAGCCAGTCCAGATAGGTGCGCGCCACACCGTACTCGGCCGCCGCCGCCGGCATGCGCGCCAGGCGGCTCAACTCCCGCAGCGCCTCCTTCTTCACCTCCTCCGGCATCCCTGCCCGCTCGATCTTCTCCCGCAGTTCTTCCACGTCGCGCTGCGTCTCGTCGGTTTCCCCCAGTTCCTTCTGGATGGCCTTCAATTGTTCCCGCAGCAGGTACTCGCGCTGGGTTTGCCCGACCTGGCTCTCCACCTCCGACTGGATGCGGTTGCGCAGTTCCAGAATCTGCTTCTCCTTGCCCAGCGCGGTGCCCAACCGGCGCAGGCGCTCCCGCACGTCGAGCGTCTCCAGCAATTCCTGCCGCGCCCGCGTGTTGAGCGAGGGCAGGTGGGCGGCGATCAAGTCGGTCAGCCGCGCCGGGTCCTTCATTCCCTCCACCACCGATTGCAACTCGTCGGACAACTGTGGCGAAAGCGCCACCACCTCCTGAAAGAGGTGCGCCACGCTCCGCTCCAGTGCCTCAAACTCCGCATCCTTGGGTTCGGGCACAATGTCGGCCAGCGGCTCGACCACCGCCCGCAGGAAGGGCTCCCGTTGCACGAATTCTCCCAAACGGATGCGGAAGACGCCCTCGGCGAAAATCAGGTAGGTCTGGTTGGGCGAGCGCACGACCCGGTGCACCATCGCCGCCGTCCCCACCACGTGCAGCTCGGTCGGGCCCGGGTGCTCGGTCCGCGGGTCGCGTTGCGTCACCACCGCAATCAGCTTGTTCTCCTCCGAGAGGGTGTCAATCAAGCGGCGCGACGCCTCCCGGCCCACCGTTACCGGAGCGATGGCTTGGGGAAACAGAACGACGTCCCGGACAGGAAGGATGCCCAGTTCAAGAGCATCGCCGGGAGTGGCCTTGACCATTTTTCACCTCGATGTCCAGGCTAGGTCAGAAATATGATTTTGTCAATATCAACTAATCTGCTAATTTCTGTGTGGATGCATCTACGAACGTAAGCGCCGTTTTATCATATTATTACGGATGGACAGAGGTTCATTCGCGCTCTCTTTATTTTTCTCACCCAGCTCATCTCCGCCTAGAGGGCCATTGGCAGGGGCGGAGCTTGACTTCCCGAATTCTTGCGGGGGATAATACTGGTTCTTCCGCTTGGGTGCCAGTCATGCTGGAATCCTCTGAAAGTTCATCTCCGGGCAGCCCCTCCTCCGGAGCCTCCGGCCGTGAGGGGTTCTTGGCCCGCGCGGTGGGTCGACGCGGGGCAGCCATGCTGCAGCGCATCGCTTGGCTCCAGCCTTCTGCCGATGAGCGTCGGCTCTGGCTGCTGGAGGGCATCGTGGTGCTAGCTACGGTCTTTCTGGTCGGCGCCGTGATGCTGCTGATTCTCCGCTAGCCAGTTCTCGTTTGGGCCCGCGGTCTCAGGGCAGGCCCTTCGCTGGCTGCCCCCCTTAGCCGCGACCGTTGAGCCATTTTGCCTCCCCGGGAGCGAAGTTCCGTAACACAAATGCCTGCGCCTCCTCCCGCGTCTTGAGGCTCCCTTCCAGCTGCGCCTCCTCCACCGCCGCCAGAATCCGCCCCATCTCGGGTCCGGGCTGGTAGCCCATCCGAATCAAGTCGTCCCCGGTCAGCAGCCGGGCTGGCCGCAACTCCTCGGCTGGCATCGCTTCCCGCGCCCGCTTGACGAACTGGTAGTTGTCGAGTTGCCCATGGCTGGCCAAGCAATCGAGCCGGTGCAACTCCAGGTGCTCCTCGAACTTCTCCATCGCCAGGAAGCGCTTGAGAGTACTGGGGCGCATGCGGGGCGCATCCTTGAAGCGCAGGTGATTCCGCACCAGCGCCGCCACCTGTTCGACTTCCTCATTCGAAAACCGCAGCCGCCGCAGAATCTCTTCCGCCATTGTGGCCCCGACGTCGGCGTGCTCGTCGAAGCGGATGCGGTCGTCGGGCCCGGCCGGCGGCCGGAAGGTGGGCGGCTTGCCCACATCGTGAAGGAACGCCGCCAGCGCCAGCGTGACGCTCGGCTTCTGCATCTTCTCCAGCAGGAGCAGGGTATGAACCCAGACATCGCCCTCGGGATGAAACTGGGGCGGCTGGGGCACACCTTTCATGCGCACCACCTCGGGGAGAATTACCGCGAGCAAGCCGGATTCATCCAGCAGCTCCATTGCCCGCCGCGCCTGCCCCTCGGTCAGCATCTTCACCAGCTCATCCCGGATGCGCTCCTTCGACACCACTTCGATCTCGCGGCACTGCGCCTGGATGGCGCGGAAGGTCTCCGGCTCGATCTGGTATTCAAAGCGCGCGGCAAATCGAATGGCCCGCAGCATGCGCAGCTTGTCTTCCGCAAACCGCTCCCGCGGGCTCCCAATCGTCCGGATGATGCCCGCGCGGATGTCCTCCTGCCCCCCGACGTAGTCCAGCACCTTGCCGGCGAGCGGGTCGTAGAGCAGGCCGTTGATGGTGAAGTCGCGTCGGCGGACGTCTGCTTGAGCGCTCGCCGCAAACCGCACCGCGTCCGGATGGCGCCCGTCGGTGTAGCCGTGGTCGGAGCGATAGGTGGCGACTTCGATCTGGTGGCCGTCCTCGATCACCAGCACCACACCAAAGCGCGCGCCCACGGCCACGGTCTTCGGAAAAAGCTTCATCACGGCGTTGGGTGGGGCATCGGTGGCGACGTCGTAGTCGGCGGGCTCCTGCCCGAGCACCAAATCACGCACACACCCGCCCACAAAGTAGGCCTCGTGGCCCGCAGCGCGCAGGCGGCGGACGACTTGCGTCGCCTTGTCCCGCAACATGCTCATAGAGGGCAATTATACCCAGAGAAAACGCCTCCACCTTGTCATCCTGAGCGGAGCGAAGGATCTGAAGCGTAGCCCAGCGCTCGATGCTGGGATTCTTGGTCCCGATTCTATCGGGACTCAGAATGACACCCAGGGCTTAGTGTGGGGGCTTGGGGAGGAGGGTGCGGGCGGTGCGGACGGCGTCGGCGCCGTGGCGAGCGCGCAGACGGTCGGCGGCGCGCGCCAGCTCTTCCAGCCGCGCCTGCCCCTCGGCCTCCAGCAACGACATCTGGCCGGCTGCTGGCGCCAGGTTGCTCGCCGCCACGCCCAGCAACCGCACCGCACGCCCTGTTTTCCAGTGGCGCTCGAACAATCGGCGGGCAGATTCGAAGATGGTCCGGTCGAGGTTGGTCGCCTCCGGCAGGGTGTGCTCGCGGGTGAGCGTTTGAAAGCTCGCGTAGCGCAGCTTGAGCGTGATCGTGCGGGCGTAGAGTTTTTCCGCGCGCAGGCGCTGCGCCACGAGTTGGGCGAGGTGCGCGAGGGCGGCTTCGAGCTTCGCCCGGTCGGCTGTGTCCTCGTCAAAGGTGCGCTCGTGGGAGATGGACTTCTGCTCTTCCTCCACAAACCAGAGGTCGGAGTCCTCGCCGCGGGCCTTGCGATAGAGCGCCTCGCCCCAGCGCCCGAACTCCTTCTCCAGGCGCTCGCGCTCGATTTGCGCCAGCTCGCCGATGGTGTGGATGCCGAGCGCGGCAAGCGCTTTCTCGGTCACCTGGCCGATGCCGGGAATCCGCCGCACGGGCAGCGGCGCCAGGAACGCGGCCTCGGTTCCCGGCGGCACCCAGAGCAGCCCGCGCGGCTTGGCCAGGTCGGAGGCGACTTTGGCGACGACGTATGTGCGGGCGACGCCGATGGAGCAGGGCAATTGTGTCTCGTCCCGAATCGCCTGCTGGATTTTCTGCGCCGCCTGCCAGGCGTTGCCATGTAGGCGCTCGGTGCCGGTCAGGTCGAGGTAGGCTTCGTCAATCGAAACCGTCTGCACGACGGGGGTGAACCGCTCGAGGATTTTGCGCACCTTGCCCGACCACTTCTCGTACAGCTCAAAGCGCGGCGGGAGGAAGACGGCGTGGGGACAGAGGCGGCTGGCAGTGCGCGACGGCATGGCCGAGTGGATGCCGTACTGGCGCGCCTCATAGCTGGCCGCCGCCACCACGCCGCGTTGATCGCCCGGCGCGCCGACGACCACGGGCTGGCCGCGCAGCTCCGGCCGGTAGAGCAACTCGACCGAGACGAAGAACGCGTCCATATCAACACAGGCAATCTGCTTCATGGGTCAGCGCTGGCTACAAGCAGATCCTTCGCTTCGCTCAGGATGACAATTCGTGGGCGAGAAGGCGTCTATGTCCACACACGCAATCTGCTTCATTGACTCACACCGGGACGCTTCCTAGACTACCGCAACCCATCGCAGGGCACTAGCCACGAGATGACGGCAACGGAAATGTCTGGAGAGCGCGCGGGGCCGGCTCCTGTAGCCGAATCCGAGCGCATCGGCTCGCTCGACGTTCTGCGCGGGTTCGCCGTGCTCGGCATCCTGGTGATGAACATCCAGTCCTTCTCCATGCCCTTTTCGGCCTACATCAACCCCACGGTCTATGGCGACCTGACGGGAGCCAACGGCTGGGTCTGGCTGCTCAGCCACGTCCTGGCCGACCAGAAGTTCATGACCATCTTCTCGATGCTCTTCGGCGCGGGCATCGCGCTGCTGACGAGCCGGGTGGAGGCGCGGGGCGGCTCGGCGGGGCGGGTGCACTACCGGCGGATGCTGTGGCTGCTTTTCTTCGGCCTGCTGCACTCCTATCTGCTCTGGTACGGCGACATCCTGGCGCTCTATGCGGTGTGCGGGCTGGCGGCCTACGCCTTCCGCAAGCTGCAGCCCAGCCGGCTGCTTCTCGTCGGTGCACTCGTCATCGCGCTGCCCTCCGCCTTCTATTTGTTCTCGGGGTGGTCCATGCCCTACTGGCCGCAGAAAGGGGTGGCGCAGTTGGAGCGCGAGACGTGGAATCCGCCCCCGGAAGAGATTGCCCGCGAAGTGGCCACCTATCGCGGCGGCTGGTGGGGGCAGATGGACCATCGAGCGCCGGCAGCGCTCGAATTCCAAACCTTCCTTACGCTCATCTGGGGCTTCTGGCGCGCGGGCGGGTTGATGCTGGTGGGGATGGGGCTTTTCAAGCTGGGAGTGTTCAGCGCGCAGCGCGCGGCGGGCTTCTACCTGGGGCTGGTAGCCGCGGCGGTGCTGGTGGGGATTCCCGTGGTCAGCTATGGAGTCCAGCGCAACTTTGCCGCCAACTGGGACATCCACTATTCCTTCTTCCTGGGCTCGCAGTACAACTACTGGGGGAGCATCGTGGTGAGCCTAGGCTACGTGGGGCTGGTGATGCTCGCCTGCCGAAAACCTGCGCTGGGCTGGCTGACCCGGCCGTTTGCCGCCGTGGGCCGGATGGCCTTCACCAACTACCTGCTCCAGACCCTCATCTGCACGACGATTTTTTACGGGCACGGGCTGGGGCTGTTCGGGCGGGTGGAGCGGGTGGGACAGATTAGCGTCGTAGCCGGGGTGTGGGCGGCGGAGCTGATTCTCTCGCCGCTCTGGCTGCGGTACTTCCAGATGGGGCCGTTCGAATGGCTCTGGCGCTCGCTGACCTACGGGCGGCTCCAAGCCTTCCGCCGCCCGGTTGCGGGGTAGAGCAGCCCCACCGAGACGCAGAACGCGTCCCTATCAACACAGGCAATCTGCTTCATGGATCGGGTCCCCTACGGCGTTGGGTGTAGCGACCTTCAGTTCGGATTCCCCTCGAACAAGGACATCTGTGGATTTCCCGTCGCAGGCTGCTTGCTAGCTGCCTGCTCGAAATCGGCAGGTTCAATGTGCTTCTTTGTCTCCAGCTTCCTATACAAGCGGCGAACGGCAGAGTAGTAGATGACCTGCCAGTTGTCTTTTTTGATCCTCTCGGCGAGCAATGGCTCGTGCAATCGCCTCTTTAGGAACTCGCTCCGCTCATCGGGAAGCACAACGAATCTTCGATTGGAATATGGAATGTTCGATGCACGAATAATCGCTTCGCTAAGCGACGTTGTATTCTCGACCTCGAACAACGCATCTATACGTTCTCGCTTTATCCACAGCACGTCAATTTCCTTAATTCTCTCTAAGTTCCGCGCGGGTACACTGAGACTTAGTTTTTTCAACAAGAGCTTCCGTGTACTTGGGTGGGAATCAGGTGACCAGACATCGAAGCCTAATGCCTTGCCAACAAAAACTAGTTTGTTTACGTATTCTTGGTGCTTGTCCTCAGCTGCTTTGACGGCTGGCTTCAAAGCCCAGTAACCACCGGGCAGCTTTCGCCCGTATTCTCCCAATACTTCAGCGATTGTGTATGCTTCGGGCGTTAGCGCGTTAGGAAAATTCCTGAAGATTTCTTGCTCCACTTCATCGAATGTAACCCGGTCCGTACGCCGCAGCAAATTAACGACAGCTTTCTCTACTCTTTCATGGAGGGACACTACGTTGATTCTTAGCTCCTCCGGATGTGCGAGCCACCACTTCTTACCAATCACGTTGTTCTGGTCGTCAAGAACGTCGACCAGAACAAAATCTTTGCCTAAGTGATCTTGCATTACGTCTTTGACATCTGCAGTTGCGTACAAAAGGACGCCATTCTTGTCCAGTTCTGGGATAATCGCATTCAAGATGTATTGAAACGGTACAGCCTCTCCCCTGTTCGCGATAATACTTTTCGCAGTTGAAACAACCACTGCTTCGTACTTTTTCCGCAGGTGTTCACTCTCTCCGTAAACTAGCTTGCCCTGCTTTGGCTTACGGAAGCGAAGATAGTAGTCTCCGAAGGAGCTACCATAAGGATGCAGGGAGGCCTTGGACGGCTTAACGGCGGGCGGCTGATAGATGATTTTTTCCAAGTCGAAACCGGCGATGGTTGCAGCCCGAATAATCGCATTCCACACATCAATTCTTGTATTGTTGAAAGTAAGCGTCATGTAGCGATTGGGTTTGAGTTTCCGGAAAATTTCAGAGAAAGCAATATTGATGAGCCGTTCGTACTCCTCAAAGGTCTTATTCCGCTCTGGACTGTCACTGATGACTATCTCCCGGTCAAAGTCAGGCTCCATTCCAAGCCATGACCACCAGATTTGGTGGAGTTCCAGATAAGGAATGTTGTCACCATATGGTGGGTCAGTGAAGATATAGTCAATGCTATTGTCTGGTATCGTGCTAAGATCTGTTGCGGATTCATTCAAAGGCAGTATGTTTGACTGCTTCCGCAGCTCCGCAAAACTCTTGGCTTCCTTGTGCTCCACGCCTGCTGCTTGGAGTTCTTGCTTGGCCGAACGAATTTTCTGATATCGGCTTGAAAAAGCTGCCCAGACGTTTTCTTCAATAAAACCTTCAGCGATCCAATAGCCTCTCGCAGTCCACCCGCGACTAGCCCATTCCCTACCGGGTCTCATATCGATCGAATGAATCTTGGCCGCCTGTGCAAGTGCCGAAGTAAAGACAAAAAGTAGCGAGTTCCGCGTGTCCTTGTCCGGGATCCTCATGATCGCGTGTCGCAGCAAGCTAAGTGCACATAGGTTCCGACGTGTGAACAAGTCGGCGACGAACATTCCTTCATGAATGTTTATTCGGGTGTTCGCTATGAGTCTCCGCTTCGGATACCAATACCTAGTGGTATAACGCTGCGCCGCTAGCCTCTTACTTTGTTTAGTAGTCAAGTTCTGACGAACTAGCCTGCCATCACCAGAACATTGGCAGCGATACTTAATCATTGTTGGAAGGTAAGTGCCGTCCCGTGACTGCCAAATGGTGTGGAACACATCCACTCGGTTCCTACACTTTGTGCATTTCCATGCGTACAAGGTCCGGATCTTCCTTTCGACCGCCCGGCGAACCCTATCAAAGCCAGCATCTAGCTTTTCGAGCGACACAGGCTTACAAGTGTTTTGGGTAATAAAAATGGCAGTTGGGTCTATGTCTAGTGCAACGACTTTTCTGTTTGCTTTCAAGGCCTCAAGAGCCGTTACACCGCTTCCCACGAAAGGGTCAAACACAATTTCTCCAGGCGCTGAATATCGGGATATATATTCAGAAACTACGTTGTGCGGTTTCCGAGCCCAATATTTGTGAACCAGATAGGTGGGTGGATGTGGCTTTGGGACGATTGCATAATCAATGTGGGAAGCAAGCATGGAACGTCTCACAATCTAGTTTATATCAAGCCGTTCATCAAGAGCAGCAGAGGTCACACAGAGAAGCAAACTTTTTCAACGGTCGGACTGCGCCGAGTCATACAGATAAAGGGCGGTCTCGAGCTTCTGGGCGGCGAGGACGCGGGGGAGGCCGCGGAGGTCGGGGGTGATCTCGATGTTCGTCCAGCCCTCGCCCAGGAGGCTACGGACGCGATGGGCCATATTGTATCCGAGTTCAAGGACGAGCCAGCCGTCGTCGGCGACCGGCGACCCGCGACCCGCGGCCAGTAGCTCGGCGGCCTGGGCGATGAGGCGCTGGGTCACTGCCAGGCCTTCACCGGGGGAGAAGAGGGCGGCGGGGGGCTCGAAGTCGCGCACCTCGCGGGGGAGTTGGGCGGCTTCGGCCGGGCTGACGTAGGGGGGATTGGAAACAATCAAATCAATTCGGGAACCGGGAATCGGGAATCGCGAACCGGACACAATGCCCCGGGCATCGGGCATCGGGCTTCGGGCTTCGAAGGGTTGACGCTGAGCATCGCGAGGGGCTGCCTCGAGAAAGATGTTCAGCAAATCGCTTTGCAGGAAGTGGACGCGGTCGGCGAGGCCGAGGGCAGCGGCGTTTTCGCGGGCGAGGGCGAGGGCGGCAGGGTCAATGTCGAGGGCGATGATGTCGGCGGCGGGCAGCTCACTGGCGAGCGCGAGGGCGATGCAGCCGGTCCCCGTACCCACGTCCACGATGCGTAGGGGTTCTCCGACGACGCCCGCGGCTTCCCGCGCCGTTCCGACGCGTTCCGCTTCGATCCGGCGGGCAACGGCCAGGGCCACTTCCACCACGTGTTCGGTTTCGGGGCGCGGGATGAACACT
>Ga0209172_10007297_pt1 | contig 11560 bp, 12 predicted proteins | sample LarsenN4metaG_FD_184113 | JGI IMG/M metagenome (GOLD analysis project Ga0209172, IMG submission 184113) | Hot spring sediment bacterial and archeal communities from British Columbia, Canada, to study Microbial Dark Matter (Phase II) - Larsen... ... | reverse complement strand
GCGGGCGTCCTGCGCGATCTGGGTGAGGACGGGGATGAATTGCTGGTAGTAGATGAGCGCTTTGTTGTTGAACTGGTATTCGAACTCCCGCAGAGTCTCCAGGATGCCCAGGCGGTCGAAGCGCAGTTTGAACTCGAGTCGCGCGATGTGGAAGCGGCTGCGCGCGATCTTTTCGCAGAGATCGAGCAAGGCATTCGCCGCCGCGCTTTCCGTGTAGTTGAACTCGACCTCGCCGCGCTGGGCGCCTTTCTCGAAGCGGAAGGTTTTCCGGCCGAGGTTGGCGATCTTGCGAGAGGACTCCAGCTGCACGCCCTGGAAGAAATTCAACTCCGCGGCGTAGGTGAAGAGTTGGGCGGCGAGGTCGGCGGGCAGGCGGAAGTTTTCCGGGTGCGGAGGCTCCTGGAGGGAGCGGCCATCGTAGGTGGCGGCGCCATCTTCGCCGACGGTGAGTCCGGTGTATTCGGGGAGGCTGCCGGGGAACACTTTGATAAAGGTGAAGCGGGCGGGTGCGGCGGCCTGGGCGGCGGCGGCCAGCGGGGCCGCGGCGGCGAGCAGCAGGGAGAAGAAAAGGGTGCGGGGGCGCATCAGCGGGTGGGTGAGGCGGCCCTGCGCTGCGCCTGCTCGTGGTGGATGTGGCAGAGGGCGACGGCGAGGGCGTCGGAGGCATCGGCGGGCTCGGGCGGCCGGGCGAGGCCGAGCAGGCGCTGCACCATCTGCTGCACCTGGTGCTTTTCCGCGCGACCGTAGCCGACGATGCTCGACTTGACGGTGAGGGCGGAGTATTCGCGCACCGGAAGGCGGGCGCGCTCGGCGGCCAGCAGGATGATGCCGCGCACCTGGCTCAGGTGCATGGCGCTCTTGACGTTGAACGCCTGGAAGACTTCCTCGATTGCAACCGAATGGGGCGTGAAGCGCTTGAGGAGTTTTTCCGCCTCCTGGTGGATGGCTTTGAGGCGCTGGGCGAAGGTCATCCGGGAGCGGGTGCGGATGACGCCGAAGTCCAGCACGCGGCAGCGGCTGCCGTCGGCTTCGACGACGCCGTAGCCGGTGGAGGTGGTGCCGCAGTCAAAGCCCAGCACGCGCAGGCTGGCCATCGGTTCAGCCCGAGGATTCAGAGGCGGCGAGCGCCTCCTGCAAGATGTTCTCCGGAATGTCGAAATTGGAATAGACGTGCTGCGTGTCCTCGTGCTCTTCGATGGCTTCGAGCAGGCGCAGCAACTGCTGGGCGGTGCCGCCTTCGACCCGCACGGTGTTCTGCGGCAGCATGGTGACTTCGGCGGAGGCGGGCGGGAGGTGGTTTTTCTCCAGCGCCTCTTTGACGGCATCGAGCTTTTCCGGCGCGGTCAGGACTTCCCAGTTGGTGCCGTCGTCGCGCAGGTCGTCGGCGCCGGCTTCCAGCGCGATTGCGAGCAGGGTGTCCTCGTCCGCCTTTTCCTTCGGCAGCATGATCTGGCCGCGCTTGTGGAACATCCAGGCCACGCAGCCGCTCTCGCCCAGGTTGCCGCCGAACTTCGAGAAGAGATGGCGCATCTCGCCCAGGGTGCGATTGCGGTTGTCGGTGGCGATTTCGACCAGGATGGCGACGCCGCCGGGGCCGTAGCCTTCCAGTGCAGTTTCTTCGATGGACTGGCCGGGCAGTTGACCCGTGCCGCGCTTGATGGCGCGCTCGATGTTTTCGGCGGGCATGTTTTCGGCTCTGGCGGCCAGGACGGCCTTGCGCAGGCGCGGGTTGGCGTCGGCGTCCCCTCCGCCGTGGCGGGCGGCGACGGTGATTTCCTTGATCAAGCGGGTGAAGGCGCGGCCGCGGCGGGCGTCGGTGGCCGCCTTCTTATGCTTGATGGTGGCCCATTTAGAATGTCCGGACATCGTGCACCTTCCTGCCTGCGGCAGGCAGGCATTCGGCGGGGGAAGGGAGAAGGATTCCGGCAATCCCTCCATCAGACTAGCACAAGGCAGCCAGGGTCGCAATTAGTCCGGTGAACCGTTCAGGGTGAACCCGTGGCCCGCGACCAGCGACCGGTGAGTGGTGGCCTGTAACCGGTGACCAGCGACCAGTGACTGGCCTGCCCTGAGCGAAGGCGAAGGGTGACTCGTAACTGACAACTGACAACTGACAACTGAATACTGCCTCCCGGCGTGGACGCCACTGCGCTAACCGTGGACGCGCCCTGGACAACAAGCGACGCTTGTGCCCCCCGCCCCCAACTACTGTGGCGGGCCTGCCCACGTTGTCCGGAAGAGGTGCTCAGCACCCGCCAGGTGCTGGGCCTCTTGGGTAGGGCATGGCCGGGTGGCGGGTCGTGGGTCGAGGCAGCGAGGGTCGGGCGGCGGGCTGCGGGCGCAGGCCATAAAGCAGATTCCTCCGCCGCCGATTCTGGAGAAAGGGCGGGGTCGCAATGACAGGATAGGGGTTCAGCGGGCGCGGTCGATGGCGCGGACGGTGTCCTTGCAGTCGAGCCAGATGTTGACCAGGCGGTAGCGGCCCACGTCGCGGTAGACCAGCACGCGGCAGAGGTCTTCAGCCTTCTCCTCGCGCTCGGCGTTGGGCTTGCCCATAATCTGGACGACCTCGGCCTTCGCCATCCCGATTTTGACTTTGGCCAGGTCTTCCTCGGTGGCGGCGGAGACAGCGAGGGCGGCTACCAACACGAGCACGGCGAGTGGAAGCAGGCCGGCGAGTTGACACGCCCGAATCGGGCAAGCACGCATAGGTTTGCTCCGGTGGTTCTTCTCCTCTCTAGGATGGTAACAGATGGTGCGGGGATGCACCCCCGAATTCGGGTAAATCAGTCTTTGAAGTGGAAGTTGTTGACCGACTTGCGGCCCTCGAGTGTGCCGCTGAGGTCGAATTCAAATTCGTGGCTGTGCTTGCGCCCGCCCAGGCGAAACAGCCGGCGGAAGGCGTTGACCAGGCTGCGCAGGCTCAAATTGAACTCGAAGCCGGAGCGATATTCGCCCTCGCCGTGCAACTCGATTTCGCTGCTGGCGAGGTCAATGGGGCCGGTGAAGCGGAGGGTGTAGCGTTGGGCGGCGATGGTGGAATCAATCTCGGTCTTACCGCCGCCGAAGCGCGCCTCCCCGGTCCAGGAGTGGAAGCGGCGCAGGTTGGGCGGCTTGAGGGCGCGGAAGAGCCAGTTGAAGGAGAGGCTGAAGCCGTAGACGCCGTGGTGGAGGAAGCGGGCGAGGGTGAAGAGGCGCTCGGGCAGGGTGCCTTTGCGGATGCGGCCGTGCAGCATCTGGAACTTTATGGTTCCCTCCGCCGCCCGCAAGAACTCCGCGCGGTTCCCCAAGGGTCCCCGCAAGTCCACCTCCAGTGCCAGCGGGGCGCGCACGATGGTCTCGAGTTGGAAGAGGGCGAGCAGAGACTCGAGGGGCACCTGGTCGAGACTCAGGTGGGTCGTCACCCGCTGCTGGTTCCAGTCCGCTTCCAGACTGGCGCTGCCGGTGCCGACGCCGATGCCGAAGTGGTTGGCTGCCAGTGTCAGCACGCCCTCGCGCTGGCGGATGGCGGCGTTCACGTCGGCAAACTGGAGGCCGAGGAATTGGCCTTTGGCGACGACAAGCTCGACGTGCACGGGCCGGCGCGCCAACTGCCGCAGCCAGCCGGCAGAACGATGGCGTCCCGCACCGCGGGTCAGGCTGTCGAGATTGAGCCAGTCGCCGCTGACCGAGAGCGCGCTTTCTCCCCTCCAGGAAATGTGCCCGGCAACGCCGAAGGTGCCGCGCGGCTGCTCGATGCGAACCCCTTCCAGGCGCACACCCTGTGGGTCGGGATGAAGCGAGCCGTCAATCCGCACCGGCTCCCCCAGAAATTCGGGCAGGCGGAGGTCGCGCACCGTGACGTGCCCGGCGGGTTGCAACGCGCCCAGTTTGCCGTCCAGATGCAGGTCGGCTTCGACGCTGCCTTCGATGGATTCCAAACCTTCCGGCAGTCGCACGTAGCGCAGCAGCGCGGCCAGCGGCGTGGCCGAGGCGGTCTGCAGGTGCAAATCAACTTCCGGCTCGGAAGCCAAGGTCAGATGGCCGCGCAGCTCGACCCGCGAATCATCCATCTGCCACAGCATGCTGTCCAGCGAGAGCCTCGGGCTGTGCCAGCGGCCCTGGCCTTCCATCCGCGCTTCACCGTTGTCCGCGGCTGGCGCATCGCTCGTCGAATGAGGCTCCAGATGCGCCTCCCAGGCAAAGCCTTCCTGGCTGCTGCCGGTGACGCGCAGGCGCGCTGTAACCGGCTCGGGCAACTGCAGGTGCTTGCCGAGCGGCCCCAGCAGCAGCGCAGCATCGGCGGGTTGCAGCCGCAGTCCGGCCTCGAGCTCCCACACCGGCGCAGCACGTGCGAGGTGAACGCTGCCGCGAAGCTCGACCTCCGATTGACCCCAGCGCGCCCGCAACCCCGCCAGTCTCACCCGCTCGCCCGAATCGGGCTCGCGCTGCCATTCCACTCGCCCCGTCACCTCTGCGAGTGGCTGCGCCTGCCCCGACGGAATCGGGGCCAGCTCCGGCAGCTCCCATTCGGCCTCTCGCAGCTCCAGCGCTCCCTCCCACTGCCCGTCCGCGTAGCGCGCCTGCCAGTCCGCCCTGCCGGTCAGGCCGGAAAGGTAGCGGCTGAAAACCGGCGCGACCTCCTGCGGCGCGAAGCCAGTGGCCAGCTCGCGCAAGAAACTGATGTCGCACCCGTCCGATTCGACCTCCACCGTGGCCGCTTGTCTCCAGCGAGCCCGATTCAGGCGAGGCCAATTCGGACCAGCCAGCTCAGTCTGCCCGCGACCCGCCACCTGGCAGGGACCGAGCCAGCCGGTGAACTCTTCTACTTGCGCGCGCTGATTGTCGAATCGCAAACTCGCGTTCACGTCACGCACAGCAATTTCCGGTTCCCCGTAGTCCAGACTTCCTCCGCTTAGCGTGGCCGCCCCTGCGATCAGCGGGTCTTCCAACGTGCCCGTGACGCCCAGCGTCAGCCACATTCCTCCTCCTAGGTTCGTGACCTCGGGCGGAACTGGCAGCGCACTGACCGGGAACTCCGCTGTCTCCAGCCGAAGCCGGAGTTCTCCCGCGCTCGCGCTCCCGCCGAGCTGCGCGGCGGCGCCCAGGAATTCCCCGCGCACCCCTTTGAGTTCCGCGACTCCCTGCTTGAACTCGAGCCTTCCCGAGAGTTTCTCCAGCGCCGGCCAGGGAGGGCGTTGCCAGCGAACGCCGTCGAGCTCCACCTGGCCGTCCAGCAGCGGATGCGGCCAGCGCCCTGCGACGCGCAAGTTGGCGCTGAATTCCCCGCGCATCTCCGTCAACTCCGCGGGAAACGCACGCGGCCAGAGCTGCGCGAGCCTGAGCAGCGCGCCCGTGTCCCAGCGCGAGCGGGGAACCTCGACACTGAGGTCGAAGGCCGGCTGGCGGCTGAGCCAGCTGCTGACCCGCCCACTACCCGCGAGCTTGACCCCGCCAACTGCGACGCGAATGCGGTCAAACTGGAGCTCGTCCGGGTCAAGAACGGTGGTGAATTCTGTGCGTAGAAACTCGTTGGTCGCCGCGTCACGCGCTTCCAGCGTGCCGCTGGCTCGGGCGCTGCGCCGGCCGGTGGCGCCGATGCTCACTTCCCCGTTCAGCACCGGCGCCGGCGCGGTGCGTCCTAGCGCGCGCCAGAGCCGCTCGGGAGAGAAGTTGTGCAGCGCCAACCGCAGCGCGCCGCGTCCGCGCCAGGGTTGCAGGGCGGCTTCGAAGCTCGCCTGCCCCTCCAGTCGCACCGCAGCGGCCGCCTCCCGGCTGGGTCCACCGACCAGCTGGATGGCGTAGGCGCTTGCGCTGGCGGGAGCAAAGGCCAGCCGGTCGAGATAGAAAAGCTCTTCGGCGCGCTCGCCTCCTGGCTGCTTCAGGTGCACGCGCTCGAATTCCCACGCAGCCGAGATGCCGAGCTCCCACAAGGCAGGCCAGGCGAGTTGTTTCCAGAACTCCGGGGCCACCACCAGTTCAGCTTCCCGGATGCGCACGCGGCGCAGCTCCGGGTGCCCGACCAGGAAAGGCAACAGGCGGAGCCGCACCTGCACCGATTCGGCCCGCAACGCGAAGTCCTCCCTCGTGGCCCGGAGCTGGCTGACGGCAACGCCCGGCAATCCCCACCACAGACGGTCCACGCTGCCCACTTCGACCCGCGCCCCCAGCCAGGCAGCCAGCTCCCGCTCAATTCTCTCGCGTGAGGTTGCGGCCGCGTACAGCCCCGCCAATCCCGCCAGGAGCAGCAGCAATGCGGCGGCGACAATCCAGCGTCTCTTCATGACACCCAGACTCTATGATTCTCGGCCCACGCCCCGCTGTTGTTTCAGGTGCCGATGTAGCGGGCGTAGAGGCTGCGCGCGACGGCAGGGTCTTTTGTCCCCGCGATGATGGCGCGGCCGTCGGCAAACACCGTCAACTCATAGGGTGGAACCCAGAAGCGCAGCAGGTAGTTGTTGGCCCGGACCGTTCCGTGGGATGCCAGCCGCGCGCCCAGTTGTCCCAGGTCAAGCTGCCGGCCGCGCTCGTGGATCTGCACCGAGTTGCGCCCGCAGAGCGTCACCTGCGGCTGTGCCTGCCCCCGCAGATGCACAAAATCGCGCTGCTCGCAGGTGCGGCACCCCGCCCGCGGGCGCGGCACCGGCAGCGAGCGGAACTGGTTCTTCCAGAGGTCACCGGTGTGCAGGCAGGCTTCCTCCAGTTTCCAATTTCCTGTCAGCAGCTTCAGCACTTCGCTCACCTGCAACGCCGCCACCCAGTTCACCGCCGGGTTGATGACCCCCACCGTGTCGCAGGTTTCCTCCAGCGCTCCTTCCGGGCGCTCTGCCAGCCAGCAGGTGAAGCAGGCCGTCCGCCCCGGCACGACGGGCATTACGATCCCGTAGCTAGCGACCACCGCACCGTACACCCACGGACGATTGTGCTTCACGGCGACGTCGTTGATCAGGTAGCGCGTCTCGAAATTGTCCGTGCCGTCCAAAATCGCATCCGCACCGCTCAGAAGCTGTTCGGCGTTTTCCGCCACCAGGTCGGCCACTGCGCCTTCCACCTCGACAGCCGAGTTGATGGCCTTGAGCTTGCGCTCGGCAGCCACCGCCTTCGGCAGCGCTTCCCGGACATCCTGCTCGTCGAAGAGCATCTGCCGCTGGAGGTTGGATTCTTCCACGAAATCCCGGTCAATGATGCGCACCGCGCCGATGCCCGCGCGCACCAGCGCGTTCGCCTGCGCCGAGCCGAGCGCCCCGCAGCCCACCAGCACCGCCCGCGCCGCCCCCAGCCGCTGCTGGCCGGCTTCCCCGATGCCGGAGAAGAGAATCTGGCGCGAGTACTTTTCAGCGCTGGTTGCGTTTTTCACTTTCGCCCTCGCACCACGACGAAAGAGCCTTCCCCGTAGCCGCTCCGGATCGGCTCGGGGGCAACAATCGCGGCCACGGGATGGAAGAGAGTCTGGACAAATGCAAAATCCTCAAATCCGGCAGCGCGCAGAAGGGAAACGACCTCGTCCACCGAATAAAAGTGCGCCTCCCGATAGAAAACACTGCCCTCTTTCTCCCGTTCATAGGTTTTTCCGAGTGGGCTGTTGCGGTCAATGAAGCCGATCACGAGACATCCGCCCGGCTTGAGCACGCGGTGGGCTTCCCGGAAGGAAGCGGCCACATCGTCGAGGAAGCAGAGGGTAGTCACCATCAAGACAGTATCGAATTGGGCCTCGGCCAGAGGAAGTGCCTCTGCCACCCCGCCGATCACCTTCACGCCTCTTGCGCGCGCAGCCATCCCCATGGCCTCGGCGGGTTCTATACCTACGGCGATTCCCAGCGGCACCGCGAAGCGCCCCGTGCCCACCCCAATCTCCACTCCGCGGCCGCCCGCGGGCAGAAGCACTCGAATGGCTTCCAGTTCAGATTCGTAGACCGCTGCATGCTCGACGAACCAGGCCTCATACCGCGAGGCGTGCTTCTCAAAGGACGCCACCTTGGCCATACCACTTCATTATAGACCCTGCCTACCGCGGGCAGGCTTGGAGGGAGGCAGGTGTATAATGCGCCTGCACGTGTTAGCGTGGCCCGCTTGCCCTGAGCGTAGTTGAAGGGCCCGCCAACGCAGTGTGGCGCGGCCCGCCGCCGCGTCCTCCAGAGCGGGCCCCGAATGCGTTCGGGGCAAGCCATGAGCCAGCGCCGTCCCAGCTTCCGCCTCCAGCGGCAAACGATGGTCGAAACGCAGATGCGGCAGCGAGGCATCCGCGACCCACGCGTGCTGGAAGCCTGCGGAGACGTTCCTCGGCATGAATTCGTTCCTGAGGCCTATCTCCCCGAGGCCTACGAGGACCGGCCCCTGCCCATCGGCCAGGGCCAGACGATTTCGCAGCCCTATATGGTGGCGGTGATGACCGAAGCGCTCGCCCTGACAGGCAGCGAGCGCGTGCTCGAGGTCGGTACCGGCTCCGGCTACCAGACGGCGATTCTCGCGCGCTTGGCGTGCGAGGTCTACTCGATCGAGCAGTACGAGGAACTGGCCCGGCAGGCGGAAGCGCGGCTGAAAGACCTCGGCGTCGCCAATGTTCACATCTTGGTGGGCGATGGCAGCCAGGGGCATCCGGAGGCGGCCCCCTACGACGGCATCATCGTCAGCGCCGGCGCCCCCGCCGTTCCCCCCACGTTGCTCGAACAACTGGCCGACGGCGGGCGGCTCGTGATTCCAGTGGGCGACGTCTACTCCCAGGACCTTCTGCTCGTCACCAAACACGGCAACAGCGTCAGCCAGCGTGTGGTCAATCAGTGCCGCTTCGTCCCCCTGACCGGCAAGTATGGCTGGGGCCTCCGCACAGAATGAGTCGCGCCCACCGGCCGCTGCTGCCGCAATTCCTCCGCATCGCCCATCGCGGCGCCTCCGGCCACGCGCCCGAGAACACACTGGCTGCCTTCTGCCTTGCGCTCGAGCTGGGTACCGACGCCCTCGAACTCGACCTCCACCAGACCCGCGACGCCCGCCTAGTGGTGATTCACGACCACACGGTTGACCGCACCACCAACGGACACGGACGCGTGGACGAACTGACGTGGGGCGAAATTCAACGATTGGATGCCGGTGCGTGGTTCGGTGCGCGCTTCCGCGGTGAGCGCATCCCGCGGCTGGAAGAAGTTCTGGAGCTGGTCGCCCCCACCGAGGTGCGCCTGCTCATCGAGATCAAGTCGCACGGTGACCCGGCCGGAGCGATCGCGACGGCCCGCCCGGCGGCGCACTTGGTCGAAGAGGCCGGCCTGGCCACCCGCACCATTTTTCTCTGCTTCGATGCCCGTGTCCTCGAGGCCTTGGAGGACACGCACCCCGCGATCGAGACCTGCTGGCTGGTGAAAAAAGCTCCTGCCCGCATCGTCCCCGGTTTGAGGAAGATCGGCGCGCGCTACTTGGCCCCGCACTGGTCGGGGGTCACATCCCGGCTGGTGGAAAAGCTGCACGGAGCCGGTTATCCGTTGATTATCTGGACGGTGGACGCGCCGCCGGTGATGAAACGCCTGCTGCGGCTGGGCGTGGACGCCATCGCCTCCAACTTCCCCGAACGGCTTAACGCCGTGCTCGCGCCTGCCCGTTCACGGTGAACCCCTTCAGGGCGAACCGCCCCGGCGGGCCTGTTCGCCGCGGCGGGCCAGCGCCAGCGCTTTCTGGATGACGGCGGTGGCTTTCTCGCTCAACTGGTAGCGGGAGAATTCCTCCGGCCGGGCCCAGGCCACTGCCGTGACGTCGGAGCCGGGCTGCGGCGTGCCGTCGAGCGCTTCGCAGAGGTAATCAATCAGGACGTAGTGGTAGCGTGGGCGGTTCGACTCATCGCGGGTGATGCGTTCGAACACCTCGACCATCTCCAGCACGCGCACCTCCAGGCCGGTTTCCTCGCGCAATTCGCGCTGCACCGCTTCAATCAGCGTTTCGCCCAGCTCCACCGCGCCGCCCGGCAGCGTCCAGTGGCCTTTCAGCGGCTCGACCGCGCGCTGCACCAGCAGCACGGCGCCCTCCCGCACCACCACCCCGCCCACACCCACAATCGGCCGTTCGGGATATTCGCGCACGCTGCCTGTCGTCGCCCCTGCCTTGGCGTCCCCCAAGGGTTGCCATTCGGGGAGCTGGTATATAATAGGAGACCTGCGGGAAAACGTCTTCTGGAGGATCCCTCGTGGCCAACTGCCCTGAATGCGGCGCCGTTCTCGACATTGACGCGGACGAGGTTGAGGAAGGCGAACTGCTTACCTGTCCCGAGTGTGACGTCGAGCTGGAGGTGGTGAACACCAACCCGCTCGAGTTTGACGTCATCGAAGAGGAAGAGGAAGAGGAAGAAGAGAACCACAAGGTCAGCTTCGAAAGTGACGATGAAGAGCCGGAAGAAGACGAAGAAAAGAAAGAGTAGCCCGTCTGTCCTGCTTGCTGCCTGCCTGCTTGCTGCCTTCACCCTGACGGCCGAGGAGAAACCCGCCGCCAAGGGCCAAGCCATCCTGGCCGGCAGCGTCCACGACCAGCCGTCCGGCCTGGCCATTCCCGGCATCCGCATCGAAATCCGCCGGCAGGGAGAGAAGAAGCCGCGTTGGCGCGCCGTCACCGACGTGCGCGGCGACTTTGCCGTGCGCGTCCCCGCGGGCCAGGCGAGCTACGTGATTGCCACCGCCAGCAAGGAGCACGTGAACCAGGAAATTGCGGTGGAGGTGGTCAGCCACGAGCGCGTCGAAGTGCTGTTTTTGTTGAAGCCCGTCGTGGCGCCGGGAGGCAAGCCGTGAGAATCCGGATGCGAAGCTGGTTCCTTTTCTTGCTCGTGCTCGGACTCGTGAGCACGGGCTTCGCGCAGAAGCGGGAAATGCTGCGCACCGTGCGCGGCACCGTCATCGGGCCGGACGGGAAGCCCCTGCCGGAAGCGGTGGTCCACTTGAAGAATCGCCGGACCGGAAGCGTGCTGACGGTGCTGACCGATGCCGCGGGGGCATACGACTTTTCCGGCATCCCCATGAAGATTGATTACGAACTCTACGTCGAGTACAAGGACCTGAAGTCGGTGGTGAAGAAATTCTCCGGGCTCGACCGCCGCAGCCGCATCACCCTCGACTTCGACCTCCGCCCCCAGGAGAAAGAAACCGAAAAGCCTGCCGAAAAGCCTGCCCCACCGTCCGCCCAGGTTTCCCTCTAGGCTCGTCCACGTTACCTAATTTCGATCCGGTAGAACTTGTGTTTCCCAACGCGAAGTGTAAACGTTTGAGGTTGGTCAAAGTCAATCTCTGCTCGTGGATCGTTTACTACGTTCCCATCGATTTCCACGGCACCCTGCTTGATGAGTCGCTCTGCTTCGGCGCGGGATACCAAGCCAGCCCAGAAAACCAGCATTCGGGACAGCTTTTCTTTCCCTGATTGATCGATAACGTATGTTGTCACGTCCTTTGGAGCTTGGCGCCCTTGGAATACGTGCGCAAACTCCTCCTGAGCTTTCCGAGAAGCTTCGTCACCGTGGAAGTCGGCGACGATGCGCCGGGCGAGCCCGGCCTTGACCTTCATTGGATGGGCACGGCCGTCCTCGACGGCGTGCTGCTTTTTCTTGATTTCGTAC